>Ga0164241_10000729_pt1 | contig 50831 bp, 44 predicted proteins | sample OricomyardsoilBY_FD_108780 | JGI IMG/M metagenome (GOLD analysis project Ga0164241, IMG submission 108780) | Backyard soil microbial communities from Emeryville, California, USA - Original compost - Back yard soil (BY) | ecosystem: Environmental > Terrestrial > Soil > Unclassified | place: USA... | reverse complement strand
CAAATATTCCGGCAAGCATCCTGGTCCAACCGTGCTCGGTCGAGGGCTTGACCGTGTGATGGTCATGGCCACGGGCCTTCAAAACATGGAGGAAATGCGATGAAGCCTCAGAAAAGTGACCCATCTCGCGTGCCGAGCACGCGCTGATTGTCATGGACGCGACGCAACTTCGAAATGCGTCGACCGACAAGACAATCGTGACAGCTCCGCGAGCGATTCTACCCGGTCAGACCTATCTGGTTACACGACGCTGTACGCAGCGTCAGTTCTTGCTCACGCCAACCGCGGAAACAAACGAGATCGTGCGGTACTGCCTCGCACTTGCGACTAGGCAAACCGGCGTGATCTTGAACGCAGTGTGCGTGATGTCGAATCACTGGCATGGGGTCGTGAGCGATCCAAACGCCCGATTGCCGCAATTTCTCGGACGGTTCCATGCGTTGCTCGCGAAAACCCTAAACGCTTCGCTCGGGCGTTGGGAAAACTTGTGGTCATCTGAAAAGGCGAGCCTCGTGCGTTTGCTCACGGCAAACGATGTGATCGCGAAGATGGCGTACACGGTGGCGAACCCCACCGCCGCCGGGATCGTCGAAACTCCAGAACAGTGGCCGGGTGTGCTCGCCTGGTTTGGAAGGGATCGGAGCATCGATGCCCGAAAGCCCGCGCGCTTCTTCGCAGATTCGAGTCCATTTCCGGAAGCGCTTAGCGTCCCCTTCGAGCGTCCTTTGATGTCAGAAGGTCTTGCGGACTTCGACTTTTCGCGACGGTTGAAAACTGCGATCGCAGAATTGGTTGGACAGGCGCGAGACGAACTCGCTCGTCGTGGCTTGAAGTTCCTCGGCCCCGACGCCGTGCGCAACCAATCTTTCATGGCGGTGCCGTCGTCCGCAGCGGTGCACCGCGCTATCAGTCCCACCGTCGCTTCGCGATCATCACGATCGCGCGTCCAGGCGCTCGCAAAAAAGGATGGCTTTCGTCGCGCGTATCGACACGCTTGGCAGCGGTTCCGAACCGGAGTGCGCGATGTGAAGTTTCCGCCGGGAACCTACGCCCTTCGGCTCAACTCCGCCGTCGAGGTGGGTCAAAAGTGACCTCACCCGGGGTGAGGTCGCGGACGACCCATGGGCTATGCGCCGATGTGCGGCGCGCCGCGCCCGCTAGCCCCCAAAAATCTTAGCGTTCGCGGCGGAGAACGATGGCGCGGGTGTCGCCGACCATGAAGCGGATGCTGCGTTCGTCGTCGAGTTTGAGGTTCGCGGTGTCGACGGCGCCATCGAGGCGCGTGACGGCGAGTTCAACGTCATTTTCGCGAACGCTGGCGACTTTGTATTTGCCGGTGCGCGGCTCTTCGGCGGGCACGGCGACCGTGACGCGACCGCCAGAGAACTCGAGGCTGAGCCCGCGCGCCCAACCGGTGGCGGCGGCGACGTCTTTGGCGTCGAAATTTTCGACGCTTTCACCGAGCCAGCGCCCTTCTAGTTTGCGCTGAACTGGGTTGCCGCAGCCGGCCAGGAGTAGCAGGCCACAGAGCACGAGCCCAAGGCTGGTCAGCGGACCGCGCTGTACAGAAATGCCAGAAAAACTCGATAGTTGCGCTGAATTGCGAGGTGGCGTCTGCATCACGATCGAATCGTAACGACACTCACCTACAGTTGCACACATTTGTGCGATTCGCCGACCCGGCGGCCGGTCCTGGCCATTGTGAATACCGGGGCTCGCTGCCGAGTCGTCTCGTCTAGCGGCAGCAGCGGGTGCCGAGGCTGTAGTCGAAGTAGGCGCGCGGGTGGCTGCTGACTTTCGAGTCACAACCCTCACGGGTGCTGCGCGCGTAGAAGCCGCCCACGAAGGCGCCGACGGGAGCATCCACCCATTCATCGAGGTTGCCGACCATGTCGTAGATCGCGTCGTTGCCCCAGACGCTCTTGCAACTCTCGGTCGCTCCCGTCTTTCGGAGCAGCGGGCCGTTTGTGCCTTCGACGAGGTTGAGCCGCGGATCGAGATGTCCCGTCGACATGTCGTGGTGCAAGATCTGCCCTGGGTGCGCTTCGCGAAAGACGTTGCAGCGCCCTTCTTGGTACTGGTCGCCGTAGGGGAATTTGTGACCGCCTTGGCCGCGACACGCGAGCACCCATTCATCGAGGGTGCACAAGCGCTTACCCGCGTTGCGGCACGCGAGATCGGCGAGGTTGCCGCTCAGGTAGCCGCTGGGCGTCACGCTCGCGTGGGATTCAGCGCGCGGTTCGAAGTCCTCGGAGAGTTGAAAATCCGGTGGCGCTGGGACTGGTAGTGGTGCGCCTTGCGTGCTGCGCGACCAATCGCGAAACGATGCCGCAGTTTGCGCGCGCGTCGGGTGATAATAGGGCGACAAGCGGCGGCCTTGCCGCTGCTCGACGAGCATTGCCTCGTAGCGATCGATGCAGAAGCGCCCGCGCACGTCGACCATCTCTGCGGGGCAGCGCGAACTCGCCGCGGTCATGCCGGGCACGAGTTCGGGTGCTGCGCCGAACTGAACCGCGTCGCCGCCATCCGGTAGGTACAAGAGCGCGGGCGAGCCTCCGTCGTAGTGCAGCGCGTTCTCCGGCGCGGGCACACCTGACGCGACGCCCGATGTGACGACCGACGAACTGGGTCGTTCGCGATCGCTCGGCTCGGGCGCGCGCGAACACGCAAGGGCCAACGCGCTCAGCAGCGCCCCCTGCCAGCAAAGGCACACGCAGCGGGCGACGGTCGCCCCGCTGCACTTCACTTGCCGCGATAGACGATCAGACCGTGCGACAGATCATACGGCGAAACAGCCACGCGCACGCGGTCACCCGGGAGCACGCGAATGTGGTGGCGCCGCATACGACCCGAGAGCTGAGCACGGACAATCGCTCCACCTTGGTCGACCTTGATGTTGTACTGGCCGCCGCCGAGAGCGTCTTGAATCACGCCCTCCATTTCGAGAAGATCGCCCTTACTCATGTGTTACGACTCATTCGGTCCTTTACGGCCGCGGAACCTGACACAGCCAGACCGCCAATGCAACCGCACTGACAGCAGGCTGATCTCGCGTTAGGTCTCTACATCCCAGGGAAAAAGCCCGTGGTTCTCGCCCATCCCAAAACCTTTGCCGCGACTCTGTTCGATTACAACGGCGTGCTGGCCAACGACGAAACCGTCCACCTGGCCGCATTTCAGGATGCGCTGATTCCCCTCGGAATCGCGCTCACTGAGGAGGACTACTGGGCGAAGTACCTCGGCTTCGACGATGTAGGTGCGTTTGGCGCAATCTTGATGGACTCGGGCCGGCCGCTCGATGCTGCGCAAATCGCGGAGCTGGTCGAGGCGAAACGCCCTCTGTACCGCGCGCGCGCCGAAGCGTCGTTGCCGCTTTTCCCCGGCGCGAGCGAGCTGGTTCGACGGCGCGCTGCGGCGGGTCCGGTGGGTATCGTGTCTGGCGCGCTGCGCGACGAGATCGAGCTCGGCATCGACGCTTTAGGAGTGCGCGAGCTGATCGTCAGCGTCGTGGCGGCCGAAGACACGCGCGCTTCGAAACCAGATCCGCACGGCTATCTGCTGGGCATCGAGGCGCTGTCCAAGCTGGTGCCAGCCAGTGACGCACAACGCGCGCTCGTGATCGAAGATTCATTGGCGGGGATTGAAGCGGCCAAGTCGGCAGGCCTGCCGTGCATTGCCGTGGGGCACAGCTACCCAGAGGCAGAGTTGTACGCGCACGGGGCGGATCTGGTCGTTGCCGATTTGGCGAGCATCGACGATCAGCGGCTCGCGGAGCTGTATCGAAAGCTGTATGGCTGAAACGCGACTGTGCGCATTCGCGCTCGGCATGATCGGATGTTTTGCGTTCGATGCGGAGCCGCTCGCCGCACAGGCTTCTGCCCACGCTACTGCGACGCAGCAAGCGCTGCTCCCGATCGGTGCCGACGCCTGGAGTGAAACGGCGCGCGGGACAATTCGCGGTGTCACCATCGGCCCGATAGAGAGCGCGCTTCATCCTGGGCGCGGATACGGCAGCGAGCCGTTCGAGCGCACGTTGCGCGAGGCCCAGCGACTCGGCTCGAGCTGGGTGAGCCTGACGCCCTTCGCGCGCGTGAACGACTTGAAGAGCACCGGAATTTCGCTGAGCTTCGAGGCGCCCTTCGCCGACAATCGACGTGCGATTGCGCTCGCCATTCGCCAAGCACACGCGCTCGGCTTGCGAGTGTTGATCGTGCCGCATTTGTGGTTCGAAAGCGGCGAGTGGCGCGGTGAGCTCGATCCGGGTTCGGACGCGGCTTGGGACGAATGGAGCCGAAACTACCGCGCGTTCTTGCTGACCTGGGCCGATGTCGCGCGTGAGTCGCAAGCGGACATGCTTTCGGTCGGGGTCGAGCTCCGCAGTTGGCTCACCACGGCGCATGCACGCTCGTTTCAACCGATTCTGCGTGATGTGCGCCGCGCGTTTCCGGGCCTTTTGACCTACGCGGGCAACTGGGACGACATCGAGCAAACGGTGATCCTGGGCGATCTCGACGTCATCGGATTGAACGCCTTTTTTCCGCTCGCGGAGAAAGACGGCGCGAGCTTCGCCGAGCTGTGCGCGGGCGGTCGCGATGTGCGCGCTCGACTCGCCAAGTTGGCCGCGTTTTGGCAGAAGCCGATCTTCTTCAACGAGTTCGGCTACACGACGCGCAAAGATCCGGCGATCCGTCCCTGGGAGTGGCCGGACAAGATGAATGATGTGAAGCCCGATCAAGCCGCACAAGCCGAGGCGTATCGTGCGTTGCTTTCGGCCTTCGTCGACGAACCTTGGTTCGCGGGTTTCTTCGTGTGGCGCTTGTATGCGGACCCCGACGATATGTCGCAAGAGGCTGAATGGGGGTTCTCCCCACGGGGCAAGCAAGCGGAGCTTGCGCTGCGCGATGCGTTTGCCGCGCATTGGGCGGGCGATGGGTCGCGGGAACTGGGGAGTGCTTTGTGGCGCGGGGCTGCGACGGGGATCGGGCGGTTTTGAGCCGGTTTCGCGGTCGTCGACCCCAGGCGGCGCGGCCGCGCGACCGCTGTGTGATTTCGTGACGGAAACTCGAGCTCGACAATAATGGGAGGGTGATGGGATTGCGGATGCCGTTGAAGCGGGAGGTGGCGCCGACGCGTCGGGCACCGGAATTTCGTGAGCTGTTCGAAACGCAGTTCTCCTACGTTTGGCATGTGTTGATGCGCTTGGGGGTTGCTGAGCGTGACTTGGAGGACTTGGCGCAACAGGTATTTCTGCAAGTCCATGGGGAGTTGGCGAAGTTCGACAACAGGCGTCCGCTGCGCCCCTGGCTGTTCAGCTTCGCGTATCACGCGGCATCGAACTATCGCGCGCTGTCGCGGCACCGCGTCGAGTTGTCGATCGTCGCTCCCGAACAGGCTGATACTCTGCCGGCTGCAGACGAGCAATTGATCACCAGGCAAGAGCTCGAGCTGGCCGAACTCGCCTTGTCGCGCGTGGCGCTCGGCCGAAGAGCGGTGTTGCTGTTACACGAAGTGGAGGGGCACAGCATGCCGGAAATCGCGGAGAGCCTGAGCATTCCGCTCAACACGGCGTACTCTCGTTTGCGCCTGGCACGCCAAGAGTACGAGCAAGCAATACGGCGCCTGCGCGCACAGCGAGGTGAAGAATGAAGCCGCTCGAAGCACTGCGCGCGTTGGGCACCGGTGGTGAGGCACCTGCCGAAGCAAAGCAGCGCGTCTACGCTACGTTGGCCGCTTCGGCTGCAGCCGGCGCCGCTCAGGTCGTTGCGCCTGCCGATGGTGCCCTCGGCGCGTCACGGGCGGCCGCCGTGGTTCCCTCGCCTGCACCCTTCGTGGGCGGCCTGAGCGGCGCCAAAGCATTGGCCGTCGCAGCCGGGATCTGGGTGATCGGGGGCGCGACGGGTGCCGCGCTGTACGGCGCGTTGCGCCCACGTGAGGTGCAGGTCGTGTACGTCGATCGACCCGTGCTTGCGATCAGCAGCGCATCGTCGTCTCCTTCGGGGATTCCAGCGAGCGCGAGCGTTTCGAGTGCACCGCTGGGCCCCAACTCCGACACTAGTGCCAAGCGTGTCGCGACCGCAGCGCCAGGGGCGCCTTCGGAGCTGTCGCGCGAACGCGCGCTACTCGATCTCGCGCGAGCTCACGCCGCCCGCGGAGAACCCGCGCTTTCATTGCAACAAGCCGAGCGTCATCGCGCGCAGTTTCCGCGCGGGAAATTGGCTGAAGAACGCGAGGCCTTGGCCATCCGCGCTTTGCTTGCACTGGGGCGCAACGCCGAAGCGCGTACACGTGCGCAGGATTTTCACTCAGCTCATCCCGACAGCTTCCTCTTGCCGGCAATCGACTCCGCCTTGTCCGCGCCGTGATTCGCAGCGCAGTTATTTCGGCGTTCGTGCTCGGAGTCTGCGCGCTTCGCTCGAGCGTTGCGGGCGCCGCACCTGGAGACGCCACTCGGCTCGAGTACGCGCGCAGCGAGGCAGCCGCGTCTTGTCCCGATCGGACAGCGTTGAAAGCCGCCGTCAGAAGCCGACTCGGCTACGATCCGTTCTTTCCTGCAGCTCGTCAAACCGTCGTCGTGGAGATCATCGATTCCGGTCGCGCGCTAGTTGCTCGCATGCGGCTCGTCGACGAGCAAGGCATGATCGTCGGGTCACGCGAGCTGCGCGAGAAGAGAGGACAGTGCGAGGAGCTCGTAGCTGCGCTTTCACTCGCGATCAGCATTGCGCTCGACCCGAGTGCGGCACTGGGACCAAGGCCAACCGAGACAGTCAAAGCGAACCCCGCCGAGTCGACCGAGACTGCGGAGGCGGCATCCGCCGACCCCGCACCAGAAGCTGAGAGCAAATCCGTCGCGCAGGAGCACCCCCAAAAAACAACCGAACCTCGCGCAGACCGAGGACAAACCTCGTTGCTCGCCCAAGAACGCTTGCGGCTGGCTGCTCGTGCCGCGCTCTTTGCAGACCTCGGGAGCGCGCCGGCGCTCGCGTTCGGCTACCGCGCTGGGCTGGATTTGCAGCGCAGTCGCGTGCGGATCGCCGCAGAATTTTCGCAACAATTTCCAGCATCGAAAGAGCTCAGCGAGGGAAAGCGCGCCCACGCTTCGCTACTCGCCGGCACCCTCGCGCCGTGCTTCGCCAGCGATACGCTTGCTGGCTGCGGCTTGGTGAGTGTGGGCGCACTCCGAAGCCGCGGTGAGAACGTCGAAAACCCGCAGAGCCAAAGCACGTTTTATGCCGCGCTCGGCGCACGCTTTGAATTCACGCCGCTCCTCTTCGGAAAGCTTCGACTTTTGACGCAAATCGACGCCATGAAACCGGTCACTCCAATTTCGTTGCGCGTGGCGGGAGCGGAAGTTTGGCAAACGCCGGTGCTGACGTTTTCGGCAGGCCTTGGCCTGAGGTTGCGCTTTCGCTGACGGATTGGCGAACGCAGCACTAACCATAGCCGAGGTCACCGTGAATCTTCTTCCTTGTGCCTTTTTGCTCGCGCTTTCGCAGCCGCTCCTCGCCTGCGGTCCGAACGCGCTGGATTTAGATGGGCCAGCGCTCCAAGCCAGTGACGAGCCAGACGTGCTCGGCGTCGCCCGAGAGAGAGTCGAAACCATGGTCGTCGACGGCCAGCGCTTGTATTGGATCGGTACGCATCAGCCCCGCACGGATGGCAGGGACGTTTGGTTTCTGCGCAGCTGCCAAAAGCACAACTGCGCGGCGACGGTAGTTACCTACGACGCGCAACGCTTCAACGTGCCGCTGAACCGAGAGGCGGGCGCTGCCGATCCCCGTTTCGGCACTTCGTCCATTCAGCACGGTGAAATCTATTGGTATCAGCCGGAGACCCTTCAGTTCGTCGCGTGCCCAGTAGCGGGCTGCAACGGTACGCCCCGCGTCGTGGCAACTGACATCCGTCTGTCGGCGGCCGTACTCGACGACGAACGGCTCTTCTTCGCCGAGGACAGTTCGCTTTTCAGCGTCCCCCTCACGCAACCCGGTCCGCGACGGAACATCGCGCCCGATGTGAACTTGGGCATCACTCCACTCGCGCTGCACGGCGACTATCTATATTGGTTGGATGGCAACGAAAAGGGGCTGAGGCGCACGCGCAAAGACGGAAGCTCGGGCATCGAGACAATCACCGAGGACGCAAGGTATTCACCCAGCCACGGCTTCGGCGTCGCCACTGACTCGAGCGCGATCTACTGGACCAACAATTCACTGTCAGGCTCAATCAACCGTTGCCCGCTCGCGGGTTGCTCAGGCAGCCCGGAGGTCGTCTTCGCACCGCTCCGCGCGCCACACAACCTGCTGCTCGATGGCTCCGAGCTCTATTATCAATACGAAGCCGCCCCTTACGAGTACACGCTAGCGCACTGCAGCCTACCGGACTGTGTATCGTCGCAGGCGTTGGCAGAGCACCTAGACGCGCCCCAGGCGCTCGCGCTGGACGAAGAGTATCTGTACCTCGCCACGACCGAACAAGACATCAACCCGCAGCGTCCCACGGACACGGTCGCGCGGATTCGTCAGGTCCCGAAGCCCGAGCGAGGATTGCCATGATTCGCGTCGATATTGGCGCCATGGTCCTGTGCCTGCTTTGCTCCAGCGGCTGCGGCGGGCGCGCCGTGGATCTCGATCGTCCGGCGCCGGCAGCGTCTGGCGGAACAAGCTCGGATCTCGTCCTGCCGAGTTCGGCAAAGCCCTTGGTCGGCGTTTGGACCGACGCCGAGCGCCTGTATTGGCACGAAGAATACGGAATCCTTCAGAGCTGTCTGAAGGCGGACTGCCCAAACAGCACCATCACCTACCGAAGCGACCCGAATGGCTGGCTTTCGCCGACGGTTGCCGAGACCCACGTGTATTGGCTGTCCGCGCTCTCGATCTATTCGTGCGCGAACAAGGGCTGCGCGAACAAGCCGGTCGAGGTCACCATCGACCCCGACATCCTGTCCGCGGTGTCTGGCCATCGAGACTATGTGTACTGGTCATCAGCATACGATATCTACCGCTGTCCCGCGGCGGGGTGTGCGGCGACCCCCGAGGTCGTCTCTCGCGACACGCACGCGGATCGGTTGGTGTTCGACGAGCAACGCGCGTACTGGCTTGCTCCCGGCGGTAGCGTCATGAGCGCGCCGCTCGACGGTTCGAAGCCGCCCGAGTTCGTGACCGCGTCCCAAGTCGTGACTCTGTACGACCCGACAGCATTCGCGATCGGAAACGGCTACCTGTATTGGGCTGTCGAGCAGCAAGTATTTCGTTGCCCGCTTGCCAGCTGCGCAAGCTCATCCACCACGCGACTCACCACGGGCAACGCTCCGATCCGCGAACTCCAAGTCGACGACTCCGGAGTGTATTGGCGCGAAGCGGACGCCATCCACTCCTGCCCGCTCTCGGGCTGCGAACACTCGACCACGCTCACTCCCGCGAGGGTTGCTCAGCTTTCCATATGGCGCGTGGACAACGGGCCGCAGAGCGACGAGCCGTCTTTCGCGCTCGACCAGAGTTACGTTTATTGGCTCGAGACGAGCGACCCCGACCCTGCGAATCCGACGCCGTACGCTGGAAAGGCGATTCGCAAGACCCCCAAGTGAACCACCGCTCAGAACACGTCATCCGGCCGCGTCGCGTCGCGCGGCAAGTCCAAATTCAACGCCGTCACGGCCGCAGCACCACCCGAAAGATACTGATAGCGTGCCAAATTGCCGAGCACGCGCTCCACGTACGTGCGCGTCTCTTCGAACGGAATGCGCGCCACGAACACATCCATGCCGATTTTTTCTGGGGCGCTCAGCCAGCGGAAGACGGCTTCGGGCCCAGCGTTGTACGACGCCGCGACGAGCGCCAGATTGCCGTCGAAGTAGCCGCTGAGCTGCGCCAAGTAATGCGCGCCGTAGCGAACATTGCTGTCGGGTGAAAGTAGCGCCGCTTCGGTGAACGGTTCCTTCAGCTGCTCAGCCACGCGACGCGCGGTCGGCGCAATGAGCTGCAACAAGCCGCACGCGCCCGCAGTCGAACCCGCGTTTGGATCGAACACGCTTTCTTGGCGCATCACTGCGTAAATCAGCGAGGGACTCAGATTCTCGCGCGACGCGGCACTTTGCACGATGTCCTGATACGGGGTCGGGTAGATGCAATCCCAGGCCCAGGTGTTGGCTGGCGTGGGAGCGATATCGAGCGCTTCACCGCGCACCACGTCTTGTGCGACGCGATAGCGGCGTTGCGCGACCCCGATCATGCCGTATGCCTCACACAGCGCCTGGCTGCCGCGCGGCGCATATTGCCGGCTGAAACTGGACTCTTGCTGACTGAGCAAACGCTCGGCGTCACGCGCGAGGCCCACGCGATTGAGCACGGACACATCAACCGGAAGTGTGAGTGGCAATGGAGCACTCGCTGGCACCGCTGGCTGCTCCGCGATCAGCGCCGGCTGCGGCGCGCCGACGATGCGCAGCCGCTCGCGCGCGGCCAAGCCGAAGAACGAAAGCGGTTCGTTACGCGCGACCTCGCTAAAGACCTGAATCGCCTTTTCCTTCTGATTGCCGAGCGCATACGCAAGCGCCTCGAGGTAACGCAGGCGCGCGCGGCTGCGGCGATCTTTCGACAGCGCAACGAGCCGTGCGAACGTGGGCGCGGCGGACAACGGCTGATCGGTCTCGAGCGCGCACAGGCCGCGTTCGTAACTGGCATCATTGCCGAAGCGAGCGCGTTTGCCGAACGCGCTCAGGTATCGATCATACAGCCCCCGGGCTTTGACGTATTCGCCGGCGATGAAACGGAGCCGCGCGCTCAAATACTGCGCTTGCTCGGCCCAATCCGTTTTCGGAAATTGCCGGGCCACGCGCTCGTAGCCGGCGATCGCGCGTTCATCGAGCTGGCCCCGCGAAAGCGCGCGTGCGGCGAAGAACAGCGCGCGCGGGGCATTTTCCGGATCTTCACGTGCGGCGCGTTCGAACAGCTCTGCCGCCTTTGGGTAGTCGGCCCGCGACGCGTACAGCGCAAAAGCGCGCAGGTACGTGATGCGCCCGATTGGTGCAGGAGATCCCGGCGCCTTGGCCAGAAACCCGAGCTCGGTTTCGGTCGCTTCGACACGGCCTGCTTCGGCCAGCTTGGTCGCGCGATCGAGGTGCTCGGATTTCGTCAAACGAGTTGCGGGAACGGCGTCGAGCACCTTTAGCGCCACCTCGCCCTCTGTGCGTAGCGGCGCCGCCAGCGCGAGCCAGCGATAGTCCGCAATCGCAGTGCCTTTGTCGCCTACTTGCGAGGCCAAGGCCGCGCGTTGCGCCCGGGCACGCACTTCAGCGCCGCGCGTGCGCTTTGATTTACCGAGCCGCGCGATCACGCGGTCGAGCGCGAGACGCGCCTTGGGCAGCGCTAAGTCTTGCTGATACGCCAAGGCCGCCGAGAGCAAGGATTCGGTGTCGCCACGCTGCTCGAAGTAGTGCGCGGCTTCGGCGAAGGGGCCGACGCGCAGCTGCGCGCGCGCACGTGCCTCGGCGATCTGCGGCGCGAGCTGGGGCAGCGCGATGTGCAAACCCTCGAGCAACGTGAGCGCAGCGGTTGCGTCGTCCAACTCCAGCGCGACGCGAGCGCGGACGAAGCGCACCTCCGGCTGTGAGCGCTCTGCCTCCGGCAGCGCATCGAGCAATTGGCGCGCGTCCGCCCAACGTTCGGCACGAACGAGCGGCGCGTAACTCGCAGAAGTCGGCGAAGCAGGCGCGGGCGGCGCGGCGCTTGCGGAAACGGGTGCCGCCGGTGCCGCGAGCGAAAGCGGCGGCGCCGCGCTGGTAGTCGCGCCCGGCGCGCCGTGAGCGCCGCGATCACAGGCCGCGAGTAGAACCCACGCCCAAAGTGTCGATCTCAAAATCCCCAATGGTACTCCGCGCGCAACATCGACGTGAACGCTTGGCCCTCGTCCATCGTAGAGAGCAAGAAGTCGTAGCGCAAGGATAGGCCCAAACCAAAATTGCGAGTCGCCGCGTAATCCAGGCCGGCAAGTAAAGCGAGCAGCGCATCATCACGACGAAAGGGGTCATTGGCCGGGATAGGACCCGCAGTGTGCTGGAAACCGAGCAGCGCGGCGCCGTACGGGATCCACTGCAGGATGTCCAACTTGTACGACATGCCAAACGCAGCCGAGTACGTCGCGCCGCGCTCGCTCTCGCTCATCGCGTTCGGTCGGTAGGTGTGGGTCGAACCGAGCAGTTCGAGCTTCAAGTCGAACACGTCCGACAGGCCGTACGCGGCGTTGATCCCGAGTGCGGGTCCGGCGGTGTAGTAATGCGGATGTGCGGTGAAGCCGGCGCCACCGCCGATGTGCCACTCGCGTTCGAACGCGCTTGCCTGCCGCGGAGCCAGGCATGCTGCTGCACTACAGAGTAGACCAAGAACCAAGCCGCGCTTCATCGACGCGCCGGAGTCTAGCCCGAGACGACTGTGCGCTCAGAGCATATTTACGGGGTCCACGTCGATCGCCATGCGGACCTGGCGGTGCAAACCGGCGCGGGCCACGGCCAGCAGGGCGTCACGCAGGGGCTTACGGTCCGCCGCGCGCAGCACGAAGCGATAGCGATAGCGATTGCGCAGCCTCGCGAGCGGCGCGGGCGTCGGACCGAGCACCTCGACGCCGGACGCGACGGCAGCGCGAGCGATGTTTGCGATCCGGCCACACTCGGCGAGCGCTTGCGCCTCGTCGAGTGCATCGAACCGCACGAGGGCGAGCCGCGAAAAGGGAGGGAACCTCAACTCCTCGCGGTCGCGCATTTCCTGCTCGATGAAGCCGGGCACGTCGTGGCGCAAGGCAAACGCGATCGCTGGATGCTCGGGTTGTCGAGTCTGAATCAACACCTTACCCGGTGCGTCACCGCGTCCGGCGCGGCCCGCGACCTGAACCAACAAGTGAAAGGTGCGCTCGGACGCACGAAAGTCGGGCATCGACAGCGCCGCGTCGGCGTTGAGCACACCCACGAGCGTGACGTTCGGCAGGTCGTGCCCCTTGGTCACCATCTGCGTCCCGACCAAGATGTCGATTTCGCCGGCGCGCACGCGCTCGATCACTTGTTCGCTCTTTGCGCCCGCGGCGACGTCGCGATCGAGCCGCGCCACGCGCGCCGTCGGCAATTGCTGCTTGAGCGTGGTTTCGATGCGCTCGGTGCCCGACCCTTCTTCGGACAGCTTCGCGGCGCCGCACTTGGCGCAGCGCTGTGGGACCTCGACCACGTAGTCACAATAGTGACATTGCAGTGATTCCCCGTGTGCGCGATGCAAAGTGAGTGAAACCGAGCAGTTCGGGCAGCGCACGATTTCACCGCACGAGCCGCAGATCAAACTGGGCGAAAAGCCGCGCCGATTGAGGAATAGAATCGCTTGTTCACGGCGCGCGAGGCACGCTTCGAGCGCGCGAAACAGCGTCAAGCTGACCAGTCGATCGCCGCCTGGACCTGCACCCACGTGACGCAGATCGACAATCTCGACTTCGGGCAAAAGCGCCGTCGTGCGCGCGCGCGCCGGCAACTTCAACAGCTCGAGTCGGCCACTCTGCGCGAGCGCGATGCTCGCGAGCGATGGGGTCGCCGAGCCGAGCACGCACACCGCACCCGCGCGATGCGCGCGCAAGAGCGCCATATCGCGCGCGTTGTAGCGTACGCCCTCTTCCTGCTTGAACGAGCCATCGTGCTCTTCATCCACGCAGATCAAGCCGAGATCGTGGACGGGCGCGAACAGCGCAGAGCGGGCGCCCACCGCGACTTTGAGCTCACCGCGGCGCAACGCACGCCACATGGCATGTCGCTGTACGTCGCTCAGCCCGCTGTGTAGCACAGCGATGCGATCGCCCAGTCGCGCGCGAAATCGCGTTACCAGCTGCGGAGTGAGCGCAATTTCTGGCACCAGCACGATCGCGCCGCGGCCCAACTCGAGCGCGCGTTGCACGGTGCGCAAATAAACTTCGGTCTTGCCCGAAGCAGTGACGCCATCGAGCAAGAACCCCTGCTTGTCTCCACCCTCGAGCGAGCGTGTGATGCGCTCGACTGCGACAGCTTGCGGCGCGGTCAGCTCCGGCGGTACGTCCGGCGCCACTTGGGCGAAGAACGGATCGACATGCGCTTCGACGCGCTCGACGCTGACCAATGTGAGCGCTTCGAGACGTTTGACCGCGGCGCGCGCGTTCGGCCAGCGCTTCGTCAATTGCGGCGTTGTCTCGGGGCCGTTTTCACGCAAATGGTCGAGGATCTCGCGCGCTTGAGCGCCAAGCTTGGCCGCAGCATCGGCGCCCTCGATCGCGCTCACGCGCTGAACCATGCGCCCCAAAGACTCGACCGCGAACGACTCGCGCTTGGACAGAGCCTCGGCTGCGGTGCGCTCGACGACCGGCAACGCGAGCTCGATCACCGCACCGATTGGCGCCACGTAGTAGCGGGCTAGCTCCTGCAAAAAGCCCATCAACTCGTCTTGCAGAACGGGCTCGGGATCGACGATTGCGCGCAGCGGCTTCAGCTTGTCTTCCGGAAAATCCGGTTTCTCGACGCCGACTTCGAGCACTACCCCGAGTACTCGACGCGGCCCGAACGGACAGAGCACCCGTGCACCGCGCCGCACCCCAGCGAGCAGCTCGGGCGGCACGATGTAACTGAATGCCTGCCCGAGCGGCACCGGGATCGCGACGCGCGCGAAAACTCGTGTCGACTCTGCCTCGCTCACCGTGCCCCGAGGATCAGTTCTTGAGCCCGAGGTAGTACGCGATCGCACCGATCGCCACGATCAACAGCACGGTCCACAGCCAAGACGGGCCGCGCTCGGGCGTCAGCGGCGCGCCTGGTTTACTCCGCACCATGGCCTCGAGCGATGCGGGAGGCGGCTCGATGCGCGGCACGTGCACCGACTCCGGCGAGTCGTCCGGAGGCGGTGGCAGGTAGGGCCGACTACCCCGCGGATTGTCTGGCAACTCTGACACGTCAGCCGAGCGTCCCAGGCGGAGTAGCTCCGGTCAAGGAGCAAGCGCAAGCGCGCAGGTTCAGGCGGCCGGCGGCTTGTCGAGCCCGAAGCCCTCGTGCAGCGCGCGCACGGCGAGTTCGGTGTACTTGGCCGCGATGATGCAGCTGATCTTGATCTCGCTGGTGCTGATGGCCTGAATATTGATGCCCTCGCCGGCGAGGATACCGAACATCTTGGCCGCAACGCCGGCGTGAGAGCGCATGCCCAGGCCGACGATCGACACCTTGACGATGTCGGGATCGTATTCCACCGGCTCGCTGCCATATTCCTGCGCCGTCTTCTCGATCAGTTCTTTGGCGCGCGGCAAGTCCGTTTTGGCAACGGTGAAGGTGACGTCGGTCGTGTCGTTGCCGCCACGGGAGGGGCTCTGAATGATCATGTCGACCGACACGTTGTGCTCGGCCAGCATGCCAAAGATCTTGGCGACTACGCCAGGCTTGTCCTTCATGCGCACGAGTTGGACCTTGGCCTCGCCCTTGTCGTAGGCGACGCCTGCCACAGCCACTGATTCGAAACCTTCTTCGCCGACTACCATGGTCCCTGTCCGATCGCTGAAGGAGGACCGCACGTGCACCGGAACTCCATATTTCATCGCTACTTCCACGGAACGGATCTGAAGCACCTTGGCACCCAAAGACGCGAGCTCGAGCATCTCTTCATAGCTGATGCGGTCGATCTTGCGCGCCGAGGGGCAGATGTTCGGATCGGTCGTATAGACTCCGTCCACGTCCGTATAGATTTCGCAAACATCGGCCTTGATGGCCGCGGCGATCGCAACCGCCGTCGTGTCGGAACCACCGCGCCCGAGCGTGGTGATGCTGCCATCCGGATCGATGCCCTGAAAGCCGGCGACCACCGCGATGCTGCCGCTTTGCACCGTCTGCAGTAGCTTGGAGCCTTCGATGCTCTGGATGCGCGCCTTGGTGTACGCAGCGTCCGTGCTGATGCGCACCTGATGACCGAGGAAGCTGCGCGCTTTACCCCCGAGTTGCTGGATGGTCATCGCGACCAACGCGGCGCTCACTTGTTCACCGGTGGAGGCGAGTGAATCGAGCTCGCGCATGTCCGGGGTGGGCGAGATTTGATGCGCCAAGGCGAGCAAGCGGTTGGTCTCACCGGACATCGCGCTCACGATCAGCACGACTTGGTTGCCCTCCCGCTGACAGCGCAGGGCGAGCTCGGACACGTTTCGCATCCGGTCTAGGTTGCCGACCGACGTACCACCGAATTTTTGAACGACGAGAGCCACGGGGTTTCGCCTGGTAGCCCCCACGACCGGGGGAGTCAAGGGCGAGAAGCGGTGATAATGTCCCGCGCGGGATGTCACCGCTCGCGCACTATGTGGTGGAAACGCTCGTCACGTTGCTGGCGATCGTGGCCCTGTCGGTGCTGGTCTTGATCGGTGCCCGGCGCGCCGGGATGGGGCGCAGTGCGGGGCCCCTGGAGCTGGTGGGGCGCCTCCCCCTGGATGGCCGGCGAGCCGTCTACCTCGTCCGCGTGGGGGCGACGGTCTACGTGGTCGGGGCGAGCGAGGCCGGCATCGCGAAATTGGGTGAAGTGAGCGACGGCTCGCTGGAGCTGCCCTCGGCCGCGAACCAAAACGAGACGTTCCGGGAGGTACTGAGTCGTGCGTTCGGAAAGAAAGCTTAGACCGCGCAGCGCCGTTCGCCGCCCGCGGCTACCGGGGCTCGGAGCCTTGGCGCTGCTCGTCATGCTCCAGCCGGCACTTGCTCGTGCCGCGCCCGCAACAGGCAACGCGCTCGACGAAGCCTTCATGCGTCCGATGACACTCGTCGTCGTGTTGGCGTTGGCGGCGCTGTTGCCGTTCGCGTTCATGACCCTGACCGCGTTCGTCAAGATCTCTACGGTTCTGCAAATCGTCCGTGGCGCGATCGGCGCGCAGAACATCCCATCCAGCACCGTGATCATGGCGCTGGCCGCCGCGCTCACGTTGCTCGCGATGGCACCGGTCGGCACGCGCATCGAGGCGCGCGCGCGCCCGCTGTTCGAACCGGGCGCCGAGCGCGACACGAGCACCTGGGTGCTGGCACTCACGGAGGCGACGCGTGAACCCATGCGTGATTTTTTGCGCGCCAACGCATCCGCGCGTGAAAAGGCCCGATTTTACGAGATCGCGCGCGCCGCGCGCCCACCCGCCGAGCGCGAAAGCGTCGCCAAAGACGACTTCGTGATCTTGGTTCCTGCCTTCGTCGTCAGTGAACTGATCGCCGCTTTCGCGTTGGGGTTTGCGCTCTACCTGCCGTTCTTGGTCATCGACCTCGTCGTCTCCAACGTGCTCCTTGCGTTGGGGATGCAGATGATGAACCCGACGCAAGTGAGTTTGCCGTTCAAGCTTCTGCTGTTCGTCGCGATCGATGGCTGGGGGCAGCTCGCGCAAGCGTTAGTCACCGGTTACCGAAGCGGGTAGCTTCGTCACACGTAGCGTCGTCACATTCCGCCACAGCATTTCGATGGTTGGTTGGCACTGAGGCAAACCGCCTCGAACGCGATCCCCCGCACTCCTCGATAGCGAGCGCGATCTTTACCGCATTCGACGGCCCGAGTCCTGCAATGAAATGAGGGATGGGTCGCCTCATCTTGGTCGCCAATCGTCTACCGGTGTCGGTGGATCTGAGCGATGGGCAAGTCAACGTTCACGATAGCGCCGGCGGTTTGGCGACGGGCATGCGCGGGCTCAGCATGGCGCAGCAAACCTCGTGGGTCGGTTGGCCCGGTGGCAGCCCCAGCAGCGACGAGCAGCGCGCACGGCTCGATCAGAAGCTCGCCGAACACGCCGCAACGCCCGTGTACCTCTCCGCGCAGGAGGCGGAGCGGTTCTACGAGGGCATGTCGAACAGCGTGATTTGGCCGCTATTTCACTACCTCGTCGACCGGCTCCCGCTGTTCGTCCGCGACTTCGCGGAGTACCGCGCGGTCAACGAGCGGTTCGCGGACGCCGTGTGTGCACAAGCGAGCGAAGAGGATCTGATTTGGATCCACGACTATCACTTGTTACTGCTGCCTCAGATCCTGCGTGAGCGTTTACCTCGCGCGCGGATCGGTTTTTTCCTGCACATTCCATTTCCGTCTTCGGAAATTTTCCGGCTCTTGCCGCATCGTGAAGAGTTGCTCTCCGGCATGTTGGGCGCCGATCTGATCGGATTTCATACCTTCAGCTACGCTCGCCATTTCTCGAGCGCCCTGCTCGGCAACTTGGGCATCGAACCGGAGCTCGATCGCGTCGACGTCGATGGGCGCAGCGTATCGATCGGCGTGTTCCCGATGGGCATCGATGTAGCGACGTTCGAGCGCTTGGCCGCGAGTCCCGAGCTGCCCGATCGGGTGAGTGCGCTACGCCGCGCGCAAAACGTCGAACGGTTGATCTTGGGCGTCGATCGCCTGGACTACACCAAAGGGATCCCGCGCAAATTGCTGGCCATGGAGCGCCTGCTCGAGCGCAGCCCACAATACCGCGGCAAGGTCCGGCTGTTGCAGATTGCAGTGCCCTCGCGCGAAAATGTCGCGGAATACAAAAGCCTGCGCGCCGAAGTCGAAGGCCTCGTCGGACGCATCAACGGCTCGAACGGTTCGCTCCACGACGCGCCCATTCACTACTTGTATCAACCGGTGGCGCAGAGCGAATTGGTGGCGAGCTATCGAGCTGCCGAGATCATGCTCGTGACTCCGCTGCGCGACGGCATGAACCTCGTCGCCAAAGAGTATGTCGCGTCGCGCATCGATGGCGACGGAGTACTCGTACTGAGCGAGTTGGCGGGCGCGTCCAGCGAACTGGGCGAGGCACTCACCGTCAATCCCTACGACGTGGAGAGCCTCGCCCTCACTTTGGATCGCGCATTGACCATGTCCGAGACCGAACGGCGCGAACGAATGGCAGCCCTGCGCGACAAAGTCGGCGCGCGACCGGTCGAACTGTGGGCGCGACAGTTCGTGAGCGCGCTGGCAGCTGACGAGCGCATCCCCGAACCGCATGATTTACGCCAAAACGGCGCAGAGCTCGACAGACTCGCACAGGAGCTCGCCGCGCATCATGAAGTATTGCTGGCCCTGGACTACGACGGAACGTTGGTGAAAATCACGAGCAACCCCGAGCGCGCCCGCCCGGATCCGGCCCTGCGCGAGCTCTTGGTCATGCTCGCCGGAATGCCGCGCGTCCAAGTGTGCATCGTGAGCGGTCGAACCCAGTCGTCACTCGCCGCTTGGTTCGGTGAGCTCGCGATCGATTTGGTTGCCGAGCACGGCGTGTGGTCGAAGCGAGCTCGTGAAAACGAGTGGAAATGTCACATCGATCCCAACACGCTCGGTTGGCTGGCAGATGCCAAACGAATTCTGAAAACGTACGTCGAACGCGCGCCCGGCGCGTTCTTGGAGGAGAAGACCGCAGGACTCGCATGGCATTATCGGCTGGTCGATCCGTACCTCGGTCTCGCCCTGGCCCGCGAATTGCGAGTGCATCTGGTTCGGCATTTTGCGCAAGCGCCAGTCTCGATCTTGGCCGGACGCAAAGTGATCGAGATGCGGCCCCACGGCATCGACAAAGGCTCCGCCATCCGCGATTCGCTCGACCTGCTCCATCGAGATCTGGGTATCGCTGCCGCGGGTGACGATCGCACGGACGAGGATCTGTTCGCGGTCCTGCCGGAAAATTCGCTCACTCTCTGTGCGGGAACGGTCGCCACTCGCGCACGCTATCGAGTGAGCGGCCCCGAACAAGTGCGACGTTTCCTGCGTCGCTTCGCCGAAGCTCGCTGCCATCAGTAATTGCTATGAAGAGCCATCAGCAATCTCGATAGAAGATCGGGCAAATTCAGCCGCTTGCTCCGCGATTTCATGTCAGCATCCGGCAATGCATCACGGGGTAAGACGAAGCGCGCGGTTCCATCACTCGGTCCTGGCGGCGGTCGGCGCGCTGGCGCTGTTGGCACTCGGCTGCGGTGGTTCGGCGGTCGACACTTCCCCGCGCCCCAAAGGCAGCGCGGGCAGCACGGGCAGCGCGGCAGCGGCTTCACTCGGCGGAGCCAACGCAGCCACGCCGATCGTGAACACCAGTGGCGGGGCCTCCGGTGGCACAGTGGGAAGCAATGTCGTACCCGCTGGCGGCGCGCCCGCCATGGCGGCGTCCGGCTCCGGAGGCACCCAGACAAGTAGCTCTGGGACGCCTGGAATCGACTTTTCACATGGCACGCGTTTGCTGATTCCGCAGCGTCACTTCGAGGGCGTGAACATCGGAACCCAGGCATTCGAACTGAGTACGATCGCCCCCCTCAATCTGACGGTCGAGACACCGTTGGTCGACGCGCCCGCCTTCACACGGCAGTTCGAGGTGAGTTTTGCGTCGACTCTGGCAATCGTCGACCATTGCCAGGAACGCCGAGTGAAGTTCAAGCCCACCTCCGTCGAGGTGAGACAAGACCAAGGCAAAACCGGCGCCCATCTGACCATCGAGCAAACCTCCGGGCATTACCTGCTGACGCACGACGGAGCAGGGAGCCACGAACTGTGGGTCCAAGGCACGCTCCATGTCGAAGCTACCGACGCTTTGGGTGCGACTTGCGCGACCAAATTCCCGTCAACGGCAGTGGACATCGCCGTCACGCTCGGGGTGAAGCTGAATATCGAGCATTTGGGCTCGGTCACCGGATCGCCACGCTTTGGTTGCGGAGCGGCTCCCGTCATGTTGTCCGGGCGAATGTTCGACGGCACATCCCTCAGCTTGTTGAATGACGCAGGCAAGCCGATATCCGGAGCCAATGTCTATTCCGAGTACCCCGTCGACATCCTGGTCGAGACCGAGAAGTCTGCGCAGATCGCCGAAGCAGGCAGCGGACTCTATTACGACGGGCTAATCGTCACCGGTGAACCGCAGATGGTTCGGCTGAGCACAGCGTACGGCACGCTCTTCACCTACTTCTTGGCAAACACCTCACTGATTGACGGAATGGACGTGAAGTTTTGGTCGCGCGGCTCCCAAGACGTCAAGGCCGAGACCTCTCCGCTGACCATGACTACGACACCGGCCATCGCTTCCTACAAAGTGATCGGAGCGACCGCAACGTTGTCGGTGGGCGGAGTCACCATTTGTACGCCGCCGCTCGTGAGTGACTACCAAACCACGCTGCTCTCGCCCCGAGTCTGCAACATCCAAGACGAAAATGGCTCCGGCCTGACCCCCGGAATTCCGGGATTTTTGGCGACCTTCCTCGAGCCCGCCGGGACTTGCGAGCTCGAAATATCGGTCCCTGGCGCCAACGGCGAGCGCGGTCTGTCGACGCATCTTTCCGCCGTTCTCAAGCCGGCGGTGAACTAGGCGCGCTTACTCGCGAGCCAAGCTCATGTCCTAGTCGTCGTTGGTATGAGTGGGCGATCGAGATCCTGCAGCGCACCTCGCAGCGCGCCAGCGTTCCACGCGCTGTTGCGCCGCGCTGACCAGCGCTGCACATGCACCTGGCGGCCAAGCGAGCGGCTCGAGTGCACACCGCGAAGTCCGATTCATCATTCATCACGAGATCCGATCGCGAAGGAGAGAGCGTCGGGGACGATGAACGGGCTACGCGTCGCTGCACGCGGCGACACGCCCGCTTACCCAAAAAGAAAGCTCACATCCGCCGCTCGATCAACGTCGCCCGTCGAGCGGGTCGATTGGCGGCGGCGCGGGCAGAGGCGCGGCCGGCTTGACCTTGGTGACGGAGGCCTTGTTTTTGAGCTTGATTTTGGCAGCAACGCTCGAAGCCGTGGTCAGCGCGCTCGTCATCGGAGCCGCTGCGGCTGCAGACGGCGCGGCTAATTCAGGTTCGACCGCGGGGAGCGGCGGCGGGCCGGGCGGAGGAGTAGCGGCAACCGCAGTGACTGAGGAATGGTCGGCGCTCGATTCGACTCCGGTGGTCTTGCGCGTGAAGAACAGCAATGCGCCGCTGAGCAAAGCGCCGAACAAACACAGCGCCAGCACCAGCGGCGCGCGCGACTTCTTCGCTTCAGTCGAGGCGCCGAAGTTCGTGGTGGTGCCCGTACCGGGACGTGACGACGCAGCAAGGGCCACGCCGCCCGGTTGGCTCGGAAAGCCGGCCGCGCCGAGAACCCGGGAAATGCGCTCAGCGGAGCGCTGCGCGGCATGTGCCCCAAACGGAGCCAAGGCAGACGCGAGCTCGGCAACGTTGTTGAACCGCTGCTCGCGATTCTTCTCCAAACAGCGCAGCACCACTTGCTGCAAACCCGGCGGCAGATCTGGCCGCAACTCGGAGAGCGGGCGCGGCGGATCTTGCAAGATCATGCCGCAAAGCTGCGGCATCGTTTCGGCCTCGAAGGGGACGCGCCCGGTCAGGCTCTCGTACAAGATCACACCCAGGGCCCAAATGTCCGTCCGCTGGTCCACGTTGCGCGACGAGCTCATCTGCTCGGGTGACATGTAGAGCGGTGAGCCCATGACGGTGCTGGTCTTCGTCATCGCGAACTCGGGGGTGGCACCGGGCACGGTCAGCTTGGAGATGCCGAAATCCAACACCTTGATGCAGGGACTGCCATCAACCCGACGGGTGACGAACAGATTCGCCGGTTTGAGATCGCGATGCACGATGCCCAAGGCGTGCGCTTCTGCGATCGCTTCACAGGCTTGCAACAGGAACTCGACTGCATCCGGCACGGCCATGGCGCCGTTTCGACGCACCCACGCGGCGAGATCTTCGCCGTGCAAGTATTCCATCACCATGTACGGTGAGCCGCTCTCGAGCGTGCCCACGTCCGAAACGCGCGCGACGTGCTCGCTCTTGATCTTGACTGCAGCGCGCGCCTCACGCGCAAAACGCTCGACCGCCTCCGGATTCACGAGTGCTTCCGGCAGCAAGAACTTGAGCGCGACGCGCTCGTCGAGCTGCAAATGAGTCGCGGCCACGACGATACCCATGCCGCCCTGGCCGAGCACGCGCTCGATCCGGAACTTTCCGGCCAAAACCTGGCCTTCTTGAACCTCGTTCGACATTCTCCTGCAGATCCCGGTGCGGGATCTGACTTAGCAGAGCCGCGCTCGGCCTGGTAGTGTCCCCCCGAGGCATCCGGTGAGCGTCGACCCCATTCACCTCGTAGACATCCCTTTTTTTGCGCTGCTCGACGAGGAGCAGCGCGCGCTTTTGGCCGCTCGGCTCGATACCGTGCACGAGCCCGCAGGCAAGTCGATGTGGGTGTACGGCGATCCCGGTGATGCCGCGTACATCATCCGCAAAGGCGCCGTAGAAATTTATTCCAAGAACGACACCGGCGAGCGCCTCGTCCTCGAGACCGCGCGCGTCGGCGACTTCTTCGGCGAAATTTCGTTGCTCGACAACGGACCGCGCACCGCTTCCGCGCTGGTCATCGAAGACCTAGAAGCCATCCTGGTCGACCGCGGCGACCTCGAGGAATTCCTACGCATCTGTCCCAGCGCGGCGATCAACTTGCTGGCCGCGAGCGGGCGACGCATCCGCGAGACGGCGAAGTTACTCCGTCACAGCGTATCGCGCGACATCAACGAGGAGGTCGAGGACAAGCGCACCCGGGTGCTGAAAATGGCCGATTGGATTTCGGAATTCAGCGGCAGCCTCGAGTTCCTGTTCATCCACCTGGGCATCTTCTTCGTTTGGATCGTGCTCAACGCAGGTCCTCTCTCGCGCCTCTCGTTCGGCAACTTCGACCCATTCCCGTTCGGCTTGTTGACGATGGTGGTCTCGCTCGAAGCCATCATCTTGTCGGTCTTCGTGCTGCTCAGTCAGAACCGCCAAGTGGCGCGCGACCGCGTGCGGAACGACATCGAGTATCACGTGAACTTGAAAGCCGAGCTCGAGATTGGGCACCTACATGAAAAGGTCGATCACTTCCACCAGGAGGTGATGCGCCGGCTGTCAGTGCTGGAAAAGGCGTCGCTTCCTTCGTCGAAAACCTGAAATGCGCACGTTACCTGCGCGTGGGATGCCCGTGAATCAACGACAGCGTCCCCGCGATCCAGATATCTTCACTCGAACCGGAGACCAGCAGCCGTTCGTCTTGCATCGGCAAAGGCATGAGGTCCCAGCTCGAGCCGTTCCAACGCATCGCAGCGCCCGCGGCGACGATCCACGTGTTCGTCGCGGATTGACTCCAGACTGACGCGATTTGACCGCCCGTCGGGTTCTGCCGAGTCCACGGTGTGCCGGGCCCCGCCCGGTGCAATAAATTGCCGTCTTGTACGACCCACACGTCATTCGGACTATTCGCGGACACGCGCTTCACCAGGTCATTGAGCTCGAGCGTCCAATCACCGCCGTTGAAGTGACTCGCTCCTTGTTCGCCCCACACCCAAACGTCATCGCGAGAGAGGGCTAGAATGCCGTGGATCCCCGGCATGTGCTGGGAAGTCCACGTGTTGCCGTCGAGCCGCCAGAGCTCGGTCTCGGTCGCACACCAGAGTTGATCCTTGGCAATGCCGCCCACGGCACGGCAGTTCGGTGTCCCTGGCCATTCTTGCCAAAAGGCGCCGGTCCACCGCTGCAAGCTCTTGCTCGAGCCTGCGTATGCCAGGCGGTCGTCAGCTGCCCAAATCTGTGACTCGTCGAAGGGCGCGTTCGGCGCCGTGTCCAACACGGTCCGCGTCCAACCCGTTCCGTCCCAGTGTTCACGATGAAAGGAGCCGACACTATCGGTCACCACCACCCAGGTGTCGTTCACGCTGCCGGTCCACAGGTAGGGCACCGCTTCGGCGAAGGTGCCGTCCCAGACGATCTCGCTCCAATCGAGCGTATAAGAGGGACCTCCGCCACTTCCGCCAATCTCCTGCGTCGACGGCGCGCGCTCGCTCTCGATCGCCGTACGGCCGCCACAAGCCAGAGCGAGCAGCGCGACGAGGACGATGCAGTTTCTCACGGGATAGCCAGCTGGGAGGAACCAGAGCCTAGAGCCGCGATCGTTGGCAGACCATCGCTTTTTCGCGCTTTGTCGGCTGGCCGCGGCATTCACGAGGGTTGCCGAGCGCTGCGTCAGAACACGCTACACCGACCCGCGAAATTTTCGACGAGCAGCGCCTCGCTCGCGCTCTCTACTTGGGGATCACCACTTTGCAAACCACGACGGCAACATCGATTGCGCAGCTTTCGGACGAGCTGCAATACGAGCGGTCGCACTCGCAACTCGGCGGCGCGAGACCACAGCCATTGGCCTCGCATGAAAACGCTGGACCATTGTCGGACACGTGAGCGACGCACACCTCGTCCACGTTACATTCGAGGCCGCTCGGACCGCAGCGCTGACGCGTGCACGCCGATTCTGTCACGTGCCACGTCGTGTTGTCACAGGTCGCGTGGATCAGCCCGCGGTCGCTGCAGTCTGCGTAGGTGCAGTCGAGCATGCCGCGGCACTCGCAACCGTCACCCTCCTTGGGAGCGTTTGGCGGCTGAAATGAGTTGCAATCATAGGCGGCGCCATCGAGCACCGGCACTTCACGCCAAACGCCTTGATCGCAGCTGAACGTCACTGATGTACACTTGTCGATCGCGTAGATGCACCACGGAACGTCGCCCTGGTAGTTGCAGTGATCGCCGCTCGTTGGCTTTTCGATCGGACACGAGTCGCTAACGGGCTTCGGCACGCTCTCACTCTGGCCGCCACAGCTCGCCCCGAGCAGCACGAGCGCTAAGCTCGCGCTGCTCCACCAATGTCTCGATCGAACCAAGCGACGCCTCCCTTTGAAGCCTCAGCTCCGCCGACGTCGTCGGAGTACTACAGCGGCGAGCGCTGCAGCCACGGCGAAGGCACCCACCGGGTTGCCACTCTGCCCGACGCTGCAACCGCCGCCGCTGGCGCCCCTGGGTGAAGAATGAGCCACATCGTCACCATTGGGACTTGAGCCACCGGTCGCGCCGGAGCGACCGGCAGAAGCACTAGGGGCACCGGCGATCCCGGAGCGACCCGCGCTGCCGGCGGTCCCAGTGGTCCCAGCGGTGCCGCTCGGGACATTGCCGCTCTCGACGTCGGCATTGTAGCTCGCCAACTGGTCATTGATGGCGTCGGCGTTGTTTTCTACGACTTTTCCGGTCCCGCTCTCACCCGTACGGACGATGGTCAAATTCGGTGGCAAGGCCGCGAGCGGCGCCGGCCAAGTTCCAATTCCTTGCGTACCAACGCCGCGAATGACCCCGCCCTGTGGCAGCTCGATACGCCAGGGTGCTTCGTTGAAGCTCACGTCCGGGTTGCATTCGATGACGCGATTGGCCGTGTGCCGATTGCTCAAGTCTGGCAAGTCTGGGTTGAACGAGAAAAGCGGATCGAGCGTCATCTCGTCTGCCGATAGCGTCGTGTACATGCGGGTGAGCTGCGGGTGCGCGTCGACCAAATTCTGAACCAGCTGAACCGGCGCGATGACGCTCTTTTCTAGCGCAGCGATGTACGCCGACGGCGAGAACGTGAGCTGCCCCGCATAGCAACTCGGGCACAACTTGAAATCATCGAAGCTCACCCCGTCGGGCAGCGTGACGGATGCGCGCGTCGCATCCCAGAAGCCGTCCCATTGACCGTACTGACTGTAGGCCCGATTGAAGAAGTCGGAAAAGGACTGAGAAAGTGAGTTTTTGAAGTTGCTCCAATTCTGGTCGTCAAACGCCGTCCAGATCACGCTTTTGAGCGTGCTACTCGCACCAGCAAACTCCGTGACGAAGCCCTGCCCGCCCGCGTCGTTGGCGGCGTCAATGACGACGGAGTTGTAGTTGCTCGCGGCGTTGAACCAATTGATGCGTGCTTCGTTCAACTCGAGCGACAAGTAGTTTTGCGGCACAGCGCGAGATTTCCCAAGTACCCAAGTCAAGACGCCCATGTCGTCGTTGGCAGCGACGGCGGTAAGCTTGACGGGAATCGACGCTTGCGTGCCCGTATACGTGAGCACGATCGGGCGAATCGAACCGGTGTCCGCGCCTTTGGCCAGCTTCAACGCGAGCAAGTACATGCCTGATTTGAGATACGGGCCAAGCTTGTCCGGTCCGATGCTGGGCACGTCGAAGCCGTTGTCTTCGAGCCACGCGACCGCGACGTCCGCGGGATCTGTCGTGCTCTTGTCGAGCGAGATCACGGTCCATTCGAACGCGCCGACGACGCCGGACGCCTCGACGGTCACGCCGTTTCCGGCGTCACCTACCGCAGTGGTCGGGCCGTTTGCCGTGCCAGAAGGTGCTCCTGATCCGACACCGGCATTCACCCCTCTCGAATTGCAAGTCCCTTCCGTACTCGTCGTCAGGCTGTAGCTCGGATTCGTGGCCGTTTGCAGGCGCTGAAAAGCGACCTCGGACGCAACGCCAATGTCCGAATCGGCTTTGGGCACGGACGAGATCGGCAAGAGCCAAGAAAAGTTCTTCGACGGGCCCTGATATTTGATTTGGATCACCGCAGTGACGGTCCCGTCGCCGTTGTCGGCGAAGATGATGCCTTCGGCCGCTTGGTTGACAGGCTGAGCCTGGTTGCAGAAGAAGCCACCACAAGCCAGCGCCGAACTGGGTAGCCAGGCACTGGCCGCCGCCCAGGCCGCGACTCCCAAGACACTGCTTCGAATAAGACTACGCATTGATTGGCGCCTCCCTACAGGATCCCAGACATGGTGATCATGCTTGAATGTGTTTTGGCACGGTTCGGCACAACTTTGAGCCTCTTTGGGTGCCTAGCCGCAGAAAAGCAAAGCTAGTGCCAAGCCTGGAATCGCGGGCACGGAGGATGTTGAATCACAATCGAACTCGTAGAACCGCAGGCCCAAATTCGAATCTTGAATGATGGAATGAATCGTGCTCATGGGGGCATGTGCCGAGTTGTACGCAGATTCTGGTCGTCGCCGCAGCGCTACTCGCGTGCGCTTGCGGTTCCACCGAGGGTTCGCCCCCCGGCGGAGCAGCTGGCAGCGGCGGTGAAGGCGGCGGCAGTGGCGCCTCGAGTATCGGTTCGGTCGAGCTCGGCGTACCGGGGGGCCCGGATTCATTGGACTTCGCGCCGCTCGAGGCCGGCGCTGTGCTGAAGCTCGAAACGTTTGGGCAAGGCGGAACCCACGTTCTGCTCGGTGTTCGCGCTGTGGGTTTCGGCCAGCGCGCCTTCGTTTCGCTTCGAGTGCGGAACCTCGTCGAGGGCACGGAGCTGGATGCGCCGGCACCAGCTCGCCCGCAACTCTTGTTCTGCGAGGGCGAGATCTGTGATCTCGTGCCGATCACGATGATGATGGGTGGCATTGCCGCAAACGACGCGGAGCGTGACGGCTTGCCCATCGAAATTTCTGCCGAAGTGCACAACGTCGCCGGGGTGACGGGCAGCGCTTCCGCGCACGCGACGTTGAGCACTGCTGATCTGTAAATTGCGGGAGGATAATATCTTGTTCGGGAAAATCACGCTTACTTGCGCCAGCTCGGCGCTTCTGACGCTCGCTTGCTCGCTGCTCATCGCTTGCGATGACCACGATGAACTACCGACCCACGACGAACCGCTCGCTTGGTCTTGGGTCGCGAAGAGCGACACCGCAGCGTTGCTCAGCGTGAACGGGACGTCGGCGAGTGACGTGTGGATCGCCGGCGCGGACGACGGCAGCGGCCCCGTCGTCCTCCACTTTGATGGCCAAGCATGGGAACGCCGTGACACGGGCGCGAAGGGTGATCTGTGGTGGGTGAACGCTGCGCCTGGCGGCTCGGTGTATTTTGCGGGAGCGAGCGCGTTGCTGCTCCGCTACCGCGACGGCGCGTTCGAGCGCTTGAAGACGCCCGGCCTCGGCAAAGACGTACTCTACGGCGTGTGGGCAGCGGGGCCTGACGAGCTGTACGCCGTCGGCACCGCCGCAGGGCGCAACGGCTTCGTTTGGCACTACGACGGCACCGAATTCCAGACCGTTCCCTTGCCCGACACGCTGCCCGTCGACGAAAACCGCGATCAGCCAGGGCTGTTCAAGGTTTGGGGCAACTCGAAAGACTCCGTGTGGGTGGCTGGTGCCAACGGCACGCTGCTGCACGGCAACGCGCGTGATGGCTTCAACTTGGTCCGCAAGGGCGAGAGCGAGATCTTGTTTACGGTGAGCGCGCGCGGCAACCACGTGCTCGCCGTGGGCGGCACTTCGAGCGGATTGTTGCTCGAAGGCCAAGGGACGACTCTTCACGACCGCACACCGCCATCGACACCACTGCTTCAAGGCGCGTGGATCGACGAGCGCGACCGAGCCTGGGCGGTCGGTGTCGGCGGCACGGTGCTGCGTAGCGGTGCGCACGGCTTCGAAGTGCAAGACACCGGCCTCGACTTCGCCGCCAACGATTCACTGCACTCGGTGTGGGTCGATCCATCGGGCGGCGTGTGGGCCGTCGGTGGTGATGTGTTGACGCCGAATCTCGCGCACGGCTTGGCGTTGCATGGCGGTGCTCCCGTGCCCGAGATCGATCTGACGGCCCCTGAGCGGCCCGAGCCCGTTTGCCCAGCAGCCCAAGTCGACCCGATGCCCCAGGGTTCGATCGCTCGCCGCTGGGACGAGCAAATCCTCGGCGCAATTCGCCGAGATTTGCCGCGCCCGGGCGTCCACGCCCGAAACCTCTTTCACGTCTCGATCGCGTTTTGGGATGCCTATGCGACCTACGACAGCGCGCTTTCCGGATACCTGAGCTCCGAGCATCGGAGCGCTGCCGACGTCGAGGCAGCACGTGAAGAAGCCATCTCGTACGCCGCTTACCGGGTGCTCAGCCATCGCTATGCGAGCGCCGCGGGTGGTCCCATCTCGCAGGCCTGCTTCGATGCGTTCATGCACCAGCTCGGCTACGATCCTCACAACACGGGCAGCTCCGGTGAGACGCCGCGCGCGGTCGGCAATCGCATCGGGCAAGCCATCATCGACGCGTTTGCCGACGACGGCGCGAACGAAGCCAACAACTACGCCGACCCCGCGGATTTCGAGCCCGACTCGACGAACCTAGTGGTGGAGCACCCAGGATCGCATGCAATCGATCCACTACTCTGGCAGCGCCTGGTGCTCGCCAAAGCCGAAACTCAAAACGGTATTCCTACCGGCGCCGGCGCGCAGATCTACGTTGGGGGGCAATGGGGATTGGTCACGCCCTTTGGGCTCACCCGCGCGAAGAAAGACCAGCCCTACCTCGACATCGGGAAACTGCCGGACGCGTTCGACGATGACTTGGTCGACGCCGCGATCGACGTCTTGAGCAAGACCTCGCAACTCGACGCCGACGAAGAAACCCTGATCGACGTTTCTCCTGCTGCAATGGGCAACAATCCGCTCGGCACGAACGACGGCCACGGACGTGCGCTCAACCCAATCAGCGGCAAGCCCTACGTCTCGCACATGATCAAGCGCAGCGACTTCGGCCGCGTGCTGGCCGAGTTCTGGGCGGACGGACCGAACTCGGAAACGCCACCCGGACATTGGAACGTGATCGCAAACCACGTTGCCGACAATCCCGCCTTCGAGAGGCGTCTTTTCGGCACCGGCCCTGCCGTCGATGCCCTCACCTGGGATGTGCACGCCTACCTCGCGATCAACGGCGCATTGCATGATGCCGCCATCGCCGCCTGGGAGCTGAAGCGAAAATACCTGTCCGCCCGACCGATCACGCTCATCCGCTACATGGCGGAGCACGGGCAACGCAGCGATCCGAAGGCCGCCTCCTACGACCCGGAAGGGCTGCCGCTGATCGACGGCTTGAGCGAGCTCATCACGCCCTCGAGCTCCGCGCCCGGGGAACGACACGAGCAACTCGCGCGCTATGTGGGCGAGGTCGCCGTTCGCTCGTGGCGCGGCGAACCCGGCAACCACGTCACCGACGTCGCGGGCGTGGGTTGGATTCGCGGTGTCGATTGGATTCCTTATCAGCGCCGCACCTTCGTCACGCCTGCCTTTCCAGGCTACGTGTCGGGGCACAGCACGTTCAGTCGCGCAGCGGCGACGGTGCTGGCAGGCCTCACCGGATCCGAGTTTTTCCCAGGCGGGTTCGGCAGCTACTCGTGCGACCCTGGCTATTTATTCTTCGAGCTCGGTCCCTCCGCCAAGGTCAGCCTCGAGTGGGCGACCTACTACGACGCCGCCGACCAGGCGGGCCAGTCGCGCATTTGGGGCGGCATCCACATCCGCTTCGACGACTTCGACGGCCGGCGTATCGGTGGCCGCGTCGGGGAACGCGCGCTCGAGCGCGCGCAGGCCGTATTTTCGGCTTCGACACAGTAGCGAGACCGAATTCGTCCGAAACGGGATTCCGCTTCCTAGCGGCGTAGCCGCCGCGTGAAGTCGTTCGTGCGCGCCCTACTTGAGGCTCGACATGATGAATTGCACGACCCGGCGCAATCACAAGTCGTGCTGGCAAAACCACAGCGGTCGGGCTCGCACGAGAATCGCGGAGCTTCGTTCCCATCTGGTCCTCCGGCTTCGAAATTTGAAATAGCACGCCGGCCACGCCCCTAGACCGGCCAGTCGCCCTACCAAGTCAATTTCGCGTTGAATCGTATCGCAGGAATAACCGCCGATTCTGCCGGTTCTTCGCGTGCCGGGCATACCGGCACTTTAAGAACAGCGTTGAGTTGACAGCGATCACACCCCCGCTAGGATGCCGCGGCCTTTGGCCGGAAACATTGCTGGCAGGGGTGTTTTCACGCATTTTCCCCGAGAGATCGGGGGTTTTTGAACGGAGGTCGGATGGCTACCGACGTCATGATCCAGGCGAATGGGCTGACTAAGCGATTTGGGGTCGTGCGCGCCCTGGATAAAGTGAATTTCGAAGTGAAGCGCGGCGAGGTCGTGGGCTTCCTCGGCCCGAACGGCGCCGGCAAGTCGACCACGATGCGCATTTTGACGTGCTTCATCTCACCGAGCACGGGCTCGGCGACGGTGAACTCGCACGACGTGTTCGACAACCCGCTCGAGGTACGCCGCTCCATCGGCTACCTGCCGCAGCGCGCGCCTCTGTACACCGACATGACCGTCTGGGAGTACTTGAAGTTCGCCGCTGAAATCCGCGGACTCAGCGAGAGTGACTTCAAGAAACGCCTGAAGAAGGTGGTCGAAGTTTGCGGTCTCGCTCAGTCACTGGGCAAGGACATCTCGACGCTTTCACACGGTTATCGTCAGCGCGTCGGCCTCGGGCAAGCGCTCATTCACGATCCGCCGATTTTGATCTTGGACGAGCCGACCAGCGATCTCGATCCCAACGAGAAAGCGGAAGTACTCCGCTACATCAAGGAAATCGGCAAAGATCGCACGATTTTGCTGTCGACCCACAACTTGGGCGAGGTGGAAGAGGCGTGCGCGCGCGCCATCATCGTGAGCAAGGGGCGCGTCGTCGCTGACGGCCCGCTCGACGAGATCCGCGGCAAGACCGGCCGCGTGCGCTACGTCGTCACGATCGACGAGCAGCGCGCCGAAGCCGGCAACAAGCCTCCGGCTGCAGCGCAGGCACAAGAGGCGCTACAACGCCTGGGCGGAGTGAAGACGGTACGCGAGCTACCCACCGACGAGAAAGCGCACAAGTTCGAACTGAATGGCGCGCAGGACTCCGACATTCGGGCTGAAATTTACCGCTTGGCAGTCGCCAAGGGCTGGACGCTGCTCGAGCTCCGGCGCGACGCGCAGAGCCTCGACGCCGTGTTCCGCGACTTGACGCGCGGCGACGAGAAGCTCGATCGCGGCGCCAATTGGTCCGCCGCAAATGCGGAAGACGAGGACGAGGACGACAAGTCCAGCGCCGATGACGAAGATGATTCGGATGAAGACGATGAGGAAGAAGAAGAAGTGGACGCGAAGTCCAAGGGAAAGAGCTGAGCCATGTCTCCGATGATCACCATCGCCAAGCGCGAATTTCGCTCTTATTTCGACTCTCCGATTGCGTACATCGTGATCTGCCTGAGCTTCTTCGCGCTCGGGGTCATGTTCTTCTTCATGAACGGCGGCTTCTGGCAGCTCGACCGTGCGTCTGTCGCCCGCTTGTTCGAAACGGCGCCCATCGGCCTGTCCTTCTTGGTCGTGCCCGTAGTGACGATGCGTTTGCTCGCCGAAGAGCGCCGCAGCGGCACCTTGGAAATGCTCATCACCCTGCCGGTCAAAGACAGTGATGTCGTCATCGGTAAGTACCTCGGTGCTCTCGGCCTGGTCCTGGTGTTGCTGCTTTCCACGCTGGCGTACCCGATCGTGATGTTCTGGAAGCCCTGGAATTTGGGCCCGATCGACGGCGGTCCAGTAGCCAGCGGCTACTTCGGAATGGTGCTGTTCAGCTGCGCGGCCGTGGCCGTGGGCCTCTTGATCAGCGCTCTCACCGAGAGCCAAGCGGTTGCATTCTTCATCACCTTCTTCGTGCTCGGCGCGCTCTGGTTGTTCGGCGATCTCGCCGGCAAGGCCGGCGGCACGCTGGCCCTCGTGCTGAACTACGTGAGCTTCCAATCGCGCCTGAACAACTTCTGGCGCGGGCTCGTGGATTCGCGCGATGTGATCTTCTTCCTATCGGTCACCGTCGTGTCGTTGATGGTGGCCTTCCGGGCGCTCGAGCGCCGAAAGTGGGCATGAGCCATGGCTACCCAAGAACATCGCCGTAAAGCGGCCGCACAGACGGGCCTCTACGTTGTCGTCATCGCTGCCATCGCCGTGGTGGCCAACTTGTTGGGCGCCAAGGCCTACAAGCGCTGGGACACGACGCAGGCCGAGCGCTACACCTTGTCCGCTGGCAGCGGGCGTTTGATCCGCAGCTTGAATAGCCCGGTGCAGGTCGACGCCTACGTCAAGACGGGCTTGCCCCAGCTCGACGCATTCGTGAAAGACTTGACCGATCTACTCAAAGAGTACGAGCGGGCCGGCGGCGGTAAATTCAAGTTCACGATCATCGAACCGAACACCGACGAGCTCCGCGCCCAGGCCAAAGAGGCAGGGCTCACCGAGACTCCGTTCGGTGAGGCCAATCAAACGGGCGAAGATCAGGCCTCGATCACCCAGGGCTACATGGGCCTGGTGCTCAAGTACGGCAGTGAAAAAGCGGTCATCCCGCAGATCATGCAGGCCGAAGGGCTCGAGTTCTGGATCACCAACAAGATCCGCGAAATTCGCGACAAGGCCGAGAACATCAAGCATCGCGTGGGCGTCGTCACCGGTAAGGACGAGTTCAAGCTGACCGACGCGAACTTGGTGCCGAAGCAAGGTCGGGGCGGTCAGGGCCCCAACATGCAGGGCATCATCGAGCAAGCATTCCCCTTCTACAAGCTCGAGGAAGTAGATCTGAAGGGCGGCGAGAACGCGATCGACAAGGATCTCGTCGGCCTGATCATCACCCAACCCCAGAAGGACTACGACGAGAAGGAGTTGCGCCGCATCGACGAGTTCTTGATGCTCGGCGGCAAGGCCTTGGTAGTCTACGCCTCGGCGGTCACGATGAAGCCGAACGACGCGACGATGTCCGCGTCGCTCAATCTGCACGGGCTCGACAAGTTGCTCCCGGGCTACGGCATCAAGATGAGCAAGGACGCCGTGTTCGACTACGGCGCGCAGTTCCGTATCGGCGTGCCGTTGCAGGGCGGCGGCTTCACGTACATCCGCCACCCCGGCATCGCACACGTGGTCGCTGATTCGCGGCTCGACGGCGAAAACGACAAGACGCTCGATACGTCCTTCGCGGGCTTCTTCCGCATGGAAGAGGCGATTTTCCCGTTCTCTTCCAGCCTTACTCTCGACAAATCGAAGCAGCCGGCGGACGTCAAGGTCGCGGCGGTCGCCCGCACCACGCCGGCAACCAGCGTGGTCACCTCCGACACCGTCGACATGAAGCTGCGCGAAAACTGGGAGCCGAAGCCGCCGCAAGAGCAGCGCGTGATCGCGGCGATCGCCGTTGGCAAGCTCAAGAGCGCGTTCGCGGGCAACCCGTCGGACGCCATCAAGCCGCCGGAGCGCGCGCCGGCCGAGTCGCGCGTGCTGGTGATCTCGTCCAGCGAGTTCTTGACCAATCCGTTCGCCTACGCAGGCAATGGTCCGGACCTCGGCGGTCAGTTCCAAATGTTCGGCGCGGTGGGTGGCGACCCGCAGCTCTTGATGTTCGCTCAGCCGTACACCAAGTACCTGACCAGCACGATCCTCTCGTTCAAGAACACGCTCGACTGGATGGCGGGTGACTCGGACCTGGTGGCTGCCAGCGCCAAGCTGATCGGCGACCCGGCCCTCACCTACTCGAACATCTCCAAGCCCAAGTTCAAGGCGGGTGATGATCCGGCGGAAGCCAAGCGCAAGGACGACGAATACCGCAGCGCGCGCAAATCGGTGCAGACCAACGTGCAGTGGAGCCTCACCTTCGGCGTGCCTCTGCTGTTCGCGGCCTTCGGCCTGCTGCGCTGGCGTCAACGGCAGTCACAACGCGATCAGCTGAAGATCTGAAGCGAAACGAGAGAAACCAATGGCACTCAGCACGGAAAACAAGCTGTATATCTCGCTCGCTGTGCTCGCCGTCCTTGGCGGCGCGCTGTTCCTCCAGAGCAAGAAAGAAAAGGAAGAGGCCGCGTCTTACACGCTCAGCGGGCAAGCCGCGGCCCTCCCCAAGATCGATCTGTCGGAGGATGACACCAAGAAGATCGACAAGATCACGATCAGCAAACCCGCCTCCGGGGACGCTGGCGCGGCGATCGAGGTCGAGCTGACCAAGAGCGGTGAAGACTGGAAAATCACCAAGCCCATCGAAGCCACCGCCAATCAAGCGAACGTCAAGTCCCTGCTCGAAAACCTCAAGAGTCTGAAGACGACGGAGCTCATCGACGGCACGAAGACCAACTACGCCAAATTCGGGGTCTCGGACGACAAGGCGCTGCACGCCGTGTTCTCCAAGGGCAACGGCGTAGCGCTCGACCTGTACTTCGGTGACAGCGGCGGCCGCGGGCAGATGACGCGCATCGGCGGAAAAGACGGCGTGTACGCGAGCAAGGGCTATTCCAGCTTCTTGTACGCACGCGACGTCAAAGGCTGGCGCGACATGGCGATCTTGAAGTTCGAAGATACGGACGTCAGCAACGTCACGATCGACAACGCGAACGGCTCTTTCGCCTTCAGCTACGACAAGGGCAAGACGACCAAGAACGAGTTCAAGAAGGGCAAGGACGGAGCTGCCGAGCCGATCAAGAACTACGACGAGGCCAAGCTGGTCGACCTGCTCCGCGCGTACAAGGCGCTCAACGCCGACAACTTCGCGGACAAGGGCAAGACCGACGCAGACGTAGGTCTCGACAAACCCATCGCCACGATTCAGTTCACGTTGAAGGACGGCGCGAAGCGTCAGGTTCGTTTCGGCGGAACCTCCGAAGGCTCGAGCCACTGGGCGAAGGTCACCGGCAGCGACGAGATCTGGAGCATCAGTTCGTGGGCCACGGATTGGGCCACGGCCGACGAAAAGAAGTTCCAAAAGTCCGACGACAAGAAGACCGGCGGCGACGATCACCCGAACGCACAGCGTTTTACGGGGGGAATGCCGCCCGGAATGCCTCCAGGCCACCCGTAATTCTAAGTCGGCTGCAACGCCATACCAGCGCCGCTTCTCGAGCCCTATCTCAATCCCGGGATGGGGCTCGTAGCTCAGCCCGTCTCGTGTAAAGTCGCGAGTGGGCACGGGCTGCGAGAGGAACGGCGCGGGTGAACCACAGAACGCTACTACATTCGCTGAGTGGAGCGGTTGCACTCAGCTTCGTCGCCGGCACCGCGTATGCCGAAAGTTCGACGAACACCGCAGGCGCCGAAACGCTCTATGAAGAAGCGCGCGGCCTGATGAAGCAAGGCGACTATCAGCGCGCCTGCCCGAAGTTCAAACAAAGTTACGACCTAGATCCGGGCGGCGGCACCCTGCTCAACTTGGCAGAGTGCTACGAAAAGCAGGGGAAATTTGCGTCCGCGTGGTCGACCTTCAAAGAAGCCTTGGTCGTCGCCCAACGCGACGGTCGCAGCGAGCGCGTCGACTACGCGAAGAAGCACCTGGCGATCGTGGAGCCCAAGCTCTCGAAAATCACCATCGAAGTCCCGAGCGAGGCAAACGAACCAGGCCTGACAGTGACGCTCGACGGTGCGCCGCTGGGCGCTGCAGCGTGGGGCGTCGGCATGCCGGTCGACCCCGGATCGCATCAGGTGACGGCGAACGCCCCCAACAAGACGCCCTTCGAACAACAGGTGGACATCGAGAGCGGCTCGACCACGCTCAAGATCCCGAAGCTCGCACCGGCAGCGAGCGCAGCCGCGCCGCGCCCGGTCGATACAGACACCGAAAAGAAGCCGATCAGCGACGAAACCAAGCCAGGCAACGCCAAGCGCACCGCGGGCTTCGTGATCGGCGGCGTGGGCATCGTCGCGCTGGGCGTTGGCGGCTATTTTGGCGTGCGCGCGTTCTCCAAATGGAGCGACCGCAATGATCAGTGCGTCGGCGGCTGCACGCCTGCGGCGAAGTCTGCGGGGGATGACGCGAAAACCGCAGCTACGATTAGCAATATCGGAATTGGTCTCGGCGTCGTCGCGGTCGGCGTGGGCACTTATCTCGTGCTCAGTTCCAAGGCATCGAGTGAGCCCAGCGCATCGCAGAAGCGACGCGCTCAGCAAGCGCGCGCCTGGCAGGTGCTACCCACAGCGGGGCCAACCGGCGGCGGCCTCGTGCTCCAGGGGGCGTACTGATGTCGATTTTGCTCCGAAAGTCATCGGCGACTCGCCGGTCGGAAGCGCTGATCGGTTTGGCACTCGCGCTCGGCTCGCTCACCGCATGCGCGAAGATCGTGGGCATCGAAGACACCGTCGTCACGAATGACGGTAGCAGCGGCGGTGATGAGAACACGGGCGGAGCGAGCGCGGGCAGCGCGGGCTCGTCGAAAGCAGGAGCATCGAACGCCGGGCACGGCAACGGCGGCAGCTCGACGGGCGGCGGCGCAGCCACCGCGGGTGAAGGAACGGGCGGCGAGCGCGCCGGAACTGCGGGCAACGGCGGCGCCGCAGCAGGCAGCACCAACAGCGGCGGGAGCGCCGGCACCGCGGGCGCTAGCGAGTGCCCGTGTAGCGCGCCAACACCCACGTGTGAAAACGGCAAGTGCGTGGTGCGCGGCCCAACCATGGCCAAAGCCGTGGACTACTACATCGACAGCACCGAAGTCTCCAAAGCGCAGTACGACGTGTTCCTCGCCGCCAAGGGCAACGACACCTCAGCGCAGATCGCCGAATGCTCTTGGAACACGAGCTACGCGCCGAGCGGAGACCCGGTCGACGATCCGCGCCCGATCGTCAACGTTGATTGGTGTGACGCGGCCGCCTATTGCGCGTGGGCCGACAAGCGCTTGTGCGGCGCGATCAGCGGCGGTGCCCTCGCGCCCACCGATCTCAACGACGCGACGAAATCGCAAATGTACCGGGCCTGCGCGGGCGCAGATGGCGAGCGGTATCCCTACGGTGGCTTCACGTTCCAGGCGGGCTACTGCAACTTCGGCGACAACATCGCGGACGTCGGCACCTTCCCCATGTGCCAGGGACACTACACCGGCGTCTTCGACCTCATCGGCAACGTCGCGGAGTGGCTCGATTCATGCGACACCGCAGGTGGCACGGACCGCTCGATGGACAATTGCGAACTCGGCGGCGGCTCGTACATCAACAGCGAATACAAGTGCCAAACGTACTTCAGCAATCCGCGCAATGATGGGGCCGACGTGTTCGGTTTCCGCTGCTGTAGCAAGTAGTGGATGCCCCGCCGTGACACGGCGCAACACGGCCCGGCATGCTCGCTTCGCTGCGCCGCCGGGGGCCCGCCCGACGCCGGCTCCGCCGGACGTGGGGGCCCAACACCTCCAACGCATCACGCAAACGCCTCGACGGTCAGATAACGGGGCACCCCTACAATCACTCGAGTTGCCACGAATGGACACGGGGCAATTTAATGGGGTGCTCGCTCGCAGCAATGCGTCGTCGCGTTCACCTCGGCCTCACAACACGTTGCGCGCGCGCATGTCCTTCACCGTCTTCCATGCGTAGCTCGCCAGCGACACCAAGAACAATGGCTGCGCGATGAAGGTGAATGCACCCATGGGATAGGGTCCGGGTTGCCAGACGTAAACGAGACTGATCAGTGAGGCCACGCTCACTGCCATTGCCTCCCACTTGAGCTCATTCATGGTCAGCCTCGGCGAAGGTTGGGAGTTTGATCAAGTCACTGTAGCGAGCTGAGCCGGGCGTGCGATCGGCGCGCGTGGGGTGTGCGCGGCCGTGGCAATTGAGGCAGCTCATGTTGGAAGATTCGAGGCGCGCGCGCACGTCTTGGTGCATGTGGACGCGCTCGAACGCGGTTTTGCCCTGATGGCATTTCAGACATTGGTGGTTGTCGAAGCGCGTTCGCGCGCTGAGCGGCTCGGTGTACGTGCGCGACGTGTAGCGCGCCAAGTGCCGATAGCCTTCCAGCTTGGCCGCGAGATCGCCGCTGAAGCCGTAGTCGCTGTGACAGGCGTAGCATTGTCCGGTCGGGATATAGCCGTTCTTGAAGTGCCGCGAGGCGAGTGTATCCGACGTGGGATCGTGCAAATCGTTCGCCATCGGGCGCATCACGTGGCATTGGCTGCACGCTTGCACCTCGTGAATGCCGACGAACGTGTGATAGTTGGCGACGGCGATCGTGGCCGCGGGCAAGACAGCGAGCACGAGGAGCGCGCTCAGCTTCCAGAAAGCGGTCGCTGGCAAAGTGGTGATGCCGAGTGAGACCGCCGGTTGTTCGTGCAAGCGCGCAAAACGCCGACGCGCGATGAACCAGGCCCCCACGATCGTGAGCACGCACGTCAGCGAACCGAGCACGCGAACGATATCGAGCCAAGTCATGCTTGCGCGAGCTCCAAGCGTACGGCCGTCACTTTGTATTCCGGCTCTTTCGACACTGGGTCGACATGGTCGGCGACCACGCGGTTAATCAGCAATTTCACGTCATAAAACGCTGCGAACAGCGTACCAGGTCGACAGCGGTCGCTGATTCTCGCGATGCCTTCGACGTCGCCGTAGCGGCTGATGAGGCGCAGGCGTGCGCCCTCGGCAACACGTGCGCGGTCGGCGTCGGCCGGTGAGATTTCGATGTGTGCGGGCCCCGCGCCGTCGCGCAACTCGGGGATGCGCATGGTCATGGTGCCCGTGTGCCATTGTTCCACGACGCGACCGGTCGTCAGCTGAAGTGGAAACTCTGCACTGGGCATCTCCGGCGAGCGCACGTATGGCCGCGTGGCGATGACCGCTTTGGCATCAGGAAAGCCGTAAAACTCGATGCCGCGACCTGGGTCGACCAAAGGATCCGAGCCCTCGACGTAGCGTCGAACGGTGCCTGGGTGGTCGGGCGTCGGGCAAGGCCATTGCAGTCCTCGAAGAACCTTCAACCTTGGATAAGTGATCCCGGAAAAGTTGTACTTCGAGTGTGCGGAGACCTGACGCCACTCGTCCCAAACAGTCTCCGGAGTTCGCGCGGTGATCAGTTTGCCGTGCCCCAAGCGGTCGGCGAGATCGACCAAGATAGCGAGGTCACTGCGGCATTGTCCTGGCGGTTCCAGGAGGCGCGGCGTGTATTGATAACGCCGCTCTCCCTGACCCGTAACGCCCTCTTTCTCGATCCACAGCGCAGCGGGGAGCAACACGTCCGCAACTTGCGCAGTCTCCGAATCTGCAAAGATCTCGGCAACGGCGAGGAACGTCTTGCCCATATTCGCGACCTGCACGGCGGAGTTGGGCAAGCTTTGCGCCGGATTGGTGCACATGACCAAAGCAGCGCGTACTTTTCCGTCACCCATCGCCTGAAATAGGTCGACTGCGGGTAGCCCGGGATTCGGGCTGATGGTACCGGATGGCACGCCCCAGATCTGCTCCATCTCCTCGCGATGCTTGGGATTGGCAACGACGCGGCCGTTGGGCAGCGCGTGAGAGAGGGCGCCCGTGTCGCGCACGCCACCGCACGCGTTCGGTTGACCAGTTACCGAGAAGGGCGTCGCGCCGGGACGACCGAACTGTCCGGTGAGCAAGTGCAGAGCGCTCACCATCGCGTTCAGCGCGGTGCCCTGGGTGCGCTGATTCAAACCCATGGTCCACAGTGACATGGTCGCCTTGGACTTCGCGAAGCGATGCGCGACACGCCGAATGTCGACCGCCGGGATCCCCAATTCCTGGCTCACTTGTTCCGGCGCGTAGCTCGCGTCCAAAAAGCTCTTGAACGCTTCGAACTCGATCGTTGCGTTGCCATCCGTGAAGCGCACGTGGTTCTTCACGAACTCGCGATCGACCAGGTCATCGGCGCAGATCACTTGCGCCATGCTGTTGAGCAACAAAAGGTCCGTGCCGGGTATCGGAGCCAGGTGAATGTCCGCGTGATCTGCAGTATCCGTGCGCCGCGGATCGACGCAAATGACCGTCGTCTCGGGGTGCAAACGCTTGCGGCGCATCATCCGCTCGTGCAGCGGCGGGTGGCAGTGAAAGGGGTTCGCACCGATCACGAACAAGCAGTCCGCGTGATCGATATCTTCGTAACTGCCCGGCGGCTCGTCTTTGCCGAACGTCTGCGTGTAACCGGTAGCCGCGGATGCCATACAGAGGCGTGGATTGCCGTCGACGTTGTTGGTGCGGATACCGGCTTTGAACAACTTGTTCGCCGTGTAGCTCTCTTCCGTGAATAGCTGCCCAGAGCCGTAAAAGGCCACGCTGTCGGGGCCGGAGGTGGAGATTGCCTCTTGGAATTTGGAAGCGACGAGGGCCATCGCTTCTTCCCAAGTGGCGGACGTGAGCGGCGAGCCTTTGCCGCCGCGGCGGATCATCGGTGTCGTGAGCCGCCCTTGAACGTACGGCAACGCGCGAAGCATTGAGCCCTTCACGCAGATCACTCCTGCATTGTGCGCGAGCTCGTCGCCGCGAACGTCGGTGACACGACCCGCGCGCATTCCGACTTGAATACCGCAACCGGTGCCACAGAAGCGGCACACGGCCTTCGTCCACGAATCCGCGTTGCCCTTTGGCAGGACGGCTTCGAGCGCGCCCCAGGTAGCGACTCCGATCGCATTTGCTGCCGCGACGCCCGCCAACAGACGCAGCAAGTCACGGCGATCGATGGTGGGCTCTTCTTCGCTCTGCATACCGCTGATCTAGCGGCTTCCAGGTCTCCGGCGCAACCAAGCAATATCAAGCGTGCGGCCGCGCAACCTCCGTTGCCGCACGAGGCAATCGCACCTCGAAGGTACTGCCACGGCCGAGCCCGGGGCTGCGAGCCGACACGCGACCTCCGTGTAACTCCGTAACGCTCTTCACGAACGTGAGGCCCAAACCCAAGCGACCTTCCGCCGGAGCTCCGGCGCGAGGTGCTCGGAGCAAACCATCCCAAACTTGCCCGACTTCATCGGCAGCCAACCCGATTCCGCTGTCCTCCACTTGAACGACGAGTTCGCGACCATCTCGAAATGCTTTTACAGACACGACGCCGCCCGGTGCCGTGTATCGCGCAGCGTTGATCAATAGATTGACGATGACTTGGCTGAAACGCCTCGGATCGGCATCCACGTCGAAGTTGGCCCAAGGGACGTCCAAACAAAGTTCATGCTTCTTGAGTTCGAAGAGAGAGCTCGTTGCTTCCACGGCCGTTGCGACGATCTCGCTCATCGATATGCGGACCTTTTTCAATTTCTTTTCCTTCCTGATGCGTGAACCACGCAGCGTCGAACTAGCCACGCGACTCAGCACGCTGAGGCGGCTGACGCTCGCAGGCTTGCTCTCGACGGAGCACTCTCCCAAGTCTCGCCGGCAACATACCCCGAATCGAAGCTTGATGTGCGAGCGATATCGCGCACTGTCGAAGATCGTCAGCGTCTGCCGTCGTAGTCATGCTTGCGTTCAGTTGCTCGGTCGACGGTGCAGTGACCAGCAGCGAATCTCGCGTTTCGCCAGGCGATCAACTTCGTATCCGGCTCCCGCCAGACATGGTGTATGCGGACACTGAATTTGCGAACGCGCCGCGCAACCTGTCTAATGATCGATGTTGCGATTCGCCGGTTTGCCGGCTTCGCCGGTTTTGCGCGGCGGGGGTTAGCCGCGCGAGAAAAGTCTCCCCCGGGCCGGATGACCGGTTCGAGAGCATGGATGCTCGCCGTCAGCACCGCAAATGACTTCAAAGATTTCCGATAGATTCGGCGAAGGAAAAAATTGTGTTCGCCGATGTCGAGAGCGCCAGCTCTGTTCCGACCTCTGCCTGACCCCGGGACAGACCCGGCACAGACGGAGTTCAACCATGACGACCTCAATCACGACCTTCCTCACCTACGACACCCAAGCAGAAGAGGCGGCCAAACTTTACACCTCGCTCTTCGGCGGCAAAATCACGGAAACGTCACGCTATCCGGCGGGAGGCCCCAAGCCAGAGGGCGCCGTACTGTCCGTGACCTTCGAGCTATTGGGACAGACGTACATCGCGCTGAATGGCGGACCTACATTCAACTTCGGGCCAGGCTTTTCGCTGATGGTGCAGGTCGAGACCCAGACCGAAATCGATCGCTTGTGGACGAAGCTGCTCGAAAATGGCGGCAAGCCCGTGCAGTGCGGCTGGCTCGTCGATAAGTTCGGCGTGTCTTGGCAGGTCGTTCCCAAGCAACTCGTCGGCATGCTCTCGCACAAGGACCGCGCAAAGTCGGGTCGCGCCATGCAAGCGATGATGGGCATGCAGAAGCTCGATCTGGCCCAGTTGCAGGCGGCATTCGACGGCCGCTGAGCGCACACCTAGAAGGAGAGTCAAGCCCATGAAATTCATGCTCATGATGCACACACCCCGTGGCACCGGCGACTATCAAATCAATCAGTGGAAACCGGAGGAGTTCCGAGCGCACATCCAGTTCATGAAAGACCTCAACCGCGATCTGCGCGAGGCGGGAGAGCTCGTCGGAGCTGAAGGGCTTGCGCCTCCCGCGCAAGCTCGCATCGTTCGTTCACTGGGCGAAGGCGCCCCCGAGGTGACGGACGGCCCCTTCGCCGAGTCCAAGGAATTTCTGGCAGGGTACTGGATTGTCGACGTCGAGAACGCCGAGCGCGCGTATGCAATCGCAGGCATTGCGTCAACCGCGCCCGGTCCCGGCGGTATACCTCTCGGCATCAAGATCGAGGTGCGCCAAGTCATGAGCGGCCCGCCCGATTCGCTCTGAGGAACGGCACCCATGACAGCGATCGACGAGCGCCTGCTGCGCGAACTTGCCCCGCAGGTGCTCGGCGCCGTCGTGCGCCGCTACGGCGACTTCGGCACCGCGGAGGATGCGGTGCAAGAGGCTCTCACCGCTGCTGCGCTGCAGTGGCCCGAGAGCGGTGTGCCCGAGAACCCGCGCGCCTGGTTAATCCAAGTCGCCGCGCGCAAATTCACCGATCACGTCCGCTCGGAGTCGGCCCGCCGTCGGCGCGAAACACAAATTGCACTCGAGTCCGCCTCTGAAGAGCCCATGGCCCCGCCCCCCGATGAAGTGAACGTGGAACGAGACGACGCCTTGGTCTTGTTGTTCATGTGCTGCCATCCGGCGCTCACACGACCGTCGGCCATCGCGCTCACGTTGCGCGCGGTAGGCGGCCTCACCACGGGCGAGATTGCCAACGCTTTCCTCGTGCCCGAGTCGACGATGGCGCAACGAATCAGCCGCGCGAAGCAGAGCATCAAGAGCTCCGGAGTCGGCTTCGTGTTGCCAGCGCAAGACGAGCGAAGTCGCAGCATTGGCGCGGTGCTTCACGTGCTCTACTTGATTTTCAACGAGGGCTACGCGACGAGCTCGGGCAAAGAGCATCAGCGCGTGGATCTTTCGAACGAAGCCATTCGCCTGGCTCGCGCCGCACACGCGCTACTTCCGGGGAATGCCGAAGTCAGCGGGCTTTTGGCTTTGATGTTACTGACGGACGCGCGACGACCCGCGCGCTCAGGTCCGAACGGAGAAATCATACCGCTCGACGAACAGGATCGCTCGCTTTGGGACCGCGCTGCGATTACTGAGGGCGTTCAGCTGGTCAGCCAGGCACTCACTGGCGGCGCAGTCGGTTCGTATTTGTTACAGGCTGCGATCGCTGCGGTGCACGATGAGGCCGCGCGCGCCGAAGACACTGATTGGCCGCAAATCGTCGCGCTCTACGATGTATTGATGCAACTCGCCGACAACCCGATGGTCGCGCTGAACCGCGCGGTGGCCGTCGCCATGGCAGAAGGACCGAGCCAAGGGCTCGCGCTACTGGAGCAACTCGATCGCGATCCGCGGATCAAAGATCACTATCGCCTCGCTGCCGTTCGAGCCCACCTCCTCGAGCACTCGGGCAAGCTAGACGCTGCACTGCGCGCATACGCAGAGGCCGCCGAGAAAACAGCAAGTATCCCGGAACGCAATTATCTACTCTTGAAGATCGCTCGACTGCGAGAGAATTGATTGACGGACAACGCCACACCACGGCATACGCGCGCCCACAGTACAGAAATACGGGCACAAACGCGCTCAACGCCGTGCGCACGGCCGGCCACCTGGCTCACAGATAGCCTGTTGCAGGATTGCTCAGCGCGTCGCGGCGGTCGCCCCTCGGTACCGTAACAATCAGTCACGTCTCTCTTTAGAGCAGTCCAACTGCGGCCGCTAGGGAACAGAGCGGGAGATCCGAGGAACCCAAGTTCCGATCTAGCTGCTCTCAAAATGTCGAGCACCTCGAAGTCCAGTTATTCGGTTCGCACGCTTCGAAACCTGATCCTGCTCGCTTTGGCGCTGGGCGTCGCTGGCTACACGGCCACGATGTTCAGCTACTCGCGGCGGCTCCTCGATCGCTTTGGGCCACAGGTGCGCGCGGACTTGGAATGGCGTGCCCTGCGCGGCGCGCAGGAGCTTTCGCGCGCGTGCGACGTCGGGCTCGTGGTCGGCGATCCGGCCATGACCAAAAAAGCGTTCGGCGCATATGCAACTTCGTCCGACGTGCAGGCGATCGTCGCTCTCGATTCGAAATGGAATCTGCTCGCGCAGCATGGAACGCCACCAGAATCATTGGAGCGACTGTTCAGCGGTAAAGAGCAAGAATTGCGCGTCGGCCCCGGCTACCTCGTGAGCTGGGCTAATTCGACGATTGAGGAGGCCAATGTCGGCCGAGTGGCAATCGTGATTTCTACCCGACGGCTGACCGAGGCCAACGCACTGCTCTCTCGCGTATCGAACGTTACCCTCGGGGGAGGCGTGCTGATGCTGGTCTTGGGAGTGGTCGTGATTTCGTTTTTCACGAGTGCCGTGGCCCAGCGTGATGCACAGCTCTCGGAGTACGCCAGCAACTTGGAGCAAAAGGTCGAGGAGCGCACGCGCGAGGTCGAAGCGCGAACACGCCAACTCGACGAACGCAATCGCGGTATGCGGCTCGTGCTCGACAACGTGGCTCAAGGCTTCGTGACCATCGATTTGAAGGGACGCATGGCGTCCGAAAGCTCGCAAATCTTGGCGCGCTGGTTCGGGACGCCCGAACCGGGCATGACCCTCTCTACTTATCTGGAGAAGCATGCACCCAAATTTGCGGAGCAATTTGGTTTCCACCTGACTCAGGTAGAGGATGGCTTCCTACCGAGCGAGGTCGCGCTCGACCAGTTGCCGAAGCGGTTCAGCGCGGATGGTCGCACCTTCGAGGTGCTCTACACACCCGTTGGTTCTGGAGAACAGCTGGAGAACCTGCTCGTCATCATCAATGACGTGACGACACAGCTAGCGCGCGAACGCGCTGAGCGCGAGCAAAACGAGCTGCGCGAGATCTTCCAGCGCATCCTGATCGACCCGTCCGGCGTCGAAGAGTTCCTGGCGGAAGCGAGCAAGCTGATCTCCGAGCTCGAAACCGAGACCGACCCGATCGTGCAGCACCGGATCGTGCACACCCTCAAGGGCAACTCCGGCGTATACGGTCTCAGTTCGCTCGCCGATCTGGCGCATGAAGTCGAGACTCAGCTGATGGACCCGGATCACGGGCCGCAGCTGACCGGCGAGCAACAAACGACGCTCACGGAAGCTTGGCGCGACTTGATCGCTCGCGTGGAGCAATTGCTCGGCGGTTCGCGTAAAGATCAGCTGGAGATCGGGCGCAGCGAGCTGAACACGCTGCTGGCTCGCGCACGCACCGGAATTCCGCAAAAAGAGCTAGTGCGCGAGCTCGAGAGCTGGACGCTGGAACCCGTGGAACGCCGATTCGAGCGCCTGCGACGTCAGGCCTTCGGGCTCGCGCGCCGACTCGGCAAAGCCGAGCCAACGGTCGTGATCGATTCCGGGGGAGTGCGTTCGAGCTCGCCTCAATGGACGAGCTATTGGGCCGCGATGGTGCACGTCGTGCGAAACGCCGTCGATCACGGCCTGGAAGAGACCTCGAGTCGCACCGCCGCCGGCAAGCCAGCCGCCGGGCGGATCGTGCTCGGCGCTCGCCGCAGCAATAGCCAGATCCAGTTCTGGGTGGAAGACGACGGATGCGGGATCGACTGGGAAAAAGTGAAAGCCAGCGCTGAGCGCTTGGGATTGCCGCACCGCACGCGCGAAGAGCTCGTCGAAGTGCTGTTCGCTGACGGCCTCACGACGCGTGATGAAGTGACCGATCTCTCGGGACGTGGCGTTGGCTTGGCCGCGTTGCGTCAGTCCGTGAGTGCGTTGCATGGAGTGGTGAGCGTCGATTCGGTGAAAGGCCGAGGCACGACGTTCCGCTTCACGTTCGACGAAAGCAAACTCGGTCGCGACGCTGCGGCGACGCACTGACGCCTTATTGGTGCGTACGAATCGCCTCAGCCGATTCGTGACAAAAGTGACATTCGAGCACTGAACTCTCAATCAAACGCGCCGCTAGTTGGAGTGTCGTGATTCGAGTTGAGGTTGGGATTTGTCAGTTGAGCTGGAGATAATATGAAGTTGCCCGACATTGGAAGTGTGCCGGCGCGATCGAAGCCTCGATATGCGCTCGTACTATTCGCGCTAGTAGGGGCCGTGTTCCCTAGCGCGTGCGTGTACGACTCCAAAGACCGCTGTGGACCGCATCAAGTCATGTATGAAGATCTGCGGTGCGTCTGCGATCCCCAGAGCGCGACGACCGCGACTGGTTGTGTCCCCTGCGGCGCGGATGAAGTGCCCGGCGCGAGCGGCTGCGTGTGCAAACCCGGCTTCTCCAAGCCCGACGCGGCTAGCGCTTGTATGCCGACCCCGATGGGCCTCGGCGCCGCGTGCGATGCCAGTACGCCGTGTACCGACGCCAAATTCGGTCACTGTGAAGCAGGCGTCGACGGCAAGGGCTACTGCACCGACACAGGCTGCACGAGCTCCGACGAGTGTACCGGCGGCTATGCGTGCGATGCGACCGTGACCCCGAGCGTGTGCCGCAAGCCGCCCACTGGCCTCGGCATGAGCTGTACCTCGGATGCAGACTGCGCAGGCACTGAAGCGACGTACTGCGACACCTTCCAATCACATAGCTGCTTGGTTCAAGGCTGCAGCTTGATGCCCGACAACTGTTTTTCGGGTTGGGAATGCTGTGATCTCTCGGCGTTCGGCGTCGCCCAGCCACTCTGCATCCCTCAGGGAGCCTGTAGCACATGAGCGCATTCCGCATGATTCGTCTTGGCTCGATCGCGCCGATCAGTTTGGTCCTGGCGCTCTTTCCTTCGCTCGCTCAGGCGCAAGCTGCGAGTGATCCAGCTCCCGCTGCTCCAACCAGCGAACCTGCGCCAGTGTCTGCTGAAGCGCCGCCCGCTGCCGCCCCCACCCCTGCGGAGACTCCGGCGGCGGCTGCGCCGGCGGCCGTACCGGCAGCAGAAAAGGCTACCACGCCTGCGGATGCGAAAGCAGATGCGGACGCGGACGCCGCTGCTGCAGCCGCGGCCGAAGAAGCAGTCTCATCGCGACCGAGCAGCGAAGAGGTCGATCAGTTCAAGCTCAACTTGTACGGCTTCACCGACTTCACGTATTCGACCCAAGTCGGGCATTCATTCGATCTCGGTTCGCCGTACTCCTCGTTTGCGGTCGGTAAGTTGAACCTGTACGCAGCGGCCGAACTCGGGGACAACTGGCGCTCCCTGGCGGAAATACGCTTCATGTATCTCCCGAACGGCACGAGCCCGGCTTCGAGCGATCCCTCCGTAGTGCCACCACGGACCGACACCACGGTGGGCGACTACACGGATCTCAATCGACCGGTGAAGTGGGGTGGCATCTCGATCGAACGCGCCTGGCTCGAGCACACCTTTCACCCCGCACTCACTGTGCGCGCTGGTGCGTTCTTGACGCCGTACGGCATCTGGAACGTCGATCACGGCTCACCCGTGATCATCGGCGCGCGTCGGCCCTTCATCATCGGCGAGAGTCTGTTTCCCGAGCATCAAACGGGTTTAGAAATCTACGGTGCTTGGAACTTCGGTCCTTCGCAGGTCGGATATCACCTCACCTTGTCGAATGGTCGTGGCCCGATCGACTCATATCAAGACCTCGACCACAACAAGGCCATCGGTGGTCGGCTCTTCTTCAAACACGATAACGCGAAGTTCGGTACGCTGACTTTGGGCACATCCGGCTACAAGGGCACCTATACCGACAGCACCGACTCGTTTGCGCCGGACGCATCTGGTAAACTCGTCGTCACGCACCCCATCTCGGCCCAGTACAAAGAGCTCAGTTTGGCGGCAGACCTCAAATGGGAGCTCGGGGGCGCGCTCGTGCAAAGCGAAGTCATCATGAACGATGTCGCATACCCCGATGACCACCGCCCAGCGATGTACCCCGTGGCTGGCGGTCCTCCGGGTTTCGCTCCGGATCACCGGCGCGTGGGCATCTACGGGCTCGCAGGCTATCGCTTCCCGTTCTTGGGCATCATGCCCTTCTTCGGTGCGGAGTATTACGACGTCGGGCTCTACTCCTTCACGCCGCCCTCAGCGGCGGTCTGGGGCGGTTTGAATGTTCGACCCACGGCGCGCGTCGTGCTCAAAGCACAGTACACCTACTCTTGGTTCTCCGAGTGGCAGGGGCCTGATTACGGACACTACAACGGCATCGACCTCCAAGCAGCGTGGAGCTTTTGATGAAAACTAGACGATCCTTCCTGAGTGCGTGTGTTGCTCTGTCGTGCTTGCTCGCGACCTCCGGTTTCACGACTCCAGTGGGCGCCGGTGAGGCCAAAACGAGGCTTGCCATCGTCGTGTCTAAGGACAGCCCGGTTACGGACATCTCCATCTACGAGCTGAAGCGCTTGTACCTCGGCGAACGCATCAACGCTTCAGGCAAGCGGCTCTTGCCGTTGAACTTGACACCCGCCTCGCGGGAACGCGGCGCGTTCGACAAGACCGTGCTGAGCATGTCGCCCGATGCCATCGCTCGCTACTGGGTCGACCGCAAGATCCGCGGTGACTCGGGTCCACCGAAAACGATCGAACCGATCGATCTGATGCAACGCGTGGTCGCCCGCCTCGATGGCGCGATTGGCTACGCTCCCGTCAACGAGATCCGCCCAGAGTTGAAGGTGATCCGTATCGACGGCAAAGCGCCAGGCGACAACGGGTATCCGCTCGAGTTCTGACGAGCACGGGAGCTGCAGCGCGTTACAGGACGTCCTCCGTCCTCTAACGCGCTGTAGTCCGGATCGAACGATGAACGCGAAGTTTCGCAGCGATGCAGACTTCGCGTTTTCTGCTTTTGTGACCGACTGGCACCCCTGAGTGTATTACGTGCGCGAGCTCATCCGCGATCAACTCGGTGCCGACGTTCCGCCCAGCACCCACGCGAGGGGCAATGGTATCCCCCAGTCTCAGCGTAGTTGCCGCCTCTCCTGATCCGAATTTCAGGGGAGATATTTTGATCCACACGGGGGCGCGTCGGATCGGCAATGAAGTACTCAGAGGCATTCAAAGCGAAGATGGT
>Ga0164241_10000728_pt1 | contig 50855 bp, 52 predicted proteins | sample OricomyardsoilBY_FD_108780 | JGI IMG/M metagenome (GOLD analysis project Ga0164241, IMG submission 108780) | Backyard soil microbial communities from Emeryville, California, USA - Original compost - Back yard soil (BY) | ecosystem: Environmental > Terrestrial > Soil > Unclassified | place: USA... | reverse complement strand
TCACCAGCACAACGCAGTTTTTACGCCAAAGGATGCCCTAGCAGATTCAGCGGCCGGTCAACTGCGGCAACAGCGCGGCGAGCTCCGGTGGAAAAAACGGTCGGCCGCGCGCGTTGACTGCTGCCCATTGCACCTTGCCATTGAGGATCAGGCGATTGTCGCTGGCCCGGTAGATGTTCTGGGTGAACTCGCCACGGATCTTGCCCGCCCGGCCGATATTGAGACCGACCCAGAAATGATCGCCGCTGCGCAGCGGCCAGCGGTAATCCAGCTCCACCCGTGTCACCACCAGATTGACGCCTTTTGCAGCCAGCTCGCTGAAGTTCAGATTGTGGCTGAGCAGGTATTCGTGACGGGTGTGCTCCAGGTAATTCTGGTAAACGCTGTTATTGACGATCCCCTGCAGGTCGCATTCGTAATCGCGCACCTTGAAATCGAGGCGAAAACTGTATTCGTCCATCAGAACAATACGCGGCAGCGGATGGTCCCGGGAATGGCCTTCAGGCGTTCCAGCGCCAATTCGCTGTACCCCGAATCCAGATCGATTACCACATAGCCGACTTTCTCCCGGGTTTGCAGGTGTTGGCCGGCGATATTGATGTTGTGATCCGAAAATATCTGGTTGATGGCCATCAGAACACCCGGAACGTTTTGATGCACATGCAGCAGACGGTGCACATTCCTATGGATCGGCAGGGCGACTTCCGGGAAGTTCACCGAACCTATGGTAGTGCCGTTATCGGAATATTTGATGAGCTTGTCCGCCACTTCGATCCCGATGTTTTCCTGTGCCTCCATCGTGGAGCCGCCGATGTGGGGTGTGAGCAGAGTGTTATCGAACTGGCGCAATGGGGAAATAAATTCCTCGTCGTTCGCTTTGGGTTCTTCCGGGAATACATCAATGGCCGCGCCGGACAGGTGTTTGTCTCCGAGGGCGCGGGCCAAGGCGTCTATGTCCACCACCGTACCGCGTGAAGCATTGATCAGGATCGCCCCTTTTTTCATGGTGCGAATCTCCTTCTCGCCAATCATATCCTGGGTGCTGGCCAGTTCAGGCACGTGCAGGCTTACGATATCCGCCTGCTTGAGCAGGTCCGCCAAGGTGGCGCTGCGAGTGGCGTTGCCCATGGGCAATTTGGCGATCACATCGTAAAACACCACCCGCATGCCCAAACTTTCCGCGAGCACGCTCACTTGAGTGCCTATTGCGCCATAACCCACGATGCCCAGCGTTTTGCCGCGGATTTCGTAGGAGCCGGTCGCCGACTTGATCCATTCACCTCTGTGGCAGGCGGCATTTTTCGCGGGTATATCCCGTAGCAGTAGAATCGCTTCGGCGATCACCAACTCCGCCACGCTGCGGGTATTGGAAAAGGGTGCATTGAACACCACCACGCCATGCTCCTGGGCGCATTTCAAATCCACTTGGTTGGTGCCTATACAGAAGCAGCCGACCGCGATCAGCTTGGGAGCATTATCGAGCACCCGGGCCGTCAATTGGGTGCGCGAGCGGATGCCGACAAAATGCGCATCTTTAACGCGCTCGATCAGTTCTTCTTCCGCTAATGCGGTTTTGAGGTAATCGATATTGGTGTAACCAGCATCATTCAGACAGGCCACCGCGGAAGGGTGTACACCCTCAAGCAATACGAATTTGATTTTGTCTTTGTCCAGGGAGATTTTGGTGTTCATGGCAAATCGGTTCACAGTGGATGTGGATGAAGGCGGAAAGGTGCGGATTTTATCACGGGGCGGATTTGCCACCGGGTTCCAGTGTGTGGACACCATCGGATGTGCCAAGCAATACCACATCGGCGCGGCGCATGGCGAACAGGCCGTTGGCGATTACTCCTGTGATCTGGTTGATACGCTGCTCCAGAACTTCCGGTTCAGTTATCTGCAGGTCGTGCACATCCAGTATCTCGCCGCCGTTATCTGTCACCACCCGAGCGCGGTGAATGGGGCGGCCGCCGAGCTTGATCAGTTCGCGCGCCACATAATTGCGCGCCTGGGGAATAACCTCCACGGGCAGTGGAAATTTGCCCAAGGTTCCCACGAGTTTGCTCTGGTCCGCGATGCAAATAAAAGAGCCAGCGACGGCGGCGACGATCTTTTCCCGCGTCAGTGCTGCGCCGCCGCCTTTGATCAATGCCAGATTCGGATCGATTTCGTCTGCACCATCCACATAAAACGCCAGGGATTCCACTTGATTCAAATCCACCACCTGTATGCCGTGTTTTTGCAGGCGCTCGCTGGTGGTGTTGGAACTTGCCACCGCAGCGACAAACTGGTGTTTATGCGCGGCTAATAAATCGATAAAAAAATTCGCCGTCGAACCTGTACCAATTCCCAAAATACTTTTATCGGTGAGGTGAGGCAGTACCCGCTCCAATGCCGCTCGGGCAACGGCCTGTTTGAGTTGATCCTGATTCATGGAATGACCAGTCTGAAAAAGGCGGCATTGTACTGCTTTTACTTACAGGACGCGCCATGACTTCCGCTGCGCCTTCCTTTACCATGGCCGCTTTTCGCCATCCTCACCATCCCCCGGTTACGCCATGCCCCAAACCTATATCAAACGCATCCTGGATGCGCGTATCTACGATCTAGCGGTGGAGACACCGCTGGATGCCGCGCCTTTGCTGAGCGCTCGCAGCGGCAATGCTGTATTGCTCAAGCGCGAGGACCTGCAACCGGTGTTTTCCTTCAAGGTGCGGGGTGCTTATAACAAGCTGTTGCAGCTGAATGCCGAGGAGCTTGCCCGTGGTGTGATAGCGGCATCAGCGGGCAACCACGCCCAGGGTCTCGCGCTGGCGTCTAAGCATATGGGTGTGAGCGCGATTATCGTTATGCCTCGCACCACGCCGTCAATCAAGGTGGATGCTGTCAAACGCCATGGCGCCAAAGTGATTCTCCAGGGCGATACTTACGACGAGGCTTCTGCCTACGCCAAGGAATTGGTGAAGGAAAAAGGCATGATTTATATACCGCCGTACGACGATCCAGATGTGATTGCCGGTCAAGGCACGGTGGCAATGGAGTTGCTGCGCCAGCATCCGGGGCATCTGGACGCCGTGTTTATTCCGGTGGGCGGCGGCGGCCTGTGCGCAGGCATGGCCGCTTATATCAAATATGTGCGACCGCAGATCAAGGTGTTTGCTGTGGAGCCAGAGGATGCCGCCTGCCTGAAAGCAGCTATGGAGCATAACAAACGAGTGGTGCTGCCCGAGGTGGGCATCTTTGCGGATGGTGTGGCGGTGGCGCAGATCGGTAAAGAGACTTTTCGTGTAATGCGCGAATGCATTGATGGCGTCATCACCGTCAGCACAGATGAAATCTGCGCAGCCATTAAGGATATATTCGAAGACACCCGCTCAATAGCCGAACCTGCCGGCGCTTGTGCCCTCGCCGGTCTCAAAAAGTATGTGGAAGCCCAGGATGTAGAAGGCCAGACGCTGGTGGCAGTGCACAGCGGCGCCAATACCAACTTTGACCGCTTGCGTTACATTTCGGAGCGAACAGAAATTGGCGAGGGCCGCGAGGCCGTCTTTGCTGTGGTAATCCCGGAAAAGCCGGGCAGTTACAAAAAGTTTTGCAGCCTTCTGGGCAGGCGCAATATCACGGAGTTCAATTATCGCTATGCGGGCACCGGAGCTGCACATATTTTTGTTGGCTTGCAGGTCAACCCCCATAAGAACGAGCGTTTTGAACTCGTTGAAATGCTGGAGCGCAAGGGATATAAGGTGGTGGACTTGACGGACAGCGAAATGGCCAAGATGCACATTCGCCATATGGTGGGCGGACACGCTCCTGAAGAATTGAATCACGAGCTTGTCTACCGTTTTGAATTCCCTGAGCGCCCCGGCGCTCTGTTCAATTTTCTTGAGAAGCTGGCCGGTAGGTGGAACATCACCATGTTCCACTATCGCAATCATGGTTCGGCATTCGGTCGGGTCCTGGTGGGTATGCAAGTGCCGCCCAATGAAAGACCGTTGGTGAATCAAGCCTTGCAGGAACTCAACTACCGCTACTGGGACGAGACCGAAAACGAAGCGTACCTCTTTTTTCTCGCCTGATTTTGGCGCACATAAAGATCCAGGAAATGCGGCAAGCCAATCGCCAAAGCCATCAATAAACATGGCTAAAATCGATTTTTCCTAAAGGGAGTGGTGATTATTTGTGAAATCTATCAAATAGACTCCATCCGAGTTTGCATTTAGGCGGATTAGAACTAAGTTGAATACTGAACAAATTTAGTTTCACGAGTTATTGTACGAGGCAGGATTTGTGGGTATAAAGATCGCCTTCTTTAATCCCGCCAGTTTTATCCCTCTCAAATAACAATGTGTATATATTGAGGTAGTTTTTGAAATGAAGTCTGATGTTTTAACACTGGCAGCTGTGGTGTTTGTTGTAGGCATGGTTGTGAGTGGCTTGGGCATTACGGATGTATTTGAATCGGAAGCTGCGGCACCGCCTGCCGCGCTTCAGCAGGGAGTGGTTGCAGTTCAGCATTGAACTGCCGCACCCCGACAAACAATCTTTCCTTTTAGTATTCCTTCTCCGCTGTGGGTCCACCCGCAGCGGAGTTTCCCTCTTTTTCTCTGAACAATCTGTCGTAGCGGTAGCATTTGCGATCTGTTATCACGGCATGCAGGGGCTTATCCCATGCGTCTTGCGGAATCATCGCGATTTTTTGCAGTTCATGAGCAACGCCAATTCGCCATGGACGGGAACCGCGGTGGTTGAAGCAGCGGTCGTAAAAACCCGCCCCCATGCCCAGTCGATTGCAGGCTCTGTCAAATCCCACCAGTGGAACCAGGACCAGGTCGAGTTTATCCACCGTGAGGGAAGGGTGATGAGATAAGGGTTCTGGTATGCCGTACCGGTTTTTGTTCATCCGCTCACCAAATCTAAAGCGCCGAAAAATTAGAGAGTTATGCTGAACCACCGGTAGGTAAACGCGTTTGCCCATGAGCAATGCCACTCGGAGTAACGGCATGGGACTGATCTCGCCATCTGCCGGCCAATAGAATGCGATGGTATGGCTGCGTTTGAACCAATGGCTGCGTAGAACGTTATGGCGTAAACGCAGGGCGGCTTGCTGCTGTTGAACGGATGTGAGTGACCGACGGGCTTGGCGCAGTAGGCGCCGGAGAGACTGTTTAGAATTCACGGGAATATATTGATGGGAAGAAAAGCCTGGGGTGCCGCTGTTGACTATACCTTGAACCCGACGATTCAAGGGGGAGGGATCTGATGTGTATTAGGCTTTCCGACGCGCGGACATGCACACAACACAAACAAGAAGCCTCCAGTTGTAACAGTATCGGCTCAGGGATTCGTCAACTGGCGAGCACCCAAGGCGCCCGGTAAGTATAACAAAGCGATCCCGGGATAAAAGCCCTAAATTTTTTCTGCTGGGCTGGACTTGGGCAGGGTTATGGACTTGGGTTGGCAGGGCCGAGGGCCGAGTCCAGTTTGTCGGTGATTTTTTGCAGTGTGTTGGAGGGTATTTTGCCGCGCTCCTGTTGGAGTTCGTGGCATAAGTTGAGCGCGACCATCACGGCGATGCGATCGAGCCCCAAAGCCGTTGCTCCCGAATTCCGCACCTGCCGCATGCGCTTGTCCAACTCCTGGGCGGCATTCAGCAGGGCCGCCTTTTCTTCGGGTTTGCAGGCCACCTGATATTCCTTATCCAATATGCGTACTGTGACGCGCTTGCTGTCGAGGCTCATTCCGGGTCTATCTCATGTTGTTGCAGGCGGGCGATCAGGGATTCTATGCGGCTGCGGGCGAGTTGCTGCTTTTCCAGTAAGAGATCGCGCTCCGATAACCACGCATTCTCCCTTTGGCGGAGATTTTGGTTCTCATTCAGCAACTGGTGGTAGCGGAGCAGCAGTTCGTCCAGTTTGGCTTCGACCTGTGCGAGAAGTGGTTCCGACATTGTGTTGCCCGCCGCGCGATTCAGGCGGGTAATATAGGCACAGCACCCGGTCCGGTCAAGGAAGAAACCGCGCGAAAAACCCTCAAAAAATCGTGTTAGCATGGCGGCCGGAACAATTATTCGTCCAGGTTCGCAGCTCTCTTTGCGCCCTTTTTCACCCTGCCGAGGTTCGTTGATACATGCAGATTTCCTATCAAGATTGGAGTGATTTCTTACTGCGCGTCGGAGCCATCTGCTCCCCGGCGGAGTTGCATGGTGTGCTCTGCGGCATTCAATGCCGGGGATCGGTGCCGGACTGGAAACAGCAGGTGCGCGCATTTATGGATTTGCTGGACGAAGATCACGGGTCTTCAGTGGATGCGGCATTGGAAGCTCAATACGACCTTATTAGCGGCGCTCTTATGGATGGCCAGTACGGACTGCAACTGCTGTTGCCCGAGGCTGAACTGCCACTGGGGGACCGCGCGGCCGCTCTTGCGCTTTGGTGTCAGGGTTTTTTGCAGGGATTTGGCGAAGGGGGTGCCGAGCTGCTGGCCCGATTGGATGAAGATACGCGTGAAGCCATTGCCGATCTCGCCCAGATCGCCCAACTGGAAGAGGATTGCGGCGCTGGCGAAGAGTGCGAACAGAATCTGCTGGAATTGGTGGAATACGTGCGCATGACGCTTTTCAGCGTGATGGCGCAACTGCACCCTGTCTCTGCACCTGCCACTCTGACCCAAGCTTCCGCCATCCGTCATTAAAGGCCTCTCATGACCATAACCAAAGCCGAGTATGCCCGTCGCCGTAAGGCGTTGATGCAGCAGATGGAGCCCAACAGTATCGCCATCGTGCCTGCCGCGAAGGAGAAAATTCGCAGTCGCGATACGCATTTCACCTTCCGTCAGGACAGTGATGTGCACTACCTCAGCGGTTTTGATGAACCTGAAGTGGTGTTGGTGCTAATTCCTGGCCGGGAGCACGGTGAGTTTGTGGTGTTCTGCCGTGAGCGTGACAAGGCTAAGGAAATTTGGGACGGATACAGAGCTGGCCCCGAGGGAGCCTGCAAAATCCACGGCGCCGACGATGCGTTTCCGATAGGCGATATCGATGAAATTCTGCCCGGCCTGATCGAAGGGCGCGAACGTGTCTATTATGCGCTCGGCCGCGACCCGGAGTTCGACGCGCAGGTCATGGGCTGGATCAATCGCATACGCGCCAAAGTCCGCTCCGGCGCAACACCACCTGGTGAGTTTCTCGACCTCAGCCATTTCTTGCACGACTTGCGACTTTTCAAAAGTGCAGCGGAACTGCGGCTGATGGCGGAGGCGGGCAGGATTGCCGCCGATGCTCATAACCGCGCCATGCGCTTTTGCAAACCGGGTGTTTACGAATATCAACTGGAAGCGGAAATTCTCCACGAGTTCGCCATGAACGGCGCGCGGAGCCCGGCTTACAACACCATAGTGGGTGGGGGCGCCAACGGTTGCATTCTGCATTACATCGAGAATGACCAACCCCTGCGTGACGGCGACCTGGTATTGATCGATGCCGGCTGCGAATTCGAATACTACGCTTCAGACATTACGCGCACCTTTCCTGTGAACGGCGTTTTTTCACGGGAGCAGAAGGCGTTATATGAAGTGGTATTAGACGCCCAGGCCGCGGCTATCGCCCAGGTGCGCCCTGGCAATCATTGGAATCAGCCCCATGATGCGGCGGTCCGGGCCCTCACCACCGGTTTGGTAAAACTGGGACTGTTACAGGGCGAAGTCGACGACCTGATTACCGGTGAAGCCTATAAAGAGTTCTACATGCACCGGACCGGCCATTGGCTGGGCATGGATGTGCATGATGTGGGAGATTACAAAATCCACGGCCAATGGCGGGTATTCGAACCCGGCATGGTGCTGACGGTGGAGCCTGGACTCTATGTGGCACCAGACAGCCCACGCGTGGCAAAGAAATGGTGTGGCATTGGCATACGCATCGAAGACGATGTGGTGGTCACCAAAAAGGGTAGCGAAGTGCTGACCGGTGGCGTGCCCAAAACCGTGGCGGAAATAGAAGCGCTTATGGCGGGTAAAAAGTTGCGAAGGATGAAGATGGTGTGAATGCAATGGAAAGCGCCGATATAGCGATAGTGGGCGGCGGCCTTATGGGGGCAGCCCTCGGATTGCTGCTGGCGCAGAGCCTGCCCGGTCGTCGCATTCAATTGCTGGAGCAAAAGCATTTCAGCGGACCCAGCGACCAGTCTCTCGCCCAGCCTCACTTCGATGCGCGCTCCACTGCCCTGGCGCCAACCAGCGTTCATCTGTTGGAACGGCTCGGCGTCTGGTCCGCACTTAAACGACATGCCTCGGCCATACTGCGGGTGCAGGTTTCGGATCGCGGACACCTGGGCTGGGTGCGTTTAACAACGGACAGCAATCGCGGCGATCCTTTAGGTTATGTGGTGGAGAATCGCGCCCTGAGTCGAGTGCTTACCGACGCGCTTCTGGCGACGCCGGCTTTGATGCTACGGGCGCCGGTGAGTGTGCAAAGCCTAAAGGCAGATGCTGAGGGCATGAGGTTGGTGACGGACTCTGGTGTAGTGCGGGCGCAGCTGGTGATCGTGGCCGACGGGGCCGACTCGCCCTTGCGCCAGAATCTAGGCATCGGTGAGCGCGTCAAGGATTACCACCAGTCCGCGTTGATCGCCAATGTGCAGCATCAATTGCCACACCAGGGTGTGGCTTTTGAGCGGTTTACCGAACAGGGACCACTCGCGCTGCTGCCTTTAGGTGGTTCATCTGGCTCGGTGAGCGCCTTGGTCTGGACGTGGCCGGAAGCGCGGATCCACGAGGCCATGGCCCTCCCGGATATGGAATTCCTCTCTCATCTGCAACAAGTGTTTGGCTATCGCCTTGGTCGGATGCAACAGGTCGGTTTGCGCCAAAGTTACGCGTTGCAATTGCGTCTGGCCAGGGAGCAGGTGCGTTCCGGTCTGGTATTGATGGGTAATGCCGCGCACTTTCTGCATCCTGTGGCTGGCCAAGGTTATAACCTGGCGCTGCGCGATGGACTTCACCTTGCGGAGGTATTGCGCACATCGGGTCGGGCAAATCTTGGAGATCTGGGACTATTGCAAAAATACGAACACCTGCAGGCCGCGGATCAGCGCGCCACGGTATTTCTCAGCGACACTTTCAATGAGCTGTTTCGCTCCGACGATCGCGGCGCCGTTCTATTGCGTAATCTGGGCATGATGGGGGTGGAGACCAGCGGCGCTTTGCGCAACCTGTTTATCCGCCAGCTCTCTGGTCGTGCTAGCCGTCGCGCGGACCCGTGGAGCCGGTTGCGCTTTGGAAGCGACCTATGATCTCTGACGCCAATACTGCTGATGTGGTAATCGTCGGCGCCGGCGTGGTGGGCAGTGCCCTGGCGCAGGCGCTGGTCCCATCGGATCTGCGGGTGGTATTGCTGGATCAGCAGGTGGAAATTCCACGTTATTCCGGCGAGGTTTTCGACCCCAGAGTGGTTGCCCTGAGTCCGGCAGCAGCGGCGTTTCTTGGTCGGTTGGGGACTTGGCCGGATATTCTGCAGCAGCGCGCATGCCCCTATCTCGGCATGGAGGTGTGGGATGGCGAAGGCAATGGCCGTATCCGCTTTTCCTGCGACGAGTTGCACCGGGATAACCTGGGTTACATCGTCGAAAACTCAGTTGTTCTTACGGCCTTACGCCAATCTTTGGCTGACCTGATCGATTTTCGCGCGCCGCTCAGCCTTACCAGCTGGACCCAGATCGACGGTTTGAATCATCTTGTTCTGAGTGACGGTTCCACTTTGCGCTCCCCCCTATTGGTAGGAGCAGATGGCGCGCATTCGCAGCTGCGCCAGATGGCCCATATTCCGGTGCGTGAGTGGGATTACCGTCACCAAGCCATCATCACCACCATCCGTACAGAAGAATCCCACGGTTTTGTCGCTCGCCAGCGGTTCAGCCACCTGGGGCCGCTCGCGTTCCTGCCCCTGCTGCGTGACGAAGCGGACGCCGGCCATTTTTGTTCGATCGTCTGGTCCCTGGAATCGGCAGAGGCGGAAAAGATGCTGGCGCTGGGGGACGAGGATTTTTGCCGTGTCCTGACACTTACTTCTGAGGCTTGTCTGGGCCAGGTTGCCTGGTCCGATCAGCGTTTTTGTGTCCCCCTTTGGCAGCGCCACGCACGGGATTATGGCTATGCGGGTTTTGCCCTGGTGGGAGACGCCGCCCACTGCATCCATCCTCTGGCAGGCCAGGGGGTGAATCTTGGTCTTTATGATGCGCGAATCTTGGCTGCCGAGATTGTCCGCGCCAAGCAACGTGGCGTACCGCTGCAACATCCTTCTGTAGTGCAGCGATATCAACGTCAGCGCCAGATGCACAATCTGGGGGCCATGGCCAGCATGGAGGGGTTCAAGCACCTGTTCGGCAACCGCTCTCCCTGGCTCCTGTCGTTGCGCAATCGCGGTCTCGGTTGGGTGGATGGCCAACTGTGGCTCAAGCGTCTGCTGATGCAGGCGGCTTCCGGTGAGATCTGATCGAGGCTTTCCGTGACTTCGGCCGCTACCGACAACACCCAAGAAGAATTACTGGTTGCCGAGCAGCGCGATTGGCTGGTTTGTCACGACTGTGGTTCATTGCAGCCGGTGGTACCACTTGCAGCGGATTTGCAGCTCATTTGCGGCAATTGTGAAACACCGCTTTATTTCGGCCGTGGTCCGTGGCTCGACAAAACCACCGCCCTCACGGTAGCGGCGCTGATTCTCTTTATCGGCGCCCATGTCTTTGAATTTTTCACCTTGGTGATCGGTGGCACCGGCCAGACCATCACCATTCTCTCGGGCGCCGGCGCACTTATTTCCCGCGAGGAGTGGCTGCTGGCGGGTTTGGTCCTGATGACCACCTTTCTGTTGCCCATGTTCGAAATTTTCGCGTTGCTTTACCTGCTGGTGCCCTACCGCTTCAACCATCGCCTGCCGGGCCAGATACAAGTGCTGCGCTGGCTCGAGCGGGTGCAGCACTGGATCATGCACGATGTGTTTTTACTGGGTGTCCTCGTGACCACGGTGAAATTGGGCGACCGCGCCATCGTTCAGGCCGGACCGGCGTTACCGCTATTTTTTTTCCTGGTGGCCGCCTTGCAGGCCGGTTATTGGGTTATGGACAAACGCAATTTGTGGAGCTGGCTTTATGCCAATAACTGTTTTACCCACAGACCGGATGAAGCGCTGTACGACTGCGACGTATGTAAGGCCATGGTGGGTGAAAGTATTGTGCGGCAGCAGCGGCATTGCCCCCGCTGCAACGCACGTATCCACACCCGGATTCCGCAGAGTTTGCAAAAAACCACCGCGCTGATTCTGGCGGCCCTGGTGCTCTATGTGCCCGCCAATATCTACTTGATCATGTATTACGACGAACTGGGCGTGAGTTATGACAGTACAATTTTATCCGGGGTGTTCGATTTGGCCGCCAACGGACTCTGGCTGATCGCCATCATTGTGTTTGTCGCGAGTGTGATAGTGCCGGTATTGAAGTTGATGATGCTGAGCTGGCTTGTGTGGTCGGTACACTGTCGTCACAAAGCGCAGGTGCGTTTGCGCATGGGCATGTACCGGGTTACGAAAATTATTGGACGCTGGTCCATGGTGGATGTGTTCGTGGTGACCTTGCTGACGGCGGTGGTGCAATTTGGCTTTATCGGCCAGGTCGAACCCGGCGCGGCTTTATTACCTTTCGCCGCCGTCGTTGTGCTCACGATGCTCGCCGTTGAGACCTTCGATCCGCGTCTGATCTGGGATGCGGCCGACACCTCCACCCAGCGTGAACCCACTCTTGATCAACTCAACGCTGAGGGGCTCGCTGCAAGCGAGGTCAACTGAAACCTGTAACTGTCTTGCTGCCGAATATTATTTAATACGCATAACCGCCCAGGAGAAGGCTTTACATGTTCAGCAAACCCAAGGTCCAAGCCATGCGCGCGATATCGCCTATCTGGATAGTGCCTCTGGCAGCGCTGATTGTTGCGGCGTGGCTGGCGGTGCATTCCTGGCGGCAGAAAGGCACCGAGATCGAGATTATTTTCGACAGCGCCAGCGGCATTCAGGTGGGGCAGACACAGGTGCGTTTGAAAGACGTGCCCGTGGGTAAAGTGACCAAGGTGCGATTGAGCAGCGATTTATCAAAAGTCCGGGTTTTTGCGTTGCTCGACCGGCAGGTCAGCCGACACTTGAGCGAAAACACGCGTTTCTGGCTGGCCAGTCCTCGCGTCAGCACCAGCGGTATCTCCAATCTGGGCACTTTGATTTCGGGGATTTATATCGTCATGGACCCGGGTAAGCCGGGAGAATTTCATCAGACCTTTAGCGGTTTGACCGAACCACCGGCGATCCAGTCCGACGATCTGGGTACGCAGTTTGTGCTGCGCGCCCAAACCCTGGCTTCCATCGACCGGGGCTCGCCTGTGTATTTCCGTCAACTGAAAGTCGGCGAGGTGACCGGTTACAAGCTCGGTGACCGTGGAGCCAATGTGGAGATCCGAATTTTTATCGAGGCCCCCCACGACAAACTGGTATTGCAGAGCAGTCGTTTCTGGAATGTCAGTGGCATAGACGTGACTGTCGGCGCGGATGGGATTAAAGCGGAAATTGGTTCTGTCGCATCCATCATCAACGGCGGTATCGCGTTTGAAAACACACTCGGTTTTGAAGCGCCGCGCCGTGCAGCGAGCGACCACGAATTCTATTTGTATTCCGACCGCACATCGGTAATGGAAGAGCGATTTACGCTGAAGTATTTTTATCGACTCAAATTTAGCCATTCCGTGCGTGGCTTGACGGAGGGTGCTCCCGTGGAATTCCGTGGCATCAAAGTGGGTGAGGTTTTGGACGTACAGTTGCACGCCGTGGATAAAAATCCTGAAACGCTGCACGTATACATTTCCATAGAGCCCCAGCGCCTCGATCCGGATATACAGCCAACTCGCGAAGAATTCGATACTCAGCTCGAACAATTGGTGGATCAGGGGCTGCGCGCCAAGTTAAAAACCGCCAGCCTGATTACTGGAACACGTATTATTGACTTGGCATTTCCGCCAGATGCCGCCGCCGGGAAATTTATTCGCGAGGAAAATTTCGCAGAAATTCCAACACTGGACGATACAGCGGAGGATCTGGAGCAGCAATTGGGATTGATCGTCAAAAAAATCAACCAGATTCCCTTGGAAAAAATCGGCACGGACCTGTCTCGCAGCATGACAAGCATCGGCAATATGCTGGCGGTGCTGGATGAACGTAAAACCATGGAAAAGCTCGATCAGACGCTGGGTAATGTCAGTGCTGCAAGCGCGGAATTGGAAACCACCATGCGCAATGCGCAAAGCGCCATGGGCGATATGGCCGCCACATTGAAATCCCTGGATGCGGTATTGCATCCGGATTCCGCCACCCAGTATGAATTGCGCGGCACGTTGGAATCGCTTCAGGAAGCCGCTCAATCCATCGAGCGCCTCGGGGAAAAACTCAACCAAAAACCCAATGCTTTGATTTTCGGGGATCCATAATATGCGCTGGCTGTTGCTGAAATTATTATTGTTGTCGTTGTGCGCCTGCGCATCAACGCCAAATATTCATCGCTACACTTTGCACAGCGCACCCGCACCTGCCAATGCGTCGCCACTATCGTTGGCTGGCGGTCTGGGAGTGGGGCCCATCGAGTTACCAGAATCCTGGCGTCGCGGTGAAGTGGTGGTGTGGGGTGGCGACAATCAGATCATCGCCGATGGCAGGCACTTGTGGGCGGGTGATCCAAAGCTCGCGGTGAGCCGTGTATTAGCGGCTAATTTGAGTCAGCAATTACAACTGGATGATGTCTGGGCCCATCCGTGGGATGTGCGTGCTAAGCCTCAGCATCAGATTCTGCTGGTAATTGAAACCTTTGGCGGACAATTGGGGGGCACTGTAACGCTCCAGGCGAAATGGCGCTTGATGGTGGAGCAAGGCACAAAACCAATGGTGACAGAGCGCCACGTATTTTCGGCAACCGCTTCCGATAAAACCTATGGGGCTTATGTGGCTGCTGTTAATCAATTGGTAAATGAATTGTCATCGGCGCTGGAGCAGTCAGTAAGAAGCCATTTAAAAAGTGATCAAGGGACGTGATTGCACACTGACCCGTCAGTCTTGATTATTCGGCGCAACCAGGGTTCTCAGCCATTTCCAAAACCCGTTCCCAGCCGTTAAATATTTATCCAATTCTTTTTGGTTCTGCCAATAAAAATCCCCTTTGCGAAATAGAAATTCTCGCTTCAGCATGCGTCGGCGGGGATTTAATTCCTTCACGACTCGCGCGGGATTTCCCGCGGCCACAACATTGGCAGGAATATCCGAGGTCACCACCGAGCCGGTGCCGATCACGCTGTTATCACCAATGGTCACGCCCTTGCAGACGATGACGCGCGCGCCCAGCCAAACGTTATTCCCCAGCACCACAGGCTTGGTGCAGCGGAAAGGGCGGGTGCGGTTGTAGAGGCCATGCCAGTCGCAATCGTTAATGCTACACTCCGCCGCGATCATGGTATTGGTGCCGATGGTGATGGATTTTGCAGCGGTAATTTCCACGCCCGGCGCAATCAAGCAATAGTCGCCAATATGGATCGAACCCTGACCTTGACGGCCGGACCAAGTTGTCAGACGCACGGGTTTCAGCGGATGACTCACTAAATGCAGATAATTACCCACATGGATATTGCCGCCGTGAATTTCACAGGAACGCGGTCGCAATATCATGGGGCTGTGACCCAGGCTTTCAAAATTGGGCAGCACGAAACGCCGCACGTACCAGGCATTTATTTTTCCACCCCAGTATTTAATTAAAAAAGGTCTATGGTCTTTGCGCACAGGAGTTCCAGGATGAATCAAACAGCGATTGCCGATTTGCAGCGGCTGATGGAAGCGCACCAGATTAAAGGTTTTTTGGCAGAGGATGAAGCCGAAGCCTTATATGAATGCGCGCTCAGTGTCCGGGACCTGGGCCCCTGTTTGGAAATCGGCAGCTATTGCGGTAAATCCACCGCCTACATTGGCAGCGCTTGCCGCAGCTCTGACAATATATTGTTTGCCGTGGATCACCATCGCGGTTCAGAAGAGCATCAAGTGGGGGAGGAGTATCACGATCCCGATTTATACGATGCGCACGCGCGGCGACTGAACACTTTTCCCTGTCTGCAGAAAACGTTGGACATTTTTGCCTTACAGGACACCGTGATTCCCGTCGTAACCAAGTCCCAAACACTTGCAAAAAAATGGGCAACTCCACTCGGTCTTGCGTTTATCGACGGTGGACATAGTCATGAACAGGCGCGATCAGACTGCCTTACCTGGGCGGGCCATATTACGCCGGGCGGTCTGCTGATGATCCACGATATTTTTGCGGATCCCGCCCACGGTGGTCAGGGTCCTTACCTCGCTTTAAAGGCGGTTCTGGAACTTGGCGGTTTTGTTTGGTTGGAGACGATAAATTCCTTAGGCATTTTGCGGCGCGTTTAACTACTGTGCACGTGAAAACCTCCTCGCACAACTCGGGCATGGTCATAAAACATGCAATAGCCACTGTGCATCTGTGACATACCGCCCGGACACTTTATTCCCCGTCGCTTAGTGTGTCGGCCGGTAACAGCCGGTGGTAACATAGCCCGGTTTTTTTCACTACGACCTTGGGGGTTGTTTTATGAAGTCCATGAAAACCACAATTGCCATCGCATCTTTGGCAGCCATCCTGGCGGCAAATGCGGCAGAGGCCCAGAATACCCGTCCTAATACTTCCTACAAACCACGTGCACCTGCGGTCAGTTATACCTATGCAGGTGCGCGTTATATGTTCCAGGATCTGGACGATCACAATTGTGATCAGGACGGCATCAACCTGTACGGCAGCCTAGATATTCAGGATGGTTGGTTCGCCAAAGCGGCTTTCACCGACGTCAGCGGCGACAATAATTGCGGCTCGTCGACTGTCAATGCTGGTGGTGGTTACCATACCCGCTTCGATGATCGTATGGACATGTACGCGACCTTGAGTTTTGAAAGCACATCACCGGATGTCGGTGACAGCGACTCCGGATTGGTTATGGCGGGTGGTATACGTGGCTTTCTCACAGGCAATCTGGAAGGCGGACTGGAAATATTCCACGCTACCGCTTTTGATGGCACCACCGGCATCAATGGCTTGCTGGCTTATTGGTTCAATGATGCGGTGGCCCTTACAGGTGATGTGGGGCTGGCCTCCGATGTCACCACATTTGCGATAGGCGCTCGGTTAAATTTCTAATTGTTGTCGATGATTCATTAAAGGGCGGATTTTCCGCCCTTTTTTATGGGTAAATTTCTCCCTGCGGAATTGTCTCACTCCTCCTTGTTTCGGAAGGATGCGAGGGCTTCTCTCAACAAGTTCAGCGATACGCTCCAAGCGCTTGTCTCATATTTCTTAGGGGTATGTTATATGCGAGTAATCATAAACATTGATGTCCCGCAGCTTGCGCCAGCCATTAAATTCTATTGTGCCGCACTCGAATTAAAGCTCGACCGAATTCTCGATAATGACGTTGCAGAGCTCACTGGTGCTTCTTCAGTGATTTATCTTCTCGAAAAAACTTCCGGGTCAGCGCCTGCCGCCTCCGTACCCGAACCGCGTCGATATTCGCGGCATTGGACCCCAGTGCATATGGATTTTGTTGTGGATGATGTTGTGCAGTCTGCCGACCGCGCCGTGCGGGCCGGCGCGGTCCAGGAAGGTGATTGCGTGGAATGGCGGGGCTCGAAATGTATAAGTTTTTCGGACCCGTTTGGGCATGGGTTTTGTTTTATTGAGTTTGAAAAAGGAACCTACAGCGTCGGCGTCTGACGGGAAATAAACTTCAGAAACTGCTCCTTAGGCATAGGCCGCGCAAAATAAAAGCCCTGCAAGTAATCGCAACCCAGAGCGCAAAGGAAATCCACCTGTTTTTGGGTTTCAACGCCTTCTGCGATAACGCGGATGTCGAGGCTTTTTGCCATCTGGATAATAATCTTGACCAAGGTGTCCGCTTGACGGGAGACACCCAGTTCGGCGACAAAGCTTCTGTCGATTTTCAGGCTTTCCACCGGGTATTGACGCAGATAATTGATGGCAGAGTAACCCGTGCCGAAATCATCGATGGCGAATTGAAAATGCTGTTCGCGCAGGGCCATGAGGTTTTGGGATTTTATGCCGTTGTCGGACATCAGCAGCGATTCGGTAATTTCGAGCGTTAATAAATGGGCGGGAATATTCAATCGGTTGCGCAGGGCGATCAATTGTTCCGTATGCTGACGTGAACCGAATTCCTGAGGAGAGCGGTTGATTGAAAAACCCAATTCGCTGTGCTGTCTTTTTTGTTCGTGGCAAAAGCTCAACACTTCTTCCACTACCCAGGCACCGAGATCGCAGATCAATCCGCTCTGTTCGGCCACTGGAATAAATTGCGCCGGTGAAATCATACTGCCATCCGCCTGGGGCCAGCGGCATAGGGCTTCGCAGCGGGTAAATGTGTTGTCCCGCACGCTGTAGATCGGTTGGTAATACACTTCGAAATTGCGATTGTTGAGCGCCACCCGCATGGCCCCGCTCAGCTCGCGGTAGCGGTTGGCTTCGTTGCGCATCGACATGCTGAAAAAATACAAAGCATTGCGTCCAGCGCGTTTGCATTCCTGCATGGCGAGATCCGCGTGTTGGATGAGCGTGTCGGCATCCGGCCCATCATTGGGATAGACCGCGGCGCCTATGCTGCAAGTGATATTCACCTCGGCCCCGCGAATACTCATGCTTTCGGCGATACGTGTGCGAATAATGCGTGCGCGGTTTTCGATATCCGCCGTACCCGTCACGTTCTTTAATACAGCGATAAATTCGTCGCCGCCCAATCGGCACAATAAATCATAGGTGCGCACACAGTTTTTTAAATGCTGGGCGATTTCGATAAGCAACTCGTCACCACCAGCCTGGCCGATGCTGTCGTTGATGTCCTTGAAGTGGTCCAGGTCAATATAAAGCAGGGCGAAGCCCTGGGAGTTGCGCTGGCTTTCCTCCACCAGATGCTGCAGATATTCATTGAACTGATAGCGGCTGGTGAGTTGGGTTAGCGGGTCTTTGGCAGTGATGAACTGCAGTTCCTGCAGATGCTGTGCCTGCTGCATTTGATATCGACGTAGGTAAAACACCGCCACGCTGGCGAGCAGGGCAATCAGGAGCGCCGAGCTCCAATACACCAGTTTTAACCAGGCGCGGCTGTAAAGCGGTATCAGAGCCATTTGCCATTCCCCACCGGGAATAGGAATCAGGTGGATATCGTCATATCCGAACAGGTTGGCGTCGCCCCAGAAAACAGCGCTGCGGTCGCCATGACCGTCGATGCCGCGCAGGGCGACGGCGTACCTCTGCTGTATTTCACCTATTCCCGCATCACGCAAAAGGCTGTCAATTTCGATCACCAATGAGATCAAACCCCAATCACTGCCATCCTGCTTTTGGATCGGGAAGCGGGCGATCAGATGTTCACCGCCGCCCTGTACCAATTTGACCGGACCGGCCAGCACTACGCGCTTGGCCGCCATGGCCTGGAGCACGGCGGTGCGTTGTCCAGGATGCTGCCGATAGTTCAGGCCCAGTGCACTTTCATTGCCCGCCAAAGGGTATTGCGCATTAACCACCAAGTCCGGCGCCAGAGCGATATTGCGAATATTCAAGCGCTCTTGCAGCAGACGCGGGGCTATACGATCAAGATGTGCTTGGTCCAGAGTTTCCAGGACCGAAATCTGTGCCTCCAGGCCATAACCCACCGCCAGGTTGGCGTTCAGCTGCCCTTTGAGTTGAGCGGCGAAAGCGCCGGCCCAATAGGCCATTTCCAGTTGGCGCTCCCGTTCATTGAAATGCAGCAGGTACTGCACCAGTACCGCGAGCAAAGTAAAAAACACCAGAAAGGCGATGGCTGCCCCGGTAACGGGGAGTCGGAGGTGGTCGGGTCTATCCGAGACGCTGGCGGGGCCTGATTCCATGAGTTCTGCCGTTACGGAGAATTTTTATCCGATAAGAATAGAGGCGGCGGCTGGGAAACGCCAAAAAACTGTCATTGCCGGTGTTTGACCGGTCGATGCTGCTTGAACGACGGAAGAAGGCATAGTCGGTTTTAGTGCAAGCGATGGTCATTGGGCGGAAACAGGCCTTCCAGATCCTGTTGGCCGAAGCGGTAATCCGCCCCGCAAAATTCGCAATGGATCTCGATCAGGTCGCGTTCACTCAACAATGCGTAGGCATCCTCACGACCCAGTGCTGTCAACGAGCGCAGGCTGCGCTCGCGGGAACACAGGCATTTGAATTCGAGTGGCTGCGGCGGGAATAGACGCACATCAAATTCATTAAACAAACGTGACAGCAAGGTGGTGTGGTCCAGTTCCAGCAATTCGTTTTTGGTCAGTGTATCTGCCAGATGCTCCGCCGTTTCCCAGGCATCGGAGTTGGTGCGTTGTCCGGTGGGTGGCGGCAGTGCTTGCAGCAGCAGACCACCCGCGCATTGGGTATTTGAGTGTATCCAAAGGCGCGTGGGCAGTTGTTCCGAAAGGGCGAAGTAGTGGTTCAAGCACTCCGCCAGGGTAGCCCCATCGAGCGCCACTATGCCTTGGTAGCGTTTTCCCTGGATGGGGTCGAGGGTGAGGGACAGCACGCCTTCTCCAATCAACTGCTGCAGGGTGAGACCGTTGAGATCGCTGGGGCCGTCCTCGGAAAATTTCACTATGCCCCGCAACGTGCGCCGGTCGTTGGCCTCCGCCATGATCAGGGGCACCGGACCGGAGCCACGGGCCTGGAGTGTCAGGGTTCCGGAAAATTTCAGCACCTCAACCATCAGGCTGACCGCAGCGAGGAATTCCCCCAGCAGCGCACGGGCATTGTCAGGCAGGTGCTGGTGCGCGGTGGCGTCCACCAGCGTTTGGTTCAGCGAAACAATTTCGCCGCGGATGTCACACTGGTCAAACACAAAACGGTGTATTTGGTCCCGGCTCGATGCGGTCATGCTTTTTAACTCACTTGTATAAGAGGTAGGTCAGTCCCAGTCCTGGGATTGCTTGAACTGATGGATCTGACGGCGTTGTTTTTTGGTGGGGCGGCTATCGGTGACCGGCTGTAAAGCGCTGGCGAGTTTGCGCTGCTGCGTGCTGGCTTCGCGCCGCGTAATACTCGCCGGGGTTTCCTCATACAGAAGGGCGGCTTCAGGAGCGCCGCGCCGCTGTTCCGATAGACCGGTCACCACCACCTCGCGCTCATCAAACCCTTGGCGGATGTGCAGTGTCAGACCGAGGGTGAGTTCCTTGCTGGCTTTGACGCGCTGGCCATCGATGTGCACCTTACCGCCGTCAATCGCCTGCTTCGCCAGGTTGCGGGTTTTAAAAAAACGCGCTGCCCATAGCCATTTGTCGATGCGCACTTTGGTCGGGGATTCACTCATAAACGTCGGTCAGTGCATGATCTCGTCGAAATCGACAATATCCAAAAACTCGCCTGAAGCTTTGGCGGGTTGCTGGGAGTCCGGTTGATTGACGCACACCAGATAACGCAAGCCGAAGGTTTTGGCGGTGCGCAGTACGTTAAGATTGTCGTCCACGAACAAGGTGCGGGACGGGTCTATGTTTTCGGCCTCCACCAAGCGGTGCCAAAAATCCTCCACTTCCTTAGGGAAACGGTAGTCGTGGGACGAGACCACTAAGTCCAGCCAGCGGTCGATCTGTGTGACCTCCAGCTTGAGATTCAGGCCCTTGCGATGGGCGTTGGTGGCAAGAATCACCTTTTTTTGGCGATCCTTGAGAAAGCGCAAGAATGCTTCTGCAAAAGGGCGCAACTGAATTTTGTATTGGATCTCGCGTTTCAGGGCTGGAATATCCATGCGCACCAGCTCCGACCAATAATCCAGGCAGTACCATTGCAGGGTGCCCTCGTGGGATTGGATCAAACGTGTGAGTTCGGTCTGGGCGAGGTGTGGATCTAGACCGTGGAATTCCGCGTAGCGTTTCGGTAGGTGAGTCAACCAGAAATAATTGTCAAAATGCAGGTCGAGCAGGGTGCCGTCCATATCCAGCAAGACTGTGTCCACTGCGTTCCAGTCGATCATGGGCAATAATGAATTGAATAAAAACCGGTGGCCAGTATGCCTACAAAACCCCAGATATTAAAGCGCAGGCTCGAATGCCAGAGCCGCCTGTTCCGCGTGGAATCCTTGGATCTGCGCTTCAGTAATGGCGAAGAACGTACCTTTGAACGATTGCTGGGCGGCGGCGTACCGGCCGTGATCATAGTGCCCATGCTCGATGACGAACGGGTGATCCTGGTGAGGGAATATGGCGCGGGTATAGACGATTACTGCTTGTCATTGCCCAAGGGTCGGGTGGACGAAGGGGAAAGTGCGATTGAAGCAGCCAACCGTGAACTCAAGGAGGAGGCGGGTTACGGCGCGCGCCGGCTCACGTTGCTCAAATGCATGACCCAGGCGCCCAATTATCTGCAGCATCGCACGCAGATCGTTCTGGCACAGGATCTCTACCCGGAAAAACTCGAAGGCGATGAGCCGGAGCCGATGGAGATCGAGGTGTTCCATTTAAAAGAAATGTCCGCATGGCTTGAGCGTGGGGACGTTCACGAAGCGCGTACCATTGCCGCCTTATATTTGGCGCGGGATTTTATATACAGGTGATGGTCCGCAAGTTTTGGGTTGCCTTCAAAGCCTTGTTGCGCATGACAAATCATCATATGAAAGGATCGGCTGAGATAAACAACCGCTTTAAAATTGTGGCGCCGTTTTCCCCCAAAAAGTCACGGCAAAAAATGTGAACCCCTACTCATTCGCCGGAATTTGACTATTCTATGGATTCCGCTGCAAGACACTCGCAGTCGCTCCCACGCCGTCTTGGCGCGTTGACGCGGCTGCTCCTGCAGGCTGGCCAAAAAACCATAAATAATAGGCGCCAAAATCCATGACAGTATCCAATCCCTCCCCGTCCCCAAACCACAACCCGTTTTGGGGTGGCGAACAGAACGACACCTCCATTCTGAAGCAGCAGCTGGTGCGGGAAATTACTTGCCTCGAGCGGCAGTTGGAGCGCATTCGTATGCGCGAAGATTTTACCGACGACAACATCTTCCAGACTTACGAGGAAATGATTGAAAGCCGCCGCAAAATGCTGCACAACCTGCCGTGGGAATGAGATTCACACCCTAGCGATATGCAGCTTGCGCATGTCTGAACTGCAAGCCGGGTATACACTCTCATAAGTTCCTCCGCATCCCGCCCACTCTGGCGGGGAGCGGTTACTTATGCTGCTGCGGGAATCCAGGTATGATCCCGGGCAAAAATAACCAGGTGTAATCACCGGCTGCTTTCCATTATGTATCACCGTTATTTCGGTCTGGACGAACAGGCGTTTTCGATCGCGGTCAATCCCCGCTATCTCTACATGAGCACGCAGCACCGCGAAGCGCTGGCGCATCTTCTCTATGGCGTCAGCAGTGGCGGGTTTGTGATGCTGACCGGCGAAGTTGGCACTGGCAAAACCACCATCATCCGCTGCTTATTGGAGCAGTTGCCGGACAGTGCCGATCTGGCGATTGTGATGAATCCTTCCGCCAGCGCCCGCGACCTGTTGTGCAGCATCTGCGACGAATTCGGCGTGGAGTATTCGCCCGACGAAACCAGCCTCAAGGTGTTGACGGACAAGCTCAGCGAATTTTTGGTGCAGAACCATAGCCAAGACCGCCGAACCATAGTGCTGATCGACGAAGCCCAATTGCTGCGCATCTCCACGCTTGAGCAGGTGCGCCTGCTCACCAACCTGGAAACCAACACCCAGAAGCTGCTGCAAATCATCCTGGTGGGTCAGCCGGAGCTGAACGAGCTGCTGGCCAAGCCGGCATTGCGCCAACTTTCCCAGCGCATCACCGCCCGCTATCACTTGCGCCCGCTCAGCTTGGACGAGACCGCCGCCTATATCAAACACCGGCTGGCGGTGGCGGGAATGCCGCCGGGGCGCCATCCATTTCCACCCAAAGTCGTACGGCGCGTGTTTCAGATCAGCCGCGGTATTCCCCGGCTGATCAATGTGCTTTGCGACCGTATGCTGCTGGGGGCCTATAGTCGTGAAGCCACGCAAATCGATTCCGATATTTGTCGCAAGGCCACGGTTGAAGTGATGGGGGAGGTGCCAGTGGCGCCGCGCATCCGGCCGCGGGGATGGTTCAAAGCTGCCTATATCGCCGCCGGTGTACTGGGTTTTTCACTGATTACGATGGCGATCTGGCTTATGGTAGCCGGTCGCGATACACCGCCGGTGGTCCCGGCAGCGGCTGTTGGGAGCATCATTCGCTCGCCGCAAACCCTATCTTCCGCAGAGCAGACCCCTGAGTCAGGTTGGTGGGTATTCAATCAGGATCACGCGCTGGCGGAGCTCCTGGCGGTGGTGGACATACCCTACGACGGCGCTCTCTACCCCTGTTGGGTGGCCGGTCAGCAAGGTTTCAAGTGCGAAAACCAGAAGGTGCGGACGTGGGAGGACTTCAGGTTGTTCAACCGCCCTGCGGTGCTGACCATCACCACACCCGACCGCCACACGGCTTATGTCACCCTGGTGGGCATTAAAGAGAGCGATGGCTGGGTGCGCATAAAAGGTGAACTGCGGCGGGTGGCATTGGCGGAACTGGGGCGCTTATGGACAGGCGATATGGTATTTGTATGGCGTCGTCCGCCGGAATTTAAGGAGACGCTCGGATTGGGTACGCGCAGCCCAATGGTCACCTGGGTTGCGGAGCAATTCGCCAGCCTGGACCAGCAAACCGCACCGCTCGCCCGCGAACATTTCAATGCGCAGTTACAGCAGCGGGTGAAGTTGTTCCAACGAGCCCATAATCTCAGCGACGACGGTTATGTGGGGCTTCAGACGTTGTTGCGCCTCAACGAGGCTTTGGGGCTGGAAAAGTCCCTGGCGGACCTGGAACCGTCGCTCAAGGTAGTTGATGGTTGACCGTTTCATTTACTGAGTTTTGCCGTAAATACTTGCAAATGCCAGCGCGGATCCGAGCGGGACCGCCATCTTTTGGACCAGTCTATGTCTTTGATACTTGATGCCCTGAACAAAGCTGATCGGGAGCGCGATCCCCGGGATTCGGTGCCGGACATCAACACTGTTCATGGAGGCGTTCGCCAGCCTGTGGACCAACGCCGCCTGTTATGGATTGCCGGAAGTCTCGGCGCAGTGACGGTTATTCTGGCGATGCTGCTCTTGGTGCTTTGGTTGCGCCAATCACCTGCGGTGCCGGAACAGCAAACCGAGTCGCTCCAGCGGGCGCCCTCCCAGTCGCAACCCAATACACAGCAAGTCGTTGAGGCTGCTGCCGCGCAACCGCCATTGCAAACTCCCGCCACCACCACTATCGAGACCGCACCTGCGTCCCTTGTCGTGAATCCTGAAGTCCAGGCTTTGTATGGAGTTCAGACCGACCCGGTGGTGATGCAGGTGGTGGAACCGGAGGTGCGGGCTGCTCCCCCGGTCATTGTTCCTGAGGCGCGACGCCAAACCACAGTGGATGAGGCTTTAGCCCAGTCCCTCTGGGAAAAAAGCAAGACGCAACCGCCGCCAGTCCAGAAGCCGTCGCCTCCTGCCAAAAAGAAAGCGCCAGCACCGCCTGCGCTGGATCCTGACCTACCGTTAGAAGAAACCATGGCCGGCCACCCCAAGACACCGTTTTTGCATGAGCTGCCGGTAACGCTCCAGGACACGATCCCCACCTTGATGTACGCCAAGCACGACTATGAAAACCGTAAAGTGGTGATCAATAAAACGGAACTTCGCATGGGAGATGCCACCAATGGTGGCGTGCTGGTGGAGCAGGTATTGGCAGACGGTGTTTTGCTGAGTTTCAATGGCGCGGAGTTCAAACTGGGATCCCTCAGCAGCTGGGTCAATTACTGAGAATTCTCATCGGGTGGCACCACCTGCAGCTCGCCGCGTTCGATGCCGCCAAATACCTGCATCCAAAAGGCTCGGTTTTCCTCTTTTGACATTTTGGTGACGTCAGCTTCCATCTCTGCCCAGGCGCGTCCATCCAACACACCCAATGCGAGTGTGTTGTCGATAACCGGAGAAAAACTTCTTTGAGTTTCAGCATCCACCGCCGACTCGATAACCGGTGAGGCAACAGGTTTCTGTTGGGGTGGGGCTCCGGCTGCCTGGACCATCTCCATTTGCAGCTTGGCCATTTCCCGTTGCAACTGCGCAAGCTCGCGATCATTGATGCGAGGCTCTGCCGGACTGCCCGTTTGCACCGGCAGGTGCGCTGCTGTCAGCGTCGCCCGCAGACCCTGTAACTCCCGCCGCATTTGTTCCTGCTGCCAGAGCAAAAATCCAAGGATCAGCGCAAGAGCAATGCCTAACTTGTTATTCATGACATTCCTTGCGCCGGCTCCCCAACACTGACAGGCAATTATCAGTAATAAATAGTGAACTCATTAGTTGTGCCGGAAAACACGCTGTTGTGCATGGCGGTGAAGCCGGCTGAAGCTGCACTTACGCTTCCCACTTGCGAACCATCGGTGGCGGACTGTGTGCCCTGCAAGGTGAACGTGTAGTTGCCTCCGTTCCAAATCACGGTAATTTCCACCGCGGCTTTGTTGACACTGGCAGGGACCGCGAAACTTACACGCTTCTTACGTGTGTAGTAACCGACGACGGATTCGCCCATATATACCTTTCCGCCATCCAGCTGCCAACGCCCTTCTGCGTCATTAATGGTGGTGAGCGTGCTGGTGCGCTCCAGGCTCAGGGTCAAAGTTGCTGCGTGCGCAGAGAGGGCGGTGAAAGCGCTTAACAAGACAACTATTGCAGCGGCGAGCAGGGTTTGAAATTGGCTTTTACGAGTGATGTTGGATAGGTGATTCATGGGATTTCCTTGATAACTTGTTATTTGAGTTCTCCTGGTTGACCAAATGGTGTACAGGCGCAAGCTAAGGTATCAATTGCTGAGGCAACAAGGAATGTCGCTGATCGAAAAATAAGCTTAAGTAGTTTATTTTTGGCGTTAATTATTTTTTGGTGTCGCCATTATTGTTTGGCAGGTAAGTAACTTGCGATAACGTCCATTAACCTTTTCACGGCGCCGCGATTTTGTTCAGCGAATTGTCGCGCGCGCGCGCCTACTGCAGCGGCGTCGCCGGGATTGTCGAGCCAGTGAATAAATTGCCGGGCCAGACTCTGGGCATCGGTAATGGTAATCATGCCACCGCAGTGCTCCAGGCGTTTGCTGATGTCGGCGAAGTTGAAGGTGTGTGGACCACTGAGAATAGGTAGGCCCCAGCAGGCGGGTTCGATCATATTGTGGCCACCGCGTTCGATCAGACTGCCCCCCATAAAAGCGATATCCGCACTGCCGTAGAGCAGCATCATTTCCCCCATAGTGTCGCCCACCACGACCTGGGTTGTAGCTTGGGGGCATTCTCCACTGCTGCGGCGGCAACTGCTGAAACGGCTGCGGCACAGGTCATAAACATCGTTGAAACGCTCAGGATGGCGTGGTACGAGTAACAACAGCGCATTCGGATGACGCTGCAACACCTGGGCAAAGGCGTCGAGAACAATCCTGTCTTCACCCTCATGCGTGCTGGCGGCCATCAGTACCGGGCGATCGGCGCCATAGATCTGGCGCAGTTCATGGGCGGATCGTTTCAGCTCGTCCGAAATGCTGATATCAAATTTCACGCTGCCGGTCACCGTGAGCTTTTCCGGCGCCAAGCCCAGCTCGAGAAATCTCTGGCCGTCCTCCGCGTTCTGCACCGCCACCTTGTCCAGACACGCGAGTAATTCTCGCGTGGCACCTGGAGCAAATCTGCGGTAGCGCCGCGCGGAGCGGGCGGAGAGCCGGGCGTTCGCCAGCACCGTCGGCAATTTGCGCGCAGCGCATTCATGCAGCATGTTAGGCCAGAGTTCCGTTTCGAGGATGATCGTGAGTACCGGTTGGGTGCGGCGCAGGAAAGCGGCCACTGTCCAGGGTAGGTCGTAGGGCGCGTAAACGTGCAGAACCTGTGTACCGAAAGTGCTCAATACGCGGGTTGATCCGGTGGGTGTCATAGTGGTGACCATCACGGCGACGGACCCTAAATCCAGCAGACACCGCACCACGGGTGTCGCCGCTACCACTTCACCTACGGAAACGGCATGAACCCAAACGATGGGGCGCGTCTCTTTAGGTGCGGGATAGATGCCGAAACGCTCCGGCCACCGGATGCGGTAACCGGGCACTTTTTTATCCTTAACCCACAGACGGTAAAAAATGATGGGCAAAGCGACGATAAACACAACCGTGTAGATAAATCGCAGCATGGCGGAATCCCTTGGTAGTTCCTTAATGGGTTTTCACGCGCCCTGAATGTCGTTGAACTGGGCGGCGTAAAGTGACGCGTAATAGCCGTTTTGTGCCAGCAGTTCAACGTGGCGCCCCATTTCAACAATGGTGCCCTGATCCATGGCGATGATGAGGTCCGCATTTTCGATGGTGGATAACCGGTGCGCGATCACCAGCGTGGTGCGGCCTTTTTGGAGGCGCTCGAGCGCGGCTTGTATCGCTTTTTCAGATTCGTTGTCCAGAGCGGAAGTGGCTTCATCCAGCACCAGGATAGGTGCGTCTTTGTAAAGGGCCCGGGCGACAGCCAGGCGCTGACGCTGGCCACCGGAGAGGCGCGCCCCCTGCTCGCCCACCAGGGTATCGAATCCATCGGGAAGGGCTTTAATAAATTCCAGGGCATTGGCGGAGCGCGCCGCCGCCTTCACCCGCTCCAGGTCTATGTTGTCGGACCCATAAGCGATGTTGCGTGCGATCGTATCGTTAAAAAGAATGGTTTGCTGGTTCACCAGGGCAATTTGCGCCCGCAGGCTGGCCAGGGTAACGGTCCTTATATCCTGGTCGTCGATCAGAATGGCGCCTTCATCTGGATCGTAAAAGCGCAGCAGCAGGTTGGTGAGAGTAGACTTGCCGCTGCCGGAGCGACCTACCAGCGCGACAGTGGTGCCAGGCTCGAGGGTCAGGCTTACATGTTTGAGCGCCTGAACCTCCGGTCCGTACTGGAAGCTCAAATTGCGAAGTTCGATACGCCCCCTGGACACTTGCAAGGGTTTGTCGCCCGCGTCCAGTTCCGATTCCATATCGATCATTTCAAAAATAGTTTCAGCAGCGGCCAAACCCTTTTGGATGATCTCATTGACGGAACTCAACTGGCGCAGCGGTTTAGTGATCATCGCCGAAGCGGTGAGGTAGGCGATGGCCGAGCCCACGTTGTCGTCCCACAGTAGCAGCACCAGGAAAAGAATGATCGCGAGGGATATGGCCACCACTATGTGAAACACCGGCCCCTGCAGTGCCGCTACTTTTTCGTATTTAGTGGCGAGTCGGGTGTTTTCGTTGGTGTTTAGGTTAAAGCGCTGAATTTCGTACTTCTGCCCGAGAAAACTGCGTACCAGGCGAAATCCCTGCAATGCTTCGTTGGCAATATGGGTAACGCCGCCCATGGTGCGCTGCATGCGTCGGCTGATGTTACGAAAATAGCGGCTGGCAATACTTACCAGCAGCCCGAGAATCGGAGCGGTGATCAAAAAGCATAGGGTGAGCTGCCAGTTGTGGTAGAACATCAGCCCGAGCAGCGCGATCACCGTCAGGCCGTCGCGCAGCACGATTTTCACAGCATTGGTCACCGATCCTGTCACTTGCGGGATGTTGTAGAGCAGCAGGGAGACCAGCTCACCGCTGTTGTTGCGGTCATAGTAGGTGGTCGGCAGGTACACCATTTTCGCGAACAACTCCTTGCGCAAGTCCGCCACCACATTCACCCCCACTCGGGCGATAAAAAAGTTTCCCAGATAACCGCCCACCCCGTGCAGCACACGCACTACCACAACAAGCAGGGGAACATAAAAAATAAAGTCGGAATCGCGTTTCTCAAGCCCCGCGATGAAATACTCCATCATCTGCGCCGCCGCGGCCTCCATCGCGGAAAACAGCAGAAATCCGAGGACGCTTATCACCATGAAACCGCTGTAGTTCAGCGCATAAGCGAACAAACGGCGGTAAAGCTGCGCGCTGGAGTAGCGGGTCATATTCGGGGTGCGAAGCATGGGTGGTCGAAGCTGCGGAGCTTAAAGCTCCGCAGTTGACAGCACAGGATGCGGATCATCAGCGGATCGGTGTCAGCCACTCGCCGTGTGCGGCGAGCCGGCCCTGAACTGCATCAAAGTAGAGGCTCTGCAAGCGCGTGGTGATAGGGCCGCGCTGGCCGGCGCCTATGACGCGGTTGTCCAGTGAACGGATCGGCAATACCTCCGCCGCTGTGCCTGTGAAAAAGGCCTCATCGGCGATATATACCTCATCGCGGGTGATACGTTTTTCCCGCACCTCATAACCGCAATCGGCCGCCAATTGGAAAATTGTATTGCGGGTGATGCCGTCGAGGCAGGAGGTCAGTTCGGGTGTGTAAAGCACGCCGTCGCGCACGACAAAAATATTCTCGCCGCTGCCTTCGGCCACATAGCCTTCGTTATCCAGCAGCAAGGCTTCTTCACAGCCGCAATCCAGGGCTTCACGCAGTGCGAGCATGGAATTGATGTAATGGCCGTTGGCTTTCGCCTTGCACATGGAAATGTTTACGTGGTGGCGGGTATAACTGGAGGTGCGCACCTTGATGCCCTGTTGTTTAGCCTCAGGGGACATGTAGGAGGGCCAGGTCCAGGCGGCAACGATGATGTGGGTTTTCAGGTTGTCCGCGCGCAGGCCCATGCCTTCAGCACCATAAAACGCCATGGGGCGCAAATAGGCTTCGGCGAGGCCGTTCTCCCGCACCACTTGGCGCTGGGCTTCGTTGAGCTGCTCCCGCGACCACGGCATTTGCATTCCCATGATGTGTGCGGAGCGGAACAGGCGCTCAGTGTGTTCCTTCAAGCGGAAAATGCAGCTGCCTTTGGCGCCGGCCTGATAGGCCCGCACGCCTTCAAACACCCCCATGCCGTAATGCAGCGTGTGGGTGAGTACATGGATTTTGGCATCGCGCCATGGCACCAGTTCGCCATCGAACCAGATAACGCCGTCTCGGTCGGCAAATGACATAGGAATCTCCAGCCTTAATAGCTCTTGCGAAGCCTCAAGTAAAAAGAAGGCTTCGCAAATACGGGTTTAAGTTGTGTGTGTTTCAAGTGTGATGTCGGAGTCCAGAAGACGGCGCCAGATTTGGGTCACAATCCGGCGTTCGGACTCCACTTGATCACCCGCTACTACTCCCGGCTGCTGTTGTAGCGCCAGGCGGTGACCGAGGGACCTGTAGGCTTTGTAGGCTTCGATTAACTGGTTGACCTCTTGCGCACTTAACTGACCTGCGGCTTCCAGGTAACCCAATATGCGGATATTGTCGGTGAATTCGAACAATGTCGGGTTGCTGTGAGCCCAGGCCAGGACCGCGTATTGAACCATAAATTCGATATCGACGATACCGCCGACATCCTGCTTTAAATGAAACTGGCCCTCTGCGCGATCCTTTTTTTTGCTGCCCAGATGCTCACGCATTTTCTGACGCATTTCGATTACATCCTTGCGCAATTTCACCAGCTCGCGCGGTTGGGCAAGCACGCGCTGACGCAGCTCGCCGAACCGCGCCATGAGTTCTTCACGTCCGGCGATACCCCGGGCGCGAACCAATGCCTGGTGTTCCCAGGTCCAGGCGGATTCAAACTGGTATTTTTCGAAGGCGCCGAAACTGGTGACCAGCATTCCAGAATTGCCGGAGGGGCGCAGACGCATATCCACCTCATATAGCTGGCCGGAATGCGTCTGTGCGTTAAGGATATGGATGATCTTCTGTCCCAGTCGCACATAAAAAGTGGCGTTGTCTATGCTACGTTGGTCCGGGTGCTGGGGCTGGGTCGAGCCTAAGGGATCGGCGTCGTGGATAAATACCAGGTCCAGATCCGAGCCGTGCGCGAGCTCAATGCCGCCGAGCTTACCGTAGCCCACAATGAGGAAATTCGGCAGCTCATGGATCTCGCCATCGGGATAACCGTGGCGGGCCACCATCTGGTGCCAAGTCAGCTGCAGCACGTAAGCCAGGATGACCTCAGCCAGTTCGGTGAGGTAATCGCTTACTTTCATCAGCGGAAGCTTGTCGGTTACCTCGCAGGCCGCAACACGGAGCGCATGGGCAGAGCGGAAGTAGCGCAAGGTTTCCATCTGCTGTTCCAGGTCATCCTCCGCCAGGCGCAGCACGTGCTGGCGCAGTTCCTGTTCCAGATCAGACTTGGGCGGCACTTGGTACAGCGTGGTCGGATTCAACAGCTCATCCAGCAGGGCTGGATGACGGGTGAGCTGCTGGGCGATCCAGGGGCTCGCCTGGGTCAGCAGTACCAATTGGTCCAGCGCGCCGGGATTTTCCGTGAGCAGTAATAGATAAGCGCTGCGCCGCGCGGTTGCGACCAGAAAAGGAATAACGCGCGCGAGGACTTCGGTGGGGTTGTCCGTCTCTGCCACACGCTGCAACAGGCGTGGTGCGAGCTCCTCAAAACGTTCCCGGCTCAACGCTGCCATAGCCATCACGGCAGGAGCAGCCAATAACTCCTCCTGCAGAAGGCGCACGGCGCGCTCGGCTTCGGGGAATCCCAGCCGCTCAAGCGCAGCTGCGGCATCGCTGGCAGAGCGGACAACCTGATGCCAGCACAAGCGCCAGTCCGCCAGGCGCTGTTGACCGTCTGTCTTCTGTTCGTCCGGGGTGGAGATGACGGCGTTGAACTGTTTGTGCACGAAATCCCGGTGCTCGTTCAACTGTCGGAAAAACGTCTCCCAATTCTCGAATCCAAGCACGTGTGCCAAGCGTCCGCGCCCCATATCGTCTTTGGGAAGCTCCTGGCTTTGGGCATCCTCATAGCCCTGAATAGCGTGTTCAACATTGCGCAGAAAACAATAGGCCTCCGCCAAGCGCTGGTCCACGCCCGGTGGCAGGCAGTGCAATTGTTGCAGCAGCGGCAACACTTTCAGCAACTGGCGTTCCTGCAGTTCGAGATCGCGGCCGCCGCGAATGATCTGGAATGCCTGGGCGATGAATTCCACCTCGCGTATACCGCCGCGGCCGATTTTCACGTTGTCGCCTGAGCGCTTGCGGGCCACTTCCCGATTGATCAGCAGCTTCAGATTGCGCAGCGCTTCTATTGCGGAAAAATCCACATATTTGCGATAGGTAAAGCTGCGCAGCACCGACATCAGCGCGGCGCTGTCGTCTTCACTGCCGGTGCTGGCCACCACCCGCGCCTTGATCATGGCAAACCGCTCCCATTCCCGCCCTTGGGTCTGGTAGTAATCCTCCAATGCGTCGAAGTTGCTCACCAGAACGCCGCTCTGGCCGTAAGGTCGCAGGCGCATGTCCACACGGAATACAAAACCCTCCAGCGTCACCGTATCCAGGGATTTGATCAACCGCTGGCCGAGGCGGATAAAAAAGTCCTGGTTGGCAATACTGCGTTGCGCGCCCTGGGTTTCGCCGCTTTCGGGATACGTGAAGATCAGGTCGATATCCGAGGACAGGTTCAATTCCCAGGCGCCAAGCTTGCCCATGCCCAGAACCAGCATGGGCTGGCGCTGACCTGCCGCATTGCAGGGTTGCCCCAGCTCGCGACATAAGTGATGGAAATGAAAATCCAAAGCCGTTTGCAGCGCGGTTTCCGCCAGTTGGGTCAGTTCCTGCACCGTGACCCGGGTATCGCTCAAACGATTGAAATCACGCCAGATGATGCGCGCCATATGGCGATTGCGCCACAAACGGAGCGCCCGATCGAGATCCTCAGCCGGCAGCTCCAGGCTGATAGGCAGATCCTGCCGCATCCGTCCCTGCGTCATGGGTTCATCCAGGCTGCCGTCCTGCAGCAGTGTCAGCAGCCAGTCCGGGTGTTCACACAGCTGGCTGCTGGCGAAGGTGCTGCCGATCAACAGCGTCTGGAATTCCCGCAAGCGGTTGCCTGTCAGCAGCTCTTCCAATCGCGCGATTTGTTGAACGTCGCAAATCTGCAGCAGGCGGTCGTGCAGATGGCTGATGCGGTTGCCATTGACCAATTGGGGATTGACGGCAAAAAGGTGACTGAGTGGAGTAGTCATGGTCGGCCCGGGCGGGGAAAGGAGTGGGGAGGCGGTATCTCGGCAGCCTCCCCGGGAGGCTTAGCGAACGTAATTGACCGGACGGGACTTGTCGAGCCATTGGTCCAGCTCGCTGATATCGGCATCCACCAGCACGCCTGCCGCCTGCTTCAATTGCAGTGTGGCGACCACGTAGGTGTAAAGGGCGTTGTAGTAGTCGCGCTGGGCGCTGTAAAGGTTGCGCTGGGCGTTGAGCACATCCACCAGGTCCCGGGTTCCCACGTCATAACCAGCCTGGGTGGCTTCCAATGCGCTACGGCTGGACGTAATGGCCTGCTTGCGAGCCTTGACGGTGGCGGCGGTGGTCAGGACGGCCAAATGACTGGTGCGGGCGTCCTGCACCGTATCGCGCTGAGCTTGCAGATGCTGTTCGCGGGCGCTCAGATACTGGTTGTAGGTTTGGCGCCGGGTGGCGGAAACCCCGCCGCCGGAAAACAGCGGAATCGACAAGTCCAGGCGCACAGTGGCGGCATCCTGATCTTCAATAGTGAAGGTCTCCATATCCTGCTCGGAATGGCCGTAGGTGAGTGCGCCGGAAAGCGTGGGCAAGTGGGCACTTCTGGCGGCTTTGGCACCTGCTTCCGCGGAGGCGGCGGCGAAGGAGGTGGCCTTGAGGCGGGCGTTATTTTCCAGAGCCATTTCCACCCATTCTTCCCTCGCGGCGGGTTGTGGTGGTTGTACGGGAAAATCATTGAGCAGCGGCGATAGCGAGCTGTAACTTTGGCCGGTCAGTACTTCCAATGCCTCGAAGGCGATACCGAGATTTCCGTCTGCCACCAGGCGGTTGGCGGTGGCGGAATCGAAGGCCGCCTGGGCTTCATGCACTTCGGTAATGGCGGTCAGGCCTACGGCGAAGCGTTGTTTGGTCTGCTCCAGCTGGTGCGAAAGCGCATCCTCTTCCGCCCTGGCGGTGGACAGATTGTCCACCGCCCTCAAAGCGTCGAAATAGGCGTTGGCCGTGCGCAGGATCAGATCCTGCTCGGCGACTGCAAATTCCGCCTGGGCGGTATTGGCTAGAGCCTTGCCTCGGGCGAAGTTATGCCAGTTGCTGAGATCGATAATCGACTGCTGCAGCGAAGCGCTATAAGAGCTGCCTTCCAGATCGTATTGACCTGCGGGGCGCTGGCTACTGCCCACTTTGGTATCCAGATCGGTTTTATCCCAAGAACCGTTGGCATTGACCTGCGGCAACAGGGCGGCACGTCCCAGGTTTCTGTTTTCTAGGCCGGCGTCGCGGTTGGCCTGAGCAGCCTTAAAGGTGTGGTCATTTTCCAGCGCCTGCAGATAGATATCCTTGAGCGTCTCGGCGTGGAGCGGCGATGCAGTAAAAGCGAGGACGCAGCAAAGCGAGCTGAGTCCTTGGGCTATGCGATTTTTCATGGGCGTCCTTTAAAGTTCAAAGAGTTCTGATTCAAGAGGTCAGATAATGGTTTTGGGGCAGTTTAGTCAGTGGTCATCGGGATTGCATGTGAATTTCTGTAGGGCGGACCGCTCAAGCGTAGACGTCGATCAACTGAAAACCCCCGTCAAAGTGCGCGATGTTCAAGTAGGTTTGAGCGGCCCGGTCGTAGCGCGATCCATCCTGCTGGGCTTTCAGCTCCCGCAAGGCTTCCACATATTCCTCTGCGCGGCGCGTACGTTGGGATTGCGCGGCGGCAGATTCCTCCGGGGGTTGTGGTCGCGGTGGCGGCGGCTCAATGACAGGTCGCGGACCGGTGGCGGCTAATCCATAGGCAGCGCCGGGACTGATGCTCAGACTCATAGGTTTGGAAAGCTCCGGCTGATCAGCTGACATAGGGAGCGTGCCAAGCTTGGGCAATTACCGGGCCTAAACGATTGCCAGCTTGGAACGGGTGGAACTGACCGCAATTATAGGCGCAAGTTTCCAGTGCTAAAAAGACCAATCGGTCTTTTGATCCTTGTGAATAATCTCCATCACAGCGGCCGTTAATGAATTCTCTCCTCGAAAACCCGGAATTGCTTGGGTAGACTACGCCCGCGTCTTGTCGGGGTGCCGCGGCTTTATCAGGTTGCGGCTGAGAGAAAACCCGTCGACCTGATCCGGTTAATACCGGCGGAGGGAACGAGACAGCTGCCTTCAGTTCTTCCGCACCTGTGCTCTCTCATTCGCCACTTTCGATCTTTGATCGCCATCTCCTCACGCGAGCTGACCTATGGCAGTGGTAGCCCCATCAACCCGATCGACAGCCGTGGTGCTGAGCATCGCCGGCAGCGACAGCAGCGGAGGTGCGGGTATTCAAGCGGATATCAAAGCCGGCGCCGCATTCGGCGTGTTTGTCGCCACTGCCATCACAGCAATTACCGCGCAGAACTCCGCAGGTGTTACGGGGATTTTCCCGGTGACGCCCGACCAATTAAAAGCCCAGATCGATGCGGTGTTGAGCGGCCTTCCAGTCGCTGCGATCAAAATTGGCATGTTGGCGAACATCGAATTGGCGGAAACCGTCGCCGGTGTATTAGCCGCTACGAAATTACCCGTCGTGTTGGATCCTGTGATGGGCGCCACCAGCGGCAGCAGCTTGATGACGGAACAGGGGGTGACGGAATTTTTTCGCGACAACCTGCTGCCCTTGGCCACGCTCACCACACCTAACGTGGCGGAAGCGGCGCGTTTGTTGGGGGAGCCGCTCGCTGCCACATACGAAGATCTTGAACGCCAGGCGCTGGCGCTGTTCAGCCTGGGCCGTCAAGGGGTACTGCTTAAAGGCGGCGATGCGGAATTGCCTTTGGCAGTCGATTATCTGGCGACGGCGCAGGGTGTCCGGCCGTTCAGCGCCCCGCGCCAGGCCACCAGTCATACGCACGGTGGCGGCTGCACCATGGCGACGGCCATCGCCGCCGGATTGGCCCAAGGTCTCAGCCTGGAGCAGGCCGTAGCCGCGGCCAAATCTTTTATCCAGGGCGCCATAGAACACAGTGCTCGTTTACAACTCGTGTCCCACAACGGCCCTATCCACCACTTTTATCACTATTGGTAAACCGGGAAGACCCTGCCTATGAAACTGCAAACCGATCAAACCTTCGTTAACTCACAGGCCCGGGTGGATGAATCCTCGGTACAGCCATTTCCCAATTCCAAAAAAATCTACGTACAGGGTTCACGCCTGGATATCCGAGTGCCCATGCGGGAGATCAGCCTCTCCGATACCCCGACGGATTTTGGCGGCGAAAAAAATCCGGCGGTGCGGGTTTACGATACTTCCGGCCCCTATACCGATCCGAATGTGAAAATCGATGTGCGCAAAGGTTTGCCGGATATTCGCACGCCGTGGATCGACGCTCGCGGCGATACCGAATTTCTGCGCGGCAACAGTTCAACCTTTACCCGCGAGCGATTAAACGATCCGAAATTGACGGCTTTGCGTTTTGAGCATGTGCGCAGCCCGCGCCGTGCGAAAACCGGCCACAATGTCAGCCAGATGCATTACGCGCGCAAAGGCATTATTACGCCGGAAATGGAATATATCGCCATCCGCGAAAATATGAGTTTGCAGCAGGCGAAAGAATTAGGTGTGCTGGCGGAGCAGCATTCGGGTATGAGTTTCGGCGCTGCGATTCCGAAAGAAATCACGCCGGAATTCGTGCGCGAGGAAGTGGCGCGCGGCCGCGCGATTATTCCCGCGAATATCAACCACACGGAATTGGAGCCGATGATTATCGGGCGTAATTTTCTGGTGAAGATCAACGGTAATATCGGCAACAGCGCGATTTCCTCTTCCATTGACGAAGAGGTGGCAAAACTCACCTGGGGCACACGCTGGGGCGCGGACACCATTATGGATTTGTCCACCGGCAAAAATATTCACGAAACCCGCGAGTGGATTATCCGCAACTCGCAAGTGCCGATCGGCACAGTGCCGATTTATCAGGCGCTGGAAAAAGTCGGCGGTGTCGCCGAAGAACTCACCTGGGAAATGTTCCGCGATACCTTGATCGAGCAGGCTGAGCAGGGCGTGGATTATTTCACCATTCACGCCGGTGTTTTATTGCGCTATGTGCCGCTCACCGCCAAACGCGTCACCGGTATTGTTTCCCGCGGCGGTTCCATCATGGCGAAGTGGTGTCTGGCGCATCACAAAGAAAATTTCCTCTACACCCATTTCGAGGAAATTTGCGAAATCATGAAAGCCTATGACGTGAGTTTTTCACTCGGCGATGGCTTGCGTCCCGGCTCGATTGCCGACGCCAATGACGCGGCGCAATTCGGCGAGCTGGAAACCCTGGGTGAGTTGACGGAAATCGCCTGGAAGCACGATGTGCAAACCATGATCGAAGGTCCGGGTCATGTGCCTATGCACATGATTAAAGAGAACATGGATAAGCAGCTGGAAGTCTGCAAAGAAGCGCCTTTTTATACCCTCGGCCCGCTGACCACCGATATTGCTCCGGGTTACGACCACATCACCTCGGGCATCGGCGCCGCCATGATCGGCTGGTTTGGTTGCGCCATGCTCTGTTACGTCACGCCGAAAGAGCATTTGGGTCTGCCCAATAAGGACGACGTAAAAGAGGGCATCATTACCTACAAAATCGCCGCCCACGCTGCGGATCTGGCCAAGGGCCATCCCGGCGCGCAGTTGCGCGATAACGCCTTGTCGAAAGCACGTTTTGAATTCCGTTGGGAAGACCAGTTCAATCTCGGCCTCGATCCGGACACCGCCAAGTCCTATCACGATGAAACCCTGCCGAAGGACTCCGCCAAGGTGGCGCACTTCTGCTCCATGTGCGGGCCGAAATTCTGCTCGATGAAAATTACTCAAGAGGTGCGTGACTATGCTGCCTCTCAGGGAGTGGGGGCGGCGGCCCAAGGCGTTGAAGTCAAAGCGGAAACCGTCACTCTGGTGGACGTGCAGGCAGAGATGGAAGCCAAAGCGCGGGAATTCCGCGCGTCGGGCAGCGAGCTATACCACAAGGTGTAGGTCACAAGATCAAAATCAGGAGAGTTTGGTGAATAAGCAAAATTTTGCCCGCGACGATGTCGAGATTCTGGAGCAGAAGCCGCTGTATTCCGGCTTCTTCAAACTGCTCAAGGTGAAGCTGCGCCACCGTCTGTTCAACGGCGGCTGGAGCCGAGAATTCACCCGCGAGTTATTTGCTAAAACCGAGGCGGCCTCGGCGGTGGTTTATGACCCGGTACTGGATCAGATCGGCTTGGTGGACCAATTCCGCATCGGCACTCTCGACTCCCCCCATGGTCCATGGACCCTGGAAAGCGTGGCAGGCATGGTGGAGGAGGGCGAGAGCCCGGCGGACATGATGCTGCGGGAGCTGGAAGAGGAAGCGGGATTACAGGCCAAGCGGCTGTTGCCCATCACCTCTTTTTATCCAACCCCCGGCAGCTGCAACGAATACACACACGTGTACTGTGCTATCTGCGACTTGGCGGCGGCCGGCGGGGTCTTTGGGGTGGAGGGTGAGAATGAAGATATTCTGTTCAAAGCCTATCCAGCCAGTGAGGTGTTCGATGCTATGCTTCAGTCTAGATTGAACAACGCGGCCACCCTGATTGGTTTGTTGTGGCTGCAACAGCAACGACCACAATTGCGCGCGGCCTGGCCCAACTGGGTGGGCGCTGACGCCGGAGGAGTTCCGTGATGAGAAGGCCGATATGGTAAAAACGCTCGCAGGCCCCAGAGTTAAGCGGTCTCTGTCCGTGAGCCTGCCGGATCACCACTCCCGCTGCGAAATCAACTACCACTTGTGCTTATCCCTCCTGCCCGGTTGTCGCGATGGCCAAACGCTGTGGACTTTCGCCCTCGATACACTGCAAGAAACAGCCGTGCGTATCGAGCTGGAAGAGGCGGCCCCCTACACCTCGACACTGCTGATCACCCAAACATACCTGGCCCCGTTCTACCTGCAGGCGCCGCAGTTGCGGGTGCGGCTGTACCACGACGTGGGCATGGCGGAAGTGATCGCCTGGAACCGGCACCGCCATTGGAGGCCGGTGTACGAATACCCCAATCGCAATATGTATCAACCGGATGAAAAGATGGCACTCAACCGCTTTCTCGGCGAGCTTTTGGTTCACTGCCGCAAATTGGGAATTGCGCGCAGCCCAATTTGTGAGTCCATTCGCAATAACAAGAACTAGCCTCTGGCGAAAAAAGAAATAGGAATCAAACTAGGTCTATGGGTTGCATTAAAAGCTGACATGCACGGCGACCTAATCTTATTTATAGCTGACTCGGCGGCGGCCGGAGCAGTAATGGAGAATGACGCGTTTGAACGGTAAACCCCTTCGTATTTTGCAAATCACGGACTGCCACCTCGGGCAGGACGCGGATGAGTCCCTGCTCGGATTGAAAACCCTCGACAGTTTCACCGATGTATTGGAGCGTGCCACCCAGTTTGAAAGCGCATTTGATTTGGTCTTGTGCTCGGGCGACATGTCCAATGACGGTACCGCTGCGTCCTACGAGCGATTCATCAAAACCGTAAAGAAGTACATTCCCGCCACGCCCCTGGCCTGGCTGCCCGGCAATCATGACGATCCCGCCAGCATGAGAGCCATAAGTGCCCATGCGCCCCGGTCTGATTATCTCTCCCTCGGCGGGTGGCGGATTATCCTGCTCAATTCCCGCGTGCCTTTTGAGGAGCGTGGCGAGCTGCCCCGCAGTGAGCTCAACCGTCTGGAGCGTTTATTGGAAAGCGATCCCCAGTCACCCACACTGATTTTCCTGCATCACCAGTTGGTGCCGGTGCAAAGCGCCTGGATCGACCAGTATGTGGTGGGCAATGCGGAAGAGTTTTTTGCAATCATCGATCGATTCGACAATATTCGCGCGGTGTCCTGGGGACATGTGCACCAAGAGTTTTCCCGCATCCGCAAAGGCGTGGATTTATTGGCGACGCCTTCCACCTGCGTCCAATTCCAGCCGCTGAGCGATGATTTTATGGTGGATCACATAATGCCCGGCTATCGGGTTTACGATCTCCTCCCCAACGGCGACTATACTACCCAGGTGAGCCGGGTTACCGAGCGCGTCTATTCCATCGACTTCGCCTCTGCCGGTTACTGACCGGCCTTCCAGTGTCACTTACTACCAAGGCCCTCCGGGGCCTATTTTTTTATGATTCATAACCTCGGAATCCGGTTATGCCGACGCTGTTGTACATCCACGGATTTCTCAGCTCGCCGCTGTCGGCCAAGGCCGGTTTAACCCAGGCGTGGTTGCGTGAGCACCACCCGGATTGGCGTTACGAATGCCCCGCTTTGTCCTCCTATCCCGCTCAGGCACGACTGACTCTTGAACACACCTGCGCTGACCTGCGCGGCGATGCGGTTTATCTTATCGGCAGCTCTCTCGGCGGCTTCTGGGCCACCTACCTCGCGGAACTTTATGGCTTTCCTGCTGTGGTGGTGAATCCGGCGGTGCAGCCGCAGCGACGGTTTGTCGACCTTGTTGGTCAACCGCTAAGAAACTACCATACCGCCGAAACCTACACTCTGAGCCAGGCGGACCTGGACGAGTTGGAAACTTGCGAACCCAAAATCTTGCGTAACACGGACCTCTATTGGCTGATGGTCCAGACGGCGGACGAAGTGCTGGATTACCGCCTGGCGGTAAAGCGTTATTGGGGGTGTCGCCAAACCGTCGAGCATGGCGGTAATCACACCTTCGAGGGGTTCGAAAATTGGTTGCCGGAAATCGTGGAATTTTTTACCGGTTTCGCGCCCGCAGACCTTAAGCGATAGAACAACAATCCATATAAAACTCACAAAAAAATGGCGCCTAAGCGCCAGCCTATATCCATTAAGAATTCGAGACATGCAAGGCTATGAGCAAATACACCGCGGAAGATATTGAAGTTCTCACTGGCCTGGAGCCTGTAAAAAAACGCCCGGGCATGTATACCGACACCACCCGCCCCAATCATCTCGCCCAGGAAATTATCGACAACAGTGTCGACGAAGCCCTCGCCGGGCACGCCAAAACCATCAGCGTTATATTGCACAAGGATCATTCGGTCACGGTGACCGACGACGGTCGCGGCATGCCGGTGGACATACATCCGGAACAGGGCAAATCCGGCGTGGAAGTGATTCTCGCCACCCTGCACGCGGGGGGTAAATTCTCCAACAAAAATTACCAGTTCTCCGGTGGTTTGCACGGCGTGGGTGTTTCCGTAGTGAATGCCCTATCGAAAATTCTCGAGGTCACCATCAAGCGCGACGGCCAGGTTTACCGCATCGGTTTTCAAGACGGCGATAAAACCGTGGATTTGCATGTAGTCGGCACCTGCGGTAAACGCGATACGGGTACGGCCGTGCGGTTTTTGCCGAATCCGAAATATTTTGATTCGCCAAAATTTTCCGTCTCCCGGTTGCGCCATGTGCTGCGCGCCAAAGCGGTTTTATGCCCGGGTTTGCGTATTTCTTTTTTGGATGAACAGACCGGCGAAAAAGACGAATGGTATTACGAAGACGGCTTGCGCGATTATTTATCCGGTGCCACCCAAGGTTGGCTGAATTTGCCGGACAGGCCTTTTATCGGCAGCTTCAGCGCCCAGCATGAAGCGGTGGACTGGGCGGTGCAGTGGCTACCCGAAGGCGGCGAGCTGGTGCAGGAAAGTTACGTCAATTTGATTCCAACCGCTCAGGGCGGCACACACGTCAACGGTTTGCGCACCGGGTTAATGGAGGCCATGCGCGAATATTGCGAACTGCGCAACCTGGTGCCGCGCGGTGTTAAACTCGCGCCGGAAGATGTATGGATCAACTGCTGCTTTGTGCTCTCCTATAAATTGCAGGACCCGCAATTTTCCGGCCAGACCAAAGAGCGCTTATCTTCCCGTGAAGCCGCCGCGTTTGTCTCCGGCGTGGCCAAAGACGCCTTCAGTTTATGGCTCAATCAAAATACGGAAGACGGCGACAAGCTCGCGGATTTCGTTATCAATAATGCGCAAAAACGCGTGCGCTCCAGCAAAAAAATCGAACGCAAAAGAATTACCCAAGGCCCTGCGCTGCCCGGTAAATTGGCCGACTGCTCCACGGACGATCCCTCCCGTGGCGAATTATTTCTGGTGGAGGGTGACTCCGCCGGCGGCTCTGCCAAACAGGCCCGCGACCGCGAAACCCAAGCCATCATGCCCCTGCGCGGAAAAATCCTGAACACTTGGGAAGTGGACAGCAGCGAAGTGCTCGGCTCGCAAGAAGTGCACGACATTTCCGTTGCCTTGGGAATGGATCCCGGCAGCGACGACCTCACCAAATTGCGTTACCACAAAATCTGCATACTCGCGGACGCGGATTCCGACGGATTGCACATCGCGACTTTATTGTGCGCATTATTCGTCCGCCATTTTCCCGCCCTGGTAAAAGCCGGCCACGTCTACGTCGCCATGCCGCCACTCTTTCGTATCGACGTCGGCCAGGACGTGTATTACGCCCTCGACGAAGCGGAAAAACAGGGCATCCTCGACCGCATATCCGCCGAAAAGAAAAAAGGCAAACCCAACGTCCAGCGCTTTAAAGGTCTGGGTGAAATGAATCCGCTGCAATTAAGGGAAACCACCATGGCACGCGACACGCGGCGACTGGTGCAATTAGCAATGGAAGCGGGAGACGAGACGCACCAGATGTTAGATATGCTCCTCGCAAAAAAACGCGCGGGAGATAGGAAGACATGGTTGGAAAATAAAGGCGATTTGGCGGAGGCGGCGGTTTAACTTCGGCTTCGCTCAGAGTAAGTGCTCAGGTATAGGGTTTGGAAGGCCCGTTCCCTGAGCTAAGTCAAAGAGCAATTTTAGGGATATAAAAAATGCTAAAACAATATTTTCTTGTGGCACTAATCTTATCGGGCTGCAGCAGCGCACAAACGGCTAACCAACGAATGATCGACTACTGTCGAGAACTTGCGCTGCAACCTGCCGGCAGACTGCTGCCTCAAAGTGCCAACCCCACTTCGGGTTCGTATCCCCATCCATCAAATGATCCAGCAGGCAGGAGCGCCATAGACATACCGGCGTCAACTCCAGATTGCCTAATAGGAATTGAAAAGTTGGATGAGCTCAACCAGTAGGAGGTCGGAAAAGCACAGCGCCTTCCGACACTCAGTTCCGCACGAACAGTCGAACCCACAAAAGCAGAAAGACCTCCGGAATCTCACCTAAAGGGCCATCAAAAAAACCGCCCTCTATTCCTCCCTCTGGTCCAGCTGCGACGAATTGCGCGGCGCGCGGTCTGTCCATTTACGGCCAGGAGATGGATAACGCCACCAGCGCTTTGGCGCGCATGAACATGATTCTGCACAACACCGCCACGGCGAAAATCTGGAAGGGCAATACCCTCTCTTCGCCCCAGTGGAAGGACGACAACGGCCAACTTAAAACCTTCGACTTTGCCGTGGCCAATCCGCCGTTTTCCAATAAAAACTGGACCAGTGGCCTTAACGCCGCCGAAGATGAATTCGAGCGTTTTAGCTGGGGAGTTCCGCCGGAAAAAAATGGCGACTACGCCTTTTTACTGCACATTATCAAAAGCCTTAAAAGCACCGGCAAAGGCGCGGTGATTTTGCCGCACGGCATATTATTTCGCGGCAATGCCGAAGCGCGCATTAGCGAGAATCTGCTCAAGCAGGGTTATATCAAAGGCATTATCGGTTTGCCCGCCAACCTGTTTTACGGCACGGGTATTCCCACCTGCATTATTTTGATCGATAAAGAAAATGCCCATGCGAGAGCCCTCAGCCCTGCCGAAGGCGATAAAAAGCAGGGCATTTTTATGGTGGATGCCAGCAAAGGCTTTATGAAGGACGGCAATAAAAACCGTCTGCGCAGCCAGGATATTCACAAAATCGTCGATGTGTTTACCAAACAAATCCAGTTGCCGCGCTACAGCCGCATGGTGCCCCTGGCGGAAATCGCCAGCAATGATTACAGCCTGAATATTCCCCGCTATATCGACAGCAGCGAGCCGGAAGACCTGCACGACCTCTCCGCCCATTTGCAGGGCGGCATTCCCAATCGGGATATAGACGCTCTCAATGCCTATTGGCAAGTATGGCGGCTAGCGCCTTATCCGACCTACGTACGAATGCGAAGGAAGGCATAACCCGTAGGTCGGAAAAGCGAAGCGCCTTCCGACGTTCTGGAAAGGTCCTGTTACGGGGCTGAGGGGAGGCGGTGGTGGATCGGATTTGATTGTGCAGCCAGTTCTAAAGGCTTATGACAGGACCGACCGGTCCTGCCAGAATAAAGATGAAGCCTAATGTTCTGGCCTAGTTAGTCTAAAAACCTCGAAACGCCTTCCACCTTCTTTGCCGTCGATGAGTTCAGACAACTGAAAGGAACCATCGGCTTGTTTATCGATGGTTTTTTGCTCCTCTGGAAAAGTTAAGTCCCAACTTTTCGGATTCTCGACATCAGCATCCGGGCGGTAGACTTCTGCGATGAAGCCACCTGACGCTGGATTTTTCCGAAGGACCACAATATCACCTCTTTTATCTGGTGAGGTAATTACGGTCAACGATTCCGAGCCGATCAACTTACCATACTCCTTGGTGCTCCAAGGCTGGAAGTAAACCTCGGCTTTAACAAAATATTGATTCGCGACTATTCGTTTTTCATTGGTTTGGCTAGCGCAAGCAATAGAGCTAAGCATTAAAGCCAAAGCAAGCAACGATGAACTGATCTTAAACATAAAGAATCCTCATTTACACTTCACAGTTGTTATGTTTAGCAGATGATGCGAGTCTGGTGGGACAACAATAATTCCTGATAGCCATCCAAAATTTTTCAATTTGAAGTCAGTGTAAAGGCCTTTATTGGCCTCTTTTTCCCAGTGTGATTCATAAACTCTTTCAAGCGAATAAACCCAGACATGCAGCCCGCCTCGCGACATGCCGAGTCCGAATGGCACCCGTTTGAAAGCGTTGTAGTCGGTCACGACTTTTGTCGTCAGCCCTAGATAAGGAGTTACCTTGTTTTCGCTTGGCTTATAGTTGATTACCGTATTAGATACGGGAACTTTGCTAACGCTGTAGCTGCAGGACTTCTTTACTTGATTGTAGTAGCTGGTAATGTGCTCGCCTTCGCCATCTCTTGGGTGATTAACATCCGGGTTGTAATAGACGGCTTTCCAACCTTGGTGATCAATTAGGTATTTTGCCAACTCAGTGCCTTTTTGTCCGAGGCCCCCGACTCTCCGGGCAACTTCCGGCTTCAATGTTTTTTCAAACGCATATTTCAATACCCAGATCGCCATAGTGATGCAGTCGCTGGCTATATAGTCTTTGTACTTCGTAGGGTCCGCCAATTTGAGTTGGCTGCCGACATGCTTGCTCTGATTGGCGAAGATGTCGTTTAGTTTTTCGACGGCATACTGAGAGAAGGTTTTAGACATGATGCAAACATCCGTTGTTTGAGGTGGTGTGGCCCGCGCATGTTAGGTTGTCGCTCCGATATTGGCAAGAGGTCGATGCTGCTGGGCATAGATCTGTAGCTAAATGCTTGACGGGACGTACTTCGTTGGGCAGGACAGATGCATAAGCAGTTGATACTAAAGGATAAATTTCTTGATTGGAGCGGGGTTGCCTACACTTGGGAAGTCGCATAACTATGTCCTCCAACCCGGATGCATCCGGGTATTCAATAACAATAGATATGATGACCAGGAGATCCACCCCATGACCACCGTCGGCCAGCGCGAACGTGCCACGCCAAATCGGATCGTCCAATTATTTCAACACTCCCTCAACTACTGCTACCTGGGCAATTGGGCTGACCGGGAGAATAACCGCAATATTGAAATTAGCTCATTGGAAGCCTGTTAAAAAAACGTGGCGTGAGCGACGCGTTGATAGGGCGTACTTTGCGGTAATTGGAAAGTGCGGCGGCGCTGGGTGATGGCAAGAAGCTAATAAGGATGTGTACCGTTGTTGCGGTACGGTTTAAAAGACAAAGACGGCGTTGGCGAGCAGAAGCAGACAGTGTGGCTGATCGATTGGCAAAATCCGGAGCAGAATGATTTTGCCATCGCAGAAGAAGTCTCCATTCTCGGCGAAAATAAAAAGCGCCCGGATATAGTGATTTACGTCAACGGTATAGCGCTGGGTATTTTGGAGTTGAAGCGTTCTTCTGTCAGCGTCAGCGAAGGCATTCGCCAGAATCTGGATAATCAGCAAAAAGCCTTTATCCGCAACTTTTTTACCACCGTGCAATTGGTGATGGCGGGTAACGATACTCAGGGGCTGCGCTACGGCACCATTGAGTATTACCTGGAGTGGAAAGAGCGCGGCGTTGATTCGCAGCAGAACAGGCTGGATCCTTGGGCTGATTCAATTAATTTTGGAAAAGGGCGAAGACGCCGTTGCCGATCTGCCCAAAGGTCTGCGTGAGGATCAAGATGCCATGGCGGAAGCCATAGAAAATAACGTGCGTAAAACTATAGCCGACGAAAACCCGGTCAACCCCAAGTATTACGACAAAATGTCGGTGCTGCTGGATGAATTGATCGAGCAGCGCCGTCAGAAAGCCATCGATTACCAGGAATATCTTAAAAGAATTCGCGATCTGTCCCGCAAAGTGATTCAGCCGGAAACCTCCGCCAGCGATTATCCTGTCAGCATGCATACTTCCGCTAGACGAGCGCTTTACGATAATCTGGGCCGCAATGAGGTGCTGGCCACCAAAATCGACTCCGCCATTCGTTACACCAAAAAAGCGGATTCGATCGGCGACCGTTTTAAAGGTTCACGAACTGGTTCATTTATTGGAGCGCAATCACAGCGAACGTTTCCGGGCTTTGATGGACAGATACTTGCCCGATTGGCGGGAGCGCCGCGATCTGCTCAACCAAACGCCGCTGGCGCACGATAGATGGGCTTACTAAATCTCGACAAGCGAAAATTCCCGTGCTCAGATTCCTCACCATAATTGTCTTATTTTTTTGTTGCCCTGCCATGAGCGCCGACAGCATCTGCTACGGCACCACCGCCAGCGGCCGTTTGGAAAACGGCGTTCAGCTCCCCCGTAGCGGCCCCAATTTTGTTACTTATAGCGATGTGGCCCGGATCGTGGGGCGGGCTTATGTGCATTCGGAGGTGAGGGAAATTATTTTGGCCGCTTATAAATTGATGGAGCAGGAGCAGCCATCCAAAGTTTATGAATATGCGGAAACCGGTTTTAAAGAAGGTGGGGCCGTTTAAGCCGCATAAGACGCATCGAAATGGCCTCTCAGTGGATTTTATGACGCCGGTGGTGAATATGGAAAAGGAGTCCGTGCATTTGCCAACGCATCCGCTGAATCGTTTTGGATACGATATTGAGTTTGATGGCAGGGGTATCTATAAAGATTTGGAAATCGACTACGACGCCTTGGCGGCGCACCTGGTTGCGCTGGACCAATCAGCCAAAAAGCGCGGTCACAGCATTTGGCGGGTTATTTTTGATCCGACATTACAGGCCGGTCTCTTCGATACCCTTACGGTATTTATATTAAAGAGAATGTTTCTCTATCCCTCAAACCCTCCTGGGTAAGACATGATGAACACTATCATGTGGACTTTCTGGTGCCCTGCAAAAAGTAAAATTAAACCCCTCTTCGCAGCTCCTTTCTTGAGCATTCCTTGTGTCGCCTAAATCATCTTGATGTATCCGCTCAGCGCATACCGTTTTCAATGAGCCCTTGCGGCTGGTCGAGGGATGGGGCCTTCTGCTATGTTGGCGGCCGATTTTCCAGCCGCTTTTTAAGTGATGCTGAATGGTGTCATGAGGAGTTGAAGTATTAATCGCATAGCCAACAAGGTGAAAAAGGGCGCCTTCCTGTCTTCCGGGTTTCATGTCGCTTCTCTTGCTATCGACCTTTTGGTGATGGCGGTGATGGCGCGGCTTTTATTGCCGGCGGACTATGGTCTGTTTGCGGCGGCTTTCATTTTTATAGCCTTTTGCGATCTGATAAGGGAAATCGGCATAGGTGCCAGTGTCATTCAGCTGCGCACATTCTCCGTTGAAGACCAGCGTACCGCGAGCACACTTGCGGTGATGATGGGATTGGCGAGTTTCGCGGTGATTCAGATCGGAGCGCCATTCTTCGCCGAATTTGTTAACTTGCCCGAGCTGGAGTTGATGCTTCGCGTGTTGGCAATTTCCATCATTGTTCAGTCGTTTGCTGTCGTGCCACAGGGGATGTTGCTTCGGCAGCTCAAGATCACGCAGGTAGCGAAAGCGGAATTTGTCGCGCGGACCTTTTCCTCTTGCGTAATCGGCATTGGTCTGGCGCTATACGGGTGGCGCCATTGGGCGCTTATTGTGGCATCGGTCAGTGACGTGCTTATTCGCTCCTTGATTCTTATTTTTTTGGCGAAGCCGAATCTGAAGCCAAGCCTGAATCGTCCGTCTGCACGCCGGCTGATGGGCGTAGGGTCAGGATTCGCCGCTTCCCGTTATGTGAGCTTTATCTCCCAGCAGGCTTCTACAGCGATTATTGCCCGGTTCGCAGATGTGGTCAGTCTCGGTTTGTTTTCGCGAGCGGCGAAGTTGATGATGTTGCCCACGGTGCTATATCGAAAGGTCGCAGACCGCGCAGTCTTCCCGGCGATGGCCAAAGTGCAGGATCAGCCGGAGCGCTTGCAAAGCGCCTATCTGCGTGGATTGGAGCTCACGGCGCTGATTGGTTTGCCCCTCTGCTTGAGTTTATTTATGTTGGCCCCGCAGCTGATTCGACTGCTGATGGGTGAGAAATGGCTTGGCGTCATCCCGATATTCGCCGTTATGGCGCTCGGCACCTATTTCACACTGGCGGGAGGTGTGAGCGGCTCGGTGCTTCGGGCGAAGGCGTCGATGAAACGGTATTTGCTGTCGCAGGTAATTTTCGCCAGCGTCAGCGTCATCGGTTCGCTGATTGCGGTAAGACACAGCATTTTGGCCGTGGCATGGGTTGTGGTAATCGCCAGTTTCATCTGGTTTTTGGTCATTACCATTTTTGCGAATTCTTTAACGGGCGTAACGGTTCGCCGTTATCTCGTGTCTCAGCGGAGCGGGGTGCTTTTAGCCATAGTGGTGTGCGCGACAATCGCCGGTGTAAATGCAGGCGTTGATCTGCTCACGCAAAATCCCTTATTGGTGTTGCTTGCCCATGGCATCGCTTTTATCGCCCTTGGTTTTGTTTTGATGATATTGCGACCGACTATATTGCTGGGCACCGAAGGTTCGCTTATGGCTGGCCAACTGATGCGACTCTTGGGAAATTTAAGCCGCGGCGAGCTTCGTTGGGGCCGGAAGTGACGAGGCGCCGCGCTAATAGCGGGTGGACGTTTGGACTATATCTACAAGTGGTGAGGGCAATTTGCCTAACCAGTTGATAGGGGGGCAGAATTATTGCCCAGCAATTCGACCCCGCAGGCGCCCTCTATTGAACTGGCCGCACCGACGCTGCACGTTGCAGCCCGATGCGGTGAGCTTTAAAACACCTTGCCGATCTGGGCGAGGAAATGATTTCGGTTCGTCGGTTCTGAACGTGCTTCGTCATCATCCAGCCGTCGCGCTAGGTGTGCCTTGGCAAACCAACCCTCGTATTGCCCCGACCAACCTATGCCTGCATCTGTCAGGCGCCGATAGCGCTCCAGCGTCGAAGGTTGGGCTCTGCTCCAGTTGGTGAACACGGATACCTGTTGATGCGACGGTGCAAAAGGCAATTGTTTGGCCACTTCCAGGCGCAGCAGTACCGCATTGCGGCCGAGCAGTTCGCCGGAGGGATAGGCCATAACACCGCCGGGTCCGCTCACCGCCATGCGCTCGCTGCCGTCCAGATTTTTGTCGCCGAGTGCCGCTTGGCCTTTGGCGAGCGCCAGAAGTGACCAGTCCCTGGGCAGCAGTGTCAGGCGGCTCATATCCAGATTAATTTTCTCGAAGCTGCCATAGGTATGTGGACCGGCATCGTCCTGATCGAGTGCGTATGCCTCTTCCGTTTCTATATCGAGATTACCGACAGTTGTGGTGACGGCCATTTGGGTAAGGCCGTGATAGCCGAACAACTTGCGTTCGTCTCTCCAGCGCAGGTAAGGCGCCAGGCTGATCAGGCGCTTATCCGTTTCTGAGTTCACTGAGCGGATTTCATCGGTGAGATCGCGCAGGGCCAGATTGGCACCGAACTCCAAAGTGGAGGCGCGGGTGCGGTGGATGGGGTAGGTCACGCCGAGATCCAGGCTACGGGCGGTTCCCTGAGCGTCCAGCGCCTCGTAAAAATCCCCCAGTTCATAGTTGGTCTGCGACAGCGCGACGCTGCCGCGCCAGCCATTGGGGCGGAGCAACATTGAGTAGCTCACTTGCCCGCTCAGTAGATCGCCTTTGTCCGAGGCCAGGCCGAACAGCGAAAACTTGTCGCCCCGGCTGCTTGGCGAATTCCAGTCGAACGCGCCGCTGAGGCGGTATTCCCCTGTGTAGAGGGAGCCGTAGTTGTCCAGCGCGAGAAAGCCCTCGTACTTCGAGGTGGCGACCGCATCTATGGCGAAATCGGAGGTGCCTACTTTTTGGCCGGGCATGACATCGGCTCGCACCACCGCCGCACCGGGGGTGTCGTTGATGATCAGCATGGCGCGTTCGAGGGTATTCAGAGACACAATGTCGTAGGGCTTTATGTGATCGAGGATTCCCTGCAGGGTACTGTCGCGCACCAGGGAGGAATTTTTC
>Ga0164241_10000727_pt1 | contig 50889 bp, 44 predicted proteins | sample OricomyardsoilBY_FD_108780 | JGI IMG/M metagenome (GOLD analysis project Ga0164241, IMG submission 108780) | Backyard soil microbial communities from Emeryville, California, USA - Original compost - Back yard soil (BY) | ecosystem: Environmental > Terrestrial > Soil > Unclassified | place: USA... | reverse complement strand
GACGTTGCGGGTGGTGTCGGACACTGCCGTGGCGTCTCCGCCCATGATGCCGGCGAGCGACTCGACCTCCTTCGCGTCGGCGATCACGCCCACCTTGGCGTCGAGCTCGACCGTGTTGCCATTGAGCAGCTTCAGCGTCTCGCCCGGCCGGCCCCAGCGCACCACCAGGCCGCCATCGATCTTGTCGAGATCGAAGATATGCGATGGCCGGCCGTATTCGAACATCACGTAGTTGGAGATGTCGACCAGCGCGGTGACGCTGCGCTGGCCGCAGCGCGCCAGACGCTGCACCATCCACGCCGGCGTGACCGCCTTCGTGTTGACGCCGCGCACGGCGCGGCCCGAAAAACGCCCGCAGAGGTCGCTCGCCCGCACATCGACGGGCAGGCGCTGCTGATGGCGCGGCGCAACCGCTTCGATGCGCGGCGTGTTCAGCGGTGCACCCGTCAGCGCCGAGACCTCGCGCGCAATGCCGTAGACACTCAGGGCATGCGCCAGGTTCGGCGTGAGCTTGAGCGTGAAGACGGTGTCGTCGAGCTGCAGCACGTCGCGCAGGTTCGCGCCCAGTGGTGCGTCGGGAGCCAGTTCGAGCAGGCCGCCGTGGTCGTCGGCGATCTTCAATTCCCTGGCCGAACACAGCATGCCCATGCTGTCGACGCCACGCAGCTTGCCGATGCCGATCTTGAAAGATTGAGCGTCCGCCCTGCCGTCATCCGCAGGCGGCAGTTCGGCGCCCACCATGGCCAGCGGCGCGCGCAGGCCGACACGCGCATTCGGCGCGCCGCAGACGATCTGCAGCGCCTCGCCGCCGCCGACATCCACCTTGCACACACGCAGGCGGTCGGCCTGCGGGTGCTGAACGGCCTCAACGATCTCACCGACGACGACGCCGGAAAACGGCGGCGCCACCGGCGAAAGGTCTTCAACCTCCATGCCCGACATCGTCAACAGCTCGGCCAATGCCTGCGTGGATAGGGGTGGGTTGCAGAACTCTCGCAACCACGACTCTGGGAACTGCATCGTGTGCTCTCGGTGTTACTTGAACTGCGACAGGAAGCGCAGGTCGTTTTCGAAAAACAGCCGGAGGTCGGAGACGCCGTAGCGCAGCATCGCCAGCCGGTCCGGCCCCATGCCGAAAGCGAAGCCGATGTGACGTTCCGGGTCGAGCCCGAAATTGCGCACCACGTTCGGATGCACCTGGCCCGAACCGGCCACCTCCAGCCACTTGCCGGCGAGCGGACCGCTGCGGAACGAGATATCGATCTCGGCCGACGGTTCGGTGAACGGGAAAAACGACGGCCTGAAGCGGACGTCAAAATCGTCGGTCTCGAAGAACTGGCGCACGAAGTCGCTGAACACGACCTTCAAGTCCTTGAAGCTGACGTTTTCGCCGATCCACAGGCCTTCGCACTGGTGGAACATCGGCGAGTGCGTGGCGTCGCTGTCGACGCGATAGGTGCGCCCCGGCGCGATGACGCGGATCTCGGGCATCGGCTGCACGTCGGCGTAGCGGGCCGCGTGCGCGCGCGCATAGCGCACCTGCATCGGACTGGTGTGCGGGCGCAGGTTGAGCCAGCGACCGTCAGCGTCTTTCACGTCGACGTAGAAGGTGTCCTGCATCGACCGCGCCGGGTGGTTCTCGGGGTTGTTCAACGCGGTGAAGCTCATCCAGTCGGTCTCGATCTCGGGGCCCTGCGCGACATCGAAACCCATCGAGCCGAAGATCGCCTCGATGCGCTCGATGGTGCGGCTCACCGGGTGCAGGCCACCGACGCCGCGGCGCCGGCCAGGCAGCGTGACGTCCAGCGCCTCGGCCTGCAACTGGGCTTCGAGTTCGGCCTTCGCCAGCGCATCGCGCGCATCGTTCAACGCGGCTTCGACGCGCGCCTTGGCCTGGTTGATCTCGGCGCCGCGCGTCTTCTTCGCGTCGGGCGGCAGAGCGCCCAGGCCCTTGAGCAATTCGGTCACACGGCCGCTCTTGCCGAGGTAGCGCGCCTTGGCGTTCTCCAGTTCGGCGGGGCTCGGCGCGGCGCCGAAGTCGGCTTCGGCGGCTTGCACCAGCAGTTCGAGATCGTTCATGGTCTGAAAGAGAATAAAAAAAGGTCGCCCCGAGGTGACGACCTTCCAATGCTTGGCGGAGCGCCGGATTTGCCGGCGGCCTCCGGGCAATCAAGCGAGCTGGGCCTTCACCTTGTCGACGATGCTGCTGAACGCAGCCGGGTCGTGGATCGCCATGTCCGACAGCACCTTGCGGTCGATGTCGATGTTGGCTTTCTTCAGACCGGCCATGAACTTGCTGTACGTGATGCCCAAACCCCGACTCGCGGCGTTGATGCGCGCGATCCAGAGCTGGCGGAACACCCGCTTGCGGGTGCGACGGTCACGGTAGGCGTACTGGCCCGCCTTCATCACCGCCTGCTTGGCGATGCGGAAGACATTCTTGCGGCGGCCGCGGAAGCCCTTCGCGAGCTTCAGGATCTTCTTGTGGCGGGCGTGTGCGGTGACACCACGTTTGACGCGAGGCATGTTCTATCTCCTTGTGCGTTGAACGAAGTTCACAGACCGGCAAAAGGCAACATCTGGGCCATGTGGCCCATGTTGGTCTCATGCACGTTCACCGCACCACGCAGGTTGCGCTTGCGGCTGGTGCTCTTCTTCGTGAGGATGTGGCGCTTGAACGCCTGACCGCGCTTGACGGTACCCCCCGGACGCACGCGGAACCGTTTGGCCGCGCTCTTCTTGGTCTTCATCTTGGGCATGGAAATGCTCCTTCTTCGTGACCCCTGCAGGCGGCACCGGACTTCGGTGCACTTGCTGGCCTGCAGCGGCTTCTTTTTCACCACCACGGCGACCCGCCGTGGCAGCGAAATTTCTGAACTACTTTCGCTTCGGCGACAGCACCATGATCATCTGCCGCCCTTCGAGCTTGGGCATGTGCTCCACCACCGCCACGTCGGCCAGTTCGTCGCGGATGCGTTCGAGCATGCGCATGCCGATGTCCTGGTGGGTGATCTCACGCCCGCGGAATCTCAAGGTGACCTTGCCTTTGTCGCCGTCTTCCGAAATGAAGCGGCGCAGGTTGCGCATCTTGATGTTGTAGTCGCCGTCGTCGGTACCCGGCCGGAACTTGACTTCCTTGACCTCGATGACCTTCTGCTTGGACTTGGCCTCCGCTGCCTTCTTCTGTTCCTGGTACTTGAATTTGCCGTAGTCCATCAACCGGCACACCGGGGGGTCCGCGGTAGCAGCGATCTCGACGAGATCGACATCCAGCTCGCCAGCCATGCGCAAGGCTTCCATCGTCGGGACGATGCCCAGGGGTTCGTTCTCGACCCCGTTCAGGCGCACCTGCGGCGCCATGATTTCCCGATTCAGCCTGTGTTTGCGCTCCGCGTTCGGCGTGCGACGGTCCATGAAAGTAGCGATGTGTCAACTCCTAGCGCGACCCGAAGGCAAGGCGGGCCACCAACAAATGAAACGCGCGCCATCAAGGCAACCTGAACAGTTGCTCAGGCCTTCAGGGCGATGTCTTGAAGCAGCTTCTGCTCGAAGTCTGCGAGAGCCATCACACCGAGGTCCTGGTTGCCCCGGGCGCGCACTGCAACGGCCCCGTTTGCCTTCTCCTTGTCGCCCACGACCAGGATGTACGGAACCTTTTGCATCGAATGCTCGCGGATTTTATAGTTTATTTTTTCGTTGCGCAAATCAAGGGAGACTCTAACTCCTTGTTTTTGCAACGATTTCGCTACATCACTTGCATAGTCTGCCTGACCGCCGGTGATGCAGGCCACCACTGCCTGCACCGGCGCCAGCCAAGCCGGCATCGCGCCCGCGTGCTGTTCGATGAGGATGCCGATGAATCGTTCCAGGCTGCCGACGATGGCCCGGTGCAGCATCACCGGGTGGGCGCGGCCGCTGTCGGCGGTCACGTACTCGCCGCCCAGGCGCTCGGCGGTGTTGAAGTCGACCTGCATCGTGCCGCACTGCCACTGGCGGCCGAGCGCGTCTTTCAGCGTGTATTCGATCTTCGGGCCGTAGAAGGCGCCGTCGCCGGGCGAGACGATGAACTCGACGCCCGAGCGCCGCAGCGATTCCATCACCGCGTATTCGGCCTTGTCCCACAGCGCGTCGGAGCCGACGCGCTTGTCGGGCCGCGTCGCCACCTTGTAGATGATCTCGGTGAAGCCGAAGTCGCGGTAGACCGTCTGCAGCAGCGCGGTGTAGGCCACGCACTCATCGAGGATCATGTCCTCGGTGCAGAAGATGTGGCCGTCGTCCTGCGTGAAACCGCGCACCCGCATGATGCCGTGCAGCGCGCCGCTGGGCTCGTTGCGGTGGCACTGGCCGAACTCGCCGTAGCGCAGCGGCAGGTCGCGGTAACTGCGCATCTGCGAGTTGAAGATCAGCACGTGACCCGGGCAGTTCATCGGCTTGAGCGCGTATTCGCGCTTCTCCGACTCGGTGACGAACATGCTGTCGCGGTAGTTGTCCCAGTGCCCTGTCTTCTCCCACAGGTGCTTGTCCAGGATCTGCGGCCCCTTGACCTCCTGGTAGCCGTTGTCGCGGTAGACGGCGCGCATGTATTGCTCCACCTGCTGCCACAGCGTCCAGCCCTTCGGGTGCCAGAACACGAGTCCGGGCGCCGTTTCCTCCATGTGGAAGAGGTCGAGCTCGCGGCCGAGCTTGCGGTGGTCGCGCTTCTCGGCTTCTTCGAGCATGTGCAGATACGACTGCAGCGCGTCCTTGCTGGCCCACGCCGTGCCGTAGATGCGCTGAAGCTGTTCGTTGGCCTGGTCACCGCGCCAGTAGGCACCGGCCACTTTCATCAGCTTGAAAAACTTCAGCCTGCCGGTGCTGGGCACGTGCGGGCCGCGGCAGAGATCTTCGAAGCCGCCTTCGCGGTACAGCGAGACCTCCTGGCCAGCCGGGATGCCGGCAATGATCTCGGCTTTGTAGTGCTCGCCCAGGCCGTTGAAATACGCCACCGCTTCGTCGCGCGGCAGTACGCGGCGCACGACGGGTTCGTCCTTCTTCGCCAGTTCGGCCATGCGCTGCTCGATCGCCGCCAGATCCTCGGGCGTGAACGGGCGCTTGTAGGCGAAGTCGTAGTAGAAGCCGTTGTCGATCACCGGGCCGATGGTCACCTGGGCTTCGGGAAACAACTGCTTCACCGCATAGGCCAGCAGATGGGCCGTGGAGTGGCGGATCACCTCCAGCCCGTCGGCGTCCTTGTCGGTGACGATGGCCAACGTGGCATCGGCGTCGATGCGGTGGCTCGTATCGACCAGCCTGCCGTCGACGCGGCCGGCCAGCGCCACCTTGGCCAGGCCGGGGCCGATGGCGGCGGCGACATCGGCCACCGTCACGGGATGTTCGAACTCTCGCCGGGAGCCGTCCGGCAGCGTGATCTGGATCATTTGAGGGCACCTCTACAAAACAAAGAGCGCGGTGGGCGCCGCGCTCTTGTTCTTGGGGGAAAGGCAGGAACGACAGCGCAGCCGACTAGGTCTCGGCAAAGAAAAAGGGCGTAGTCCGCGGTGTCATAACCAGTGTGCCTTTCTCGTCCTTGTGGCTTGCAGGAGCACGCATTCTAGCGAAGGCGCGGCTCACAGCAGGGGTTCGGCCGTCACGGGCCGTGCGCCCGCCACGATCTCGGCGAATTCATCGGCCAGGCGCTGGCTTTCGGCGAGCGCACGGCGCCAGGCATTCTGACGCCCCGCGCTGTCATCGCCGTAGGCCTTGAAGTCAGCGCGGTCGGGCAGCTTGCCACCCGGCAGGGTCTTGACCCAGGCGGGGTCGGGCGCGAGCAAGACCACGTTGGCCAGCGCCGGGCTCGCGCGATGGCGCCTCTGCCACGCCTTGTCGAGCCAGCCCGGAATCACCTGGGCCTGGAAGTGCGGGTACAGCACCAGGCCGGCGGCCATCCCGGCGTACGGCAGATGCAGGTGGTAGTCGGTGATGCCACCGTCCCAGTAGGCGCCGCGCGGAGCACCTGGAATATGGTGCACGGCGTCGAGCCAGAACGGGATCGAACAGCTCGCCAGCAGCGCCGGACCGAGGTTGGCCGGCGTCAGCGCGACAACGCGGCTGGGGTAGTCGGACAGCACAAACGGCAGCGCCTCGCGCGGGTCGGCAATGACCACGCGCTCGAGCCAGGCGCCGAGTGCACGTCGGTTGCCGGCGTTCGCGGCGAAGGCGCCCAGATAGCCGAGCGGCGTGCGCCAACGCCCTTCGCGGGCCAGCAGATGGCGGCCGCGGCTCGTGAACACATGCAGCCGCCGCGTCGGGTGCGACAGCAATTCGGCGGCGCGCGTGACCAGGCGTTCGTCGATCGTGTGGCCGAACACCCGGCTGACCTCGCGCGCGCTCGGCCTGTGCCCCGGCGCGTGGTCATAGCGCTGCGTGATGTAGTCCTCGGCCATCTGCGCCAGCGCCGCATCGGCGTCGCCGAGACAGGCGCAGGCCAGGCGCCACGCGCCGATGGACGCGCCCAGCAGGTGCACAGGCTGCGGCGCGTCGCGCAGAAAGTGGCCGAAGATGAAACGGTCGAGCGGATTCAGCACCAACCCCTTGGGCCCGCCGGCGGCGCCGGGCACGACACGCACGTCGCCGGCGCGAAATCCGAAGTCCTGCAAATGACATCGGGCCCGCGGGCCGGCGAGAATGCGCAACGCTTTCATGCGCAGATGCTAGACGTGCCGGGCCGGCCAGACCGAAACCGTGGCACCCCTGCTTGCGAACGGCAACCTGCGGATACCCGCGCAGGTTCGTGGGCCAATCGCACAACCCCCATAGTGCGCGCCGATGATTCCCATCCCCCGCTTTGTCTTTGTGCGGCTGCTCGCCACCGCCGTTGCAGCCGCCCTGTGCCTGCCGGCCATCGCCGCGGCATTCGATTTCGACGATGTCTCGCGCCAGGCTCAGGCGCTGGCGCTGGCGCCCTACCAGGAGCCGCCGCCGCTGCCGCCCGCGCTGAGCGCACTCAGCTACGACCAGTACCGCGGCATCCGCTACCGCGCCGCGCGTTCGTTGTGGCGCGAGCCGGGGCTGCCGTTCAATGTGCAGTTCTTCCCCGTCGGGCGCGGCTTCACGCGCGCGCTGAAGGTCTACGAGGTGGTCGATGGTGAGCCACGGCCGCTGAAGCTGCCGCCGGATGCCTTCACCGACGAAAACCACGCGCTGCCGGCGCACCACGACGCCGCGGCCGCCATCGCCGGGCTGCGCGTTCAATACGCGCTGAACACGCCCGGCGTTCTGGACGAGGTGATCACGTTCCTCGGCGCCAGCTACTTCCGCGCGCTTGGCAGCGGCCAGCGCTACGGCGTCTCGGCGCGTGCGCTGGCGGTCGACACCGTGGGCGGCGGCGGCGAGGAATTTCCCGCGCTGACGAGCTTCTGGCTCGAACGCCCGGCGCCCGGCGCGGCGTCGCTGACCATCTATGCACTGCTCGACGGCCCGCGCGTGGCCGGCGCCTACCGCTTCATCATCCGGCCCGGGGCCGACACCGTGGTCGATGTGCAGGCGCGGCTGTGGCAGCGCGGCCCGGTGGCGATGCTGGGCATCGCGCCGCTGTCCAGCATGTTCCTCGGTGGCGAGAACGAGCCGCTGGCGGGCGACTATCGCCCCGAGGTGCACGACTCCGATGGCCTGCAGATCGAAACCGCCGCCGGAGAATGGTTGTGGCGCCCGCTGATCAACCCGGCCGGCACCTTCGTGAGCTCGTTTGCGATGGCCACGCCGCGCGGCTTCGGTCTCATGCAGCGCGACCGCCGCTTCACCAGCTACGAAGACCTGGAAGCGCGCTACGAACTGCGACCCAGTGTGTGGATCGAGCCGCTCGGCGACTGGGGCGCCGGCCGCGTTGAACTGCTGCAGTTCCACACGCCCGACGAGACGCACGACAACATCGCCGCCTATTGGGTGCCGGCGGCGACGCCACCTGTCGGTCAGCCGCTGACGCTGGCGTGGCGGCTGCACTGGCTGGGCGCCCATCCCGTGCTGCCCCCGGGCGCCCACGTGGTGCAGACGCGCGTCGGCCAGGGCTTTCACGACGCCACGGTGCCGGCGGTGCCGTTGCAATTTCACATCGACTTTGCCGGCCCGTCACTCGATGCCCTGCCTTCGGGGGCCCCTGTGGACGCCGTGGTGAGCGGCAATGCGCGAAAATCGCGTGCCGTGGTTTACCCGAATCCCGCCATCGGCGGCTGGCGCGTCACGCTCGACGTCGATCGCGGTGACCGCAAGCAGCCGCTGGAGCTGCGCCTGTTTTTGCGCAGCGGCGAGCGTGTGTTGTCCGAAACCTGGTCTTATGCGTTAGCCCCCGAATGAACACCATCCACCCCACCGCGCCGCCGGTCGTGCGCACTCCGATGCGACCGCGGCCGTGGTTCGGCCTCTGGCGCGGGCTGCTGCTGGCGCTGGTGCCGGGCCTGCGTCTGGGCGATGCCGCGCTGCCCGCGCCCTGGGTCCAGGCCGCACGCCGGCGACGGCGCGCGCTGCTGGCCGCGGTGCTGCTGCTCGGCGGCACCACCTTGTGGCTGACACCGGCCGGCACGCCGTTGCCGCAAAGCGTGCTGCAGACCCTGCTGTTCGCGTGGATTGCCGCCGGCCTGGTGACGGCGCTGATGGGTGCGTGGGTGATGCTGCGCGGCGATCCGCACGCACTGGACCGCACGCCGCCGCACGCTGCCAGCGCGCCCATTTCGCGCAGCGCGCGCACCGCGATCGTGATGCCGATCTGCAACGAGGACGTCAGCACCGTCTTCGCGGGCCTGGGCGCCACCTGCGAATCGCTGGCCGCCACCGGCGCGCTGGAGCTGTTCGACATCTACCTCCTGTCAGACAGCTCCGACCCCGCGCTGCGCCACGCCGAGCTGCGCGCCTGGGAGCGCCTGCGCGAGCGCCTGGGCGACGCCGCGGTCGGTGCTGGCGGCCGCATCTTCTACCGCTGGCGGCGCCGCCGGACCCGGCGCAAGGCCGGCAACGTGGCCGACTTCTGCCGCCGCTGGGGCAGCCGCTACCGCTACATGGTGGTGCTCGACGCCGACAGCACGATGCACGGCGACACGCTGGTCGCGCTGGTGCGGCTGATGGAACAGCACCCGCGCGTGGGCATCGTGCAGACGCTGCCCAGCGCGAGCGGCCACGACACGCTGCATGCGCGTCTGCAGCAGTTCGCCAGCCGCGTCACCGGGCGGCTGTTCTCGCTCGGCATGGCGTACTGGCAGCTCGGTGAATCGCACTACTGGGGCCACAACGCGATCCTGCGCATCGAGCCCTTCATGCGTCATTGCGCGCTGGCGCCGATTCCCGGCCACGGCGGGCTGGCCGGCGAGATCCTCTCGCACGACTTCGTCGAAGCCGCCCTGATGCGGCGCGCCGGCTACGAGGTCTGGCTGGCGCCGTCGCTGGGCGGAAGTTGGGAGCAGCACCCGCCGAATCTGCTGGCCGAACTGCAACGCGACCGCCGCTGGTGCCAGGGCAACCTGCAGAACGCGCGCCTCATCGCCGAGCCCGGCTGGCAGCCGGTGCACCGCGTGATGTTCGCTACCGGCGCCTTGTCGTATGGCGTCGCGCCGCTGTGGCTGCTGTTCGTCGCGCTCGGCCTGTTCGCGCAGGCGCCGGCGGCGACGCCGGCCCACACCGTCACGCTGTGGATATTGACGGGCGTGCTGCTGCTGCTGCCACGCGTGCTGGGCGTGGCGGCCGTCTTGCTGGCGCGCCAGCAGCACACCTTCGGCGGCAGCGCCCGCTTGCTGGCCAGTGCATTCGCCGAGGCGCTGTTGTCTGCCGTGCAGGCGCCGCTGCGCCTGGTGGCCCACAGCGTCTTCGTGCTCGGCGCGCTGACCGGGTTGCGCCTGGAATGGAAGTCGCCGCCGCGCGAGGCCGGCGCGGTGCGCTGGCGCGACGCGCTGGCCGGCATCGGCCTGCCGTCGTGGCTGGCACTCGGCGCCGTGGCGGCGGCGCGCCACGAGGGCGCGTCGCCGGCGTGGTCGCTGCTGCCGCTGATGCTGCCGTTGATGCTGTCGGTGCCCTTCACCGTGGCCACTGGCAGCGAGCGGCTGGGCCACCGTGCGCGCCGTGCCGGCTGGCTGGCGACACCGGAAGAGCGCGAGCCGCCGCGCACGCTGGCGCGCGCCAGTCTCGGCCGCCACTTTCAGGACCTCATGCCGCGCCGCGCCGCGCCGGTGCTGGCCCGGCCGGCGGCCCAGCATCGCGCCGTCTGGGCTTTGGGCGCCGCAGCACTGATGATGTTCGCCGTGCTGCCCAGGCCAGGTGGTGCACCCGGCTTGACGCCGGCCTTGCGGGCCGAGCGTGATGCCGACCTGTTCATGCGCAGCGTGTCGCAACTGCAGGCGTCGAGCCCGCAGATGCCGCACGCGACCAGCCGGCGTGTGGTGTCGTACCCCACGCGCCCGGCCGCGCGCATCGACGATTCGGTGCGTGAACGCGCGCTGCAGGCCGTCTCGCGCGCGATCGGCGAAGAAGATTACGAACGCTTGATCTGGAGCTTGGCAAAGGCGGCGGCCAACGCGCCCTGAGCCTGCGGAGCGGCCGCGCCGGGGCGTGCACGCTCGTCGCGCGCCGCCGGCCGGTAGCCGCCGCTGTCGCGCGGCCCGGCGCGCAGTGGTGCGTCGAGCTTCATCGTCAGCGCGATGCGCTTGCGCGCAAGGTCCACTTCCAGCACCCGCACCTTCACCACCTGCCCGGTCTTGACCACCTCGCGGGCGTCGTTGACGAACTTGTGGCTCATCTGGCTGACATGCACCAGGCCGTCCTGGTGCACGCCCAGGTCGACGAAGGCGCCGAACTGCGCGACGTTGCTGACCGTGCCCTGCAGCGCCATGCCGGCCTGCAGATCCTTGATGTCCTCGACACCATCATTGAAGCGCGCGACCACGAAGTCGGGCCGCGGATCACGGCCTGGTTTTTCGAGCTCGGCGAGGATGTCCTTCACGGTGATGGCGCCGAACTTCTCGTCGACGAAGCTCTCGGGCTTGAGGCTGCGCAACACATCGGCGCGGCCCATCAATTCCTGCACCGGGCGCCCGGTGGCGTCCAGCATCTTCTGCACCAACGCATAGGTCTCGGGATGCACGCCGGTCAGGTCGAGCGGGTTGTCGCCGTCGCGCACGCGCAGGAACCCGGCCGATTGTTCGAAGGTGCGCGGGCCGAGGCCGGCGACGTCGAGCAACTGCTTGCGGTTGCGAAATGCGCCATGGGCGTCGCGCCAGCGCACGATGCTCGCCGCCACCGCCGCTGACAGCCCCGAGACACGCGCGAGCAGCGGCGCCGATGCGGTGTTGAGATCGATGCCGACCGCGTTCACGCAGTCCTCGACCACCGCATCGAGCGAACGCGCCAGGCCGCTCTGGTTCACGTCGTGCTGGTATTGGCCGACGCCGATGCTCTTGGGGTCGATCTTCACCAGCTCGGCCAGCGGGTCCTGCAAGCGGCGCGCGATGCTCACCGCGCCGCGCAGGCTGACGTCGAGCTCGGGCAGTTCCTTGCTCGCGAATTCGCTGGCCGAATACACCGAGGCGCCGGCCTCGCTGACCACCACCTTGTCAAGTCTGGCATCGGGCGCGATCTGCTGCACGCGCTTGATGAGATCGGCTGCCAGCCGGTCGGTCTCGCGACTCGCGGTGCCGTTGCCGATGGCGATCAGGTTCACGCCATGCGTGGCCACCAGCCGGCCCAGCGTGTGCAGCGAACCGTCCCAGTCGTTGCGCGGTTCGTGCGGATAGACGGTGTGCGTGCCCAGCACCTTGCCGGTGTCGCTGACCACCGCCACCTTGACGCCCGTGCGTATGCCCGGGTCCAGCCCCATCACGACACGTTTGCCGGCCGGTGCAGCGAGCAGCAGGTCACGCAGGTTGTCGCCGAAGACCTTGATCGCAACGGCCTCGGCCTCTTCGCGCAGGCGCGCGAAGAGGTCGCGCTCCAGGCTCAGCGACAGCTTGACCTTCCATGTCCACGCAACGCTCTTGCGGATCAGCTCGTCGCCGGCGCGCTGCGCATGGCTCCAGCCCAGATGACGCGCGATGCGGCCTTCGGCCAGACCGGGCCTGCCGGCCACGGCTTCTTCGTCGAGCACCAGCTTGGCATCCAGCCATTCCTGCGTGCGGCCGCGGAACACCGCCAGCGCGCGGTGGCTGGGCACGCTGCGAATGGGTTCGGCGTAGTCGAAGTAGTCGCGGAACTTCGCGGCGTCGGCATGCTGGCTGTCCTTGCCGTCGACCAGCCTGCTCTGGAACAGACCTTCGGCCCACAGCCATTCGCGCAGCTTGCCCACCAGCAGCGCATCTTCGGCCCAGCGCTCGGACAACAGGTCGCGCACGCCGTCGAGCACGGCCGCGGCATCGGCGAACCCGGCGTCGGCGTTGACGAAGGCGGCGGCCTCGTCAAGCGGCACCAGCGCGGGGTCGGCGAACAGCTTGTCGGCCAGCGGCTCCAGCCCCGCTTCGCGCGCGATCATGCCCTTGGTGCGGCGCTTGGGCTTGTACGGCAGGTACAGGTCTTCAAGCTCCTGCTTCGTCGGCGCGGCGTCGATGGCGGCACGCAGTTCGGCGCTCAGCCTGCCTTGCTCGTCGATGCTCTTGAGCACGGCCGTGCGCCGTTCTTCAAGCTCGCGCAGGTAGACGAGGCGGGACTCCAGCTCACGAAGCTGAATGTCGTCGAGGCCGTCGGTGGCCTCTTTGCGATAGCGTGCGATGAAAGGCACCGTGGCGCCGCCATCCAGCAGTTCGACGGCGGTATTGACCTGGGCCGGCCGAACCTTGAGTTCGGCGGCGATTTGCAGAACGATCTTGTCCAAAGGCAGCGTAGCAAAAAGCGAAATTCGGAAGCGCCGAATTCTAGGGTTGCCGTGCCAGCCATTCGGCCGCACCACGCCCCGCTGCGTGGCCGCTGCTGAAACACGCGGTGAGCAGGTAGCCGCCCGTCGGTGCTTCCCAGTCCAGCATCTCGCCGGCGCAGAACACACCCGGCAGCGCGTTCAGCATCAGCGCCGCATTCATGGCGTCGAAGCGCACGCCGCCGGCACTGCTGATGGCCTCGGCGATGGGCCGTGGCGCCAGCACGCGGATCGGCAGCGCCTTGATCATCGCGGCAAAGCGCGCGGGCTCGGCCTGCACGTCCTTGGGTACCGTCTCCCACAGCAGCGCGGCCTTCACGCCGGCCAGGTTCAAGCGCGTCTTCAGATGCGTCGCCAGCGAGCGCGGGCCGCGCGGATGCGCGAGTTCGCCGGCAAGCCAGGCCAGCGATCGATGCGGCAGCAGGTCGAGCTCGAACACGGCGCTGCCATCGCGCGCGATGCGTTCGCGCAGCGCGGCCGACGCCGCGTAGATCAGGCTGCCTTCGATGCCACCGGCCGTGACGACACATTCGCCGGCCTGGCGCCAGCCGTCGAAGTGCAGCGTCACACCCTTCAACGGCGCGCCGGCGAAGCGGCCGGCCAGATGCGCGCTCCAGGCGACGTCGAAGCCGCAGTTCGACGGCTGCAGCGGCGCCAGCGCGACGCCGCGTTCGTGCAGCCACGGCCACCACGCGCCGTCGCAGCCCAGGCGCGGCCAGCTTGCGCCACCGAGCGCCAGCACCGTCGCCTGCGGGCTCACGGTGGTCTGGCCCTGCGGCGTGGCCAGACGCAGCGCGCCTTCATCGTTCCAGCCCTGCCAGCGCTGCCGCATGTGCAATTGCACGCCCTGCGCGCGCAGCCTGTGCAGCCAGGCGCGCAGCAAGGGCGCGGCCTTCATCTCGGCAGGAAACACGCGCCCCGAGCTGCCGACGAAGGTCTCGATGCCCAGGCCCCCGGCCCAGGCGCGCAATGCATCGGCGCTGAAGGTCTGCAGCAGCGCGTGCAGCGCGCCGGCCTGCGCGCCGTAGCGCGCGACGAAGGGTTCGAAGGCTTCGCTGTGCGTCAGGTTCAGACCGCCCTTGCCGGCGAGCAGGAACTTGCGCCCGGCCGAGGGCATCGCGTCGTAGACGGCGACGCGATGGCCGGCGCCGGCCAGCACCTCGGCGGCCATCAGCCCCGCGGGGCCGGCCCCGATGACGGCAACCTCAGCCACCGCGCCGCCACTGCACGAGCTCGTCTATCGACAGCAGCGGCATGCCGTGCGTCAGCGCAAACGCCGCCACCTGTTCGCCGCGCGCCATCGTGCCGTCGGCGTTCATCAACTCACACAAGACGGCGGCGCGCGACAGACCGGCGAGGTCGCAGAGGTCGATCGCGCCCTCGGTGTGGCCGCGCCGCGCCAGCACACCGCCGGCTTCGGCGCGCAGCGGGAAGACATGGCCCGGGCTGACCAGGTCGGCGGGCGTGGCATCGGGTGCGATCGCGGCGCGCACCGTCGTCACACGGTCGACTGCGCTGACGCCGGTGCCGACACCTGCGCGCGCTTCGATCGACACCGTGAACGCGGTGCCGTAGCGGCTTTCATTGTTCTGCACCATTGGCGCCAGTTGCAGGCGCTGCACGGTCTCGGGCGGCAGGCACAGGCAGACGATGCCGCTGCATTCGCGGATCAGCATCGCCATCACCGGCGCCGTCAGGCGTTCGGCGGCGACGATGAGATCGGCCTCGTTTTCGCGCTCGTGGTCGTCTGTGAGCAGCACCGGGCGGCCGGCACGCAAGGCCTCGGCGGCCTGCTGCAAGCGCGCGGACAGGGAAGGCAACGGCGGTGTGACCGTGGCCTGGATGGGTTGGGATTCGACAAACATGGAAACGCTCCTCGCGGTTGAAGGGTCAGGCGAAAAGACGTTTCAGGGGTTGGCACGACAAGGCACCGCTGCCGCACCCAGGCCCGCATGCGCGCATGCAGATGGCACAGGCGAATGCAAACCCAGACGCAGCGGCCGCGCCCTGTCGCACATCTTCTTTCATCCGGACTGTGACCGTCGGCCCTGGCTTTGCACCAGGTCTGCTGACCCTGCTCCTTGCGGCGCAGGCGCTCGCGGGCTCGCGGCTTGCGCCGCCTACCGCCGGTGGGGAATTCCGCCCCGCCCTGAAGACGTGTGCCGGCTCATCGCCGGCGCCACGACTGTAGCCGCACGGCGATGCCCGGGCTGTCGTGTCGGCGACGCCGCTGAAGCGCGCGGGCGCGCGCGATCGACACGTCGTTGCCGCGCCGCGGCGAAGCCGCAGTCAGCGCTCAGCGCGCAGCCGACGCTGCGCGATGGCGCGCCGGCGTCGTGCCCAGGCGCCGCCGCATCAACTGCGTCATGTGCTGCTGGCTCGCAAAACCGCAGGCCGCCGCCACATCGGCCAGCGGCGAGCTGGAACGCTGCAGCAGGTCGCTCGCGCACTGCAGCCGCTGGGCGATGACGAACTGGTGCGGCGAATGGCCGCTGCTGGCGGCAAAGGCCTGCGCGAAGCGGTTCGACGGCAGGCCGGCGACACGCGCCAGGTCGGCCACCAGCAGTGGCTGGTCGAGGTGCGCGCGCACGAAGTCGCGCAGCCGCGCCAGCAGCGCCGGCGTCAGCGGATTGGCCGCAGTGTCGGTGGCGCGCCGCAGCAGCCGCACCAGGATCAGCCGCGCCAGACTGTCCACCGCCTCGGCAGCGAACGCGGCCGCATCGGTCAGCTCGGCGGCCAGCATCTCGAACAGCGGTGCCAGCCCGGGCAGCGTCGCGTTCAGCAGCGGCGCGCTTTGCCTGTCGTCGAAGTAGATGTTGATGTGGCGGCTGGGCTGTTCCTTGCGCCAGTGCGCGTCGGCGCCCGCCGGCGTCAGGAACAGCGAATGGCGGCGCGCGACGAAGCTGCGCACACGTTCGCTGGCAAGCCGGCCCGTGACACGCGAGTGCGACAGGTTGATCGACAGCCGCGCGACGCCGAGCGCCGGCACGTCCATGTCGTAAGGCGGCGATGCGTAGATCGCGACCGCCGGTGCGGCGCCGTCGTCGGCACGTGACGACGCTTCGATCTCGTGCCCGCCGGCGCCAGCCAGCACGCCGGCGTAGGCGGTTCGACTGCTGACGATCGGTGCGTGCGGGCTGCTGGCGTTCACGCCCGGTAGGTCGCGCGCGCCGCGCCCGCCTTACACGACGCCATGACAAAAAACAATGGCCGCGGCGGCATCTGGCGCAGTGGATTGTGAAAGACCGGCGCGCGCCGCGGTGGGCCAATGGCGGCCGTGCGATCCCGCACCCACCTCTTCACTTTTTTCCGGAGCCCGCCATGTCATTCAATCGCCGAGACGTCCATCGCAGCCTCATCGCCGGCGCCGTTGCCGCAACGCTGGCCGCGGCCAGCCAGTTCGCGCTGGCGCAGGCCGCGCCGCAGCCGCGCGCATCCGAAGAAGGCGGCATGCGCAGCGGCAAGATCTTCACCATCAGCAATTCCGCCTCCGGCAACGAAGTGCTGGTCGTCGGTGCCGGCACCACCGGCGCACTGGCGCTGCTGGCGCGTTATCCGACGCAAGGCCTGGGGTCGGGCGCCGGACTCGGATCGCAAGGCGCGGTGACGCTCAGCGGCGACGGCCGCACGCTGTACGTCGTCAACGCCGGCAGCAACAGCATCTCGACCTTCGCGGTGCGCCGCGCCGGGCTGGTGCTGCAGTCGGTGCACGACGCCGGCGGGCTGCACCCGATCAGCGTCAGCGAACACGATGGCCTGGTCTATGTGCTGAACGACGGCGGCAGCGGCAACGTCGCCGGCTTTCGCAACCAGAACGGCGACCTGCAGGCCGTGCCCGGCAGCGTGCAGCCCTTGTCGGCCGCCGGCGGCACCGGGCCGGCGCAGGTGGCCATCGGCCCCGACGGCGATGTGCTCGTGGTGACCGAGAAAAACACCAACCTGCTGCTGAGTTATGCGCTGGCCGGCGACGGCAGCGCAGGCGCGCCGCAGATCACCGCGTCGGCCGGCACGACGCCGTACGGCTTCGCCTTCGACCGCCGCAACCACCTGCTGGTGACCGAAGCCACGGCCAGCACCTTGTCGAGCTACCGCTTCGGCGCCGCCGCGCCGGCAACGCCGCGCGTGGTGAGCGCGTCGGTGCCGACGAACCAGGGCGCGGCCTGCTGGGCGGTGACGACACCGAACGGCCACTTCGTCTACACAGGCAACGCGAGCACCAGCTCGATCAGCCAGTTTGCGATCGATCGCCGCGGCGCCGTCGCACTGGTGGCCGCAGCCGCCGCCGACACCGCCGGCGGCGGCGCGGGCGACCTCGCCATCGCGTCGCACGGCCGCACGCTGAGCATCCTGGCGCCGCACACGCCGGCCATCTTCAGCTACGGCGTCGGCGCCGACGGCGGCCTGACACCGGCGGGCTCGTTCAGCGGCCTGCCGGCCGGGGTGGTGGGCCTGGCCGCCAACTGACGGCCGCGGTTCTTGTAAGAACGCGGCGGCGGGAACAGACTGATGGCCATCTTGATGGAGGCCACGTGATCAAGTCTTTTCGCACCGCCGCGCTGCTGGGCACGAGCATCGGCTTCGGCGCGCTCAGCGTGCTGGCACACGCCGCCGCAGACAACTGCCGCGCCGCCAGCAGCGAGCGCGTGCCCACCATCGTCGAGCTCTACACGTCCGAGGGCTGCAGTTCGTGCCCGCCGGCTGACAAGTGGCTGTCGTCGCTGAAGGGGCGCAGCGACGTGCTGCCGCTGGCCTTCCATGTCGACTACTGGGACAGGCTGGGCTGGGTCGACCGCTTCGCGACGCCCGCCGCCAGCGCGCGCCAGTACGAGCTGGCGCACCGCAGCGGCAGCAACTCGGTCTACACACCGCAGGTGCGCGTCAACGGGCGCGACTGGACGCAGTGGCCGCGCCTGCCGAAGGCCGAAATGCAAAGCGCCATCCACGCCAGCCTGGCGCGCGACGGCCAGACCGTGACGCTGCAGGTGGCCGCCAGCGCCAGCGGCCCGGCGCGGCTGGACGGTTACTGGGCGGTGCTCGAAGACGATCACCAGAGCAAGGTACGCGCCGGTGAAAACGCCGGCGCAACGCTGAAGCACGACGGCGTGGTGCGGCTGTACCAGCCGGTGGCCGCCTGGTCGGCGACGGCCGGCAACACGGCAACGCTGACGGTCGGCCACGGCGTGCCGCAGAACCCCCGCCGCGTCGTCTTCGTCGTCACCGATGCCACCACCCATCAGCCGTTGCAAGCCGTGTCTCTGGCCTGTTAGGCCGGGCCGGGCGCGCTTTCAGTACGAGCGCGGCAGCCCCAGCAGGTGCTCGGCCACGTAGGCGAAGATCATGTTCGTCGAGATCGGCGCCACCTGGTACAGCCGCGTCTCGCGGAACTTGCGTTCGATGTCGTATTCGTTCGCGAAGCCGAAGCCGCCGTACGTCTGCATGCAGGCGTTGGCGGCTTCCCACGAGGCTTTCGCGGCCAGGTACTTGGCCATGTTGGCCTGCGCGCCGCAGGGCTGGTGGGCGTCGAACAGTTCGGCGGCCTTGAAGCGCATCAGGTTCGCGGCCTCGATCTCGATGTAGGCGTCGGCGATCGGGAACTGCACGCCCTGGTTGCGGCCGATCGGGCGGTCGAACACCACACGTTCGTTGGCATAACGTGTGGCGCGGTCGATGAACCAGTAGCCGTCGCCTATGCATTCGGCAGCGATCAGCGTGCGCTCGGCGTTCAGGCCGTCGAGGATGTACCTGAAGCCCTGGCCCTCTTCGCCGATGAGGTTGTCTTCCGGAATCTCGAGGTTGTCGAAAAAGAGCTCGTTGCTCTCGTGGTTCACCAGGTTCGGAATCGGCCGCACCGTCATGCCGTGGCCGATGGCGTCTTTCAGCTCGACGATGAAGATCGACATGCCTGCGGACTTCTTCGTCACCGCGGCCAGCGGCGTCGTGCGCGCGAGCAGAATCATCAGGTCGGAGTGCTGCACGCGCGAGATCCAGACCTTCTGGCCGTTGACGACGTAGCGGCCGTCCTTCTTCACCGCGGTGGTCTTGATCTTCGTCGTGTCGGTGCCGGTGGTGGGCTCGGTCACCGCCATCGACTGGATGCGCAGCTTGCCGGCCGCGATGTCGGGCAGGTACTTGTCCTTCTGCGCGGCGCTGCCGTTGCGCAGCAGCGTGCCCATGTTGTACATCTGGCCGTGCACCGCACCCGAGTTGCCGCCCGCGCGGTTGATCTCTTCCATGATCACGCTGGCCGCCGTCAGCCCGAGCCCGGTGCCGCCGTACTGCTCGGGGATCATCGCCGCCAGCCAGCCGGCCTGCATCAGCGCGTCGACGAAGGCTTCGGGGTAGGCGCGCACCGCATCGACCTTGCGAAAATATTCGTCGGGAAACTGGCTGCACAGATGACGCACCGCGTCGCGAATCTCCTGGTGCTCGTCGGCCTGGTTCAGCATGGTCGTCGGCCTGCGCGGCATCAGTCCTTGGCACGCAGCGCAGCGCGCAACTGCTCGCCGATCTCGGGCCGTTTCGCAAACGGGTCGCTTGGGTTGCGCAGCGCCATCACGTCTTCCAGCCGCGTCTGCAGCCCGGCCAGCGACTTCGGGTGGCTGAAGACGTAGAAACGGTTCTCGTCCATCGCGTCGAACACGAACTGCGCGATCTGCGCCGCCGTGAGCTTGCCGCTGCTCACCGCCTTGTCGCTCATCGCCTGCGCGATGAGCTGGCTGCGTGTGAGCTTGAGCCCGCCTTCGGTGAATTCCTGCGGCCGGTTGCGTTCGCTCTTGTGGATGCCGGTGGGCACGAAAAACGGCGACAGCAGGTGCGCGTGCACCTGTTCGCTCACCAGAGCCAAGTCCTGGTACAGCGTCTCGCTCATCGAGACGACGCCGCTCTTGGCGACGTTGTAGACGCCCATGTTGGGCGCATTGAGCCAGCCCGCCATGCTGGCGGTGTTGACGATGTGGCCGCGGTAGCCGGGGTCGGCTTCGGCGGCGGCCAGCATCAGCGGCGTGAAGACACGCACGCCGTGCGCCACACCCATCAGGTTGACGCCGATGACCCACTCCCAGTCCTTCAGCGTGTGTTCCCAGATCAGCCCGCCGGCGCCCACGCCGGCGTTGTTGAAGACGAAGTGCGGCGCGCCGAAGCGCTGCACCGTCGCCGCGCCCAGCGCCTCGACCTCGGCCGCCTTCGCGACGTCGAGCCTGTGGGTCAGCACCTGGGCGCCCAGACCTTCGATCTCGTGCGCCGACAACGCCAGCGCATCGGCCTGCACGTCGGCCATCACGACGTTCATGCCGCGGCGCGCGGCGATGCGGCTGGCTTCCAGGCCGAAGCCCGACGCGGCGCCGGTGATCACCGCCGTGCGGCCTCGCCAGTGGTTCTCGCTCATGTCTGTTGTTCCTGTTTGATCTGGAAGCCCGCGCGCGGGAAGTGCACATGCACGGTGCCGGCGCGTTCATCGCGGCGCCGCAGCACCACCTCGGTTTCGCTCAGGCCGACCAGCGTGCCGCTCACCAGGTCGCAGCCATAGTCGATGGCGTTCACCGTGACGGCCTGGCCGGCCTCGAAGCCCAGGCCCGCGCCCACCGCAGCCGGCGCGTGCGACGGCGCCGACGCCGCCAACGCCACGGCGTCACCGCTTTGCAGCGGCGTGAATTCACCATGGCCGAACGCAGCCACCTGCTCGAACCAGCGCAGCACGTCGGCAAACGGCTCCAGCACGCCGGCCATCGGCGGCGCGCGGCGCACGTACCAGATGCAATGCGCGACCGAGAAGTCGGCGATCGACGGCTCGGCGCCAAACAGGAACGGCCGGCCATCGGCGAGCTGCGCATTCAGCGTGGCAAGAGACGTGCGCAGATTCGCGGTGGCGTCCACCGCCGTCTGGCGCCGCAGACCGGCAGCGAACGGCGCGCGGTCAGCGGCGAAGGCCTTCACCGCCTCCGGCGGCACGCCGGCGAATACAAAGGCCAGCCCGGCCGGCTGCATCGTGTACGGAATGACGCTCCAGAACAGCGTGCTGTCGGCCCACTGTGCCAGCAGCGGCGAGAGCGGCGCCGATGCGGGATACAGCGTGGGCGTCGGCCGCGTGGCTTCGAGCAGGCGCGCGATCAGCGCCGAGTCGCAATAGATGTCGGCCCCGACCTGCAGGATCGGCGTCTTGCGGTAGCCGCCGGTGAGTGCCGTGACATCGGGCTTGGGCATGATGGCCGGAATCTTCACCGACGCCCATGCCAGCCCCTTGTAGCCGAGCATCAGCCTCACCTTCTCTGAAAAAGGCGAACCGTCGTAGTGGTGCAGGATGAGTTGCGACATCAGGTCTCCTCAAGTTGTGCGCGCTCGATCAGCGCGTCGAGATCGGTGCTGGCGGGCAGCAGGCCGAACACATCAGGCGCGCCGTCGAAGCGCGAGCTGCAGAAGGCCGCGAACACGGCATCGGTGGAATGGCGGCGCAGCAGCGCGGCCTGCAGCACCAGCGCCAGCTCGCGCGCCAGGCCGCGCGCCGAGGCTTCGTCGGTGCTGCCGTCCACCTGGTGCAGCACACGCGCCACCGCGCGGTCGAGCGCCGCGTGCGCGCCGTGCACCGGTGCCAGTTCGTGCGCCAGCGCATCGGCCACGCCGCGGCCGCGCAGCGCGCGCAGCAGGTCCAGCGCCATGATGTTGCCGGCGCCTTCCCAGATGCTGTTCAAGGGCATCTCGCGGTAGATGCGTGCCATCACGCCTTCACCTCCGGCCTCGACATAACCGTTGCCGCCCAGGCATTCCATCGCCTCCTGCGCGAAATGGCTGCCGCGTTTGCAGATCCAGAACTTGGCCACCGGTGTGAGCAGGCGGCGCATCACCGCCTCGTGTTCGTCGTTGCCGTTTTCGCTGCGATCCACCGCATGCGCCAGCCGCAGCGCGAGCGCGCTGGCGGCTTCGCTTTCCAGCGCCAGGTCGGCGAGCACGTTTTTCATCAGCGGCTGCCCGATCAAGGCCTTGCCGAAGGCCTGGCGCTGCGCCGTGTGGTGCAGCGCCAGCGACAGCGCCTGGCGCATCAGCCCGGCGCTGCCGAGTGCGCAGTCCAGCCGCGTCAGCGCACCCATCGCCAGAATCTGCGGCACGCCGCGCCCGGCCTCGCCCACCAGCCATGCCGCGGCGCTGTTGAACTCGACCTCCGAACTCGCGTTCGCGTGGTTGCCGAGCTTGTCTTTCAGACGCTGGATCGCGATGGCATTGCGCGTGCCATCGGGCAGCCAGCGCGGCAGGAAGAAGCAGCTCAGGCCCGCCGGTGACGCCGTGGTCTGCGCGAGCACCAGAAAGGCATCGCACATCGGTGCCGAGAAGAACCACTTGTGGCCCGTGAGGCGCCAGCGCTCGCCCCAGGCGTCGCGACCGTCGAACTCGGCGCGCGTCGTGTTTGCGCGCACGTCCGAGCCGCCCTGCTTCTCGGTCATGCCCATGCCCATCGTCACCGCGGTCTTTTGCGCCGCGGGCACAAAACGCGGGTCGTAGGTGGTGCCGGCCAGGCGCGGTGTCCATTCGGCGGCCAGCGCGCCATTGGCGCGCAGCGCCGGCGTCACCGCGTAGCTCATCGACACCGGGCACAGCACCGAAGCTTCGGCCTCGGTGAACAGCATGAAGCCGGCGGCGCGCTCGAGGTGCGCGCCGGCGCCCAGCGACCACGGCGTGCCATGCAGACCGTATTGCAGCGCCGTGCCCAGCAGCGCGTGGTAGCTGGGATGGAATTCGACCTCGTCGATACGGCGCCCGAAACGGTCGTGCGTGCGCAACTCGGGCTGGTGCTGGTTGGCCAGCCGCGCATGCGCCTGCATCGCGGCCGAGCCGGCCAGCGCGCCGAGCGCGTCGAGCCGCGTCGTGTCCAGCGCCGGGTTGTGCACGCGCAGCGCGTCGCGCAGCGCCCGGTTGCCGCGGAACAGGTTCACGTCGGCCAGCGGCGTGCTCTGGTTGAAGACCTCGTGCGTGGACAGCTTCATGCGCCGCTCCTGATCATCTCCAGATGCGGAATGTCGTCTTCGATGTAGGTTTCGCCGACACCGACAAACCCGAAGCCGGCGTAGAAGCGCTCAAGCCGCGCCTGCGCGCTGATGCGCACACCGTGCCGCGGCCACACCTGTGCGCAGCGCGCCAGCCCTTCGGCCACGAGCACGCGGCCCAGGCCACGGGCGCGCGCCTCGGGCGCCGTGATCACGCGGCCCATCGACGGCTCGGCGTATTTCACGCCGGGATCGACGAGGCGCAGATAGGCCTGCAGAACGCCGTTGTCGTCACGCCCCAGCAGGTGCCACGAGACACGGTCCACGCCGTCGGCGTCCTGGAAGTTGCAGTTCTGCTCGATGACGAAGACGCGCGAGCGCAGCGCCAGCGCGTCGTAGAGGTCGTCGACGCCCAGTTCGGCGAAGCGCGCCCAGGTCCAGTTCACCGTCTCACCCGTTCATGCGGTCACACCAGCTTCACGAGCTGCTTGCCGAAGTTGCGGCCCTTGAGCAGGCCGAGGAAGGCTTCCGGCGCGGCGGCCAGCCCTTGCGCCACGGTCTCGCGGTACTTCAGCTTGCCGCTGGCCACCAGCGTGCCCAGTTCCTTCAGTGCCTCGGGCCAGTTCTGCATGTGTTCGCTGACGATGAAGCCCTGCAGCTTCAGCCGCTGCGTCAGGATGAGCTGCGGCTGGCGCATCGGAATCGGCTCGCCGTTGTAGCCCGAAATCATGCCGCAGAAGGCGATGCGGCCGAAGGCATTGAAGCGCGCCATCACGGCGTCGAGAATGGCACCGCCGACGTTCTCGAAGTAGCCGTCCACGCCATCGGGCGTGGCGGCCTTCAGTGCGTCGTGCAAGGCCTGCGGCTCCTGGTGCGCCTTGTAGTCGACGCAGGCGTCGAAGCCGAGGTCGTTCACCGTGTAGTTGCACTTCTCGGGGCCGCCGGCAATGCCGACGACGCGGCAGCCGCGCGCCTTCGCGAGCTGCCCCACCACGCTGCCGACGGCGCCGCTGGCGGCGCTGACCACCACCGTCTCGCCGGCCTTGGGTTCGATGATCTTCACCAGCCCGTGCCATGCGGTGACGCCGGGCATGCCCACGGCGCCCAGATAGGCCTGCAGCGCAATGTGCGTGGTGTCGACCTTGCGCAGCAGGCCGGGCTGGTTGCCGTCGACCACCGAATAAAGCTGCCAGCCGCCCATGCCGACGACCTTGTCGCCTGCGGCAAAACCGCTGTGGCGCGACTCCACCACCTCGCCGACGGTGCCGCCGATCATCACCGCGTCCAGCGGCTGCGGCTGGGCGTAGCTCTTGCCGTCGTTCATGCGCCCGCGCATGTACGGATCCAGGCTCAGGTAGTGGTGACGCACGAGCACGTCGCCGTCCTTGAGCGCCGGCAGCACGGCGTCGACGAGGCGGAAGTTCTCGCTGCCAGGTTCACCGGTGGGGCGCGATGCAAGCACGATCTGCTGGTTGTTCATGGGTTGTCCTTGTGTCGAAATCAGTCCGAGGCATTGAGCCGTTGAATGCGTTGCCCACCACCCACCGGCAGGCCCTTCATGAATTTGAAGGTGCCGGTGGCGTGGCCCACCAACGCACCTGCCGCATCGTGCACCCAGCCTTCACAGAAGGCCAGCGACGAGGTCTTGTGCAGCCGCTTGCCGGTGGCGATGAGCGTGCCCTGGCCGGGGCGCATGAAGCTCGTCTTCATCTCGATCGTCACCACGCCGGGCTGCACCTCGCCGCCCGGCGCGGTGGCGCTGCGCGCGGCATGCGCCATCACCACGTCGAGCAGCGTCATCGTCACACCGCCATGTGCCACACCCCACGAATTGGTGAGCTCGTCGCGCAGTTCGAGGTGGATCTCGGACTCGCCGGGCTCGAAGCGCTGCAGCGTGAAACCGAGCAGGTCGACGAACGGAATGCGGACCTTGAACTGCACGCCGCTCAGCCGCCGTTGACGGCCGAGACACCACCGTCCACCGCCAGGATCTGGCCCGTGATGTGTTTGCCGGCGGCGCTGGCGAACAGCAGCGCCGCGCCCTTCAGGTCGTCGTCGTCGCCCAGACGGTGCAGCGGTGCGGCCGCCGCGAGCGTCTCGGCGCCCATCGACTTCAGCACGCCGGCCGTCATCCTGCTGGGGAAGAAGCCCGGCGCGAGCGCGTTGACGGTGATGCCGTGGGCGCCCCATTCACCGGCCAGCGTGCGCGTGAAGTTGACCACCGCGCCCTTGCTGGTGCCGTAGGCGATGAACTTCACGTGCAGCGAACCGGCGAGGCCGGCGATCGATGCGAGGTTGATGATGCGGCCGCTCTTGTTGGGGATCATGCTCGCCTTGGCCACCGCCTGCGCGAACAGGAACAGGCTGCGCACGTTCAGGTTCATCACCTTGTCCCAGGCTTCGAGCGGATGGTCCTCGGCCGCCGCGCCCCAGGTGGCACCGGCATTGTTGACGAGGATGTCGATGCGGCCCAGGCGCTGCATCGCCTCGGCCACCACCGCCTGCACCTGCGTCGGGTCGCTGGCGTCGCCGGCGATCCACGACACGGCGATGCCCTTGGCCTTCAGTTCGGCCGCGGCCTCTTCCAGGTCGGCCGCCTTGCGCGATGTGAGCACGATGCGCGCGCCGGCTTCGCCCAGGCTTTCGGCGATCTGCAGCCCGAGGCCGCGCGAGCCGCCGGTGACGAGCGCGGTCTTGCCGCTGAGGTCGAACAGTTTCTGCACCGGTGTGCTCATCGAGGTCTCCTTGTCGAATGGATGATTCAGCTTTTCATGCGCGAGCGCACCCACACCAGCAGCGCGCCCAGGAGCGCCAGCACGATGCCGACGCCGGCAATCGCCCAGCCCGCCACCGGGCTGCTGCGATGCACGAAGTAACCCAGGCTCAGCAGCAGCAGGCCGGCGTAGAGATAGGCCCAGATCAGCTTGTCGACGGTGTCGGCGGACATCGTCAGAACCCGTCTTCGTGCATCGTGCGGCAGACCGCATTACGGCTGGCCACCACCGCCAGCCAGGCGTCGGTCTTCGGCAGTTCGTAGGCGAAGAAGTAGTGCATCGCCGCCAGCTTGCCGCTCCGCATCGCGTCCGGCGCCGGGGCCGCCACCACAGCGACGTCCAGCCACAGCCAGGCCAGCACCACGTGGCCGAAGGCCTGCAGATAAGGCGTCGCGTTGGCCAGCGCTTCTTCCGGCACGCCGGTGGCCCAGGCCGACCGCGTCGCCGCCGTCAGTTTGCCCAGCGCCGCGGCGAGCAGCGTCGCGGGCTCGGCGAGCGTGTCGACGCGGCTTGCGGCTTCGACCGTGGCGCCGATGCGCGCGGCCAGCAGCTTCAGGCCCGCGCCGCCTTCCATCACCACCTTGCGGCCCAGCAGGTCCAGCCCCTGGATGCCGTGCGTGCCTTCGTGAATTATGTTCAGGCGGTTGTCGCGCCAGTACTGCTCGACCATGAAGTCGCGTGTGTAGCCGTAGCCGCCGTGGACCTGGATCGCGAGCGAGTTCGCCTCCAGGCACCATTCGCTGGGCCAGCTCTTGGCGATGGGTGTCAGCACCTCCAGCAGCAGCCGCGCGTCGTTCGCGGCCGCCGCATCGCCGGTGTGCTGTTCATCGACCAGGCGCGCGCAGTAAAGCGCGAGCGCAAGGCCGCCCTCGACATAACTCTTCTGCGCCAGCAGCATGCGCTTGACGTCGGCGTGTTCGATGATGGGAACCTGCGGCGCCGCGGCGTCCTTGCCGGCCGGCGAGATGCTGCGCCCGGCATCAGGTGCAGGCGCCATGCTGCGCCCAGCATCAGGTGCAGGCGCCATGCTGCGCCCAGCATCAGCTGCAGGTGCCATGCGGCGCCCCTGAGGCCGCTGGCGCGCGTAGGCCAGGCTCGCTTCGTAGCCTGCATAACCCAGCATCACCGCACCCAGGCCGACGCCGATGCGCGCCTCGTTCATCATGTGGAACATGCAGCGCAGGCCCTGGCCGGCCTCGCCGACGAGGTAGCCGATGGCACCCGCGGCGCCGCGCACCGGATGCCGGCCTTCGCCGAAGTTCAGCAGCGCATTCGTCGTGCCGCGATAGCCCAGCTTGTGGTTCAGCCCGGCGAGCGCGACGTCGTTGCGCTCGCCGGTGAGTTCGCCGCGCTCGTTCACCAGCTTCTTCGGCACGATGAACAGCGAGATGCCGCGTGTGCCGGGCACCGGCTTGCCGTCGGCGCCGGGAATCTTGGCCAGCACCAGATGCACGATGTTCTCGGTGATCTCGTGCTCGCCGGCCGAGATCCACATCTTGTTGCCCTTCAGGCGATAACGCGCGCCGAGCGCGTCGTCACCGTCGAAGACCGCGCGCGTGGCGACATCCGACAAGGAGGAGCCGGCCTGCGGCTCGGACAGGCACATGGTGCCGAACCAGCGGCCGGCGAACAGATTGGCCGCGAACACCTCGCACTGCAGCGGGGTGCCGTGCGCCATCAGCAGGCTGGCGTTGCCGGCGGTGAGCATCGCGTAGCCGCCCAGCGCGACGCTGGCCTTGCTGAAAAAAGCGTTGGCCGCCATCTCGATCACGCACGGCAACTGCATGCCGCCAACCGCGTGGTCCTGCGCCGCCGCCAGCATGCCGGACTCGACATACGCTGCCAGCGCCGCGTGCGTGGCTTCGGGCAGCTTCACGCGTTCGCCGTCGGCGCCGGTGACGACCTGCGGCTCCTGCGTGTCGCTGAGGCGGTTGAACGGCGCGAACTTCTCGCGCGCGATGCGTTCGCAGGTGTCGAGCACCGAGTTGAAGGTCTCGATCGAGTGTTCGGCGAATCGCGGCCGCCTCAGCAGCGACGCAACACCCAGCCAGTCGTGCAGCAGGAAGTCGAGCGTGGTGCGCATCGGTCAGTCCTTGGGGACCAGGGCCATCGTCGCCGATGCCTTCATCACCAGCGTGCGCTGGCCGGCGTTTTCGGCGAAGACCTCGGCCTCGGTGAAGCTGATCTGGCGGCCGCGCTTGAGCACCAGCGCGTCGCACACCAGGCGTTCGCCTGTCGCGGCGCGCAGGCAACTCGTCTTCAGCTCGGCGGTGACGACCCAGCGGCCTTCGTCGGCCAGCGTCTGCGCCGACGCACCCATCGAATGGTCGGCCATCGCCGCCATCACGCCGGCATGCACCTGGCCCGTGTGCTGCAGATGGCGCGGCGCCAGGATCAGCACCGTGCTGACGCGGCCGGGCGCCACCGCGCTGGGCTCGACGCCGAGCTCGACCATGAACGGCGAGAGCCGGAAAAAGCCGCGCACGGCCTCGAGGTCGAGGGTCAAGGGCTCACCCCGCACGCGGCCATCACCGCGTCAGGCGAGCTGGAAATGCGCCAGCGCCGCGCGCGCGATCGGCGCGCCCCACTCGGGCACGAAGTGGCCCGCCTCGGCCACTTCCAGCGGCGGCGGGCAGTGGCGGATCTGCGCGTGCAGCGCCCGCATCGCCGCGGCGCCGAGCACCGGGTCCTGCATGCCGATGGCCATGAAGCTGTCGCCCGTCCAGCGCTCGCGCCAGAACGCCGCCGCCGCGCGGCCTTCGGCCGCGCCCGGCGCCCGCTCGCCATCGGGCACGAGGTTGGGGAAGGCGCGCAGTGCGGCCTTGTAGCGGGCGTCGAGGAACGGGGCGTCGTAGGCTGCGGCTTCGGCCGCGCTGAGCGCGGCATTGCCGCGCGCCAGCAGCCTGCCGACCATCAGGTCGGGCTGCGAATTCGAATACGCGCGCCACTGGCGAAAACCTTCGGTCAGCGTGCCCATGCCCAGCGCGGTGTTCATCACCAGCAGCCGCGTGAAACGCTCGGGCATCGCCAGCGGCAGCGTCAGGCCGAGGATGCCGCCCCAGTCCTGGCACACCAGCAACAGGTTGCGCAGGGCCAGCCGCTCGACAAAGGCGAGCAACGTCTCGCGGTGCAGCGCAAACGTGTGCGCCGCGTCGTCCAGCGGCTTGTCGGAGCGCCCGAAACCGATCAGGTCCGGCGCCACCACGCGGTGGCCGGCGCCGGCGAACACCGGAATCATGTGGCGATACAGGTAGCTCCAGCTCGGGTTGCCGTGCAGGCACAGCACGGTGACGGCAGCGTCGCGCGGCCCTTCGTCAACGTAGTGCAACCGCAGCGGGCCATGCTCGGTGTAGTGCGGCGCAAAGCCGTAACCCGGCAGGTCGACGAAACGCTCATCGGGGGTGCGAAGCGCCTTCATCGCGCTTGCTGCGCTCACAGCACCTCGAACACGCCCGCCGCGCCCATGCCACCACCGACGCACATGGTGACGCAGACCCTCTTCGCGCCGCGACGCTTGCCTTCGATCAGCGCGTGACCCGTCAGGCGCTGGCCGCTGACGCCATACGGATGGCCCACCGCGATGGCGCCGCCGTTGACGTTGAGCCGCTCCATCGGAATGCCCAGCGCATCGGCGCAGTACAGCACCTGCACCGCGAACGCTTCGTTGAGTTCCCAGAGGTCGATGTCCGACACCTTCAGCCCCAGCCGCTTGAGCACCTTGGGCACGGCGAAGACCGGGCCGATGCCCATCTCGTCGGGCTCGCAGCCGGCGACCGCAAAACCGAGGAAGCGCCCCAGCGGCTTCAGCCCCTTGCGCTGCGCGTACTGTTCGCTGACGACGACGCAGGCGCCGCCTCCGTCGCTGAACTGGCTCGCGTTGCCGGCCGTCACCACACCGCCCGGCAGCGCGGCGCGGATGTCCTTGATGCCTTCGTAGGTGGTGCCGCGACGCAGGCCCTCGTCGGCGCTGACGGTCACCTCCTTGCTGCGCAGGCCGAGCACCGCATCGGCGACGCCGGCGGTCACCGTCACCGGCACGATCTCGTCGTTGAACAGCCCTGCATCCTGCGCCGCGCAGGCCTTCTGCTGGCTCGCCGCGCCGTAGCGGTCCATGCGCTCCTTGTCGATCTTGTAGCGCTTGGCCACCTGCTCGGCGGTCTGCAGCATGCTCCAGTAGATCTCGGGCTTCATCTCCTTGAGCGCGGGGTCGAACAGCATGTGCTGGTTCATCTCGTTCTGCACGCACGAAATGCTTTCGACACCGCCGGCCACGAACACCTCGGCTTCGCCGGCGATGATGCGTTGCGCCGCCATCGCAATGGTCTGCAGCCCGCTGGAGCAGAAGCGGTTGACGGTGACGCCGCTCACCGTGATCGGCAGCCCGGCACGCAGCGCGACCTGGCGCGCGATGTTCATGCCGGTGGCGCCTTCGGGGTTGGCGCAGCCCATCAGCACGTCTTCGACCGCGCCCGGCTCGATGCCCGCGCGTTCGACCGCGGCCTTCACCGCGAAGCCGCCCAGCGTGGCGCCGTGGGTCATGTTGAAGGCGCCCTTCCAGCTCTTGGCAAGCGGCGTGCGGGCGGTGGAAACGATGACGGCCTGGCTCATGGTGGGTGGTCCTTCAGGAAAAAGTCTTGCCTTCGGCGGCCAGGCGCGCGAGCAGCGGCGCGGGCTGCCAGAACGCGGCGTCGTCCAGCGGGTTGGCGGCGAAGCGCTTCATCGCCTGCACGACGTTGAACAGGCCTTGGGTGTCGGCGTAGCACATCGGGCCGCCGCGGTGCAGCGGGAAACCGTAGCCGGTGAGGTAGACGACGTCGATGTCGCTCGCCCTGCTGGCAATGCCTTCATCGACGATCTTCGCACCTTCGTTGACGAGCGAATACACCAGGCGCTGCACGATCTCTTCGTCGCTGATCTTGCGCGGCGTGATGCCACGTTCGGCGCGCACCCTCTCGATCATCTTCTCGACTTCGACGTTCGGGATCGCGTCGCGCTTGCCGGGCTGGTAGTCGTACCAGCCGGCGCCGGTCTTCTGGCCGTAGCGGCCCATCTCGCACAGCAGGTCGGCAGTCTTGCTGTAGCGCATCTCGGGCTTCTCGACATAACGCCGCTTGCGTATCGCCCAGCCGATGTCGTTGCCGGCCAGGTCGCCCATGCGGAAAGGACCCATCGCGAAGCCGAACTTCTCGATCGCCTTGTCGACCTGCTGCGGCGTGCAGCCTTCTTCGAGCAGAAAACCGCCCTGGCGGCCGTACTGCTCGATCATGCGGTTGCCGATGAAGCCGTCGCAGACGCCCGACACCACCGCCGTCTTGCGGATCTTCTTCGCCACCTGCATCACGGTGGCCAGCACGTCCTTGCCGGTTTTCGCGCCGCGCACCACCTCCAGCAGCTTCATCACGTTGGCGGGGCTGAAGAAGTGCAGGCCGATGACGTCCTGCGGCCGCTTCGTGAAGGCGGCGATCTGGTTCACGTCCAGCGTGCTGGTGTTGCTGGCCAGGATGGCGCCGGGCTTCATCACCTCGTCCAGCGTCGTGAAGACCTTCTCCTTCACGCCCATGTCCTCGAACACGGCCTCGATCACGAGGTCGGCGTCCTTGATGTCGTCGTACTTCAGCGTCGTGCTCAGCAGCGCCATGCGGGCGTCGTACTTATCCTGCTTGAGCTTGCCCTTCTTGACCTGCGCCTCATAGTTCTTGCGGATGGTGGCGACGCCGCGGTCGAGCGCGTCCTGCTTCATTTCCAGCATCATCACCGGCACGCCGGCGTTGAGGAAGTTCATCGTGATGCCGCCGCCCATCGTGCCGGCGCCGATGACGGCCACCGTCTCGATCTGGCGCGTGGGCGTGCCTTCGGGCACATCGGGAATCTTCGCCGCCGCTCGCTCGGCGAAGAAGGCATGGCGCAGCGCCTTGCACTCGGGCGTGAACATCAGCGCACCGAAGATCGCCAGTTCGCTGGCCAGGCCGGCGTCGAACTTCTGCTTGACCGACGCTTCCACCGCGTCCACGCACTTGGCCGGCGCCGGGAAGTTCTTCGCCATGCCCTTGACCATGTTGCGCGCGAACTGGAAGTAGGCGTCGGCGTTCGGGTGCAATGACTTCAGGTCGCGCACCAGCGGCAACGGCCCGCCCTTGGCTGCGACCTCGGCGGCAAACGCGACCGCACCGCCCAGCAGATCAGCGTCGATGATCTTGTCGAACAGCTTCTGTCCTGGCAATGCAGCCAGCACTTCGCTCTTCACCGGCTCGCCGCTGACGATCATGTTGAGCGCCGTCTCCACACCCAGCACACGCGGCAGGCGCTGCGTGCCGCCGGCGCCCGGAATGAGGCCGATCTTGACTTCCGGCAACGCGACGCTGGCACCGGGTGCGGCAACGCGGTAGTGGCAGCCCAGCGCCAGCTCCAGCCCGCCGCCCATGCAGATGCCGTGCACGGCGGCCACCACCGGCTTGGTGCTCGCTTCGAGCTGCTTGATCAGCGACAGCAGGTGCGGTTCGGCGCCGGCCTTCGGGCTGCCGAATTCCTTGATGTCGGCGCCGCCGGAGAAGGCTTTGCCGGCGCCGGTGATGACCACGGCAACAACGGCCTTGTCGGCCATCGCGCGCTCGACGCCGGCGCTGAATTCGCGCCGCGTGTCGTAGCCCAGGCCGTTGACGGGCGGGTTGTCGAGCGTGATGACGGCAACACTGCCGCGCACTTCGTAGCTGGCGCCCATGGCGTCTCCTTCGGCAAGAGAATAGAACGGTCGTTCGATTCTAGGCGGCGGCAAATGCCGGCCGGTGTCCCTCGCGTGACAACGCGAAAGAGCCGCTAGACCTCGAGCCACTCCTTGCGAATATAGGCGTTGGCGCGCAGCTCCGCCGGCGTGCCGTCGAAGACGATCTGGCCGTGGCCCATCACCAGGCAGCGCTGCGAGACTTCGAGCGCGATCGTCAGCTTCTGCTCCACCAGCAGCACCGAGATGCCGTGCCGCTGCAGTTCACGCAGGTACTCGCCGACGAGTTCGATGATCTTCGGCGCCAGCCCTTCGGTGGGCTCGTCGATCATGATGAGCTCGGGGTCGCCCATCAGCGTGCGGCACAGCGTGAGCATCTGCTGCTCGCCGCCCGACAGCACGCCGGCTTCGGTGTGCTGGCGCTCCTTCAGGCGCGGGAACATGCCGTACATGTCGTCGAAACCCCAGCGTGCATTCTTCGCGCCCGTCTTCTGCCCCAGCAGCAGGTTCTGGTGCACCGTGAGGTTGGGAAAGATGTCGCGGTTCTCGGGCACGTAGCCGATGCCGGTGTGGGCGATCTCGAACGCCTTGCGGCCGAGGATCTGCTGGTCGTGCCACTGCACCGCGCCCGTGCCTTCGACGAGGCCCATGACTGTCTTCACCGTGGTCGAGCGGCCGGAGCCGTTGCGCCCGAGCAGGGCCACGATCTCGCCGGCGCGCACCTCGAAGTTCACGCCATGCAGCACGTGGCTCTTGCCGTAGTAGGCGTGCACGTTGTCGAGTCTCAGCATCTCAGTGCCCCTGCCCGTCGGCCTGCTGATCGGCAAGCATCGAGCCCAGATACGCTTCCTGCACGCGCGCGTTTGCACGCACCGCGGCCGGTTCGTCGAACGCGATGACCTCGCCGTAGACCAGCACCGCAATCTTGTCGGCAAGGCCGAACACGACGCCCATGTCGTGCTCCACCGTGAGCAGCGTCTTGCCGACCGTGACCTCGCGGATGAGCTCGACGAAACGCGCCGTTTCGCTCTTGCTCATGCCCGCGGTGGGCTCGTCGAGCAGCACCACGTTCGCGCCGCCGGCGATGGTGATGCCGATCTCCAGCGCACGCTGCTCGGCGTAGGTCAGGTTGACGGCCTGCACGTCGCGCCGTGATTCAAGCTTGATCATCGCCAGCACTTCTTCGGTGCGCTCGTTGGCGTCGCGCAGGTCGGCAAGGAACTTCCAGAACGCGTACTTGTAGCCCAGGCTCCACAGCACCGCGCAGCGCACGTTCTCGAACACCGACAGGCGGGTGAACAGGTTGCTGACCTGGAAGCTGCGCGCCAGCCCGAGACGGCTGATCTGGTACGGCGACAGCCCACCCAGCGACTGCCCGTTGAGCAGGATGTCGCCCGAGGTGAGGTCGAAGCGGCCGCTGATCAGGTTGAACAGCGTGCTCTTGCCGGCGCCGTTGGGGCCGATGATGGCGACACGCTCGCCGGCGTTCACGGCCAGCGATGCACCGCGGATGATCTCGGTCTTGCCGAAGCTCTTGCGCACGTCGCGCAGTTCGATCGCGTGGCTCACGGCGCGGCACCCTGCTTCGACTCGGTTTCGATCTCGTCCTGGATCGTGTTCCAGCAGCGCGCGAAACGGCGCCGCGTGAACTCGAACAGCGCCAGCCCGAGCGCGAGCACCAGCGCCGCGCCGCTCCAGCTTGCGATGCCCGTCGCGTTCAGCGGCACGCCCAGGTACTTCATGTTCGGGCCCACGGCCTGGTTGAGTTGCAGGTGGTAGACCATCTCGATCATCGCGCCGGCGCCGGCCAGCATCACGCACGAGGCCGCCGCCAGCGCCAGATACGGGCCGCCCAGGCGGCGCAGCTTGCGGTGCGCGGCGACGCGCAGATTCATCATGATCAGGCTCGCGATGCCGCCTGGCGCGTACATCACCATGAACAGGAAAATCAGCCCCAGGTAGAGCAGCCACGCGCGTGTCAGTTCGGACAGCAGCACCAGCGCCAGCACCATCAGCACGGCGCCAATGATGGGGCCGAAGAAAAACATCGCGCCGCCGAGGAAGGTGAACAGCAGATAGGCGCCCGACCGCGCCGCGCCCACCACTTCGGAGGTGACGATCTCGAAGTTCAACGCCCCCAGGCCGCCAGCGATGCCCATGAACAGGCCCGACGCCATGAAGGCCAGGAAACGCACGTGCTGCGTGCTGTAGCCGATGAACTCCACACGCTCGGGGTTGTCGCGCACGGCGTTGAGCATGCGGCCCAGCGGCGTGCGCGTGAAGGCGAACATCAGCGCCGTGCAGAAGAAGCAGTAGACGGCGATCAGGTAGTAGAGCTGAATCTGCGGGCCGAACGTGATGCCCAGCACCGCATGGCCGGCGGTACGGTCGCCGCTGATGCCGCCCTCGCCGCCGAAGAAGCCAGGGAACATCAGCGCCATCGCGGCCACCAGCTCGCCGATGCCGAGCGTGATCATCGCGAACGGCGTGCCGGCCTTCTTTGTCGTCACATAGCCCAGCAAGGCCGCGCTGAGCAGCCCGAACAGGCCGCCGACAAGCGGGATCAGGCTCACCGGCAGTGGCAGCGAGCCGTCGGAAACCATGTTCAGCGCATGGATCGCGAAGAAGCCGCCAAGCCCCGAGTACACCGCGTGACCGAAGCTCAGCATGCCGCCCTGGCCGAGCAGCATGTTGAAAGCCAGGCAGGCGATGATGGCCACGCCCATCTGCGACAACATCGTCAACGACAGGCTGCTGCGGAACAGCAGCGGTGCCACCAGCAGCAGCAGGGCATAACCGCCCCAGACGAGCCAGCGGCTGGGGCGCTGAATCAATTTCCTGGTCATGCTGGGCTAGCCTTCCCGTGTTCCGAACAGACCCTTGGGCCTGAAGATCAGGATCAGCACCAGCAGCAGATACGGCAGGATCGCCGCCACCTGCGAGATCTTCACGCTCCACAGCGCGTAGCCGAAACTCTCCGGCGTGACCGCCATGTGCAGCACCCGGAACAGGTCGAGCAGCGACTGGTCGCTGCCGACCGCGAACGAGTCCAGCACACCCAGCAGCACCGACGCCACGAAGGCACCGGCCAGCGAGCCCATGCCGCCGATGACGATGACCGCGAACACCACCGCCCCGACGGCCTGCGCCATCGACGGTTCGGTGACGCGCAGCGCGCCGCCGATGACGCCGGCCAGCGCCGCCAGCGCCGTGCCGCCGCCGAACACCAGCATCAGCACACGCGGCACGTTGTGGCCCAGCGATTCGGCCATCTGCGGGTGCGTCAGCGCAGCCTGGATCACCAGGCCGATGCGTGTGCGCGTGAGCAGCAGCCACAGCGACACCAGCATCAGCATCGCAATGCCCATGCCGAAGGCGCGGAACGACGGAAACTGGGTGCAGATGACATTCGCCACCCCCTTGCATTCGGCCGGCGGCTCGCCCCACGCGAAGCCCAGGCTGCCGACGTGGTCGATGATCGTGAACAGCGGCCCGCGCAGCGACTCGGGGGGCCGGAAGTTCACTGACTGGCGGCCCCAGACCAGGCCGACGACTTCGAGCACGATGTAGCTCAGGCCGAAGGTGATGAGCAGCTCGGGCACGTGGCCGAACTTGTGCACGCGGCGCAGCGCGTAGCGCTCGAACGCAGCGCCCAGGGCGCCGACGATGGGCGGCGCCAGCAGCAGCGCCCACCAGAAGCCGATCACCGCGCTGATGGTGTAGGCGACATAGGCGCCCAGCATGTAGAAGCTGGCGTGGGCGAAATTCAGCACGCCCATCATGCTGAAGATCAACGTCAGGCCGGATGCCAGCATGAACAGCAGCAGCCCGACCGACAAGCCGTTGAGCAGCGAAATGAGGTAGTACGAAACGTCCATCGTGCGTGAGGTGGCCCGACAAAAAACGAGCGCGACGCCAGGAAACCGGCGCCGCGCCCTGCGGCCTTCAGAACCCGCGTCGGGTCAGGAGGGACGCTTCATCTGGCACGACGTCGGCGTGCTCGCCACGTAGGCCGGAATTTCCTTGACCTTCTGGAAGTTGTAGCCGGTGTTTTCCACCGAGTACGGATTCTTCGCATCGGCCTTGCGCCATTCGCTGATGTACAGCGACTGCTGCAACTGGTGGTCGGACTTGCGCATCTCGACCTCGCCGTTGAAGCTCTTGAAGTGCAGCCCTTCCAGCGCCGCAGCCACCTTCACCGGATCGGTGCTCTTGGCCTTGGCCATCGCGTCGGCCAGCATCACCACGCCGGTGTAGGTGGCGGTGGTGTACCAGTCGTCGTTGAACTTCTTCTTGAATTCGTCCTGAATCTTGATCGACGGGCCGGGCAGGCTGTTGTACGCGTAGGCCACCATGCGGACCTTGCCGCCGACGCCTTGCGCCATCGCGGTGGGCACGCCGCTGGTGGACGCGTAGTAGGTGTAGAAGTTGGCGTTCAGACCGGCATCGTGCGCGGCCTTGATGAGCAGCGTCAGATCCTGGCCCCAGTTGCCGGTAACGACCGAATCGGCGCCCGAGGCCTTGATCTTCGCGACATAGGGCGCGAAGTCCTTCACCTGGCCGATGGGATGCAGGTCGTCGCCGACGATCTGCACGTCGGGACGCTTGCGCTTGATGTCCTCTTTGAAGTAGCGCGACACCTGCTGCCCGTGCGAATAGTTCTGGCCGATGATGTAGACCTTGTGCACGTCGGGCTGGTCTTTCATGAAGCTCGTCAGCGCTTCCATCTTCATCGTCGTGTCGGCGTCGATGCGGAAGTGCCAGTAGTTGCAATGCTCGTTGGTCAGCGACGGATCGACCGCGGCGTAGTTGACGTAGAGCACTTCCTTGCCGGGGTTGCGCTCGTTGTATTTCGCAACCGCGCCTTCGATCGCCGCAGCGGCGCCCGAACCGTTGCCCTGCACCACGTAGCGGATGCCCTGGTCGATGGCTGCCTTCAGTGCATTCAGGCTCTCCTGCGGCGAGCCCTTGTTGTCGAAGGGCACGAACTGGAACTTCACGCCGGCGGCGTTGGGGCTGAGCTTGTCGGCGACGAACTGCCAGCTCTTCAGGATGTTCTGTCCGACGTTGGCGAACGGGCCCGACAGCGGGTCGATGAAGGCGACCTTGACGGTCTGGCCAGCCTGGGCGAAGGCAACGCCCGAAACGAGTGCCAGGGATGCCGCAATGGGCAACCCGAAGAGGCGGTGGGTGAATTTCAAGGCGGTGTCTCCAAAAGAATTGACCAAGCGGGCGGAAGTTAGCGGAATCACATGGCCCTTGGGTTCAGGGACTACCCCGAAGGCCTGTCGCACCCGGGACAACGGCGTGATGCCCCTGGCGTCACCACCTTGCGCGCGAAGGCCGACAATCCGCGCATGAACGCACCGGAATCCGTCGCCAGCAGACTCGCGCCGCAGTGGCGCCGGCACGGTTTCGTGCAGCGCCTGGGCAGCGCCTTCGCCACCGTGCAGCCGCCCCAGCCGCTGCCGCAGCCGCACTGGGTGGCGCGCAGCGACGCCCTGGCCGCCGAGCTCGGCTGGGACGAATGGCTGCGCAGCGACGGCGCGCTGCAGCTTCTGGCCGGCAACGCCGAGCCCGAGCGCGACATGCTGGCCAGCGTCTACTCGGGCCACCAGTTCGGTGTCTGGGCCGGACAGCTTGGCGACGGACGCGCGTTGCTCATCGGTGAAGCCGAAACCCCGGCGGGCAACGTCGAAGTGCAGATCAAGGGCGCCGGGCTGACGCCGTTTTCGCGCATGGGCGACGGCCGCGCGGTGCTGCGCTCGTCGATCCGCGAATTCCTGTGCTCGGAAGCGATGCACGCGCTGCACATTCCGACCACACGTGCGCTGGCCATCGTCGGCTCGGCGTTGCCGGTGCAGCGCGAGACGCAGGAGAGTGCCGCCGTCGTCACGCGCGTGGCGCCCAGCTTTCTGCGTTTCGGCCACTTCGAGCATTTTGCGCACACCGCGCAGGATGTCGACACGCTGCGCCGCCTGGCCGATGCGACGATCGCGGCCTTCTATCCCGAACTTGCCGGCAACCCCGCGCGCTACGCCGCGCTGCTCGAAGCCGTGACGCGGCGCACGGCAACGCTGATGGCGCAGTGGCAGGCGGTGGGCTTCTGCCACGGCGTGATGAACACCGACAACATGTCGATGCTGGGCCTGACCATCGACTACGGGCCGTTCGGCTTTCTCGACGCCTTCGATCCCGGCCACATCTGCAACCACAGCGACCACGCGGGACGCTACGCCTATGCGCGGCAGCCGAACGCGGCGTTCTGGAACCTGCACGCGCTGGCGCAGGCCCTGATGCCGTTGATCGCCGACAGCGACGCCGCGCTCGCGGCGCTGGAGCCGTACAAGACCGTGTTCCCCGATACGCTGCTGGCGCTGATGCGCGCCAAGCTCGGCCTGCGCGACGCGCGCGCCGAAGACCGCGCGCTGGTCGATGACCTGCTGACGCTGATGGCCGCCGCGCGCGCCGACTTCACGATCACCTTTCGCCGCCTGTGCGCCTTCTGCAGTGCCGAAGGCGCCGCGAACACCGCGCTGCGCGACCTGTTCCTCGACCGCGAGGCCTTCGACGCCTGGGCGGCGCGCTTTGCGGCGCGGCTGCGCGCAGAGGCGAGCGACGACGCCGAGCGCGCCTTGCGCATGCGCGCCACCAACCCCAAATACGTGCTGCGCAACCACCTGGCCGAAACCGCGATCCGGCACGCCCGCGATGGCGATTTCAGCGAGGTGCAACGGCTGCTGAAAGTTCTGCAGCGCCCGTTCGACGAACAAGACGAGGCCGACGCCTACGCCTCGTTCCCGCCCGACTGGGCGCAACACCTGGAGGTTTCCTGTTCATCATGAGCCTGTTCTCGAAGACGTCCCCCGTTCACGAACACGACGACGCACGCTACCCGGTGCAAAAGACCGACGAACAATGGCGCGCCGAGCTCGACCCGATGCAATACCAGGTGGCACGCCACGCCGCCACCGAACGCGCCTTCAGCGGCAAATACTGGGACCATGTGGCCGACGGCCAGTACAACTGCATCGGCTGCGGCACGCCGCTGTTCGAATCGGGCACCAAGTTCGACGCCGGCTGCGGCTGGCCCAGCTACTGGGCGCCGATCAACAGCGAGGTCATCGAGGAAGTGCGCGACAGCACGCACGGCATGACGCGGGTCGAGGTGCGCTGCAAGAACTGCGGCACCCACCTCGGCCACGTGTTCCCCGACGGCCCCGAGCCCAGCGGCGAACGTTATTGCATCAATTCGGCGGCGATCGACTTCAAGCCCAGGCCTTGAGCCTGTGAGCCTGTGAGCCTGTGAGGCTGTGACGGGTGCACGCGGGCCGGCGGCGCTTCCCCGGCACAATCGGCGCATGTTCCGCGCCCCCCCTGCTCTTCGCGCATGAAGCTGATCCTCGACTTCCTGCCCATCGTCCTGTTCTTCGCGAGTTTCAAGTTCGCCGAAGCGAACAAGGGATGGGCCGCCAACTTTGCCACCAGCCACTTCTCGTTCCTGGTTTCCGGGGGCGTCGTCGGCACCAGCGAAGCGCCGGTGCTGCTGGCGACGATGGTCGTCATCATCGCCACGCTGGCGCAGGTGGCGGTGCTCAAGCTGTTGCGGCGCAAGGTCGACGTCATGCTGTGGGTCAGCCTGGTGCTGGTGGTGGTGCTGGGCGGACTGACCATCTGGTTCCACAGCGACACCTTCATCAAGTGGAAACCCAGCGTGCTGTACTGGACGATGGGCGCCGCGCTCGCGCTGAGCCCATTGCTGGCCGGCAGGAACCTGCTGAAGGTGCTGCTGGGCGAGCAACTTCAACTGCCGGCGCCGGTGTGGCAGCGCCTGAACGTCGCCTGGGTCGCCTTCTTCGTCGGCATGGGTCTGCTCAACCTCTGGGTGGCCTACCGCTTCAGCCTCGACACCTGGGTCAACTTCAAGCTCTTCGGCGGCATGGGGCTGATGCTCGTCTTCACGATCTCGCAAGGCCTGTACCTCGGCCGTTATCTGCAGGACGTGCCGGCCTCCGAAGGCGAACCGCGATGAACGTCGCCACCGCGCTCGAACACAGCCTGCGCACTGCGCTGCAGCCGACCGAGCTGCAACTGCGTGACGACAGCCATCTGCACGCCGGCCACGCCGGCGCACGCGAAGGCGGGCACTATCAGCTTCACATCCGCAGCGCCCGCTTTGCAGGGCTTTCGCGCGTGGCGCGCCACCGCCTTGTGTATGATGCCCTGGGCCCGCTGGGGCCGCGCGGCGTGCATGCGCTTGCGATCCAGGCCCTGGCCCCCGAGGAACCTTGAACCACCGTTGACGCTGCCGCCTACCCCCAGGCGCGCCCCGCCGGCCGCACAGCATGCGCCGGCCGATCCACCCGAAAGCCCACCATGAAGTTGAAGACCGTCGCCGCGCGTGCCTTGTTGACGCTGGCCGCGTGCGCCCTGCTGCCGTTTGCCGCACAGGCCCAGAACCTCGCCATCGTCAACGGCAAGCCGGTGCCGAAGGCGCGCGTCGACTCGCTGCTCAAGCAGGCCGCGCGTGCCGGCCAGAAGATCACGCCGGAAATGGAACAGCAGGCACGCGACCAGGTCGTGCTGCGCGAGATCTTCGTCCAGGAGGCCGAAAAACACGGCATCGCGGGCAGCGATGATTTCCAGGCGCAGATGGAACTGGCACGCCAGAGCATCCTGATCCGTGACCTGTTCGACGACTACCGCAAGACGCATCCGGTGACGGACGAAGAAGCGAAGGTCGAATACGACAAGTTCAAGGCCCAGTCCAGCGGCACCGAGTACCGCGCCAGCCACATCCTGGTGGACAAGGAAGACGAGGCCAGGAAGCTGATCGCGAAGATCAAGGGCGGCGCCAAGTTCGAGGACCTGGCTAAGAAGTTTTCCAAGGACCCGGGCTCCGGCGCCAAGGGCGGTGACCTCGACTTCGCCAAGGCTGACAGTTATGTGCCCGAGTTCAGCGCCGCACTGGAAAAGCTGAAGAAGGGCGAGATGACCCAGGAGCCGGTGAAGACGCAATTCGGCTACCACATCATCCGCCTGGACGACACGCGCGAGGCCGCGTTCCCCGAATTCGACGCCGTGAAGGCGCAGATCAAGCAGCGCATGGAGCAGGTGCGCATGCAGGAGTACCAGGAAGAGTTGCGCAAGAGCGCGAAGACCGACTACAAGTTCAGCGCCGAAGCCAAGTAGAGCTGCCGGACGGAAAAAGGCCCCGCGTGCGGGGCCTTTTTCATGCGCGCCGGCCGCTCGAGGCAGCCGATCTAGCGGCGCGGCCCGCGCGCCGCGCTATGCGGAGCGCGGCCACCGCCACTCGCACCACCACCGCCTTCGCGGCGACCGCCCTGCGGTCGGCCACCACCGCCGCCGCCGCCACCACCCGGGCGTGCACCGCGACCACCGCCGCCGCCCATGCGCGTGCCGCCGACGCCGATCGTCATGCGGCCCAGCACGATGGGCTCGGCGCGTTCGCCCGCCGGCGCCTCGAAGCCAGGCACGGCCTGGCGCGGAATCTCGCGCTTGATCAGGCGTTCGATGTCGCGCACGAAGATTTCTTCGTCCAGGCAGACGAGCGAGATCGCCTCGCCGTTGGCGCCGGCGCGGCCGGTGCGGCCGATGCGGTGCACATAGTCTTCGGGCACGTTGGGCATCTCGAAGTTGACGACGTGCGGCAACTGGTCGATGTCGATGCCGCGCGCGGCGATGTCGGTCGCCACCAGCACCTGCAGTTCGTTCGTCTTGAAGTCGGCGAGCGCCTTCGTGCGTGCGGTCTGGCTCTTGTTGCCGTGGATCGCCATCGCACTGATGCCCTGGTCGTTGAGGAAATCCGTCAGCCGGTTGGCGCCGTGTTTCATGCGCGTGAACACCAGCACCTGGTGCCAGTCGCCGGTCTTGATCAGGTGCGCCAGCAATTCCTTCTTGCGTTCGCGCCCGACCGGGTGAATCTTCTGCGCAATGGTCTCGGCGGTGGCGTTGCGGCGTGCCACCTCGATGAGGCCGGGCTGGTTCAGCAGCTTGTCGGCCAGCGCCTTGATGTCGTCGCTGAAGGTGGCACTGAAGAGCAGGCTCTGCTTCTTCTGCGGCAGCACCGCGAGCACCTTCTTGATGTCGTGGATGAAGCCCATGTCGAGCATGCGGTCGGCTTCGTCGAGCACGAAGATCTCGACGTGGCTCAGGTCGAGCGTGCGCTGCTGATGGTGGTCGAGCAGACGGCCGGGTGTGGCGACGAGGATGTCGACGCCGCGGCGCAGTTTGTCGATCTGCGGCTGCATGCCGACGCCGCCGAACATCACCATGCTCGTCAGCGGCAGGTACTTGCCGTACAGGCGCACGCTTTCTTCGACCTGCGCCGCGAGTTCGCGCGTCGGCGTCAGGATGAGGGCGCGGATCGCGGGCCGGCCGCGCGCGTCGCGCACCGGCTTGCCGGCGCTCAGACGGTGCAGCATCGGCAGCGTGAAACCGGCCGTCTTGCCGGTGCCGGTCTGCGCGCCGGCAAGCAGGTCGCCGCCCTTGAGCACCTGCGGGATGGCCTGCGCCTGAATCGGGGTGGGGATGTCGTAGCCCTGGTCGCGCACGGCGCGCAGGAGCGGCTCGGCCAGGCCGAGGTCGGTGAAGTTCATTCTTTGGTGTTGATGAGGTCCGCCTGTCGCCGCACACGGGGCGCCAGTCGCAGGCGTCAGGAAGGAAGAGGCCGCGAATGCGGTGTCGGAAACGACGCCGATGCAGCGACTGGGGTCTGCATCGATGGCGGGATTCTACCTGCTGCGCTGCAGCAAAGCCGACAAACTGCGGGGTGATTCCGGCCGAACTCGCTGCTCAGCCATCGCGCGCCAGGCGCACGAGGGTGACACCCGGCCGCGCGCGCGCCACCGACGGCATGATCAGCGTGCAGTGGGCATACGGCGTGTAAAACGGCTGGCCGCCGTTCCAGCCCAGCAGCGTGCCGGCCTCGGCGATGCGCTGGCCGGTGAACCACGGCGCGGCAAAACGCGGCGCCTCGCCTTCGACGCAGGTGACGGCCTCGGTGACCTCCAGCACCTGCTGCTGCGGCGGCAGTTCACGCAGCCAGCCGGCCGGCATGTCGGCGCCGTCGAGCGTGCCGGCGGCGAGCAGGAAGCGGCCCAGCATGTCGATCGCGACGTCGCGCGCCGGCAATTCGCCGTGGAAGCCGCATTCGATGAGCAGCGAACGGGTGTCGCCGGGGTCGACCATCTCGCCGAAGTGGCCGTGGTCCCGCAGCCGGCAGCCTTCGACGTGGCCGGCATCGGCCACCACCAGCGCCGGCGTGCCCAGGCCGCGCGCGAGCGCGATGTTGCGTGGCTGCAGCCCGGTGAGCACCAGCGGCGGGCCGGGGTTGTGCATCGAATGCAGATCGAGCAGCCAGTCGGCGCGTTCGGCGAACGGCAGCAGTTCGAGCGCACGCTGCTGTTCGATGCTGAAGGTCTTGGCCGCGCTGCGCCAGCCCATCAGGCCCCAGACGCGGTTCAGGTCCTGGTCGACGCAGCGCGACTTCTCGAAGCTCGCGGGCTCGAAGCGGGCGAACGCAGCGAGGTTGCAAAACGCCAGCGTCAGCGCGCCGCGGCGCGGCTTCAGCCCCGCCTGCAACGCCGCCAGCACGGCCCAGGCGCCGCACAGCTCGTTGCCGTGAATGAGCGCGGTGACGAGCACGTCGCGCCCCGGCGCAGCGGCCTCGAAGCGCCAGACCCCTTCGGTGCCGGTGTTGCCGGCGCGCCAGAGGCCGAGCTGCGGCGCCGGCAGTTCGAACACGGGCGAGTTGCCGGCGGTCGGGGAAGCCGTGGAGGTCTGAGACACAGGCGCGGGGTTGTTCATCACGCCATTCTGGCGCGTCGGCGACAATTGCGGGTTGCAGGCGCCGCCGCGGGCGGCGTCTGCGTTTGATGCCCACCTTTGCGAGACCGTTTACCGATGGCCCAGTACGTCTTCACCATGAACCGCGTCGGCAAGATCGTGCCGCCCAAGCGCCAGATCCTCAAAGGCGTTTCGCTGTCCTTCTTCCCGGGCGCCAAGATCGGCGTGCTCGGCATCAACGGCAGCGGCAAGAGCACCTTGCTGAAGATCATGGCCGGGCTGGACAAGGACATCGAAGGCGAGGCCACGCCGATGCCCGGGCTGAACATCGGCTACCTGCCGCAGGAGCCGCAGCTCGATGCCGAGCAGACCGTGCGCGAAGCGGTCGAACAAGGCATCGGCGGTGTGCTGGCGGCGAAAAAGCGCCTCGACGAGGTGTATGCCGAATACGCCGAGCCCGACGCCGACTTCGACAAGCTCGCCACCGAGCAGGCGCACCTCGAGGCCATCATCAGCGCCGCCGGCAGCGAAAACACCGATGTGCAGCTCGAGCTGGCCGCCGACGCGTTGCGCCTGCCGCCGTGGGACGCCGTGATCGGCAAGCTCTCGGGCGGCGAGAAGCGCCGCGTCGCGCTGTGCCGGCTGCTGCTGAGCAAACCCGACATGCTGCTGCTCGACGAGCCCACCAACCACCTGGACGCCGAAAGTGTCGACTGGCTGGAGCAGTTCCTGCAGCGCTTTGGCGGCACCGTGGTCGCCATCACCCACGACCGCTACTTCCTCGACAACGCGGCCGAGTGGATTCTGGAGCTCGACCGCGGCCAGGGCTTCCCGTGGAAGGGCAACTACTCCGACTGGCTGGACCAGAAGGAAAAGCGTCTGGAGCAGGAACAGAAGACCGAAGACGCGCGCACGAAGGCGATGAAGCAGGAACTGGAGTGGGTGCGCAAGAACGCCAAGGGCCGCCAGGCCAAGAGCAAGGCACGCCTGGCGCGCTTCGAGGAATTGAGCGACGTCGACTACCAGAAGCGCAACGAGACGAACGAGATCTTCATTCCGGTGGCCGAGCGCCTGGGCAACGAGGTGATCGAGTTCAACGGCGTCAGCAAGAGCTTCGGCGACCGCCTGCTGATCGACAACCTGAGCTTCAAGGTGCCGCCCGGCGCCATCGTCGGCATCATCGGCCCCAACGGCGCCGGCAAGTCGACGCTGTTCAAGATGATCCAGGGCGTCGAGAAGCCCGACAGCGGCGAGGTGCTGATCGGCAAGACCGCGCAGCTCGCCTTCGTCGACCAGACGCGCGAAAGCCTGGAGAACACGAAGACGGTGTGGGAAGACGTGTCGGGCGGGCTGGACAACATCGTCGTCGGCAAGTTCGTGATGCCGTCGCGCGCCTATCTGGGCCGCTTCAACTTCAAGGGCAACGACCAGCAGAAGCAAGTCGGCAGTCTGTCCGGTGGCGAACGCGGCCGGCTGCATCTGGCCAAGACGCTGGCCAAGGGTGGCAACGTGCTGCTGCTCGATGAACCCAGCAACGACCTCGATGTCGAGACGCTGCGCGCGCTGGAAGAAGCGCTGCTGGAGTTCGCCGGCAGCGTGATGGTGATCAGCCACGACCGCTGGTTCCTCGACCGCATCGCCACCCACATCCTGGCCTGCGAAGGCGATTCGCAGTGGTTCTTCTACGACGGCAACTACCAGGAATACGAAGCCGACAAGCGCAAGCGCCTGGGCGAGGAAGGCGCGCGGCCCAAGCGCGTGCGCTTCAAACCGATCAAGTAGCGCGCGAACCCGGCGCTGTTCTGCAGCGCGGCGCTCAGCGTGGACTTCCGCACGCCGGTGGCGGAACCCTTTGGCGGACAATCGCGTCCATCCATGATGCGTCTGCTGTCCCTCATCGCCGTGGTCGGTGCCGCCCTCGTCGCGGCGTGTGCATCGCCCACCGGCAAGGACGTGGCGCCGGCCTCGGTGCCGCAACCGTTTGCCGGCCCGCATGCGGCCGACGCCGGTGCCCGCGGCGCCGACGAGGGCACGAAGAGCGCGGCCGGCCATGTCGGCGCGTCGTCCCCATCGGCCGCACCCGGCGCGCCGCCGCCGTTTGCGCGTGTCATCGAAGGCGCCAAGCGCATCGACGGGCCGCTGGTGATGTGGCAGAAGGAAGACAAGGTCTGGATCGAGCTCGCGCCGGCGCAGTTCGGCGAACCCTTTCTGATGTCGCCCAAGATCCGCACCGGCATCGGCCAGGGCTGGGTGCTTGGCGGCCTGATGGCATTTTCGGTCGGCGGCGCCGGCGGGCCGCAGGTGGTGGAGTTCGTGCGCGTCTACAACCAGGTGCGGCTGCAGGCGATGAACCTCGAGGTCACGGCCGCCGCCGGCACGCCTGAAGCGCGTGCGGTGGCGTCGTCGTACTCGCCCAGCCTGCTCGGCAGCACGCAGGTGGCGAGCCAGCCCGACCCCAAGAGCAAGGCGGTGCTGGTCGAGGCCAACGGCCTCTTCCTCAGCGACATGCTGGGCATCGGCATGATGCTGCAGCGCAGCTTCCATCAGGGCTACGGCATGGACAGCCGCCATTCGTCGATCAGCGCGGTGCGCGGCTCGGCCGCTGCCAGCGTCATCGAGACGCAGAACCATTTCTACACCGGCAACCTCGCGCTGGCGCAGCCGGGCACGGCGCCTGGCGTGCACCCGCAGGTGCCACGCTACGTGCCCGATGCACGCAGCCTGTTCGTCGGCCTGCACTATTCGCTGTCGCCGCTGCCCGCGGTGCCGATGGCCACGCGCGCCGCCGACCCGCGCGTGGGCTACTTCTCCACCAGCGTGCTCGACTTCAGCAACGACCTCGCGCGCAGCCCGCGCGAGCGCTTCGTCGACCGCTGGCGGCTCGAGAAAAAAGATCCCGCGGCGGCGCTGTCGGAACCGGTGAAGCCGATCGCGTTCTGGATCGACCGCAACGTGCCGCTCGCGTACCGCGACACCATCCGCAGCGCGATCCTCGAGTGGAACAAGGCCTTCGAGCGCATCGGCTTCAAGAATGCCATCACAGTGCAGCAGCAGCCCGACGACGCCAGCTTCGACACGCTGGACACCGGCCACGTCTCGGTGCGCTGGATGATGGACATGAACCCGATGTTCGGTGCCATCGGACCGAGCAACGTCGACCCGCGCACCGGCGAGATCCTCGACGCCGACATCGGCATCGAAGGCATGATGCTGCGCTCCAGCCGCAACGAACGCACGCAGCTTCTCAACGGCGTCATCGCCGGCGGCAGCAGCAACAGCAGCAGCCTGGCGGCCGACTTCGCCGCCGCATTTCCGAGCCCGTACCGGCCGCCGCCAGGCCTGCGCAGCGACGACTACTGCGCCTACGCCGGCGCTGCCGCCGAGCAGATGAGCTACGCGCTTGACGTGCTGGCCGCGCGCGACGAGCTCGACCCGAAAAGCCCCGAGGCCCAGCAGTTCGTGCTCGACTACCTGAAGGACTCGGTGATGCACGAGGTGGGCCACGTGCTGGGCCTGCGCCACAACTTCCGCGCCTCGCGCGTCTACACCCAGGCCCAGCTTTCCGACCCCGCGTTCACGCGCGCCAACGGCACCAGCGGCTCGGTGATGGAGTACCGCGCGGTCAACCTGGCGCTCCCCGGCCACCGTGCCGGCACGCCGTTCCAGCTCACGCTCGGCCCGTACGACTACTGGGCCATCGAATACGCCTACAAGCCGATGGCCAAGGGCGAGGAAAAGGCCGCGCTGCAGCAGATCGCCGCACGCAGCAACGAGCCGCTGCTGGCTTACGGCACCGACGAGGACAACAACTACGGCCTCGACCCCGAGACCGTGCAGCTCGACCTCGGCAACGACCCGGTGGCCTTCGCCAGCAAGCGCCTGGACATCGCGCGCGACCTCTTCCAGCGCCAGGAAACGCGCCATCTCTCGCCCGACGAGGACTACGCGGTGCTGCGCCGCTCGCTCAACTTCGCGCTCGCCGACGTGACACGCAGCGTGGCGCTGCTGGCGCGCCAGATCGGCGGCGTGCGCACGCTGCGCGACTACCCGGGCAGCGGGCGTGAACCGCTGCAGCCGGTGAGCGCGCAGGTGCAGCGGCAGTCGCTGGACCTCATTGTCAGCGCCGTGCTCGGCGCCGATGGCCTGACGCTGACACCGGCGCTGCAGCGCCGCCTGGCGCCGGACTACCTCGACCGCGGCGAGTTCGGCACCGCCACCGACTACGCGCTGCCGCAGCGTCTGCTCAACCTGCAGCGCACCGTGCTCGGCTACCTGATGAGCGAGGCAGTGGCCGCGCGCATCCTCGACAGCGCAGCCAAGGTCGACCGGCCGCAGGACGCCTTCACGCTGTCGGATCTGTACGCGCCGATCACGACGGCGATCTGGTCGGGCCTGGAAAGCGGCGCCTCGGTGCCGGCGGCACGACGCGACCTGCAGCGCGACCACGTCAACCGGCTGGCCCAGGCGCTGCTGCACCCGCTGCCGCGCGCCGACGCGCGCGCGCTGATGCGCGTGCAGGCGCAGACGCTGCTGGCCCGGCTGGAGGCGCGCAACCGTCGCCCTGGCCGGCGCGACGCCGAAACGCGCGCCCACCTGCAGGACAGCGCCGAAACACTGCGCCAGGCGCTGAGCGCGCGGCTGCCGCGCCTGGGCGTCTGACGCCGGCGGGCAGCCCGTGCGGCGGCGCCTGACGAAGCCGTTCACCCCCCGATAACCGTCTTCCATCGCACCGCCGGGCGCACACGCTTGGTGGCCGCGGGCGCAGCGGCTATCGTGGCGCGATGGCGCTCCCGTTGACCCCTGCACGCACCGGCTGGCCCGCCTTCCTGGGCGCGTTGAGGGCGCCTGCCGTGGCCATCGCGATCACGCTCGCCGTCGCCGCGGCGCTGATGATCAACCCCATCTTCTCGCCGCCGTTCACGGTGGTGCTGGGGCGCACGCTGTTCCTGGCGATGGTGCTGCTGCTGACCTACGCCGCCGCGCGCGCATGGCCGGTGAGGTGGCTGCCGCACTGGCTGGCGCCGGTAGTGGCCATCGCCGCCGCGGCGCCGCTGGCGACGCTGGCGATCTACCTGATGGCCACCGGCGGCGACTTCGGCGCCATCCTGTCGATGGAGCGCCTGTCGGGCTTCGTGCTCATCACGCTGTGCGGCCTTGTCTTCGGCGTGCTGGTGGCGCTGGGCGCGACCGCGCGCGAGCGTGAAGCCCTCGCGCGATCGCAGGCCTTGCAATTCGAGCTCGAGCGCAGCCGCTTCGAAACCGAAGCGCTGGACGCACGGCTGTCGCTGCTGCAGGCGCAGGTCGAGCCGCACTTTCTGTTCAACACGCTGGCCAATGTGCAGGCGCTGGTGGAAAACCAGTCGCCCCACGCGGCCGACGTGCTGAAGAGCCTGATCGCCTATCTGCGCGCCGCGATGCCGCGCCTGCACGACGAGCAGCCGACGCTGGGCAACGAGCTGGCGCTGGTGCGCGCCTACCTCGAACTGATGCAGATGCGCATGCCCGACCGGCTGCGGTTCGGCATCGATGTGCCGGCGGCGCTGAACACACGCCGCTTCCCGCCGATGGCGTTGCTGACGCTGGTGGAAAACGCCGTGCGCCACGGCATCGACCCCGCCGAGGACGGCGGCCGCATCGACGTCGGCGCGGCCCTGCGCGGCAACACCTTGACGCTGTGGGTGGCCGACGACGGCGTCGGCATGGACCCGCGCGCGCAGCCCGGCACCGGGCTGCAGAACCTGCGTGCACGGCTGGCGGCGTTTTTCGGCAGCCCGGCGACGCTGCAGCTCGACGAACGCTCCCCGCGCGGCCTGCGCGCCGAGATCGTGATCCGCACGTGAACACAACGCGCGCGAGCACAGCGCTCATCGCCGACGACGAGCCGCTGCTGCGCGAGCATCTGGCGCGCCACCTCGCGCGGCTGTGGCCCGAACTGCAGATCGTCGCCCAGGCGCGCAACGGGCGCGAGGCGGTGGAGTTGTTCGACGAACACGAGCCGCAGATCGTCTTCCTGGACGTGCACATGCCGGGGCTGAACGGCATCGAGGCGGCGCGCGCCATCGGCCGGCGCGCGCAGATCGTCTTCGTCACCGCCTACGAGCAGTACGCGCTGCAGGCCTTTGAACACGGCGCGCTCGACTATCTGGTCAAGCCCTTCGACGACGCGCGCCTGGCCGACACCGTGCAACGCCTGCGCAAACGCACTGCGCCACCTCACGACATGGCCGCGGACGCGCTGTCGCCGGTGCTCGACCGCCTGGCCGACGAACTGCGGCTGCGCACGCCGCCGCGCAGCTTCCTGCAGTGGATCAAGGCCTCGGTGGGCAACAGCGTGCGGCTGATTCCGGTAACGCAGGTGGTCTATCTGCGCAGCGACGAGAAGTACACGCTGGTGGCCTGGGACGGCGGCGAGGCGCTGATCCGCAAGACCATCCGCGAGCTGGCCGACGAGCTCGACCCCGAACACTTCGTGCAGGTGCACCGTTCGGTGATCGTCAACCTGCACCATGTGGCGCAGGTGGTGCGCAGCCTCAACGAAACCGCCGACGTGCACCTGCGCGGCCGCAGCGAGGTGCTGCCGGTCAGCCGCAGCTATCTGCACCTGTTCCGGCAGATGTAGCGCTCAGCCCAGGCTCAGCACTCGCGCGTGAAATCGCGCTCGCGCCTTCGGCAGGCGCAGGGTTCCTTCCGGAACCCTGCGTCCGGCCTCAGCCCTCGCGCGTGAAATCGCGCTCGCGCCTTCGGCAGGCGCAGGGTTCCTTC
>Ga0164241_10000726_pt1 | contig 51021 bp, 58 predicted proteins | sample OricomyardsoilBY_FD_108780 | JGI IMG/M metagenome (GOLD analysis project Ga0164241, IMG submission 108780) | Backyard soil microbial communities from Emeryville, California, USA - Original compost - Back yard soil (BY) | ecosystem: Environmental > Terrestrial > Soil > Unclassified | place: USA... | reverse complement strand
CGAGCCGTTTGGTCTTGTGGAGGCCCGGTCGCGAGGACGCTCGCCCCACCGGTTATTTTTAATCCTGAAAAATTTTGTAAATTCCGCCCCGGCTTTTATACTCCGCGCCATGAACGAACCGATTTTACAACTCGACCTCCCCGGCATCAAAAAAGTCCGCTCCGGCAAAGTCCGTGAAGTTTTCGATCTCGGCGACGCCTTCCTGCTCGTCGCCAGCGACCGCATCTCCGCCTTCGACGTCATCCTGCCCAACGGCATTCCGCGCAAAGGCGAGGTGCTCACGCAAGTTTCGCACTTCTGGTTTGAGAAATTTTCCACGCTCGTGCCGAATCATCTGCTCGCCGGCGCGAACGATCCGTTGCCGGAAAATCTCCGGCCGTTCGCCGACAAACTGGCGAAGCGTTCCATGATCGTGAAAAAGGCCAGGCCGCTCGCCATCGAGTGCATCGTGCGCGGCTATCTTTCCGGCAGCGGCTGGAAAGAATACAAAAAATCGCAGACCGTGTGCGGAATCAAATTACCCGCCGGTTTGACCGAATCCGCCGAACTGCCCGAACCCATTTTCACGCCGTCCACCAAGGCCGAAGAAGGCCACGACGAAAACATCTCGTTTGAAGAAGCGCAGAAAATTATCGGCGCAGAACTGGCGAATCAAGTGCGCGACTTGAGCCTGAAGCTCTACCAGGCCGGCCGCGACTACGCCCGCGAGCGCGGCATCATCATCGCCGACACGAAATTTGAGTTTGGCCTGTTCGATGGCAAGCTCATCCTGATTGACGAAGTGCTCACGCCCGATTCCTCGCGGTTCTGGCCCGCCGATCAATTTGCGCCCGGCCAAGGCCAGCCGAGCTTCGACAAACAATTCGTCCGCGACTATCTCGAAACGCTGGCATGGGACAAAACCCCGCCCGGCCCGCAATTGCCGGAAGACGTCGTCGCCAAGACCAGCGCGAAATATCTGGAGGCGTATGAGCGGCTGACGGGAAAGAAATTGTGACCGGAATCGCCAAATCCAAAAACAACGTCATCATCCGGCTCACGGACGAACGCTGGTCGCACATTTGCGAGGAACACGCCGAACTGGCGGGCTTGCGGCTGGACGTTTTGGAAACGGTGGCCGAACCGGAACGGATTGTCAGCGGCGGCGCGGGTGAACTGCTGGCGCTCAAAAAACAATCCGATGGCAAAATCTTGGTCGTCGTGTATCGTGAGGAGGCTGGCGACGTCTTTGTCATTACCGCGTTTTTAATGCGGCGCGAAGCCTCGCTCAACCGGAGAAAACAACTATGGCCGTAGCCGAAATCAACGAATTCCTGAAGCTGGTGCCGGCGGTGCGCCGCTCGCCGCACCGGTATCTCTGGTCGTCCTACGACGCCGAGGCGGACGTGCTTTACATCAACTTCAAGAAGCCCAGTCACGCCACCGATTCGGAAATGACCGACGACGACATTCTCGTCCGCTACGAAGGCGAGGAAGTGATTGGCCTGACCGTGTTGCACGCCAGCACGCGATAAACTCCCGCGCCAAAACTTCCGCGAAATATCTGGAAGCTTATGCGCGATTGACGGGAAAGAAATTGTAATTTATGGCCGACATATTTTATGACGTATTTCAAAAAGCGTTTAGCCCCGACACACAAATAAAACTGGCGAAAGAATCGGCAATTCAAATCACACAACGAATCGGATCAAAGGTGGAGTCTAATAGGCGGCTGATAATTGGAGAGCCATATTGTCCGTATAAAATCCCGATGCACACGAAGGACTTTTGGTGCACGGTTTTTGTTTCTGACATTTCGTATCTTTTCACGGCGAATCATAGAAGTCCCACAAAGGCGATTATGCGCTTATCTGATTTTAGTGTGCGCCTAAAAACTGCGGAGATTGGGTTTCCAAAACCAGAGCTTGTGCCAAAAATATCTGACGTTATTGGCACAGAAATTTATACATACCAAGACGGTTTGCCTGACGATTATTTTGAGCGAAGGTTGCTTTCTAAATCACTTCTCGCTCTCTTTAAGAAAATTAAATTCAACCCGATTACTGAATTTACATTTAGTCCGCTGCATATCCGAGTAATATCTTCGTTCCGGTTCGCTTCGCTTTGTATTGAACAAACGCAAATCTTTCAAGAATTGATAGTTTCAACTTTTGAACAGGCAAAAGAACGGCAAAAATTTTGATTTAATCTGAATTATGCAATTTCTTTGCATGACAAGTCACCAACGTGTTTTTTATGTGTTAAAACGTATTCATGCAAGCGGCACAGACAATTTCATCTCATCGCGGGGCGCTGGAAAATCCGCCGAACCGGTTTGAGCCGATTTATCTCGAACCGGATGCGGATTGGAATCCCGACGATGATTTTGGTGGCCGCCCGCAAGGACCGAGGACGCAGTTTTTCAAAGACCACAGCGCGTCGGTCATCTCGCGCACGGACAGTCCGGATGTCGGGTTCATGGCCAGCCTCAATCCGTATCGCGGCTGCGAACACGGCTGCATCTATTGCTACGCACGGCCCACGCACGAATATCTCGGCTTCAGCGCGGGGCTGGATTTCGAGAGTAAAATCATGGTCAAGGAGGATGCGACCGAGTTGTTGCAGAAGGAATTGTCGTCGCCGAAATGGCAACCGAACGTCATTTTCATGAGCGGCGTGACGGATTGTTATCAGCCGGTGGAGCGGAAGTTGAAACTGACGCGGCGTTGTCTGGAAGTGCTGGCGGAGTTCCGCAACCCGGTCTTCATCATCACGAAGAACCAGCTCGTCACGCGCGACATTGATGTGTTGTCGGAACTGGCGCGGCACCATGCGGCGTCGGTGTGGCTTTCCATCACGACGCTGGATGCGGAACTGCGCAAGATCATGGAACCGCGCACGTCGCCGCCGGCCGCGCGGCTGGCGGCGTTGCGGGAATTGTCGGCGGCGGGCATTCCTGTGGGCGTGAACGTGGCCCCGATGATTCCCGGTCTGACCGACCACGAAATTCCTGCGATCTTGAAAGCCGCGCATGAAGCTGGCGCACGAGCGGCGGGCTATACCGTGGTGCGATTGCCACATGCGGTCGCGCCATTGTTTGAGCAATGGCTGGCGACGCATTTTCCCGGCCGCAAACACCAGGTTCTCAACCGGCTGCGCGCGCTGCCCGACGGCAAGCTTTACACATCAGAATGGGGCCAACGCTTCACCGGCGGTGGGATTTTTGCGGAACAAATCGCGCAGATGTTTCACGTCGCCAAGCGCAGGGCCGGATTCACCGATGAAATGCCGGAGCTTTCCACAGCGGCGTTTCGGCGTGCAGGCGGCACGCAGTTGTCGCTATTCTCCTGACATGCAAACCCCCGTTGAAACTTTCCCGCCATCGCTGCGTTGCGGACGCATGTATCCAAAAACATGTTCAAGGCGGTGGTTGACCTGGCTGGCGACATGGTTGTTTCTCGGTTTGCTGGCGTCGGCCCACGCCGCTGAAGTCGTGAGCCATGACCTGTTCACGCCCGCCCTTCCGGGTTCCGTGACCATCGGCGGACGGCTCGGCGAGAAATTGAATTTATGCGTCACAAATCGTTTGCTGGCGCAGGACATCGAAGCGGTGGTCCAACCGTATCGGGAAAAAACGGAGACCGGCGGCGCGGATTGGCGCTGTGAATATTGGGGCAAATGGTTCACCTCGCTGGCGCTGGCGGACGCCTACCATTCCACGCCCGCCACGCGCAGGAAACGCGATGAAGCGGCGGAGGAGTTGATCGCGACGGCGGCACCGGACGGCTATCTCGGAACGCGCCAACCGAAATACCGGCTGGAAGGCTGGGATGTTTGGGGCGGCAAATATGCGTTGCTGGGTTTGATCGCGGATTATGACCGGACGCATGACGCGGCGGTGCTGGAGGCGGCCCGCCGGCAAACGGATGTCTTGATCGCCGAACTCGGTCCGGGCAGGACCGACATCGCGGATGTCGGCGAATGGAATGGTTTGCCTGCGTCGTCAGTATTGGAACCGGTGGTTTTGGTTTATGATCGGACGGGTGAGAAAAAATATCTGGATTTTGCCGAATACATTGTTGCCTGCTGGAGCCGGCCATCGAAACGGTTGCCGGCGGGCATGAGGCTGGTGGAAGATGCTTTGGCAGGAAAAAATCCGGATCAGATGTGCGCGCCGAAAGCTTATGAGATGATGTCGTGCTTCGAAGGTTTGTGCGAACTTTACCGGGCCACCGGTAAACACAAATATCTCGAAGCAGCGATCAAACTCGCCGACGGCGTCCGGCGCGCGGAGGAAGCTTTGGTCGGCGTGGGCACGAGCAATGAAGTTTGGTATGACGGCGCGAACAAGCAGACCGGCGTGATCCAAAAGCCGATGGAAACCTGCGTGACGGTGACGTGGATGAAACTGTGCTACCAGCTTCTGCGGCTGACCGGCGACGTGCATTATGCGGACGAATTGGAGAAAAATTTATACAACGGCCTGCTCGGTGCGATGATGCCGGACGGAAATTGGTGGGCCTACTTCAGCGGCCTGATGGGCGTGCGCGTGCCGAGTTACGTGCAGCACGCGGATGTCGGCTTGAGCTGCTGCGTGGTCAACGGCCCGCGCGGGCTGATGCTGACGCCGTTCTGGGCGTTCATGCAAAGCGCCGACGGCCCGGTTGTGAATCTTTACGCGCCCGGCACCGCGCAAGTCGGCGATGTGAAACTCGCAATCAACGGTGATTATCCCGTGAGTGACCATGTGGAAATCCGCGTGACGCCGGCCAAGCCGAAGGAATTCACGCTGACCCTGCGTATTCCAGATTGGAGTGAGCAAACCGAATTGAAAGTGAATGGCAAGACGTTACCGCTCACGCCGGGCTACGCGAAGATTCGGCGAACATGGAAGAAGGGCGACCGCGTGGAAATCACTTTTGACCTGCGCGGTCGCGTTGAAAAATTGAACGGCCAGGCGGCGCTTCAACGCGGCCCGGTGGTGTTGTCGCTGGACAACCGGCTCACGTCTCCTGCCAATCGTGAGGTGACTCTTGACCAAAATCCAAAATTGAAACCCGATCCGGCGTCCGCCAGAAAAATTGGCGCGTGGATGGCGTTTGATGTGGACGGGCTAATTTTTTGCGATTACGCCTCGGCGGGCAACGCATTCAGCGAACAGAATATGTTCCGCACCTGGTTGCCACAGCCGTTGAATCTGGCGACTGTTTATGAAACCGGGCAGACGTGGCAAACACTTTCGCACGCCAATCACTGGACCAATCCACCCAAACCGCGTCCGCAGGTGGAAGATCGGAAACACGATCTGGCGCTGGCAGCGAATGGAGCCACGGCCATTTCGGACAGCGAATATGCGAAGGAACCCGGCGACACGGTCAAGGTGATTGATGGAATTATTGCCACACCGGAAGATTTTTCCAATCGCTGGCATTCGTCACTGGATACGCCGCATCCGCATTGGATTGAAGTGCGTCTGGCGAAACCATCAAAGATTGGCCGGGTGATCATTCACTTCGCCGATCCAGCCGGTTTTCCGGTCAGTTTTGCAGGCGGCGGACGAATCAATGGAAAAGAACGTCAGATTTTCAACGTGACTGACAACCGTGAGCGGCAAGTTTATCAGACGAAGTTCGCGCCGGTGACGATTGATTTCTTCCGGCTGACGATTCGCGCCTCGGCCAACCCGGCTTATCCAAACGCGGCGCAGATCAGCGAAATTGAATTGTATCCATGATGGAATCCAAAATCAGCTTCCGATGCAGGACGGTCGCTTGTCGGAACGGGTTCGCCAGTCGGTGGCTTGAACAAGCACGGCAACCAATGGCTCCAAACCTGCTTGATCTGCTGCATCGAAGCGTCCGGGTTTAGGCGCATCCAAATCCAGCACGCCGAGCAGGACGCCGTTTTTCAGCAGCGGCACGACGATCTCGGAACGCGACGCCGCGTCGCACGCGATGTGACCGGGAAATTCGCTGACATCGCGCGCGACGACGGGCCGGCGCGTGGCGGCGGCGGTGCCGCAAACGCCCTTGCCCACGGGAATCCGCACGCAGGCCGGCTTGCCTTGAAACGGGCCGAGCACCAGAATATTTTCTTTCAGCAGATAAAAGCCCGCCCAGTTCAAGTCCGGCAGCGCATTAAAAAAGAGCGCGGCGGCGTTGGCGAGATTGGCGACGCGGTCGCGTTCACCGTGCAGCAGCGCGCGAAGCTGTTTTTCCAGATCACGGTAGCCGGCAGCCTTGTCGGTGAAATCAATGGCGTCAGAGGCAAACACAGCGCCGACATGCTAAGGATGGCGGCGGTTGAGTCGAGCATATCTGGCTTGCCGAACGGCGTGATTCCGGCGAAAACTGCGGGGCCATTTGGCATGATGCAAACACTCGTCGAAGATTTTCTGCAATACCTGCGCCACGAGCGCGGGCAGTCCGACAACACGGCGAAAACTTACGCCGCGTTGCTGGGTAAATTCACCGCGTGGGCGGAACGGCAAAACCTCACGGACTGGCAATCGGTCGAGTTGAAACATCTCATGGCGTTTCTCTCGCATGAACGGATGCGTCCGCTGGCCGACGAGCCGAAAGACTCCGCGAAACGCCTGAGCGGCGAAAGCGTGTATCTGGAGATCGCGGCGCTGCGGGCGTTCTACAAATTCGCCGAAAATGAAAAAACACTGCCGGCGAACGTGGCGGAAAATCTTTCATTGCCGCGCCGGTGGAAACGCATGCCGAAGGCGCTGTCGAACGAAGAGATTGAAAGGTTGTTGAAGCTGGAAGAACCGGCGACACCGGAAAATTTGTGCGATCAGGCGATTTTGGAACTGGCTTACGCTTCCGGTTTGCGCTTAAGCGAACTCAAAAACTTGCGATTGGAGCAGCTTCATCTCGACGCCGGATTCATCAACGTCATCGGCAAAGGCAACAAGGAACGCGTCGTGCCGGTCGGCAAAACGGCGGTGGCGGCCTTGAACCGGTTCATTGAAGCGGGCCGGCCGAAACGGGTCACGCCAAAATCGCCGGCAAATGTTTTCCTGACGAAACGGGGAACGCCGTTTGCGTCGGTGACGCTGTGGAAGCGCATCAAGGAACGCGTCAAGCGGGCGGGCATTGAGCGGAACATCACGCCGCACATGCTGCGGCACAGTTTTGCGACGCATCTGCTGGAGCATGGCGCGGATTTGCGGGTGATCCAGGAACTGCTCGGCCACGCGAACATCAGCACGACGGAGATCTACACGCACGTCACGGGAAATCGGCTGCGGGAAATTCACTGGAAATTCCATCCTCGCGCTAAAAATGAATGATGGCTTTTGGGAGCCGGGCGCGATCTTCCGGCCGGATGAATTAAAGAAAGCTTTACTGTATTTTCGCCCGGTAGTAACGGGCCGGCAGAGTTGAAGCCACGGCATCGGTGTAGTTGATGCTGCCGGTTGTGACCAGATTGGTGCAGATGGGCGTCCAGTTTTTCAGGTCGGATGAAGCTTGGATGACCACGTTGGAACCGACCGGCCCGGATAATTTGAGCTTGAACCCGCCGGTCACCATGCCCGTTTCCGTGGAAACAAAACTGACCACGTTTGACAACGTGTTTGAAATCGTATCAGTAAGGACGATTAAGTTAGCAGTGCTGCTGGTCACATGACCTATGCCATTGCTTATGCGGACTGAATAATTTCCAGCATTTGTGAATGCCACGTTTTTTACCGTCAGAATGCTGATTGGGATAAGGCCCAAAAGGCCAAGTATGTTTGTGGTGCCAGTAACAATTATGGTGTTGCTATCAGGGGAAATTGAATTGCCATTGAGCCTCCAATCAAAAGACATAGACGTAAGGCTAGTTGCGACCACCGCAAAAACAGCAGTGCCTCCATTTTGGACAGATAAGCCCAAAGGTTGGACAATAATAACAGGAGGAAGCCCAATTCCTTGGGCTTGGCTTTTGGTGGTCAAAAAGCCAATAAAAGCCAAACATAACGCGGCTTTCGCAAGCCAACGGATCTGGTTTTTATAGTTGCTTTTCATAATACAGGACACTTTCAGCCGTTTTCATGCCAAGAGTGCCTAAAAATTAGAATCGGTAGGTCACTTTCACCTGAAAAGTGCGTCCGTCCTGTTGAATTTCGTTTTGTAAATGAAAGCGGGAGGCCGGGTCATAATACGTGGTTCCCAGCAAATTATAGACGCCGGCTGAGACATTCAAATTTTTGACGAGGTTTTGGCTGAACAGCGTAAAATTGACCACGGCATAACCGGGCGCGTCGGCGCCCGTCAAAGTATTTCCAGAAAGATCGGAATAATATGTGTGGCGGCTGCTGTTATATTGGACTTCCAAGCCGGCAAAAATCTTGTCCTTGAAGACCGGCACATCCACGTTGAATTTTACCAGGTGCATGGGCGAGTCCGGCAGGCCGGCGTCAGTGTCGCGATTTTCGCTGTGCTGAAGCGTGTAGCTCAAGCGGGCGTGGATCCGGTTTTGCCATTTGCCCTCCAGCGCCAGCTCCATGCCCAGGGTGCCGGCGTTGAAGTTGGTGAAGCTGCCATCTTGAAAATTGATCATGTCGTCCATCTGGTTGTAGTAGCCGGAAATGGATGAACGCAGATTTTTGCCGATGCCCTGTTCATAGACGAGTTCGTAGGAGGTGATTTTTTCCGGCTGGATGTCTTGAAAGCGCGGGTCGCTTAATTCCAAAAAGTTCGGGTCGCGAAAGGCCGTTCCGTAAATGAACTTGAACGTGGATTGCGCGAACGGATCGTAGATGAGCGCCGCGCGCGGATTGATGGACGGGTCAAAGCTGCCGTATTGATCAAAACGCGCGCCGGCGGTGAGATGCAGGTTGGTGACGATGGCAAAATCGCCCTGGGCAAAAATTCCATAACTATGCCGCTGGCTGTGAACATCCGTGAAAACAGTTCCCGTGCCCGGCTCGGACACGCTGCGATCCTGCCGGAAATCATCGCGATATTCGGCCCCGACGGTGAGGACATGTTTGTCGAAGATTTTTTTGTTCACCTGCACCTCGCCGCCCGCCCATTCGCCGGTCTGCTTTTCCTCGTAGAAGTTCGTGGTCACGGGGTAGCCGATTTGCAAATCGCTCCGGTCATAATAAACATTGGCGGATACATCCAGATCGTCGTCAAATTTATGCGCATATTTCAAGGTGGCGTAACTCCGGTCATCCACCGTGTTCAAGCGCGAATCATTAAAAGTGGTGTCGTATTGCGCGGTCGGGTTGCCTTTCTCGCGGTTGATGTAGGCCCCTTCCAAAGTAAAATCTTTATAGTCAACCGAGCCAAAAAAACTGCCGAAGCCGTCGTCGTCCAGCTTGTGCGCGAAGCCGTTGTTTTGCGCCGGGGTGTTGAATTGCGGATAGAACAAATTTTCCGGCCCGTCGCTGCTGAAAAAAGTGCCGGACAACAAAAATTGCGGGCCGTTGGTCAATTGGCCGCCGATGGTCACGCGGCCGGAATAGGAATTATAGCTGCCATACATGCCGGAAACCTCCGCGCCGTTCACCTGTTTTCCCTGGCGCGTGATGACATTCACCACGCCCAAAAAAGCGTTGTTGCCATAAAGCGCCGAACCGGGGCCGCGGATGATTTCCACGCGGTCAATCAAATCAACGTCCAATATGAAGGCCGTATCAATGGCCGCGCCGTCATTGAGATCGCTGTTGATGCGGTGGCCGTTGACGAGCAGCAGAATGCGGCTGTTGAAATCGCCGAGGCTGACGCCGCGCGTGCCCAGGAAACTGTAGTTCCGGTCGTTGGAAACATAAAAGCCCTGCACGCTCGCCAGCACGTCGGCGAGCGTCCGATAGCCGTAATGCTTGATGTCATCCGCAGTGATGACCGTGGTGGAGGACGGCGCTTCCGTGGCTTTCTGTTCAAATTTTGAGGCGCTGTAAACTTCTGGCACCTGAATCTGCATCAATTCTTCCAGCGGCAAGTCGGCCAGATCCTGCACCTGATTTGTGCTGTCATCCGCCCGGGCGCAGAACACGGCAAAGCCCAGCGCAATCAATAAAAACCAGCGCCGCAGCCCACGCGTCGGGTCAAGCCCGGTCAATGAATGAGGTTTCCCTTGGTTCATGCTCGGAATCAGGCGTTTTTTGGATTTATCTGGTTTAACATCAGCGGCCTCAATCCAGCACGATAGTTGCCATGTTAAGCGGGATTAAAACTAAATTGTGCCGGTTCGCATGAAGACAATTCAAAGAAAATTTTTGGACGGTTGGAAAACTTGACAACATCGGGGAAATGCACCGTCATAAACAACAATCTTTTGTGACTGGCAGCCAGAAAAAAATTTGCCGCCCTTTCCCGCGCGCCTTGAATCAAATTCAGGCCGGTGCGATTGGGGAGGGCGTGGCCGGGCGCGCAAAAGAAAAAAACACCGACGGGACATTTTCTGCTTTAGTGGCAGCAATGTTGCTTTTGACTTTCGTTTTTGCCCCGAGGTTAAGCGGTTTGGCGCAAGAGTCCTCTCCGACCGAATATCAGATCAAGGCGGCCTTCCTGTATAATTTTGCGAAATTTGTCGAATGGCCGCCGCAAGCGTTTGCCGACGCCCAGTCGCCCATCGTCATCGGCGTGCTGGGGAAAAATGTTTTTGACGATAATCTGGAGAAAATCATCCACGGCAAAACCGTCAATAACCGGCCTTTTTTGTTCAAAGAATTGCACACGGCAACGGAGGCGACGAACTGCCATATCCTGTTCATCAGCGTGTCGGAAAAAGAAAAGCTGCCCAAAATTTTGGAAAGCCTGCGCGGCACAAGCGTGCTGACGGTAAGCGAATCGGATCAGTTCATCGCCTCTGGCGGCATGATCAATTTTGTCATTGAAGACCAAAAAGTTCATTTTCAAATCAACGACAAGGCGGCCAAAAAGGCGGGGTTGAAAATCAGTTCCAAACTTTTAAGCCTGGCGGCACACAGTCATTAAAACCTTGCTGCGGAACGGAAAACGCTGCATGGCCAGGCGAGACGCCGGCAGCCGGCAAAGCGCCGGCGTTTCGCATCGAAACATGACAATTGTGCCCCGATTTCAGGACATTTCCATCAAGCGCAAGCTGACGGCCATCATCATGGTCGCCAGCACGGTTGCCCTGCTGCTGGTCTCTGCCGGTTTCGTGAGTTATGAACTGGCCACTTTTCGGAAAACGATGGTGAGCGATCTCTCGACGCTGGCCGGCGTCATTGGGAATGAAAGCAACTCCGCGCTTGATTTCAAAGACCAGGACCGGGCAAGGGAAATTTTGGGCGGACTGATCGCGGAAAAACATATCGTCGCCGCCGCGCTCTATGACAGTGATGGAAATCTTTTCGCCGAATATCCCACGAACGCGACGGCGGCGGATTTTCCCGCGCGGCCTGAATCTTACGGTGCGCGCTTCGAGCAAAACCGGCTGGTTCTCGTTCAAAAAATCCATGATGCCGGCGGTTTTGCCGGAACCGTGTGCCTCGCTTCGGATTTGCAGCAGATTCACGAACGGTTTGTTCGCTACGCGGTGATGATTTTGCTTTTCATGGTGGCGTCGTGGCTCGTGACTTTGTTTCTTTCCGCGCGGCTTCAGCGGGTCATTTCCCGTCCCATTTTTCATCTGGTGGAAACGGCCAAGATTGTTTCCGGAGAAAAAAAATATTCCGTCCGGGCGGCCAAGGAAGGCAACGATGAAATGGGCCAGCTCACCGACCGGTTCAACGAAATGCTGGGACAAATCCAGCAGCGCGACTCGGAATTGCAGCAGGCGCATGACAAGCTCGAAATCCGCGTCACGGAACGCACGCGCGCCCTCCGCGAGGAAATCGCCGAGCGTCATCGCGCCGAAGCTTCGTTGAAACAGCAGTTTTCCCGCATCAGCCTGCTCAACCAGATCACGCAGGCGATCGCCGACCGGCAGGACACGGACAGCATTTTGCACGTCGTCCTGCGCCAGCTTGAAGATCACATGGGGCTGGATTTCGGGATGGTGGCCTTGTTCGATGAACAGGCCCGGAGCTTGAACGTGGCGGCGATGCGCATGAAAAATTTTCTGCTGGCCGCCAAATCCGATTTGCAGGAAGGCGCGGTGATTTCTCTCTCGGAAACCGGCTTCCAGCTTTGCGAAAAAGGACAGACAGTTTATTTTTCAGACACCGTGAAGGTGGCGGCGCCGTTCACCGACAAGCTGGCCGTCACCGGCTGGCGTTCCGCCGTGGCCGTGCCGTTGATGGTGGACAGCAATCTTTTTGGCGTGCTGGTTGTCGCGCGGCTCCAGCCCGACGGTTTCAGCAGCGGTGATTGCGAATTTCTCCGCATGTTGAGCGAACACGTTGCCCTGGCCGCGCACCAGAGCCGGCTGCACCGGGATCTTGAAAAAGCCTACAATGAACTGCGCCAGACGCAGGCGACGGTTTTGCAGCAGGAACGTCTCAAAGCCTTGGGCCAGATGGCCAGCGGCATCGCCCACGATGTGAACAACGCGCTTTCACCCATCGTCGGATTTGCCGACCTGCTCATGAGCGGCGAAAAAGAACTGACGGCCAGCGGTAAAAAATATCTGAAATATATCCGCACGGCCGGCGAAGACATTGCGCACATTGTTGCCCGATTGCGGGAATTTTACCGCACGCGGGAGCAGAATGAATCGTTGCAGCAACTGAACCTTAATTCGCTGGCGGAACAAGTCGTGGACATGACCCGTCCGCGCTGGCGCGATATTCCGCAATCAAACGGCATCACGATTGAGGTGCAAACTGACCTCGCCCCGGACGTGCCGAAACTGGCCGGCATTGAAAGTGAAATTCGCGAAGCCTTCACCAACCTGGTTTTGAACGCCGTGGACGCGATGCCCGATGGCGGCAAAATTATTCTTCGCACCCAGGTTTTGCGCGATGCAAACAACGGCAGGCATCCCAAGGAAGTTGCGATTGAGATCAGCGATTCCGGCACGGGCATGAGCGAGGAAACCCGCAAACGCTGCCTCGAACCATTTTTTTCCACCAAGGGCAAACGCGGCACCGGCCTCGGCCTGGCGATGGTTTATGGCGTCGTGGAGCGGCACGAAGGCAAGATCGAAGTCCTGAGCGAGCTGGGCCAAGGCACGACCTTCCGCCTGATTTTTCCCGTGCGCGCCAAACTTTGCCAGGATGATGAACCGGAAGACAGCAGCCCCGCCGTCGAACCGTTGCAAATTTTGTGCATTGATGACGAACCGCTGCTGCGCGAACTCATCAAGGAAATCCTTGAGCGCGACGGCCACACGGTCGAGGTCAGCGATTGCGGGCAGTCCGGGCTGGACGAATTTCGCATTGCCCGCGAACGCGGCCGGCCGTTTGACGTGGTCATCACGGATCTTGGGATGCCTTATCTCGACGGCCGGCAAGTCGCGAAGCTGCTCAAGCAGGAATCGCCGGCCACGCCGGTCGTGATGCTCACCGGCTGGGGCGCTTTTATGAAAGAGGACGGAAATGTCCCCGCGCATGTGGACGGCATCCTCAGCAAACCGCCGCGTGCCAAAGAACTCCGGGAAATTTTAAGCCACTTTCATCCCGCCAAAAAAGACGCGCGCCCGGTGGCCGCAGAAATTTTATCGGTTTAAGAAAAGTTGAAATAATTTTTCCGCCGGCCTCGGTTTATTTAAAATCATACACGGTGACATTCTTCACGAAGGGCTTCACGTATTGCGCGATAAATTCCAGGTGCAGCGGATGCACCTGATAATCATCCTGCGCCTGCTTGCTGGCGAAGGCGGTGTTGAGCGCCACCTGATAACTTTGATCCACGACGGGCCGCGTGCTGCCGACCATCTTGCCGACGTGGAAATGCGTGAGGCCGGGGATGGGCTGGAGATATTTTTTCGCGCCGGCGATGACCTCATCGGCGGCCTCGGGTTTGGCGGGATCGGTCCAGAATATGACAACGTGTGAAAACATGAAACGATTTAACCACCAAGGCGCAAAGCCACAAAGAAAATTCATCGCCGTTTTTCTTTCGTGTCTTTCGTGTCTTTCGTAGTTAAAATTTCCCCATCAATTTATGAGCAAAACCGCATTGTTATTCGCCGGGCAAGGCGCGCAAGTCGTCGGCATGGGCAAGGACCTCGCCGAAAAATTTCCATCCGCCAAAGCGTGGTTCGACCGCGCGAATACCGTGCTCGGCTACGACCTCGCCCAAATTTGTTTTGAAGGCCCGGCAGCCGAACTGACCAAAACTGAAAACGCGCAGCCGGGAATTTTTCTGGTGAGCTGGGTTTGTTTTGAATTGCTCAAGGAACAGGTGCCGAATCTGAAATTTGACGCGACGGCCGGACTTTCGCTCGGCGAGTTCACGGCGTTGACGGCGGCGGGCGCGATGAGTTTTGAAGATGGCTTGCGCGTCGTTCGCCAGCGCGGACGTTTCATGCAGGAAGCGTGCGACGCCACGCGCGGCGGCATGGCGGCGATCATCGGCTTGGACGAAACGCCGACGCGCGAAGTTTGCGCCGAAGCCGGCGTCGTGCTGGCGAATTTGAATTGTCCCGGTCAACTGGTGATTTCCGGCGAGGCGGAGAAAATCGCGAAGGCATGTGAACTGGCCAAAGCCAAAGGCGCGAAACGCGCGTTGCCGTTGACGGTCGCGGGCGCGTATCATTCGCCGCTGATGGCGAGCGCACAGCCGAAGCTCGCGGCGGAACTGGCGAAGTTGAATCTGGCCGCCCCGACTGTTCCCGTGATTTCCAATGTCAGCGCCCTGCCACACGGCACGCCGACCGGAATGAACGGACGGCTGGTCGAGCAAGTTTGCGCGTCGGTGCGCTGGGAAGAATCCATGCGCGTCCTGCTGGCGCAGGGTTTCACGCGGTTCATCGAACTCGGCCCCGGCGCGGCCTTGAGCGGCTTTATGAAACGCATTGATAAATCCGCGCAAATGCTGAATGTCGCAGACGCGGCGAGCTTGGAAGCCACGGTGAAGGCGCTGGCGTGAGGCTTGGGAAACAGCGATGCTAAAGCCCGCGCCGTCCAGACGCTTCGCGCAATTCGAGAGACGCTTGGCCGTCGCGAAGCGTCTGGACTGCGTGCGGTTCACCGCCGCTTTTCCCGGCACTTCAAAAATCATCCGCCACGTTCACCCGGTCAATCTTGAAACCGTAAATCGTCCTCACCTGCGCCGGTGACGCCACGCGCTCAAACCACGCCGCCGAGCACCACGGGTATTGGTTCGCCACGGCCACCAGCTTGTGTTTCACGGCATTTTGATGGACATAGTTCAGTCGCGCCAGATAGCTGTGCTGGAGGGTCAGCTTGGTGTCGCGAAAATTAAACCACACCTGCCGTCCGCGCACGCCATCCAGTTCGTTCAAATCATGCGCGGAAACGCCGTGCAGATCATGGAGAAATTCACCGAGGTTTTTTGAATCCTGATTTCCGCGCGCGACGAGGTGGTAATGGTTCGCAAACACCGCCCACGCCTCCAGTTGCCAGCCGAACTTTTTGGCGAACGAAAGCACCAGCCGCTCCAGCAAATCCCGCTTGGCCGGCGTGTTGAAAAGGTGCTGTTGGTGCAGCGTGCTGGCGGTGACGAAATACACGGCGTTGTCGGCCAGCCGGTGGACCGGGGCGTGCGGCCAGTCCTTCGGCAGCAGTTGCGATTTCAAATCCACAAGCGGCGGGGAAGGCAGGCTGAACGACGCCGGTCGTGATGGATAAGGCTGGGAATCCATGCGGTGAGGCTGGCAAAAAGTTTTGTGGCTGCAAGCGTAAATGACGCTAGGCAAAAGCGGCGCTGAAGCGGCCGCAGTCCAGACGCTTCGCGTTTGTCGGGCGGCCCTTGAATTGCGCGGAGCGTTTGCACGGCGGGCGGGTTCTGGAAAGATTCGCTCACAGCCGAAATGATCGCAGAAATAGTTCACGAACTCAGACCGGGCGCGGATTGGAACAGTTTTATGAAGTGTATTGATAAATCCGCGCAAATGCTGAACGTCGCGGACGCGGCGAGCTTGGAAGCGGCGGTGAAAACATTAAATGGTTGAATCGTCGCATCGGCTTGCTTTTGCGCCGACATAATTCGTCTTTGCAAATCAAACCCGCCGGTTTAAGGTTGTGGCATGAGTTCGGTTCAAGAAATTGAAGCGGTTTTGCCGAAGTTATCGCGCGCCGAGATTGAAGAAGTCCGCGCGTGGATTGATGATTTTCTGGAAGACCAGCTTGAATTGACCGACGACGTGAAGGCCAAGCTCGACCAATCCCGCCGTGAAATTGCCGGTGGCCATCACACCACCCACCAGCCGAAATGATCGTGGCGGCCGCGCTCCAAATCTGGTCGCACACATTTTCAAAATCCTTTGACATTTGTGAACGAAAATTGGTTTGGCTGAAAACCATGCAGGCGTTTTATTTATAGCTATGAAAACATTAAGGTTTTTGGTGCTTTACATGATGTTCTGCACTTGTGTTAGGGCTACAGATTATGAGGTGAAAGAAATTGGCAAATTTAAGGTTGGAGATTGTTTCACCGCTATGACAAACATCTACGCTATTGACGGACAATTTAGAACCGAAGAAGGAAATGACTTGGAGCAGCTAAAACAATGGGCAACAAATTTTAACAAGTCCATCATTGTCGTGCCTATTGGAACTACTTTTCAATTGAAGTCGGTGACCAAGCATAGCGAATGGTCTTGGAACACCGGCTTTTATACATATTACACCATCAAACTGATAGGGCTTGATAAGGAGTTCAAAGGGCAACAATTTGACGCTTCGGCCTTAAGTTACAGACATGAAACACGCATTTCGTATGAATGGGAATTTGGTGATATACCAGAAAGAACTTCAGAATGGCCGGTTGTTAAGCATTATCCGCAACGAATTATTTTGAAAAAAATCATTTCGGAATCTTCGTCAAAAACCGAAAAGTTTTCGTCGCAGCAAAGCAAAACAAATAATTCAGTTAAACAATAGCCCGCTAAATTTGTTTGGTGTCTCAAGTTGCTACTCCATCAGCCATTGTTTTTCGCGTGTATTTATTTTTCTTCCTAGTTTAGTCTTTTCAAAACTATGAACCGGCTTGCCAATCAAATCGCCGTTGTCACCGGGGCGGGCCGTGGAATCGGCCGGGCCATCGCGTTGAAATTTGCCAATGAAGGCGCGGATGTCGTTGTGGTCTCCCGCACGCAGGAAAATTCCGAGAAGGTCGCGGCGGAAATCCGCGCGCTCGGACGCAAAGCATGGGCGTTCGCGGTGGACGTGGCGGATGCCAGCGCGGTGAACGCCGCCGCCGAAAAAATTCTGGCCGATTGCGGCAAGGTGGACATTCTCGTGAACAACGCGGGGGTGACGCGCGACGGATTGCTGATGCGGATGAGCGACGCGGATTGGGACACGGTTTTGGACACGAATTTGAAGGGCGCGTTTCTGGTGACGAAGGCGTTCAGCCGCGCGATGATCAAGGCACGCAGCGGGCGCATCATCAACATTTCGTCGGTCATCGGCCTGATCGGCAACGCGGGGCAGTGCAATTACGCGGCGAGCAAGGCGGGCTTGATCGGCTTCACGCAATCGGCGGCGAAGGAATTGGCGGGGCGCGGCATCACGGTGAACGCGATCGCGCCGGGATTCATCCAGACGGACATGACGTCGGAGTTGAAGGAGGAGATGAAGGCGGCGTTGCTCAAGCAGATTCCGCTGGGCAGCTTCGGCGAGGCGGAGGACATCGCGGGCGCGGCGTTGTATCTGGCCAGCCCGGCGGCGCGTTACGTTACCGGCCAAGTGCTGACGGTGGACGGCGGAATGGTGATGTGACGGAAGTCATCCTCATCGTCATCCTCATGTTCATAAATCATTTTTTGAGGACGAGGATGAGCCTGAGGACAAGGAGGATTTAGAATTTGGTTGGAATCGAGGCTTGACGAGGACGGCTGCGGTAAGCTAGAAAAGCACCACTATTTATGTCAGACAAACCTATTGACCAACGTGTAAAAGACATCATCGTCGAACAGCTCGGCGTCAAGCCCGACCAAGTCGTGCCGGCGGCCAAGTTTATCGAAGACCTCGGCGCGGATTCGCTCGACACCGTCGAGTTGGTCATGGCGCTGGAAGAAGAATTCGGCATCGAGGTGCCGGATGAACAGGCGGAAAAGCTCCAGAGCGTCGGCGACGTGATCAAATACGTCGAAGAAGCGCAGAAATAACTTAAAATTGAACCGGCGGGGCAGTTTAAGCTGGACACAGCTTGAACTGCCCCGTTTGATTTTGTCATGGCAAACAACTATTCCGACCGCCGCGTGGTCGTCACCGGCCTGGGCGTCGTCACGCCGCTCGGCAACGACCTGAACACGTTCTGGCAAAACCTTGTCACCGGCCAGTGCGGGATTGATAAAATCTCGTCGTTCGACGCGACGCCGTTCACCACGCAAGTCGCCGGCGAGGTGAAAAATTTTGACCCGGCGCCCGCGTTTCCGTCGCCCAAGGAAATCCGCCGCACCGACCGCTATTCACAATTTGGCGTTCATGCCGCGTGGAGCGCGCTCAAGGATTCCCGGCTGGACCTGGAAAAGGAAAACCTGGATGAGATTGGCGTTTTCATCGGCTCCGGCATCGGCGGTTTGCAGACGACGAGCGAGCAGTTGAAAGTTTTGTTTGAGCGCGGCCCCGGACGGCTTTCGCCGTTCATGATTCCGATGCTCATCAGCAACATGGCTTCCGGCCTGGTCTCGATGTATTTTAATTTGCGCGGGCCGAACTTCGCCACCTGTTCCGCGTGCGCGACGGCGAACCACGCCATCGGCGAAGCGTGGCGCACCATCAAGATGGGCGATGCACAAGTGATGCTGGCCGGCGGCGCCGAGGCCACCATCGTTCCCATCGGCATCGGCGGATTCTGCGCCATGCGCGCCATGAGCACGCGCAACGACGATCCCAAGACGGCCTCCCGTCCGTTCGACAAGGATCGCGACGGCTTCGTTATGGGCGAAGGCTCCGGCGTCATCGTGCTGGAGGATTTGGAGCACGCCAAAAAACGCGGCGCGCAGATTTACTGCGAGATCGCCGGCTACGGCAACACCGCCGACGCGTATCATCTCACTTCGCCCTCGCCCGGCGGCGAAGGCGCGGCGCGCTGCATGAAAATGGCGTTGCGCTCCGGCGGCTTGAACACCACGGACATTTCCTATGTCAACGCCCACGGCACTTCCACGCCGCAGGGTGACGTCTGCGAAACCCAGGCGATCAAGACGGTCTTCGGCGATCATGCGAAGAAGTTCGTCGTCAGCTCCACCAAAGGCGCGACCGGTCACATGCTCGGCGCGGCGGGCGCGGTGGAAATGACCGCGTGCGCGCTGGCGCTCAAGCACAACCTCGTGCCGCCGACCATCAACCTGCAAAATCCCGATCCCGAATGCGACCTGGACTACGTTCCCAACACCGCGCGGGAAATGACCGTGAACGCCATCGTGAACAATTCCTTCGGCTTTGGCGGCCATAACTCGACCATCGCGGCGAAGAAGTTTGTGGACTGAACCCGCCGCAGTCATGGGCAAAATAATTTGAACATGAACAGCAATGGTCAGTTTCCGTGGCGGACGACCATTGTTGCATTGACGATTATTTGTTTGGCTCTCATCGGCGCGATGGTGTTCACGAAATCATGCCGCAAAGGCGGCGAACTTTTGGATTCCGCCGCCCGCAATTTTGTCACCGGGAACATCACCACGACCTTTCTCGAGGACATTCCCGTCATCACCTCCACGCACGGCAACGTGCTGGAACTAGCCAGTTCCACCAGCACCGAAACTTTCCGGCGGACGGATTCGCTGAATTCTTTCTGGGATTTGTTTTACGTCGGCACCACCACTGTCGAGATCCGCGTGCCCGTGACGTTTCGTTATCACATTTTGTTGTCCGACCCGTGGCGGCTGGCGGCGAAGGGCAACGTCTGCTTCGTCTATGCCCCGCAATTTCGTCCGACCCTGCCGCCGGCCATCAACACCGGCCTCATGGAAAAACAGGGCGAAAACGGCTGGGCGCGTTTTGACAAAAATCAGCGTCTGGATGAACTGGAACGCGACATGACCGGAATGCTGATTCGGCGCGCAAAATCTCCGGCGCATTTGAATTTGGTCCGCGAACAGTGCCGGAAATCCGTCGGCGAATTCGTCAAAAACTGGCTCATCCAAAAAGCGCAATGGACGAACACCTTTGATGCCATTGTCGTGGTTTTCCCGGATGAAAAGAAATTTTCCAGCGACCAGGCGCTTTCCAATTTCGATGGCAAACCCGTCATCCAGATTGAAAAACAGTGAACTTCCTCCCGCTCATCGAAGCCAAGCGTGAAGAAAAATTCTGGCGCCGGAACCGATTCACGAGTTCGCTGTCGCGCGAAAACTGGCGGAAAATTGTCTGAACTCCGGCGAGCCGTGCAAAAGTGGGATGAAATACTCGGCGCGCAAGGCGCGGATTTGAAAACATTCCACCAAAAAATTTCGCTCGATTTCACTGCGGCCGTCGTTTGAGAATTGAAGGCTGGCCGCAACGCATTTATTTCCAGATGCGATGCGCGCGTCATCACCCGGTTGAAAATGACGTTTGAAATTTCCGCCCGGGAAATTTCGGCACCGCCTTGATCCAGGAAATCGTCCGGTAGATTTCATGGTCAATTCCTTCCAAAAGTGGTTTTATGCAATCTTTTCCCAGAGCAAGATCTCCGGCAGGCCAACGCACAATTCATTCAGGCGCGGCAGCAAAACCTGGAGGTGCGTGTTTTTCAAGTGCGCGTCGAGGTGCGCCTTGCTCGTCCAGTTTTCGTGGAAGAGAAATTTCGCCGGGTCTTCGGGCTGCCGGTGCAAATCATAGTTGAGGCAGCCCGCTTCCTGGCGCGTGGGCGCGACGAGACTGATCAGCGCCTTTTGCAATTCGGCTTCCTTTCCGGGTTTCGCCTGAAACGTGGCGACAACGGTGACGTTTTTCATTTCGTGGCTTGATGTGTTTCGGAGTTATTGGATGGATTCGAGAATTTTCTCCGCCGCCGCGCGCGGGTTTTCCGCCGCGTAAATCGGCCGGCCAATCACGAGCCAGTTCGCGCCGGCAGCCAGCGCGTCTTTGGGCGTGAGCGTGCGTTTCTGGTCGTCGGCCTTTTCCGCGCCGGTGCGGATGCCGGGCGTGACGAGTTGCATGGAGGGCGGAATAATTTGACGAAGTTTCACGACTTCCTGCGGCGAGCAGACCAGCCCGCGCAGGCCGGCTTTCACCGCGACGGTCGCGAGGCGGCGCACTTGATATTCCACGTTCACGTCGAGGCCGATTTCGCGCAGCGCGCCCGCGTCCAGGCTGGTCAACACAGTGACGCCGAGGACGAGCGGCGGGATGCGGCCCAGTTTCCAGGCGATTTCCTCGACGGCCTGTTCGGCGGCGCGAAGCATCTCAAATCCGCCGCTGGTGTGAACGGTCAGCATCTGCACGTCAAGCTGCACGGCGGACGCGACGGCCTTGGCGACGGTGTTGGGAATGTCGTGAAATTTCAAATCGAGAAACACGCTCGCGCCGGTCGCGCGAATGCGGCGCACGATGTCCGGCCCGGCGCTGGTGAACAGTTCGCTGCCGATCTTGAACGCGCCCACGGCGGGCGCGATTTGTTCGGCGAGCGTCAACGCTTGTTCCGCAGCGGGCACGTCGAGGGCGGCGATGATGGGATTTCGCATGGCGATAATTTCCTACAGATAAACACAGATCGGGCCGGAACGCATCCGCGAATTTTGACTTGGCCGGAAATTTTTTCTAAACTGCGACCATGAAAATTGTCCGTCATACTGACAAAAACTATTCCGCCAGGCTCCGCGAACTTTCCGCCGGGGCCAGCCTTTTTGACGCGACGATTGAAGAACGGACACGGACCATTTTGCAGGCTGTCCAAGTGCACGGCGACCAGGCGCTGATTGAGCTTACGGAAAAACTTGACGGCGCGAAACTCACTGCCTGCCAATTTGCCGTCACGCAGGCGGAATTGTTTAACGCGTCGCTTGCCGCCGACGAACCACTGCGCGCCGCCGTCGCCGAAGCGGAAAAGAACATCGCGTTCTTCGCCAAAAAATCATTACGCAAAAATTGGTCGGCGAAAAATTCGCACGGCGCGAGCGTCGGCGAAAAATTCGACCCGTTCACCCGCGTCGGCGTTTATATTCCGGGCGGAACTGCGCCGCTCGTTTCCACCGCGCTGATGACCGTCACGCTTGCTAAAGTCGCGGGTTGCAAAGAAATCGTCGTCGTTACGCCGCCCGGCAAAAATGGCGCGATCAATCCCGCGATTTTGTTCGCCGCGCGTGCGGCAGGCGCGACGGAGATTTATCGCGTCGGCGGCGCGCAGGCGATTGCCGCGCTCGCTTACGGCACGAAGACGATTCGCCGCGTGCAGAAAATTTTCGGCCCCGGCAACGCCTACGTCAGCATGGCTAAACGCCTGCTCGTCGGGCGCGTGGCGATTGATTTGCTCGCTGGGCCGAGCGATTTGCTGGTGCTGGCCGACGACACGGCGAATCCGAAATTTGCCGCGTCCGACCTGCTCGCGCAGGCCGAGCACGGCTCCGGCCACGAACGCGTCTGGCTGGTGACGGATTCCGCGAAAATGTTGCGCGCCGTGGAAAAGGAAATTTCCCGGCAACTGCCCCGGCTCGCGCGCCGCGAACGGATTCAGCGCGTGCTGGATCGCCATTTCTGGCTCATTCAGGTCAAATCCATTGCCGACGGCGTGGTGCTGGCGAATCAGATCGCGCCGGAGCATTGCGAAGTCATCACGCGCGCCGCGCGGCGGGTGAGTGACGGCATCGTGACGGCGGGCGCGATTTTTCTCGGCAATTTTTCGCCGACGGTTTTGGGCGATTACATCGCCGGCCCCAGCCACGTTTTGCCGACCGACGGCGCGGGCGCGAGTTTCGCCGGCCTGACTGTGGACCAATTCCAACGCCGCACCAGTGTCGTCGAATACAATGCCGCCTCGCTCAAAAAGGCGGTGAAGTCCGTGAAAAAATTCGCCGAACTGGAAGGGCTTGATGCGCATGGGAAAAGTGCGGAAATAAGGAAATGATAATTGCAGCAACAAGCAATTTTTCGATGCAAATTATTTATGCGTTCGCATTAAGTGTTTTGATTCTTGCCATTTTGCTTTTGAAAGACCGGATTTTTCATCGCCATCCAAACAAAGAAGAAAGGACGGCAGCTTCAAAGCGATTTGAAGAACGCTTGTTGACCCCAAAAATTGATGAATTGGAGGGACATTTTGGTCATGCCTTGCCACAAGACATAAAGCTGTTTTACAGCAGTCGAGAGGAAATTTTGATAGAAAATATTGAAGTGGTTGGCGCAGACGACAAGGGTAATGAAAAAATTTGGTATATTGCTTACTACCAACCTGTGGACATAGATAATGTCCGCACCGCTTGGCCGGACACGAAGGAAGTATTTGAATTTGCCAATGACGGTTGCGGCAATGGTTATACAGTTGACCCTAAAGTGGACGACCCGCCGGTGATGTTTTACGACCATGAAACCGGTGAATGGGAAAAAGTGGCCGATAGCTTTTCAAAATTCATGGCGATGCCAAGACGACAACCGGAATAACCAAGCTGCGATTTCCCCGCTTGAGCAAAATCCGAAATGGAGTTAGGTTTCCAGCATGACAACGACTGCGGAAGTCAACGAATTCACCGGCGGACTGGCCGAATTGGTCAAACAAGTCCAGTCCGGCAATGAAGTGTTGCTCACGCTTGGCCGCAAGCCGGTCGCAAAAATCATTTCCACTTCAGAAAAGGAAATCGTCTTGAACGCGCCTTTGCAAATCCGCTCTCTCAAAGGTCATCGCGTTTTGACTCCCGTCATTTCCCAATCCGACTTGGCGGATGAAATGTTCGGACGCCCATGACCGGATTGGACTGCAACATTCTGGTTCAACTCGCGCTCGCAGACCATCCGGCAAATGCGGCAACAGCAATCGCTGTTCAAGCCGAAGTGCAACGTGGCAACCGATTGGTTTTTCCCATGCTGGTCATCAACGAGTTTTTACACGTCGTCACCGACGCGCGCCGCTTTAGTCCGCCATTGACAATGGATGAAGCGGTGGATTGGCTGGAAAATTTTCTGACAAATCCGGCGGTGAACGTGATTGAACCGGGCGAAGAAAGCACAAGATTGACTTTGCGCTGGCTGCGGCAATTTCAGCTTGGTCGCAAGCGGATTCTCGACACCAATCTGGCGGCGATTTTTCACACGGCCGGTGTGAAGCGTTTGTTGACTTCCAACCGCGCAGATTTTGAAGTGTTCAATGTTTTTGAAATCGTCGAACCTTGACGCCCATTTTCATGTCTCAAATCGCTTCCAAATTCATCCGTCCGCTCGTGCGCGAGTTGCGCGCTTATGTGCCGGGCGGGCAGCCAAAGACTGAATTTCATTTCCCCGCTTGAGCCAAAGCGGAGTTGAGTTAGGATTTTGCCATGCCTTGGACTTGTCTTGTCATCGCCGGCCTGCTGGAAATCGGCTGGGCCATCGGTTTGAAATACACGGAAGGTTTCACGCGCCTCTGGCCGAGCGTCGGCACGGTGGCGTGCATGGCGGCGAGTTTTTTTCTGCTGGCGCTTTCGCTGAAGGCGATTCCGATGGGCACGGCTTACGCGGTGTGGACGGGCATCGGCGCGGCGGGCACGGCGCTGCTCGGCATGATTTTGTTCGGCGAATCGCGCGAGGCGGGACGCATCGTCTGCCTCGTGCTGATTGTTGCCGGGACGGTCGGTTTGAAATTGTTTTCCGGCAAAGCGGGCTGATGGCATAATCTCCGGCGCATGGCTAAGAAGAATCCGTTGATCCGCCCGCTCGTGCAGGAACTGCACGCTTACGTTCCCGGCGAACAGCCGAAAATCAAGGGGCTGATCAAGCTCAACACGAATGAAAATCCGTTCCCGCCGTCGCCAAAAGTGTTGCGCGCGGTGAAAAACGCGGTGGACGGGCGGCTGCGGCTGTATCCGAATCCGACGGCGGAAATGTTGCGCGAGAAAATCGCGAAGCTGCACCAGTGCCAACCGGAAAATATCATCGTGGGCAACGGATCGGATGAAGTGTTGGCATTGGCGGTGCGGGCGTTTGTTCAGTCAGACGAAAAGTTAGCTCAATATGAATACACAAGATGCTCTCCTTCGGATTGGGTTGTCCAGTATTTCATGCCTAGTTATTCGCTTTATCCAGTTTTAGCGGACATTCATGGCGCGGCAAAAAATGTCGTGGATTTGAATTCGGATTTTTCGCTACCGAGCGTGGACGAATTGAAGCGCGGCGGAAAATGGGACTTCAACGCCGCGCTTACTTTCATCACTACGCCGAATGCGCCGAGCGGGCGCGGTTACAAAACGAGTGAATTGGAAAAATTGTGCCGCGCACAAAAAGGCGTCGTCATTTTGGACGAAGCTTATGTTGATTTCGCGGCAGAAAATGCGATGTCGCTCGCGCTCAAATTCCCGCACGTGTTGGTCGCGCGGACGTTTTCCAAAGCGTATTCGCTGTGCTTTCAGCGTGTCGGTTATCTGGTCGGCAACGCGGAACTGATTTCCGCGCTGCACAAAATTCGCGACAGTTACAATGTGAACGGCCTCGGCCAAATCGCGGCGGAAGCGACGCTGGACGATTTGAAATACTACCGCGCGAATTTCAAAAAAATCATCGCCACGCGGAAATGGCTTTCGCGTGAATTGACAGAGCTTGGTTTCTGCGTTTTGCCGAGCCAGACGAATTTTATTTTGGCCGAGCCGCCGAAATTTTCGGCAAAAATTTGGCTGACAAAGTTGCGCGAGAAAAAAATTCTCGTGCGCTGGTTCAGTTCACCGGAAATTGAAAAATTTTTACGCATCACCATTGGCACGCAAAAGGAAGCGGCGGCGCTGGTGAAGGCGGCGCGGCAAATTTTGAAGAGGTAAAATTTTAACCGCTAATCTGCGCTCATTTTCGCTAATCCAAATTTTATCAGCGAAGATTAGCGAAGATTGGCGGTTTTTCATTTCTGCAAATTTTCAAACTTCCGCTTTTTTTAGGCGCGGATTCTGCTAGAAAACCGGCGTGTATCTGGAATTTTACGGATTGAAGCAGCCGCCGTTCGACATCACGCCGAACCCGCGCTTCCTTTTCCATAGCACCAAGCATCGCGAGGCGTTCAACCACCTGCTCTACGGAATTCGCGAGCGCAAAGGTTTTGTGCAGCTCACCGGCGAAGTGGGCGCGGGCAAAACGACGTTGTGCCGCGCGTTGCTGGAGCAGCTTGACGGAAAATTTTCCACCGCGCTGATTTTGAATCCGGTCTTGAGCGGCGATGAATTGATGAAGGCCATCGCGACGGAATACGGTTTGGAAGTGAAGGGCAAGGACCGGCTGGAGACGATGGCGACGATCAGCGATTTTTTGCTGCGGCAGACTTTGGCAGGCAAGGAAACGGTCTTGATCATTGACGAGGCGCAAAATTTGACCGAGGAATTGCTGGAGCAAGTCCGCCTGATTTCCAACATTGAAACGGATGACCGCAAATTGTTGCAGATCGTCCTGATGGGCCAGCCGGAATTACGCGAGCGATTGAACAGCCACAAGTTGCGGCAATTGCGCCAGCGCATCACGGTGCGGTATCATTTGAATCCGCTGACGCGCGTGGAAGTTGGCCAGTATATCCAGCACCGGATCACGCTGGCCGGATCGCGAATCGCGCCGGTTTTTACCAGGATGGCGGTCTGGCGGATTTACGGTTACAGTCAGGGCGTTCCCCGGCTCGTCAATGCGCTTTGCGACAAGGCGCTGCTGGCCGGATTTGTGGAGCGCAGCCGGCGCATCAATTATCGCATGGTCGGGCGCGCCATCCGCGAACTGGAGGGAAACATTCACGCATGAGCCAGATCAACGATGCTTTGAAGCGAATCCAGAAAACGTCGCCGGGTGAAACATCCGGTTCGCTTCCGCCGCTCGAACCGGTCGCTCCCGCTGCGCCGTCGGTGACGGCCGGGCTGATTCCGGCGATTGTGATCGTCCTGGTGGTTGCAGCCGTTTTCTTCATCGGCTGGGCGATGGTTCACGAACCGGTTCGCCCTCTTGCCACCGCGTCAGCCGCCAAGCCGGAGCCGGTCGCGGCCACGCCGCCGGTGGAAACAGCGGCCGCTCCGCTCCGCGCACCCACGCCGGTTTCACCGCCGCCGCTCGTTGTCCCGGCGTTGCCGAAATTGCAGGGAATTTTTTACTCGCCTACCGCGCCGAGCGCCATTGTGGACGGCCAGATGGTGCGTCCCGGCGGCCCGTTCAAAAAATATCGGGTGAAGGAAATCACCCGGCTCGCGGTGATCCTGACGGATGCGGAAGGGAAGACCATCAGGCTGGTCATGGCTCACTGACACCATGTTGCTCAAAAAATTATTGGCTTCGCCCGTCACGCTTCGTGTGGCGCCGTTTGCCATTTTCATCCTGCTGACGGCGGGCCAGGGCGAATTCAGCCCGGCCTCCGCCTACTGGTTTTATCTCGCCAAAACCATCGCCGGGCTGGGCATGATCCTCGCGCTGCGTCCGTTCATCGCGGAAATGCGCTGGGCTTTCAGTTGGGAAGCGGTCGTGGTCGGCGTGGCCGTGTTCGTGATGTGGATCGGCATCAGCGGTGATTGGACCACGCAAAACACGCTATGGGTCAAGCTCGGCCTGGCGCATCCGCCCAACCCTCCGGGCCTGATGTGGAATCCCAATGAACAATTCGGCCTTAACTCCGTGCTGGCCTGGCTGTTCATCACGGTGCGAATTCTTGGCTCGACCTTGGTCGTGCCGCCGCTGGAGGAAGTTTTCTACCGCTCTTTCTTGTATCGTTACCTCGCGAAGCAGGATTTTTTATCCGTGCCGCTCAACCGTTTTTTCCCGGTTCCATTTTTGGTGGCAGCGGCGGTCTTCGGGCTGTCGCACAATGAATGGATTTCCGGCATTCTCTGCGGCATGATTTACCAATGGCTGGTCATCCGCAAAGGCCGCTTGGGCGACGCGATGACCGCGCACGCCATCACAAATTTCCTGCTCGGCGTGTGGGTTGTCGCGCGCGGCGCATGGCACTTTTGGTAACAGGCAATTGCCGGTTTCCATCCGGGCCAGGACTTTTGTCGTTTTGACAGATGGGAAAGCGTTGGCTTCGACGATTCCCCTCTGGATTCCGGCTCCCGCCTTCGCTATGCTTGCCCGATGTTCGACCTCGTCCGTCCGCAAATTTCGACCGCCGCCGACAAGACCGCCCACCTGCGGAGGTTTCTTTGACGTCGCCAAATTGAACCAACGCTTCGCCGAGCTGGAATCGCAAATGACCGGCGAATCTTTCTGGAACAACCAGGAAGCCGCGCAGAAGGTCATCAACGAGACCAACGACATTCGCGGCAAACTTGATCCGCTCGCCCGCTTCGGCAAACAAGTCGAAGATCTTCAAGTCATGCTCGAACTCGCCGCCGCCGAGCCGGAGGCGATGCAAAACAAATTGGAAATCGAGATGACAGCGGATGTAAATAAATTGCTCGCCGATCTCGACACGTTTGAGCTGAAAACTTTTCTCAACGGCCCGCATGACAAGTGCAACTGCATCTTCACCATCAACGCCGGCGCCGGCGGCACCGAGGCGCAGGACTGGGCGGAAATGCTTTCACGCATGTATGGCCGCTGGTTCGATTTGCGCGGCTGGAAATGGGAAGTGACCGATGCGCTCCAAGGCGATTCCGCCGGCTTGAAAAGCGTCACCTTCCGCGTCGAGGGCGAGAACGCCTACGGTTTTTGCAAGGCGGAACGCGGCGTGCATCGTTTGGTTCGCATCTCGCCGTTTGATTCCAACAAGCGCCGGCACACGAGTTTTTCCAGCGTGGACATCGTGGCGGAATTAAGCGATCTGCTCGAAACTGACATCGTCATTCCCAAAGTTGAAATTCGGCGCGACACCTATCGTTCCGGCGGCAAAGGCGGACAAAACGTGAACAAAGTGGAAACCGCCGTGCGCCTCACGCACATCCCGACCGGCCTCGTCGCCGCGTCGCAGGCGCAGCGCAGCCAGGTGCAGAACGAAGCCACCGCGATGGCGATGTTGATCTCGAAACTTTACGCGCTGAAACTCGATCAAGCCAAAAACGAGATGGAACGGTTTTATGGCGACAAAGGCAGCATCTCGTGGGGCAACCAGATTCGCAGCTATGTTTTCCAGCCGTATCGCATGGTGAAAGACCTGCGCACCGGCGAACAATCCAGCGACGTGCAAGCCGTGATGGACGGCGCGCTTGACCCGTTCGTGAACGCGTGGCTCCGCGCCGGCTGCCCGCTCAAACGGATGCAGGGCGTGAAGGATGATGAGGAATAATATCTTGCCACAGAGTCACAGAGAGCGCAGAGAGGGAAACACATGGAAAATTTTAACTCTGTGCGCTCTGTGCCTCTGTGGCTAACCTAAGACCATGTTGGAATTTTCAGAAGAACGTGATCCTTTGACCGAAAAAATTATCGGTTGCGCGATCGAAGTTCACCGAACACTTGGCCCAGGCTTGTTGGAATCAACTTACGAGACTGCGCTCTGCGTTGAATTTCAACTGGCCGGATTGAATTTTCAACGGCAACTCGTCGTTCCAGTCGCCTACAAAAATCATCCTGTCGGTGAGTATCGCTTGGACTTGGTTGTTGAAAATTTGGTGGTTCTTGAACTCAAGAGCGTGGATAGATTTGACCCAATCTTTGAAGCGCAATTGCTGGCTTACTTGAAAATTACCGGGCTAAAACGCGGATTGCTTTTGAATTTCAACTCGCGTCTGCTCAAGGATGGCATTAAACGATTTGTGCTTTAACTCTGTGTTCTCTATGACTCTGTGGCAAAATGAATATCTTGGATAAAATTGTTGAACAAAAAAAGCGCGAAGTTGCCAAGCTACCGGCGCGCATCATTGCCGCCGGCGATTTGCGCGACGCCATGCTTGAACACGGCGAACGGCGCGACTTCATCGCGGCGATAAAAAGGGCGCGCAAGAGCGGGATCGCCTTGATCGCGGAAGTCAAAAAGGCGTCGCCATCCGCCGGCGTGATCTGCCCGGATTTTGATCCCGTCCGCATCGCCAGGGAATACGAGGCGGCGGGCGCGACGTGTCTTTCGGTTCTGACCGACGAACAGTTTTTCCAAGGCTCGCTGGATTATCTCCGCCAGATTCGTGCCGCTGTGAAACTGCCGCTGCTGCGCAAGGATTTCATCATTGATGAACGCCAGATTCTCGAAGCCGTCGAATGGGGCGCGGACGCCATTTTGCTCATCGTCGCGATTTTGAGCGACGAGCAGTTGCAAAAATTTCATGCGCTCGCGGTGGAAGCCGGCCTGGCGGTTCTGGTGGAAGTTCACGATGAGGCAGAATTGGAACGCGCGTTGAAAATCGCCCCGGAGATGATCGGGGTGAACAATCGTGATTTGAAAACTTTCAAGGTGGATCTGGCGACGACGGAACGGCTTTCGACCCGGATGCTCATTTCGCCGGCGGCGACGAAAACTTTGATGCTGGTGGCCGAAAGCGGCATTCACACGCGCGCCGACATGGAACGGGTGCGGAAAGCCGACGCGAGCGCAGTGCTCGTCGGCGAGTCGCTGATGAAACACGGCGACGTCGGCGCGAAGGTGCGGGAACTGGTTGGTTGAATCAGGCGGACAAAATCCGCCCGGCAGTTTCAATCGCGGTTCAGCGGGAATTCGCTTTTCTTTCCAACATATTTTTCTACGCTCTCGTCATGCCTTCATTCGACATTGTTTCGCAAGTCAACTCGATGGAAATTGAGAACGCCGTCAACCAGGCGAAAAAAGAACTCGCCAACCGTTTCGACTTCAAAGGCAGCAAGGCGGAAATCATTTTGGAAAAGACGGAAATCAAATTGTCCGCCGAAGACGCGCACAAAGTCCGCACGCTGAATGAAATGGTCATTGGCAAGCTTTCCAAGCGCGGCATCAGCCTCAAGAGCGTGGAGCAATGCGACCCCGACATCTCGCCGCTGGGCCACGCGCGGCAGAGCCTCAAGCTCAAGCACGGCATCGCCAGCGACGTGGCCAAGCAGATCACCGGCTTTATCCGCGACCACAAGTTCAAGGTCACGCCGCAGATCCAGGGCGACGAAGTGCGCGTGACCGGCAAGAGCCGCGACGATTTGCAGGCTGTCATCGCCGCCGTGCGCGGCCATGAATTTCCCGTGGCCGTGCAGTTTGTGAATTTCAGGGATTGAAATGAAGCCGAGCGTAAAGCGGGGGCCGGGCGCTGCAGTCATCCTCTTTTGCATAATAATCGGGCTGGCGGCCACCTGGCTTTGGTATGTAAACCATTACGTCCATCAACATTGCATCAAGCAGGCCGGCATGGCTTTCCAACTTTATGCCGGCGACCATCAAGGCCGGCTTCCATTCAGCGCTGATGGCTTTGGCAACGCGCTGCTGTTGCTGGCGGAAACCAATTCCGGCAATGATTATGTGGGAGGATTTTTAGGCTGCCTCTGCGGCCCCGATGACGACAGGCATGTTTTCAGGGAAGCGCTCAAAAATCATTCCGTCGTGCCGGAAGAAAAATGTTCGCGCGTTTATATCCAAGGGCTGAGTGAAACGAATGACCCGCAGATCTGTATTTTGTTCGACCGGAATTCGTGTCGCGGCGGCGATCATTTTCGCTCGCCTTGGGGGCATCGTGTTCGGGAAGTCTGCCTGCTTGACGGATCAATGCAGGTGATTCGTGACGCGGACTGGCCGGCGTTCAGCCGGAGGCAAGTTGAACTGCTGGTTGCCGCCGGGTTTTCATGAACCGATGCGCTCCGGTTTTATGCAGCGGCAAAATAGCGCTTATGCCTTTCCCTCAAACAAGCTCGGCGCGTTCCGGCGGGCGAACTCCATGCAGCGGGCAAGAATTTGCGCGGATGATTCGCTGGCGAGCGCAAAATCAGCCAAGGCGCGCGCTTCCTCCAGTTTGACGCGGCGGATCATGTATTTCACCTGGTCAATCACGGCGGGCGCGGCGCTCAATTCATCCACGCCCAGCCCGACGAGCAGCGGCGCGAGCACGGGGTCGCCGGCGATCTCGCCGCAGACGCCGCACCAGATGCCGTGGGCGTGCGCGGCATCCACGGTCATTTTAATGAGCCGGATGATCGCCGGATGGGTCGGCTCGTAAAGATGCGAAACTTTTTCGTTCGTGCGGTCGGCGGCGAGCGTGTATTGGATCAAATCGTTCGAGCCGATGCTGAAAAATTTCACGCGCTTCGCCAGCGTGTCCGCGACAAGCACGGCGGAAGGAATCTCGATCATCGCGCCGATCTCCAAATTTTCATCGAAGGGGATTTTCTCGGCGCGCAACTCGGCCTTGCATTTTTCGACGAATGCGCTGGCTTGAACCAGTTCGTCCAGGCCCGAAATCATCGGATACATCATTCGGATGTTGCCCTCGGCGCTGGCGCGAAGAATGGCGCGGAGCTGGGCGCGGAAAAGCTCCGGCTGGGCCAGGCAGAAACGGATCGCGCGCCAGCCGAGAAACGGATTCATCTCTTGCGCGAGCTGGAGGTGCGAGGCGAATTTGTCGCCGCCGATGTCCAGCGTGCGGATGATGACGGAGTCCGGTTTCAACGCGGCGGCGACTTCGCGATAAACTTTATATTGTTCTTCCTCGGTCGGCAGGCTTTCGCGGTTGATGAACAGGAATTCCGTGCGGAACAGGCCCACGCCTTCCGCGCCGTGGGCGATGACGGCGGCGACATCGTGCTGGTCTTCAATGTTTGCGGAAAGATGGATGGCCCTGCCATCAAGCGTGACAGCGGGCTGGTGCTGGACTTCGCGGAGTTTTTCATCAAGCGTGGCCTTGATCTTGGCAAGCTGGCCGTATTCAAACAATGTCTGGTCGGTGGGGTTGACGACAACAGTGCCGTTGTAGCCGTCAAGCAAGGCGTAATCGCCCGTCTCCAGTTCCTCGCTGATATTTTTTGCGCCGACGACGGCGGGGATGTCCAGCGAACGCGCCAGGATCGCCGTATGCGAAGTCTTGCCGCCGATGTCCGTGACGAAACCGAGGACGAATTTCTTGTCCAGTTGCGCCGTCATGGACGGGCTTAAATCGTGGCCGACGAGAATGCACGGTTCCCGCAGGTGCCGGAGATCGGACTGGTCTTTGACTTCGAGCAGGTTGTCGAGCACACGGCCGGCAAGATCGCGCAAGTCAGCCGCCCGGCCGCGAAATATTTCATCCTCAATGGCCTCCAGCATGGCGGTGTAACGGCTCGCGGCGGTATGAAAGGCGTGATCTGCATTCACTTTTTCCTCGCGGATCAAATCCAAGGCCTTGCCGATGACCATCGGGTCTTCGAGCATCATCAACTGCACATCAATGATGTTCGCTTCGGATGAACTCATGGTCTTGGAAACGTGGCGCTGAATTTCAGTGAGCTGCTGGCGGGTGTGGATGAGCGATTGCTCGAAGCGCCTGATTTCAGCGTCAATTTCGCCGGCCGACAATTCGCGCTTGGCGATGACGTGGCGGGCGCGGTGCAGGACAATGATTTTTCCGCGGCAAACCCCCGCCGAAACGGCGATGCCGTGAAACACCTTCTCTCCTTTTAGCTGCCCTGACATGACCATTGAACTAGAAATAACCGAGCCGGTTTGCGTTGCAAAGCATTTCCGCTCAAAAAGACGGTTAATTTATGGTGGCAAAAAAAGCCCGCGCAAGGCGGGCCGGAAAACCGTGGACTTGCCGGCGGGTCAGGCGCGTTCCATGTATTTGCGGGTGCGCGTGTCAATCTTGATCTTCTCGCCGGTCTTGATGAACAGCGGCGCCTGCACGGTGATGCCGGTCTCCAGCGTGATGGCTTTCTGCACGTTGTTCGCGGAATCGCCGCGCACGCCTTCCGGCGCGTCGGTCACCGTCAAGACGACACTGGAAGGGATTTCGATGGACACCGCTTTTTCCTCGACGAACGTGACGGTGACGCCGGCGTTTTCAACCAGGAAATCCTTCGCCTCGCCGACCAGATCGGCATTGAGCGTGACCGTCTCGTAAGTTTCCGGGTCGGTGAAAACATAATCCGCGCCGTCCTTGTAACTGTATTCCATCTTCGTGGTTATCATCGGGATCGGCTCGATTTTTTCGGTCGAACTGAAGCGCACATCGGAAGCCTTGCCCGTGCGGATGCTGCGCAGCGTGGCCTGCACAAAGGCGCGCAGGTTGCCCGGCGTGCGGTGTTGAAAGTCAAGAACGACGGAAATGTCACCGTTGTAATTAATTGCCATGCCACGGCGAAGATCGCTTGCTGTTGCCATAAAAATTAGTTTCGCGTTTGTTTGCTCTAAAAATGAGCTGCCCAGCATAGCCGGAAAAAAAGCGAAGGCAAGATGGTTTTGCTTTAATCTACGCATTCCTTGACGCCACAAACCTTTGTATGCTACAAATATCCAGCCACAATTAGCAGTGGTTTTATGCGTTGTCCCAAGTGCGGTTGCCAGGATGATAAGGTCATAGACTCGCGCGCCTCCCGTGAAGGCGCGACCATTCGCCGCCGCCGCGAATGCGCCCAATGCCAGCACCGCTTCACCACCTACGAAGAACTCGAACACGAGGGCCTCATGGTGCTGAAACGCGACGGGCGGCACGAAGAATTTTCCCGCGAAAAACTTATTTCCGGCATCCGCAAAGCCTGCCAAAAACGTCCCGTCTCGCCCAAGGCCATCGAAGACCTCGTGGATCATATCGTTGCCGCCGTCACCGCCGGATACGAATCCGAAGTGCCGGGCGACTTCATCGGCACCCTCGTTATGGACGGTCTGCGCGAAATTGATTCCGTCGCCTACGTCCGGTTTGCCAGCGTCTATCGCCGGTTTCAAGAGGCCACCGACTTTGTGGATGAAGTCAACAAGTTGGAGGCCAGGGAATGATCGCACTGCACACCGGCTGCCTGATCTTCCAGCTTGCCAATGGCGAAAGCGTCCCGTGTTTGGCGGAAATGATCTCCGTCGAGATCGTCGGTGAAGCCCATCATGCGCTTGACCCCGAAATGCTCCGGCACGCCGCCGCCAGCGTCTTCCATTATTTCAAGATGGAACTGAAACGCGACTCCGTCACCATTGGCGAATTTGCCGGCGCGCTCGAAAAAGTTCTCCGCCAGATCGGCTACACCATCCATGCCGGCCAGCCCGGCGGCGAACCAGTCGAGATCAACGACACCGACCTGATCCGTCTCGCCCACGAAGCCGGCGACGGACGGGAACTTTTTTTCTTTCCGCGCCTGCGCGACGAACTCCGCGTCCGGCTCCGCCAGTCGCCGCGCGTCGTGCGTTTTCGCGGCCTGCGCCGCTGCGTGAAACAACTCGCCGGCGCCCGCCGCTGGAGCCACCGCTGCGAACGTTTACAGAATCAAATCATCGGCTATTTGCGTCAATGCCTCACCGCCGACACCGAGCAAAACAAGTGCGCGCTTTTGGTGGAATAGGCGATGAAAACCCTGTTTGAAAAAATCGCCGCCCGTGAAATCCCCGCGCAAATCGTGTTTGAAGATGACCTCGTCCTCGCCATCCGCGACATCAATCCGCAAGCCCCGGCGCACATTCTGATTTTCCCAAAAAAGCCGGTTCCACGCATCGCCGAGGCGCAGGTTGAAGACCAAAAATTGCTTGGCCATCTGCTGCTCAAAGCCGCCGAAGTTGCGGCCAAGTTGGACTTGGATAAATCTGGTTACCGGCTCGTCATCAACAACGGCGCGGACGGCGGCGAAACCGTGCCGCACCTCCATTGTCACATCCTCGGAAGGCGCCCCCTGGCTTGGCCGCCGGGCTGAACATTTCCTCGCCCCCTTCACGCCTTAAATTTGCCGGTTGACATACATATAAAATCTATGTATAGTCCTTCTATGATTCGCAAGGAACTCGTCGCCGCCTCGGCCGAACCGCTGGTTTTATCGCTGCTTGCCAAGGGCGAAAGCTACGGCTACGCCATCATCCAAGAAGTCAAGGCCCGTTCCGACGGCAAGCTGAACTGGACGGACGGAATGCTTTACCCGGTGCTGCACCGCATGGAGCATCGCGGCCTGATCAAATCGCGCTGGGGCGAAAGCGAGACGGGACGCAAGCGGAAATACTATTCGCTAAAAAAAGACGGCAAGGCGGCGATGGCGAAACATCACGAACAATGGTCGCTCGTCCACGCCGTTTTGTCCGGCTTGAAAAAGGAGCAATATGTCTGACCTCGAACAATCCATCGCGGAATGGCGGAAGCAAATGCTCGCTGCCGGCATCAAATCGCCCGTGCCGTTGGAAGAACTGGAAATCCATCTGTGCGAAGAAATCGAGCGGCGGATGAAATCAGGTTTGGACGAACAACAAGCTTTTGATTTCGCGGTTCAAAAAATGGGAGCTACAAATATGCTCAAATCGGAATTCAGAAAAATTGAAGGGTCGTTTATGAAAATCATCCCAATCTTTGGCGGTTTTTTACTAGGCGTGACAATGCAGTTGCCCGGCTCGCTCGAACTGCGCGACCAACTCGTCATGGCGGACGGCAAATTAGTCCTTTGGTTGCTCGGCCTCTTTTTACAAATGTGGGCGATGGGTTCGTTGTGGCGGAGGTTTCGCCCCGGCGTGAATAAATTTGAATTTGAAAAATTCACCATGTCTTTTTCGCGTCTTGTAAAGACTGGCGCGGGCGTGGTCATGTTGCTGGGCGGCATGATGTTTCTGATTCCGGCGGGAATTCAAGCCGGTCGCGAAGGCTTGGTGAAGTTTGACGCATTGTGCTGGCTTGTCTTCGGCATGGCTTTGGTCATAACGGGTTTCGTGATCACCTTTTGCCCATACAAAAAAACAAGGCTTGAATTCTATGTCTAATCTTGAACAAAAAATCTCAGCGTGGCGCGAACAGATGCTCGCCGCCGGAATCAAATCGCCCGTGCCGCTGGAGGAATTGGAACTTCATTTGCGCGAGGAAATTGAACGGCAAGTGAAATCAGGGTTGGACGAACAAAAAGCATTTGAAGCAACTGCTCAACAAATTGGACAAGCAACCGTTTTGAAAACCGAATTTTCAAAAGTTGGCGAAACCCTTTACGAACGGTTGAAGCAACTCGTTTGCGCTCTCGCCGGAATCTCGAATCATCAACTCGCTGCTAATATGAGCACGCCAAATCAAAACATCGAACCTCGCTGGACGACTTACGCCAAGGTTGGAACCTTTATTTTTCCCGCAGTTTTTTTGTGGCTCATAACCGTTGTGTATGTCCTGCCAAAAGCGGCCGAAATTTGTCAGGCGGCGGGCACGACAATTTTTAACTTTGCCCAGCCCGTTCCTGTCATAATCAGAGCTTGGGCGGCAATTGGGCAGGCCATGATTTTTCTGACGAACCATGTTTTTTTAATCGGCGGCGCAATCGTCCTGACGTTCGTTTTGTTGGAACGATATTTCAGCCAGTGGCCGCGCTATCGCCGGGCAGCAATTGGTGCCGGAGCTTTTATCTTGAACGCGGCAGTTCTACTTTCGCTGACCATTATGATTGTTTCAATCTTGTTGCCGCACCGGCCTTGACGCATCACCTCAAATGAAACTCGAACAATCCATCGCGGAATGGCGGAAACAAATGCTCGCCGTCGGCATCAAATCGCCCGTGCCGCTGGACGAGTTGGAAAATCATCTGCGCGAAGAAATTGAACGGGAAATAAAGCCGGGAATAAATGAGCAAAGGGCTTTTGAAATCGCCGCCAGGCAAATTGGCCAACCTAAACCACTCATTATGGAATTCAAAAAAATTGACTCGGAAAATTGGAATCGTCCACTGGCCTGGTGCGCGTGGGTTTTATTTGTCGTTTCATTTTTTCTTCCGGCTCATCGTTACGGTGGATGGGGATGGCAATGCGCCTGGGGTTCGGCGGGAGGATTTTTTTCTTCGGGATTTTGGCAGGACATCTTAAAAGGCGATTTGATTGATGGCGATTTTCATTTAACCTTGTTAACTTTCGCAAATTTGTTGATGCTGGTTTCTCCATTTCTCCTGCCGCGATTTTCAAAAAACCTGCGCTTTACAAAATGCTGCCGGGCTTTCAGTCTTTTGGCATTGATCCTGGTATGGTCGTTTATTTTTCGCCTGCTGACGGAAAATGACAGGGAAAATCTAAAGATCGGCTGCTATGTTTGGGCGGCGGCGTTTCTGCCGCTTTTCTTGGCCACGCTGAAATCGCCTTCTCGCCGACCGCACGCCGTTGCGAACTAACCGGCAAAACCTGTCCGCGCTTCCAGAAATTTTTTCAACTCTTCCGCCGCCTTGCCGCCGAAACCGGGGACTTCCGCGATCTGTTCCAGTGTCGCCATTTTGAGCCGCTGCACGGAGCCGAACTTTTTCAGCAGCGCCGCCTTGCGCCGTTCGCCGATGCCGGGAAATTCATCCAGCACGCTCTCGGAAATTTTCTTGAGCCGCAACTGTGCGTTAAACGTGTTGGCCACGCGATGGCATTCATCGCGGATGCGCTGCAATAATTTCACCGCCGGATGATCGAGGCCGAGCCGCAATGGCTCGCCCTGGGCCGGCAGATAAATCTCCTCAAACTCCTTCGCCAAACCGATGACGGGAATTTTTTCGAGGCCAAGCTTTGCGAGTTCGGCGCACGCCATGCCGAGCTGGCCCTTGCCACCATCAATCAAAATCAAGTCCGGCAGATTGGCGGCCGGTTGAAAATTTTTGACCGAAATTCCCCGTTTCACTTTGCGGCTGGTTTCGTCAACGAGCTTTTGCAGCTCCTGTGGAATCGCTTCGCCGGAATCTTCGTCTTTGGATTTCGGGTTTCGGACTTTGGACTCGTTGAGCAAGCGCGAATAACGCCGCCGCACCACTTCCGCGATGCTGGCAAAATCATCCTGCCCTTCAAAGCCCTTGATCTTAAAACGCCGGTAGTTTGCGCGATCCGGCCGGCCGTTTTTGAAACTCACGAGCGACGCAACCACAAACGTGCCGCTGATGTTTGAGATGTCAAAACCCTCGATGCGCTGCGGCGGCGCGGGCAAATCCAAAATTTTTGCGAGTTCAACGAGGTCGTTTTGCGGATTGATCGCAAGCGGCAAATTGTAAGGCACGCGTGGAAATTTTTCCGTCTTCTTCCAGGTGTCTTTCAGGTCGCGGATGAGATCGCGCAAGTCGGCGGCTTTTTCGTATTCATGCGCGGCGGCGGCTTTTTTCATTTCCGCTTCGAGGCCGCCCTGCATTTCGCGGCTCCGGCCTTCGAGAAACTGGCACGCGGCGCTGACTTGTTCGAGATATTGCTCGCGCGAAACATTGCCGACGCACGGCGCGGTGCAGTATTTCAGATGCGCGTAAAGGCAATGCTTGTAATCCGCCTCGCCCGGCGTGAACACACGGCAGCCGCGTAAATTAAATTGTTTCCGCGCGACGGCCACGACGTTGCGCAAGGCCATCGAATTCACGAACGGACCGAAGTAGCGCGCGCCGTCATCTTTTTTCAAGCGCGTGAACGTGAAGTTCGGGATCGGGTCGTTGAGATTCACTTTCAACATCAGATAGCGTTTGTCATCGCGCAGACTGATGTTGAAGCGCGGTTTGAATTCCTTGATCAGTTTGCTTTCCAGCAGCAACGCCTCGGGTTCGCTGCGCACGGTGTGAACATCGAAATCATGGATCGCTTCAACGAGGGTGTTGAATTTTAAGTCCCAACCCATGCGCCGCGACGGATGGAAATACTGGCTCACGCGCTTGCGCAAATCCCGCGCCTTGCCCACGTAGATGACCGTGCCAAAACGATCCTTGTGCAGATACACGCCGGGCCGGTGGGGCACGGCGCTCAATTTTTGGCGGATGGCTTCGGAAACTGGCACGCGCAGAATTTCCACGCAAAGGCGCGGCGACGCAAAGAAATTTTACCCGCAGATGAACATGAATGAACGCGGGTTCAAAATGGATTGGCTCAGGGACAGTTCAGCAGGCCGGCAGACAACCCGGATTTTATCCGTCGTTCAACTGGCTGAACTCATCTGCGCTCATTTGAAGTTTAACTAAGATAAGTTTAGGATTGCCCGCCAAATCAAACCGGCGTATTCAAACGGCGAATCAACGAAAGGAATCCCATGCCCGAAAATCAAACGCAGGCTCCGCCGCCCATTGAACCGCCACCACCCATCACCCCCGCCACGGCGGCACCTAATCCGCCGCCCAATCCCGAAAGCCGGGCGCGCACCTGGAACATGCTCTGCCACTTGAGCGCGCTGGCGGGGCTGGTGGGTGTTCCGTTTGGCAACATCCTTGGGCCGCTGCTGGTCTGGCAGATCAAGAAGAATGAATATCCTTCGGTGGAAACCCACGGCAAAGCGGCGTTAAATTTTCAGATCACCGTGACGCTTGCCCTGTTCGCAAGCGCCATCGTGGCCTTGATGCTGTCATTTTTCTGCGTGGGTTACCTGCTGTTTCCGGTGGTGCTGCTCATCGGCCTGGCGGGATTCGTCTTTGCCATCGTCGCCGGCATCAAGGCCAACAACGGCGAGGATTTCAAATATCCTTGCAGCATTGAATTTGTAAAGTGACGGCAATGAAGATTTTTTAACCACGAAATATACGAACCACACGAAAAAGGAGCAGCCGTCCGGCAACATCGTTGACGGGTTTTATTTCGCGTGTTTGGTGTATTTCGTGGTTCACAAAAAAATTATTCCGCTTTCCGCTTTCCGCCTTCCGCTTTTCCCGCCGCCATCTGCCGGTGGACGAAGAAATAATACAACCCGCCCAGCACCAGCATTGCGCCGCCGCCCCAGAGCGTGAGCCGGTGAATTTCCAACTTCATCAAGCCCTCGTCCTGGCCCGCCTTGATGCCGACGTAGCACAACACCGCGCACCAGAGGCCCGATCCGAGCAGCGTGAACAGGGAAAATTTCCAGTAGCTCATCCGCACGATGCCAGCGGGAATGCCGATGAGATGCCGCACCACCGGGAGCAGACGCGAAATGAAAATGCCCATCGCACCGTAATGCGACGACCAGCGTTCGGCCTTTTCGACTTTGTCCGCCGGGACGAAAACATATTTTCCGAACCGCAGCACCAGCGGACGGCCCGCCAGCCGTGAGGCCCAATACATGATGGTTGCGCCCAGCCACGAACCGATTGCACCCACGATAATGATGCTCGCGATGCTCATCGGAATCCGCCCCGTGTGCGCCCAATGCGCGGCGGGCGGGATGACGACCTCGCTGGGGATGGGCAAAACGGTGCTTTCGAGCGTCATCATCAGGCCGATGGCGGCGACACCCCACGTTTGCAGCGCGTGCGAATACCAGCCGGCCAGGCTCTGGATGATTTGATGCATGAATTAAAATGGGATTTCCAACTGGCGAAACTCGCGCGGCTGAATTTTTGAAATAACAGATTGAATCAATTCCGCCGCCGCTTGAATGCGCCGCCAATCGTTGGTCGAAAGTTCGAGAATGGCAATTTGCCGGCTGGCAAGATTCTGCTGATAGCGAATGTTCTGGTCGGACGTGATGAACAAACTAAATTCCTTCTCCGCCAGCCGGAGCAAATCGCCGTTCTTGATTCCGCCCCAACCGTGCTGCTGGGCGGTCGAACATTCATGGCCGGCCAGAAATTTGTGCATCGGCCACGGGACACATTCGTCCAGCAGAATTTTCATGCCGCGACAGGCGTGAGCAGCGCCGATTCTGAACTTTCCAGCACGCGGCAGGCGAGTTCGCGTGTCACGGACGGAAAACACTCCAGAAATTCACCCAGCGTGTAATTGTTTTCGAGATAATCGAACAATGTCTTCACCGGCACGCGCGTGCCTTTGAACACCGGCGTGCCGCCGAGAATGTCCGCGTCAACCGTGATGAGATCGTTCGACTTCATGCGCGAAATCTAGCACTCGGGATGTCGGCGGTAAATCTGTTTTGAGCATGAGCGTTAATTTGATTTGGAAGAAATTTTTTTGTAGCAAGCTTGGATTTCAGCTTCGGTCGCCGGCTGCGGCCAGACCCAGTCCAGCGCGTGCGGATTTTGCCAGTTGAAACTGGAACTCTCGACGCCTTTTTCCAGCGCCGGATTGCCGCCATCGTCCACGCCGTTTTCGCCGACGGAATAAAGCAAGAATGTTCCGTCGGAATTCAATTTGTAGCGCAACGGTTGCCCGTCAACGGGATCAAGCGGAACGGCGGAAACAAATTCCGGCACGAGCGAATTCAAATCCGGCGGATAATTTCCGTGTTTGAGTTGGTAGCGCTTCAAGGCGATGGCGACAATGGCTGTTTGTTTTGCGACTTCAACTTGCATAACCTTTTTGGTCAGGCCACTCAACGTCACGATGGATTCAGAGATCATTGAATGAAAATCCGTCTCGCCGGAAAAAAGCGCGTCCAAAGAATTATTCAATTTGAGTATTCCCAATCGCTCCAACTCCGAATCTTGATTTTCAAGGGCAACTTGATAAGCACCGTTTGTCTCGGCGAATTTGACGGCGTTAGCCAGAACATCGTAACCCTTTAGATAGCGCAGTTCATCAGGATACGACCACCAATATCGCCAAAGGAAAATTTCGGCTTTCAATTTCAACCTTTCCCAAAGCGAATCCTTTTCTTCGCCGTCATTTCCGAGAACAATCTGGACCCGTTTTTCCAAATCGAAGTAGTGTTGCAATTCGGAATTGGAACTCCGCCATTTTGCGGTAGTCGTCAATGCACCCTCACGCTCTACCGGGAAAGCGCGTTCCAACGCTTGAATGAATTCCAATTGCGACCAGCTTTTTTGCAATTCAGCCAACGATTCATCCGGCAAATTTGTTGATTGCAAAAGTTCCCATGTATCCGCTGCGGCGATTTGCGCAATCGCAATGCGCACGAGTTGAGAAATAACTGTCCGCTCATCGCCCGTGCCATTTACAAGCGCGAGGATTGTCCGCACGTTTTTTGTCGCCGAAACCGTATTGCCCGCATGCAAATCATAAATTGCGTTTGCGGATAATTTTTGCACAGACTTTTTTTCAAAAACCAGATTCGTAATCCTCATTTCAAAACGCTGCGTATATTGCAAATTAAAATCAAAAACCGCGTTGTTCGTGATTTGATTTAACAATTTGAAAGCTTCGCTCTTTCGCGCCAGCGCCTCTTGCAGTTGCTCCCAAGAGTTTGACCAATCTTCATAACGTATTTCAGGTTGCGTCCAGGAAACAATGGCTTTTCCGGGAGAAATCCCGCGCATGGGGACGAGCCAATTTGTGGCCAGAACGTCATTGCTGGTTGTGAAAAACGCCACCGCCTTCCAAAATAATGGTGCGCTGTTTTTCTCCGACGGCATGGGTGGCGGAATTACCTGCGCCAATTCCGTCGGTTCGCCTTTAGCCTTTAGTTCGGTGATGTAGCGATTGACCGCCGCCTTGAGCTGATGGTGGTGAATGATGGAAATGAGAATCGCCACACAAAACACAACACTGGCAATGGTTAAAATTTTTCTGCGGCGGCTCATTGATTTTACCCCTTCAAAAAATAATTCCGCTGTTTTTCGCTGACGGGCATTTCGAGTTTTTCCATCACGGCCAGCATGTCCTCCCAGACGCGGCGCTTCTCGGCCATCGCCTGGTTGCGGAGCAGATACGCGGGGTGATACGTCGGCATGAGCGGGGTGCCGCGATATTCCTGCCACTGGCCGCGCAGTTTCATGATGCCGGATTTGTTGAGCAGTCCTTCCAGCGCCACGCCGCCCAGCGCCACGATGACTTTGGGTTTAATCAAATCAATTTGCTCGTGCAGATACGGAATGCACGTCGCCATTTCAGCCGCTGTCGGCTTGCGATTGCCATGACTCTGGCCGGGCGTGTCGGGCCGGCATTTCAAAATGTTCGCGATATAGACCTCCGCGCGGGAAAGGCCCGTGGCGGAAATGATTTTTGTGAGCAACTGGCCGGCGGCGCCCACGAACGGTTCGCCCTGCTCGTCTTCATCCGCGCCCGGCGCTTCACCGACGAACATGAGTTGCGTGTCAATGTTTCCGACGCCAAAAACCACGTTTTTGCGCGACGCCGCGAGGTGCGGACATTTCACGCAGACCAGCGCGCGTTCGCGCAAGGCGGCGAAGGCGGCGGCCTTTTCCGGCGAGGCGGAAATGATTTCGGGCCGGGGAGCCGGCGGCCGGATTTTAGGGACGGCATTTTCAACCGGCGGAGCAACGGCCGCCGGAACCGTTTGTTTTTGAAACGGCATTCGCGCGGGGCTGCCGGCCGGCATGACAGCGGCGCGGATTTGAGGCTTGAGATTTGAAGGGGCCGCCGGCCGCGCGGGCAACGCCAGCGCCCGCATGGTTTCGGGCGCAACGGCGGCGTGGCGCACGCCGCGCGCTTTCATTCCTTCAAGATGCTGGATCGTGGCGTCGAGCAGTTGCCGGTAGCTTTCAGACATGCCGCCATCGTAACGGCTGGCGGATGAATCACAAAAATTATTTGTTCACCGGCCGGCGTGGCATCCATAGTTTGGAGGGCTTGTGCCGTCGCCGGTTTTGCGAGAACCTGACGGGTGAAATCCAAATGAAATTCCCGCGCATTATCTTAATTGCCGCCGGTTGCCTGCCGCTGTTGCTAGTGGCCGCCCACGCCGCTGAAAATTTTGACGCCGGCTGGCGCTTCCTCAAGGCGGACGCGCCGGGCGTGGAAAAAAACAATTTCGACGATTCCGCCTGGCGCAAGCTGGATGTGCCGCATGACTGGAGCATCGAAGGCCCGTTCGCCGAAACCAATAAAACCGGCGGCGCCGGCGCGTTTCTACCGAGCGGCGTGGGCTGGTATCGGAAACATTTCACGCCGCCGGCGGATTTTCCTGATGCGCGTTATGCCGTTGAATTTGATGGCGTGATGGCCAACAGCGACGTGTGGATCAACGGCTTTCATCTTGGCCATCGTCCGAACGGCTACGTTAGTTTCAGCTACAATTTGACCGGGCATTTGAATTTCGGCGGTGACAACGTGATTGCCGTTCGCTGCGACACATCCGCGCAGCCGGCGTCACGTTGGTATGCGGGCGCGGGAATTTACCGTCATGTGCGGCTCGTCGTCGAAAACCCGGTTCACGTCGCGGAGAACGGCGTGTTTGTCACTGCTCCAAAAATTTCGGCGGCAGAAGCGACGGTTAAAATTGAAACCTTGGTCACGAATGAAACGGATTCTTCCCGTGAAATCACGGTGCGGACCGTGCTGCTCGCGCCGGATGGAAAATTCTTGGAAATAAAGTCAACAGCCGCCTCCGTCGCTCAGAACGCGGCGCAAAAAATTCAACAGCAACTTGTATTACAGGCCCCGCAGCTTTGGAGTTTGGGCGAGCCGGCGCTATATCACGCCGTCACTAAAATTTTGACGGGCAAAAAAACCTTGGATGAAACGACCACCGCTTTCGGCATCCGCGACGCGCATTTCGAGGCCGCCACCGGCTTCTGGCTGAACGGAAAAAATTTCAAAATCAAAGGCGTCTGCCTGCATGAAGATGGCGGCGCGTTTGGCGCGGCGATTCCGCTTTCGATCTGGAAGGCGCGCTTGAAAACCTTGAAAACACTGGGTGTAAATGCCGTCCGCACCGCGCACAATCCGCCCGCGCCAGGGTTTTTAGACCTGTGCGACCGGATGGGTTTGCTCGTGATGGACGAATTTTTCGACTGCTGGACGGTGGGGAAAAATCCTTACGACTATCACTTGTATTTCAATGAATGGTCGAAGATTGACGAGCGCGCCGCGATCCGGCGCGACCGGAATCATCCGAGCGTGATTATTTATTCCGTCGGCAATGAAATCCACGACACGCCGCACGCGGAACTGGCCAAACGCATTTTGAAAGGGCTGGTGGATGTCGCGCACGAAAACGATCCGACGCGGCCGGTGACGCAGGCGTTGTTCCGCCCAAACGTCAGCCATGATTACGACGACGGCCTGGCAGATTTGCTCGATGTCGTCGGGCAAAATTATCGTGAACAGGAAATTCTCGCCGCGCACGCGCAGAAGCCGTCGCGCAAAATCATCGGCACGGAAAACACGCATGACCGCAGGCAGTGGATTGCGATGCGCGATCACGCGCCGTATGCCGGGCAATTCCTGTGGACGGGCATTGATTATCTCGGCGAGGCGAGGCGCTGGCCGGCGATTGGCCACGGTTCGGGATTGCTGGATCGCACCGGCGCGGTTCGCCCGCTGGCCCGCGAACGCCAGAGCTGGTGGAGCGACGCGCCGATGGTCTCCGTTAACCGCCGCGTTTCAGCAGATGATCTGATGCCGACCGATCCCGGTTATGGCGGTGAAGAACGGCACACGCAAGTCGTCTTCGCCGATTGGACGCCGCGCAATCTCCGGCCCCACAATGAAAACGTCGAGGTCTACTCCAATTGCCGGGAAGTGGAATTGTTCCTAAACGGCCGGTCGCTCGGCAAAAAGGAAATCAACGCCGACGCTTCGCCGCGCAACTGGCGGGTGCCATTCGCACCGGGATGCCTGAAGGCCGTGGCGCATGACGAACAGGGCAAAGTCGTGGCGACCGACGAATTGCACACGGCCGGCCGGCCGGCAAAAATTGTTCTAAAAACCGAAACCGTCAAACTCGCGGCGGGCTTTGACAATGTGGCGATCATTCGCGCAACCATCACGGATGCGAACGGAATCCGGATTCCGCGCGCCGACGATCTGATCACGTTCAGGACGGTTGGCCCCGGCATCATCGCGGCGGCGGACAACGGCGACAACCGCAGCCACGAACTTTTCCAGACAAATTCGCGCCGCGCCTTTCAGGGCGAATGCGCCGCGTTTGTGCGGGCGACGGCCACGAGTGGAAAAATCACCGTCACGGCCTCCTCCGCCGGCCTGTCAGACGGCGCGCTTGCTTTGCCGTCCGCGGCTGGAACGAAATCCAAACCGTGAGGCCAAAATAAATTCGATGATTTTTCATCCCATGAAATTATTCAAAATTTGCCGCCTGAAAAAATGGTTCATTCCGACCTTTTCATTTTTCGTTCTGGTCGCGTTGTCGCCCGATGGTTTCGCGCAGGCGGCCGGCGACGGCGGCCATTCTGCCCGCAGCCCGCATCCTTTGCTCAGGCCGGCCAATCCCGTGCTGCCGTCGCTGTTTATCATCGGCGATTCGACCGTCCGCAATGGCGCCGGCATTGGCACGGGCGGACAGTGGGGCTGGGGTGATTTTCTCGCGCCGTATTTTCAGACGAACCGGATCAACGTCGTCAATGACGCGCTGGGCGGCACGAGCAGCCGCACGTTTTACCGCGACCGCTGGCCGGGCGTGCGGCGGATGATCAAGCCGGGCGATTTTGTCATCATGCAGTTCGGACACAACGATTCCAGCCCGATCAACGAGACTGTCGCTGATGCCCACGCCCGTTCGCGCGGCACGCTCAAGGGCGTTGGCGATGAGACGCGGGAGATTGACAACATCTTGACGAAAGAGCACGAAGTCGTCCATTCGTTCGGCTGGTATGAAAAGCAGATCGTCGCCGAGGCGCGGGCGAAGGGTGCGACGCCGATGGTTTGTTCGCTCATTCCGCACAACCACTGGAAAAACGGGCGCGCCGCGCGGAACCAAAACGATTACGCCGGCTGGGCCGGTGAAGTCGCCCAATCGGAGGACGCGCCCTTTCTCGACATCAATGAAATCATCGCGCGCCGGTATGATGTGATGGGGCAGGAAAAGGTGAAGCCGCTGTTCATCGTCGGCGCCGGTCCGCACACGAGCATGGCCGGTGCGGAAACCAATGCCGCTTGCGTCGTCGCCGCGCTCAAGGGGTTGGAGGAAAATCCGCTGGAAAAATTTCTTTCGGAAAAGGCGGACGGTGTTGCGCCCGCTGATTTGAGCCGGCCGGAGCCGGCGGCGACGAAACCAGAATGATTTCCATGCAAGCATACTTTACCATGCTCACCGCGCTTTTGGTTTTGGCCGCCGGAATTCTCCGCGCCGAGGAAGACGCGCGTCCGGTCGTGGACGCATCGCAGGTCGCCGTTGAAAAAAACCGCGACGCCGCGCTGCCCACGTTTCACATCGTCGGTGATTCCACCGTGCGCAGCGGCGGCGCGGGCGCGGGCCTGTGGGGCTGGGGCGAGCGCATCACGCCGTTCTTCGACACGAACAAGATCAACGTCGTCAACCACGCCATCGGCGGGCGCAGTGCGCGGACGTTTTTCACCGAAGGCCGTTGGGCCAAAGTCATGGCCGCGACCAAGCCCGGCGATTTTGTCATCATTCAGTTTGGCCATAACGACGGCGGACGCATCGGCGATCCGGCGAACAAACATCGCGCCGACGGCAAAGGTGTCGGCGACGAAACGGCGCCGGACAAGATGCCCGACGGCTCCATCGAGCAAGTTCACACGTTCGGCTGGTATATGGCGAAATTTGCCGGCGACGCCAGGGCGCACGGCACGACGGTGATTATCTGTGCGCCGATTCCGCACAAGCAGCGTTGGGAACACGGACGCGATTTTGCCAATGTCGCCGAATGGGATCAGGCCGTCGCCAAGGCCCACGACGCATTGTTTCTTGATCTAACGATGGTCATCACCGACGCCTACAAAAAAATCGGCAGCGCCAAGGTGGAAACATTTTTCGCCGACAAAGGCACGCACACCTCCGACAGCGGCGCGCAGTTCAATGCCCGATGCGTCATCGCTGGATTGAAAAGCCTGCCCGGCGATCCGCTGGAAAATTTTTTTTCAGAAAAAGGCAAAGCGGTTGATTCCTATCAACCGGAATCTCAAACCAATTCAACCGATTAAACTTCGGGAAAACCATGAATCACCATCGCCGCTTCTTAACCAGAATTTTTACAACCGCCATATTGACAACAGGTTTGATCGCCGCCAGCGCCCAGGCCAGTTTCAAATTTGCCTTCGGCACCGGCCAGCCGGCGCCGGATTGGGTTCAAGTTTCACCAACGAATTTTTATTCTGCCGAAGCCGGCCACGGCTTTGAGCCGGGCGCGGAAGTCGGTGGCACGGATTTCGTCACGAGCGAGAAGCCGTTCCTGTTTTCAGTGAGACTACCGGCAGGCAGTTACGCCATAACCGCGCTGCTCAATGACAAATCCGGAGAATCCATGACGACGGTGAAGGCCGAGCAACGGCGGTTGATGCTGGAAAAAGTGCGAGTTCATCCCGGCACTTTGGCCACGCGCACCTTCATCGTGAACATTCGCACGCCCAAAATTTCGGACGGCAAGAAAGTTCATCTCAAGCGGCGCGAGCTCAAAACCGAGACGATTGAATGGGACGACAAATTGACGCTGGAATTCGCCGGCACGCATCCAACGTTGCGGGCGTTGGTGATTTACGCGACCAACGTGCCGGTGGTTTACATCGCCGGCGATTCCACCGTGTGCGACCAGCCCGCCGCGCCGTGGAACAGTTGGGGCCAGATGCTGCCGCGTTTTTTTCAGCCGAACGTGGCGGTGGCCAATTATGCGGAGTCCGGCGAGGCCATCCGCAGTTCCCTCGGCGCGCATCGGTTTGAGAAAATTTTCAGCCTGATGCAGCCGGGCGATTACCTGTTCGTGCAGTTCGGGCACAACGACATGAAGGACAAAGCCGCGAACGCGCTGGCCGTCTATAAATCGAATCTGGAAAAAATTGTCGCCGAGACGCGCACGCACGGCGGCACGCCGGTGCTGGTCACTTCGATGGAACGCAAGGCGGGCGTGGAACAAAACACGCTCATGGGCTATCCGCAAACCGTGCGCGACGTGGCGCAGGCGGAGCATTGCGCGTTGATTGACTTGAACGCGATGAGCCGGGAATTTTACCGCGCGCTCCGCGAAAACCTGGGCAAGGCGTTTGTGGACGGCACGCATCACAACAATTACGGCAGCTATGAACTGGCCAAATGCGTCGTGCAAGGCATCCGGCAGGCGAATCTGCCGCTCGCCAAATCCATCGTGGCCGGCTTTGGCAATTTCGATCCGGCGAAACCGGATGACGTGAACGCCTTTCAAATGGCCGCCAGCCCGAACGCTTCAAAAGAAAAACCTCTGGGGAATTAAAAGAATCATGCCGCGCGCCTCAGCGGTTTCGATCTGCGAGGCCGGGCGTAAAGACATTTAGGCGGACGCATCCAGCCGCCGGCGGCTTGCAAAATTATGTGGCATGGATGACGGGATGACTACATCTTCACGGCCATGAACTGCATCGTCACCGCCGGGCCGACGTTCGAGCCGCTCGACAAAGTGCGCCGGCTCACGAATTTTTCGACGGGCCGGCTGGGCACGGAACTGGCCAATTTTCTGGCGGCGCGCGGCCACCATGTCACGCTGCTCGTGGGCGAAATGGCGACCTGGCCGGGTGAACGCCGGGCGCAAACGGTCAAAAAATTTTCCTCCACCAAAGATTTGCGCGCGCAGCTCAAGGCGCTTTCCCGCAAAAAAACGGACGCCATTTTTCACGCGGCGGCGGCGGGCGATTTTGCATTCGGCCAGATTTATTTTGAGAAAGGGGCGGGTGAATTTGTTGCGCTAAAATCGTCCAAAAAAATTTCCACGCGCGCGGGCAATTTGCTGGTGGAACTGGTGCCCACGCCTAAGATCATCGCGGAACTGCGCGGCTGGTTTCCGAAAACCAAAATCGTCGGCTGGAAATTTGAGGTGGATGGGACAAGGGTGGACGCGCTGCGCGCCGCGCGCCGGCAGATCATGGATTGCTCTACGGATGCCTGTGTCGCCAACGGCCCGGCTTATGGCCGGGGTTTCAATATGGTGACACCGCGCGGACAAAAGCATTTTGTCGGCATGGCAAAATTATTCCCAGCTTTGGAAAGCTTGGAAAAGATTGTTTGAACTTCAAATAATTTCGAATATTTGAGCAGTTATGGAAAAGCCAGAAGAAACCGGCGTGTGACAAAGATTTTCCATCCCTGTTCCAGCATTAAATTTCCGATGACACTACACATGCGTTGCGTTGGCGTATAAAATTCAAACTGGCCTTGCCTCGGTTTGGTGGACTACCAAAGTGTGAGCGTGTGAGTTAAAACTGCACGCCATGAACAACGAGAACTCGACGCCCCGAAAATACCAACGATACGATGCCGCCTTCAAGCGTT
>Ga0164241_10000725_pt1 | contig 51102 bp, 33 predicted proteins | sample OricomyardsoilBY_FD_108780 | JGI IMG/M metagenome (GOLD analysis project Ga0164241, IMG submission 108780) | Backyard soil microbial communities from Emeryville, California, USA - Original compost - Back yard soil (BY) | ecosystem: Environmental > Terrestrial > Soil > Unclassified | place: USA... | reverse complement strand
CTCTTGCCGACCAGTAACTCGGGACTGGCGCCGACCAGCGCGCGGCCAGGCTCCGCGCCCGCAACGGCAAAAATGTACGCGTTCGGCTCCCGAATGGAGAGCGCATCGAGCAGCGCGCGGAGCCGCAGCGGGCGGACCAGCTCGAAGTCTTGCGCGCGCGCCAAGACCACCTTGCGCAGCTCACCACCGCGTATCTTGTCTACTGCGGCCGCTACGATGTGGAGGAAGCTTCGCTCTTGAGGCGTGAGCGACCCGGGGTTGACGCTGTTGCCACCAGTTGCCGGCGCGACCGTCACCGAGCTGGGTGGCGAGCTTTGCTCCGAGCAAACCGCGCGCTGCGGTAGGAATAGACGAGCGTGCATGCTGCCGGCGAACGGCACCACTCCCGTCAAGAGCGTAGGACGCTGTCCAGCGTTGGGCGCCGCGCTGACTGCCGCTTCGGCGAAGTCAGCGAGCGCGTCGTTGCCCCCGCCCGGGACCTGCAAGCATGCCGCTCGATCCCCGGCATCGATGGAGTACTCGCGACTGGCGAAGTAGAAAGAAGGGTCCGGCAAGGCGGCGGTGGCGGTCGCCTTTCGGGGCGGCGGGGTCACGAACCGAGCTGGCTCATCGAAGGTGCTCATGGCTGGCCTGTTCGAACACTTGCTAGCGCAGTTCTTTGAAAATGACAATCAATCTCATTTTCATAATAAGCAGCGAAGGACCTGTCGCCCCCAAGTGACCAGGATCACGAACGAATCACTACTGCTCAAGATTATTCAGCCGACTCGGCCCTATCCCGAGCGCGAGCGCGGGCTTGCCACCTTATTGAAAATAAGAATCAATTGCATTTGACCCGCAGGGCTGTTACGAGCGCCGGACACGACTTGGTCCGCGCGACTCGAAATGCCGCGCGGCCAGGTGCTCGTCGAAAACACGAGGAAGGGCGCTAGCCATGATGTTCGATATGAAAAAGTTAGGTTTTTTGGTACTCGTCACCGCCAGCCTCTGGGGCTGCGGCGACGACGACGATGTCGGTAGCAACGGCACCGGCGGTACCGGTGGCACGAGCAGCGCCGGCGCCGGTAACAAGGCCGGCACCAGCAACGGCGGCTCCGATGACGGCGGCAAAAGCAACGCCGGCAGCAAGAACGGCGGGAGCAACGACGGCGAGGCTGGCAGCCCTCCCGATCCGAACGTCGGCGGTGAGCCTGGCGCGGCCGGTAGCGGGACGGACCCGGTCGGCAGCGGCGGCGAAGGGAGCGGTGATCCGCGCATCTGCCCCGATCTGCCGCCGGTTCTGTCGCTCAGCGGCTGCGACGGCGTCGGCCCGCTGTGCTCCGTCACGCAAGACGACTGCTCGTTCAGCGCCAATTGTGGCGGCAAGGTGTTTGCGGGGACTTTGACCGCGCAGGGCGTCTATACGATGATCCCGCCCGACTCTACCGACGCTGAAGGCACCGTCACCGCGACGTCGTGCTTGGGCGAGCTCCGCGCCGGAAAGCTGATCGGGCAGTGCACCGTTTCGACGAAACCGACGGGCGGCGCCCAGACTTCCGAGAGCTGCACGCTCGCCTTCGATCCGGTCGTTCGGGCCGGAGTCGAGTGCCTCGAGCTCCCCAGCGTGCTCGAAGATTTGGTGATCTGTGACGGCGGCGCCGCCGCTCAAGGCACCACCATCGAGGCCGGCGACTGCAACGTCGTGCAAGACGGATGCACCTTCCAGGCCAACTGCGCCGACGACGTGGTGCTGACCGGCAGCGTCACCGCGACCGGCGTGAGCTTCCGCCAGACGCTCAAGGCCTTGGCCGACGCTCAGACGCCGGCCAGCGGCACGCCCGCGTTCCTGAAGGGGACCGACGTTTCGCACACCTGCACCGGCGCTATCGAAGGCACGACCTTGACCGGCAGCTGTGGCGCGGGCGCAAGCGGTCGCGGCGGGGTAAATACCAGCGTGTGCCCAATCGGCGCCTCGGTGGCGACTGCCCCGGCATGCGGCCTGTTGGCCCCCGCGGCCGAGGCCCTGTTCGTGCTCGACTCTTGTGAGCTCTTGAAGGAAGGCGAAGAAGGCACGCCCGGCATTGGCGAGCCGGTCTGCGCGCTGCGCCAGAACAATTGCATCTGGGAAGTCGATTGCGGCGGCGAAAACGTGTTCGGCGGCAAGCTGAAAGCGGGCTCGAGAAAGGCGGAGTGGCGTTTGGCCACCGGGACGCCGTGCGAGGCCTCGTTCGATGCGCAAGGCAAGATGACAGGCAAGTGCACGGTGCCGGGCCAAGCCGCATGCGTGCTTTCGAGTAAGACCGCCGTTCCGGGAGGGGCTGATTGCGTCGTCCTGCCACAAGGCACCACGTTCGATTCCAACGGGTGCGGAGGCGGCCCGCTCGAGTGCCGGCTCGCGATGCAACACGGCTGCAACTTCAAGTCGATCTGCTCGTTCACGTCGCGTTACCCGAGCTTGATCTTCACCGGCAAGGTGAACAAGGAGGGTGCTGATGGTCGAAACCGCCTCGAGTTCAACGGCATCGGTGACTACGATTGCCACGTCGAGGAAGCGACCGCGGAAGAGATCGCCGCTGACGGGCGGCAGCCAGGCGAGTGGTATGGTCAGTGCGAGAACTCGCAAGGCGGCCTGTGCCGTAACAACTACGATCCGGCCACCGGCAGCGGCTTCCGCGGCCTGCGAGTCTACTTCGCAGAGCCGTCGGCTCCCTGAACCGCTAGCGCAACGGAGGGAAGGCGCCCCGGAAACGGGCGCCTTCACGCTATTTCATATGATTCGAATCTGGCAAATCGGAAGGTTTGGCCTGCCCACCGCGTTGACGTTGGCGGCGTGGGTCGTCGCCACCAACTGCTCACCGAGCCGGCTCGCCCACCCAGGGCCACTCGGCGCCGGAAGTGGTGGCTTGCCAACCGAGAACGGCGCCGGACACGCGGGCTTGCCCGAGGTCGGAGAAGGAGGAGAGCCGTCGAGCGCCGGCGGCAGCGAAGCGGTTGCGGGCGTCGATGGCGCCAGCGGTGATGGCGACGGAGACCACGGCTGCGCAGGCGGTCCCGATGGTGCAGCCGGCTCGCCCGAGCCACCGCCGACCACGGTCTTCACCGATGCTCCCCCATACGAGCCGCGGGTACGCCCGCGGGCACGCGAGCTGTGTGGTCGTGATCCGAGCAAGCTAGCCTGCTTGGAGTGTCACGATATTCTGCACTCAACACCGTTCGCCATGGGCGGAACTGTGTTTGCGGACGCGGCCGGCACGATGCCCGCCGCGGCGGTGGAGGTGCGGATAGTCGACGCCATGGGCGTCGGCCGCTCGACTTTCAGCGACGAAGACGGCAATTTTTGGCTTACCCGCGCCGAGGGTGACGGCGCGCCGCCCTTCAATCTCGGAATCCGCGACGGCGTGCGGGCGCGTTTCATGCCGATCGTGGCCCCCCTACTCGACTGCAACCGCGCTGCCTGCCACGGCGGCGCCGTCGCCCCAATTCATCTCGGTGCCGGCGAGTGAGTGCCCGCTAAAGCGAGCAAACCCTGTTCGAGCGCCGCGCGAGCGTGAGCGCGCAGCAGTCGATCGGTGATGCGCGTGGGCGGCTCGTCTGGCAACAGCTCCGCGACGTTCGTCCATGACAGCTCACGTTGCACGGGCAAAGCTTGCTCGCGTAGGGATCCTTGCAAGTCGAAGAATGCGGCGGTCGCCAGATCGTCGTCGCTGCCAAGTTGCCGCAAGGCGTCGACCCATTCGGAAAGCGGTAGCGAGGCCAGCCTGACGCCTTCTGAGACGAGGGCAGCGCGGAGCCGCGCGAGCTTCACGTTGCCGGTCTGAACCAAATGATAGGCACGCGCTGGCGAGCGGGCGCTCTGACGCTGCATCAATCCGATCAGCGTACGCGCCGCGGTATCGGCCGGTATCCAGGGCTCCTCGATCGCCAGATCGGGCCACGACCCGAGGCGCGACGACGCTGCGGCGATGCGCCACACGATGTCTCGCGAATTGATGTACGCCCGTGACGTCGACGCGGCGACGCGCCCCAGCCGATAGACAGCGACCGACAGGCCGCGCGCGGCGGCGTCGACGCACAGCTGCTCGGCTTGCCACTTGCTCAGCCGGTAGCCATCGTGCAGACCAGCCTGCGTTGCTTCGAAGGTCTCGGACAGCGGCCCGGCGACGCCCGACTCTGGGATCGCCGCGATGCTCGACACCTGATGCAAGCTCGCTCTCCAGCGCACGCAAGCGCCGATCAACTCCCGAACGAAGAGCACGTTGCTCGCGAACAAACTACGATAGTCACGGGTCAGGCTGACCTCGGCGGCGCAGTTGATCACCGCGTCACAAGTCGGCACGTGCTCGAGCTGTGTCAACACAGGAGCCGAGTCCGATAGGGCCACGATGCTCAGACGCGCGGTGTAGCGCTCGAGCCCGAACCCGCGCGCCGCCGCGACCCGCGCGAGTCTCGACTGGCAACCTTGCGCATCGAGACCGCGCACCGTTACGCTGACGGCGGAGCTGGTGGTCTCGAGTAGCTGTCGCAGCACCTCGAAGCCGAAGAAGCCCGTCGCTCCGGTCAACAGCACGTGCCGCATCGTCGGCTCTGGCGACGACGGCTGGAAGCGCCAGCTCGGATCGAGCGCGACGGGCAGCAGCTCGATAGGGCTCTGCGCCGCGCTGCCCTCTAGCAGCCGGGCTTGTTGCCGAGGCGTGGGGCTACGGAAGATGTTGGCCGCGCTCAGCGTGCGTCCTTTGCGGCTCAGACGGTTCGCCAGCTGGATGACCTGCAGGCTCGTCCCACCCAGTGCGAAGAAGTCGTCATCGGGAGCAACCTGGGCACCGCCGAGCACGTCTCGCCAGGCATCGAGCACCGTCCGCAGTGAAGGCGCCAGCGACTCGTCGGCCGAGGCGGCTTCTTGCGTCGCGACGCAGCGGGCACGCAGCGCGACCCGATCGAGCTTGCCATGTGAGGTGCGCGGCAGCGCCGTGTGCAGCTCGAAGACGGTTGGAATCAGCGGTGCGGGTAAGGTGCGAGCGAGAAACTGCCGGAGCTCGCCCACGTCGACGCTCATCGCGTCGGCTTCGAGATGGGCGACTAGGTAGGCTCCTCCGCCCGCCTGAGACGCGCCGTGGACGACGCTACCCCGCACTTGCGGATGCCGGGCAAGCGCAGCTTCGACCTCCGCCGGCGCGATGCGATGTCCGCTGATTTTCAGCTCGTCATCGCGCCGGCCGCTGAACACGAGCTGTCCGTCGTGGTCCCAGGTCGCCAGATCGCCGGTCAAGTAACCGCGCCCGAAGCCTGGCACCGGCACGAAGCGCTGGCGCGTCAAATCATCGCGGCGCAGGTAACCCTCGGCCAGCGTCGGGCCGAGCAGGCACAGCTCGCCGACGACGCCCGGTTGCTCTACCGGCCGCCACGCGTCGTCGATGACCAGCGCCGTAACGCCGGTGAGCGCACGTCCGATCGGCACCGGTGAGGCGCCGTCATGGCCGGACAGGTCGGCGACGGTGGCGACGATCGTGGCTTCGCTCGGTCCGTAGGTATTGAGCAGCCGCACTCCATCGACCTGGCTCGACCAGTCACGAAGCCGTTCGGCGAATACGGCCTCGCCCCCCACGATCACCAGCCTCACACATGCCGGAAACGTTACCGTTCCGGCACGCAGCGCTAGGCACAGCTCGTGCCACAGTGCCGTCGGGAGATCCAAAACCGTGAGGGCGAGGCGCTCGCAAGCAGCGGCGAAGGCGGGCAAGCCATCCAGCATCGCTTCGTCGCGCATGACGAGGGTCGCCCCCGCGGCCCATGTGAGCGCGAGCTCCTCGACGCTCGCGTCGAAGGTCAAGCTGGCAAATTGCAGCACGCGATCGCTCGACTGCAAGCCGTAGGTCGGCAGCGCGGCGGAGATGAAGCTGGTGAGCGCCCCATGACCGATGACCACGCCTTTCGGCTCCCCCGTCGAACCCGAGGTGAACACCAAGTACGCGGGATCGCTAGGTCGAGGGGGAACGAGCTTCCGCGGTGGCGCCCCGAAATTCGCCTGCTTCCAGTCTTCCGGAACCAGCGGCTCGAGCGTGAGGGTCGGAGCTCCCACCCATGCCAGCGACGGCTCGGCGCCGGCCACCTGCAGTACGAGATCGGGCTGCAGCTGCTCGAGCAGTCGTTGTCGGCGCGCCGGGGGATGCTGGGCGTCGAGAGCGGCGTAGCCCGATCCGGCATACTGCACGGCCAAAACCAACAGCAAGCTGAGCGCACCCCGCGGCGCCTCGAGCGCAATCAGCTTGCCGGGCCCGGCCCCGTTTGCGATCAGCAGGTCAGCGCAGCGCAGCGCCGCTGCGTGCAGCTCCGCGTAGGTGAAGCTCTCCTCGAACGCTTGCAGGGCCAGAGCACCGGGTCGGAGCCTGGCGTGCTGTTCTATCCGCTCCGCCAACGAGGGCGCGGCCGCGCGGACGACCGAAGGCAAAACCAAAGGGCGCAGCAGCGGCCGCGTTGGCTCTCGTGCTACCACCTGTAGGCCTTCCAGCAGCAGCTGGCTCAATGCCGAAAGCTGGCCGACCTCGACAGCTTCGCGATGGCCCTCGACCAGTAGCTCGAGCGTGCCGCGTTTCGGCCGGAAAGTGAACGCGACATCTTCGACCGGACCCGCAGAAAATCCGATGGACTCGGCGCTGCATTCGCCGAAACAACGCGGTGGCTCGAACGGAATCAAGTTGACCACGGGCCCAAACGGCCTGATTTTCAGGGCACTATCGCGCGCGAGCTGCTCGTAGCGGTAGCGCAAGTGCGGCCGCGCTCTCGTCAACGTCGAACCGATTTGGCCCGCCAGCGCACTGAAGGTGGTCGCCAGATCGATACGCACCGGCAACGGGACAATATTCATCGCCATGCAGGGTGTCCGGAGCGCAGCGCTGCCGAAGCGCAGCATTACCGGTACGCCGAGGGCAAAGGCGGTCTCGCCCGTACCTTCGTGGATCGTTCGGGCTACGAGGGCCAAGCACACCGCCGTCCAATCCACGGAGCTGGCGCGACCCACCTCGCGCAGCGCGAGGGTCTGTCCTTCCGTCAGAGTGACGCTCGCGCGACGACCCTGCGCGGGCAGCCGCGCGCGATTGACGAGCGCTACGTCGGACAAGCCCTTCAGCTCGCGCAGCCAAAATTGTCGATCGCGCTCGCGCTCGACCGAAGCCTGATAGGCATGATCTTCGAGCGCGACGCGGCCCGCGTCGTCAAAGACATGGGGTGCGATCGGGCGCCCCCGTCGCCGCGCGCCGTAGCGGTCGGCGACGCGGCGCGCGATGAGGTTGAAGCCGTAGCCGTCGAGCGCGACGTGGTGGGCGCGGTGCACCCAAACGTGGCGTTCCTCCTCGAGGCGATACAAACAATGCTCGAACGCGGGTCCTTCGTCGATCCGAAACGTTTTACCGAGGTCGCTCGCCACCTGCTGCTGCAGCGCTGACCAAGGCTCGAAGGACCCGCGCAAATCGTGGATCTTCAGCAATGATCGGGGCAGCGGCGCCGATAACTTCCGAGGCCCTCCCGCAAGCTCGACAAAGCGCACGTGTAGCGCGCTTGCCTCACGAAGCGTGTCAATGAGGGCCTGCTCGAACGCTTCGGCGTCGAGCGGCCCGTTCAGAATCACACCTTCGGCCGCGTTGTAGATCGCCGCGTCGGCCGCACGTTGGTGTCCGATCCAGATTCCCAGCTCGGCCTCAGTGAGGGGAGCGAGCGTCCCCTCACCTGTCGGTGCTCCAAGCGTCACCGCGCCCCTACCTCAACTTCACGGCCGAGAATACCAAGCCCGGCAGGTTGATCGCGCTCTCTGAGGGGCCCTCGGCCGTCAGCTCCAAAAAAGTGGTGCTGGTAGCAGCCACGAAAAGCGGTGCGAAGACGCGCGTGCCCAGGGAGAAGCGCAGCACGCTTCCGCTGCTGAGCGGCGCCGTGATGCCGCTGACCGCGGGCTCCTCGCCCACCATGAGCGAGGCCCAACGCCAGGCCGGAGCGCTCGCCAGCACGCGCGGATTGCTCACGCCGTCGGGGGCGGAGCGGCCCTCGAGCACCCGCAAGAACGCGCGATTGTCCGGCCCCACCACCAGTGATCCGGCGGCGGCGCCGCCGACCAGCGTGGAGAGCTCGACCTGGTAATCTGCGTCGAACGCCTGCGCCCCGATATCGAAGCGCAGCAGGCACGGCGCTGGGTTGCTCGGATCGAGCCAATTTGCTGCGGCTCCGAAGGCTTCACTGGCCATGTACATGAAGCCGTCGTCCGCCAGTATTCCGTCGCGCACGTAGCCGCAACGCGTATCTTGGACGATCGTCACCGTATCGGTGCTGGTGTCGACCGCCACCACCGCCGCGCGCGGCGCGACAATCAGGCCTTCGCGCCACGCCGCGAACAGGTACAGCGTGTCGCCGTGCCAGACCGGCGCCGTCGTGAACGAGAGTAGCTGGCCTTGCGCCGCAAGCTCCGTGAGGGCGATGGTGCCCCGCACCTCCATCGCCGTCGGATCCCAAACCACGATCTGAGCCGTCGAGCCGTCGAGCCAATAGGCCTTTTCTTTCGACACGAACTGGAATTGACTGCTGTATTCGGCGAATTTCGTGACGCCCGCCGTGAGAAAGCTCACACTCTCGCCCTCGTCGAGCCCGCCCGCTTCGGTCAGCTCGTAGCGAGTTACGGTGGGCGCCTGATCGCTGGCGATGAACAGCGCACCTGCGCCATCGATACCGGCGGCCAGCGCCCGACCGGGCACCTCGATCAGCGCGTCGTCGACAGAAAGCTCGGTCTCGAGATCGAGCGTGCTCGTCAAGAGCACGTAGCTCTGGCTGTCGTTCTCGCCAAAAACTTGAGTAGTTAGCGCGTAGACAGGATCACCTTCCGGGACTTGTCCAACGCCGCCGTCACCCGCGCCAGCTACCGGCAGACTGGGCTCCCCGGCTTGCGGCTCCAATGGCTCGCCCGCCTTGCCCGAGCTCGTGCCGCCGCTGCCAACGCCGCCCTTGCCACCCCGCGCCTGCGCGCCTGCGCCGGCAGTCGCCGCGCCAGGTTCGTCGTCCGGGTCGCCGCAGGCCGCGAGCGAGGCGCTCGTCACCATGCTCAAAACAAGTAGGCACCAGCCGTTTCGCATCACGTTCATGTTGGTCACTCCTGTCACCGGTACTCGAGGCTCAATTTCCAAGCGAAGGCGCGCCCAGGACGCTCTACGCCGTAAAAGTCGAACACCTTCGCGTTCGTCAGATTGTGCACTTCGAAGCTGTTGGCGACGCGCGCGGCGCCCACCGACGTCGCATGGCTGAGCGACAGCGCATGGACGGTTTGGCTCGGCACCGTGAGCTTGCTGCCGTTCGCGGCGGCGCTCTCCCAACCCAGGAAGAACCCTGCGACGTGACGCACGTCGTAAGCGAGCTCGAGCTCGTCGCCGGCTTCGGCCAAGTCGCGCGCTCTCGCGAACGCGCGCGCGCTGACCTGCAAAAACGGTTGATTGGGGATGCGATCACCTTCGAACAGCGCGCCGGGCCCGGTCTTCGAGGTATTGCGCACGTCTTGGTAAGAGAAGCCGCCCTGCAGCCCGAAATGGTCTCGGCGATCAGCCCACGATGCGCGCGCGTCGACTCCGAGCGCGCGCGCCGCCAGCACGTTACTGTACTGAAAGTAGCCGCCATTGTTGAGCAAGACCACCATCGACTCGACGCGCCGGCCCGAGCCGTTCACGCTGCCGGTGAATGCGCCCAGCGACGTAACCCAGCGCTCGAGGCCGAAGCTCAGGTTGATGTTTTGGCTGCGCTCGGGATGAAGCCGAGCGTTGTCGGCGATCAGTCCCCCATCACCAAAGCGCTCATCCGCGTTGGGCAGGCGCGCTGCGTATTCGAACGAGCCCTTGGCGTATAGCTCCTCGGTCAGGTTCCAGCGCAAGCTGTCGCCGGCCCCCGCGCTCAGCTCCTTGGCGCGCAGCGTGCGCGTCAAAGCGGCTAGCAGGCGTTCTTCGCTCTTCGAGCGCTGGTAGTAGACTTTCGTGAACGCCACCGCCGCCAACTTGCCAACCGTGACTTCGTACTCTGCGCCCAGCACGCTCGTGACGAGCACGCGAGCGGCACGGAGCGGATCATAAGCGTCGGCTTTCAGCGCGTCGTCATGTCCATCGCGCTTCACGAAGCTGGTCGACAACGCCAATCGGACCAATTGCTCGCCCGGCAGCGCGTAGCTCAGCTCGGCCCGCCCGAACAGCGTGCGCTCATCGACGTGCCGGTCGAGCGCCACCGAATCGATCTCCCCCGCCAGCGGGAGCGTGACGAAGCAGCGCCCGTACCAATCGTAGCGGCAGCGCGAAACGTCGCGAAAGCGGCTGGCTCGGAGGCTGTAGTCGCCGACGCCATCGAGGCGCAGCCTGCCCCAGCGCTTACGGTAGCTCAGGTTGCCGCCGGCAGCTCGGCGTCCGTAGGTCACCTCACCGTACGGCACGCTCATGTTGCCGTTGTGCTGCACGTCGCGGCCGTGGTCGCTGACGTAGCCTTGCAGCACTATGCGATCGGCCCACGGCCTTTGGAGCAGGCCTACGCCGAGCGTCGCGCCCGCGCCTACGTAGCCGTCGTGGAAGCGCCTTAGTCGTGCCATCGATACCTGCCCGGCATCGTCGAACACTTGCGCGTCCACAGGGTAGTCGTTGGCGGAGCGATCCAAGAAGAACGAGCCGCGCGCGAAGCCGCGCATGCTCTCGGAGTACACGCGGGCCGTACCGGAGAGCCGATGCGTGTCGTAGGAACCAAATTGATACGACGCGCTCCCGCGCGTGCTGCGGACGCTCTCGTCACTGACGAGGTTGACGGCGCCACCCAACGCGTCGGCTCCGAACTTGACCGGCACGACGCCTTGATAGATCTCCACGCGCTCGACCAGACCAACCGGCACGTTGGCAACGCCCAGCTGATAAGCCGTCAGCTCCAGTGGCATGCCGTCCAAGAAGAAACGCACGCGGTCACCGGACAGGCCGTTGAGGCTGTACCGGCTGCTCGAGCCCAAACCGCCTTGTCGCTGGACCTTGAGGCTCGATCCGCGCGCCAGCACCTCGCCCAAGTCTGCCGAAGAGCGCTGCGCCCGCTCGAGCTCCAGCACCTCGACGGCTTGCGCCGATCGTCGCGACCGCTCTGCCCGGGGCGTGCCGCGTACCATGATCTCGACCACCGCCGGCGCCGGCGAAACCTCGGTCGCAGCCGGCGGCCGCTCAGGAGCCGGGGTCGACACGGCCTGTGCTCGAGCGGTCCGACTGGCCAGGAACAAGCATGCGCTCATCAGACTGACGTGGGAAAGGTTCACTCTCGTTCTACCTATTGGCGGGCGGCGCGAGCACCGCCCCCAGCGCGGCTCGCAGGGCGGCGCGGCTGACTTTGCCGATGGCGGTCGTCGGCAACTCGGATACCAACCGCACCCGATCGACGACCTTGTACGTAGCCAGCTCACGCCCGCGCAAGAAGCCGAGCAAGTCGGCCGCGGTCACTCGCTCGTGTCGCGGCACGACGAACGCACACGCTTGCTCTCCAAGCAACCGGTCCGGCACCGCAACCACCACCGCTTGCAGCACGTCGGGGTGAGAAAGTAGATGCTCTTCCAGCTCGTCAGCAGATACCTTCTCACCACCGCGGTTGATCAGGTCGTTGCTGCGCCCCACGACCTCGACATGACCCGTCGGTCGACGACGCACCACGTCGCCGGTTCTATAGAAGCCGTCCGCGCTAAAGCTGCGCAGGTTGGCCTCCGGTGCTCGAAAATAGCCACGAATCGTGTAAGGCCCGCGCGTCCACAGCTCACCTCGCTCACCCGGCGGCACCTCCGTCCCGTCCTCTGCGACGACTCGCAGCTCGTCATCCGTGCACATCGGTCGGCCTTGGGTGCCCAGCACGAGCTCAGCCGCGTCGTCTGACCTAGTGTAGCAGACCAAGCCCTCCGCCATGCCGTAAACTTGCTGCAGCGCGCAACCTAGCTCGGGCCGTACGCGCTCCGCGAGCTCGCGACTCAATCGCGCTCCGCCTACTTGCAACAGTTGCAGCGGCGCGAGCTGTTCTCGTCGCGTGCGCGCGGCTTCAAGCCATAGGTTGACCAGTGGTGGCACGAGCGCGGTCGTGTCCACGTGCTCGTGCTCGATAAGCGGGAACGCGACCTCCGGGCTCGCGCGCGGCGCAAGCACCACTTTGCCGCCCGAGTACAACACTCCGAGCACGCCCGGTGAGCTCCATGGGAAATTGTGCGCGATTGGGAGCGCGCACAGGTAAGAGCTCCGCTCCGAGAGCCCGCAGATCTCCGCGCTGCGCCGCACGCTATACAGATAGTCGTCGTGCGTCCGCGGGATTAGCTTGGGTATGCCGGTGCTTCCGCCCGACAGCTGCAAAAAGGCCACCTCGGATGCGGCTGGTCCAGACGACAGCTGACCTTCAGCGTGCAGGCGCTCCAGCGACGACGCCAGCAACACGTGCTGCAGGCGAGGGCACCGCGCTTGCAGTCGCTGACCCAAGCCGACGAAGTCGAAGCCTTCGCCGTCGCCAGTGGTGATGTAAGCCACGGCTTGGGTCAGCTCGGCGAAGGCCGACAGCTCCACGAAGCGATGGCTCGGCAGCGCAAATACGGGACGCGCGCCCAATCGAAACAGCGCGAAGCAAACCTCGACGAACTCAGGCACGTTCGGCAGCTGCAGGATCACGTACGAGCCCGGCTCGATGCCTAGCGAAAGGAGTCCGGAAGCCAGCCGATCGACGCGTCGATCCAGCTCCGCATAGCTGATGCGCCGTTCCCTCCCGACCAAAGCAGAGCGCTCGGGCCAACGCTCGGCAGAGCCGCGCAACATATCTCCCAGCGTTTCGCCCCGCCAGTAACCCAAAGCCCGATAGCGGTCCGCGGCCGCTTCTGGCCAAGGCGTGAAGGAAAGCTCAGGCATCGAGGGTCGCACCGCCGTCTACGCGCAGGTCGTGCAAAGTGATGTGGCGCGCGCGGTCCGAGACCAAGAACTCGACGGCAGCCGCGACGTCTTCGGGCGCCGCCAAGCGCTGCAATGGAATGCCCAGGCGATAGGCCTGCGGATTTCCGGCTAAAATTTCGCGCTCGCCCTGGGCTTCCGTCCAATAGGCGCGCTGCATCTCCGTATTGGTCGAACCAGGCGAGACCACGTTGCAACGAATTCCGGCGTGGGCGAGCTCGAGCCCGAAGCAGCGTGTCAACGCCAGCAGACCGGCCTTCGAGGCCGCGTAGGCGGCGAGATTCGTGCGTGCGACGGTCGCCGCGTTGGAGCCGATCGCGACCAAGTTTCCCTGCCGCCGCGCCTGCATCCTCTTGCCGACGCTGCGAAAAAGGAAGAAGGCGCCGCTCAGGTTCGTGTGGATTGACGCTTGCCAATCTTCGTCCGACAAGTCGAGCGCCGGTCCCGGACGCAGGATACCGGCCGCGCTGACCGCCACCGAAATCGGCCCGCCTCCGCGCTCAATTTCGTCCACGACGTGCTCGACGTCACGCGGGGACGAGACGTCCGCAACATAAGGAGTCACCTCGCGCTGCTCCGCGCGCAGCTGCCGCGCGGCCTGATGCAGCGCGCTCTCGTCGCGATCGAGCGCCGCCACCCGCATGCCATGAGCAGCCAGCACACGACAGATGGCAACGCCGATCCCACCGGCGGCGCCGGTGACCAGCGCTACCCCGAGCGACGCGCCGCGTTCCGGCCCATTCTTCGGAGATTCGTCCATGATAGTAATGATTATCATTTTCATTTAACGCTGTCTAGCGTGGTGCTCCGAATCGATGCTCGTCTGCGTAAAGGTCTCCGGCGGTCGCCGGTACGTACGCCGACCAGCGGCTAGGCAGACCCCGCGGCTGAACCGTCTTGGCGGTGCTGACGGTGATCGCAGGCTGTTCCGAAGCTTCCTCGTCACACCCGCCTCCGCCAGGAGGTGCAGCCCGCGATTATTTGGGTTCCGATATCAACGTGGTGGCGACGACAGTTTCGATCGAGGCGACCAGCAACGGCGCTCCGAGCCCCGACGCTGGCACCCAGCTCAGCCAGCTGCTGCTCGTCAGCCCTCGGGCGACAGAGCAACGCTCGGTTTCCTGGCCGCGAACGCGAGCCCGCTGTCGGCGCTGGTCCTGCCCGGCAACTAGGATCTCTATTTCGCGGCGTCGCTCGGCTCCGCGATTCCGACGAACAGCTTTGCCAAGCTGCAAAGCGGCATCGTCGTCGGCGCTGCACCCGTCTCCCTCAGCGTCGACATTCCCGCCAGCCTCGTTTCGACCAAGCTGACGATCAACGGAGCCGCTGTGCCCAGCCCCGACCAATACGGCGAACGACGAGCTTTCGTACGGCTACGCCGCCACCAGCAGCGGCGACGTGTGCGGTCGCTGCTACCAGCTCGACTTCGACGGAACGTCGCGCAACGGCGGCAACGATCCGGGGTCGAAAGCTCTGGCCGGCAAATCCATGGTCGTTCAGGCGATCAACGTCGGCTACGACGTAGGCGGCGGGCAGTTCGACTTGCTCGTGCCAGGCGGTGGCGTTGGCGCCTTCAACGCCTGCTCATCGCAGTGGGGCGTCTCCAATTCCGAGCTCGGCGCGCAGTACGGCGGCTTCCTCGCCGCGTGTAAGCAGCAGCTCGGCTATAACGCGAGCCTGAGCAGCTACAAGAGCTGCGTGGCACAGAAATGCACGAGCGTGTTCCAAGCGCGCGGCCTCACCGATCTGGCCGCCGGCTGTAGCTGGTTCGTGGATTGGTTCCAGACCGCCGATAACCCGTCGCTGCGTTACAAAGAGGTGGCTTGTCCGGCCGCGCTGACGGGCGAAAGCGGCATGAACCGCTCGTCGCGCAACGACATCAGTAGCGCCTGCGGCAAGTAGCGGAACCGGCGGCCCGGCGCACGCGCTCCGGGCCGTCTTCCTGACTTCAGAACGCGGCGTTCTTGCAGAGCTCGACGGCGTAGCTGTCGAACCACTGTCCTGCGCCGGGTCCGCCGTTGCACTCGCCGGAGCTGCCGTCTGATTCGCCGGGCCGCTTCACCCACAGAAACGCGTGAACCAGGGGATTGCCGGTGTCGGAGCCCGGCTTGGAGCCGAGGCCGCGGCCGGGCGGGTTGCACCACATGCCGCCGCTCGGGCCCTTGCCGTTGCGGCTGGTGTCGATCACGAACGGCTTGCCCTCGACCTGGCTCGAGATGGCAGAGCCATAGGAGATAGAGTCGGCGTTGGTTTGAAAGCTCGAGACGTTGAGCGAGAAGCCGTCGGCAGCCGCGATGTTGGCGCTCTTCAGGCGGCCCGCCATCGTGCCGGCGTCGACCCAACCGGCGTGACCGGCGTCGATGTAAACGTACGCGCCGGCCTGCTTCTTCAACGCCGTGACGGCGTAGGCCAGGGTCTCGAAGCGGTCGTCGGCGCACTCACCGTGGGCGAGCGCGTCCGGCTCCAGGATGACGGCCACCTTGTGGCTGCCGATGCCGCCCGCGAACGAGTCGATCCAGCTCTTGTAAGCGTTGCTGTCCGCGGCGCCGCCCCCGGACGCGCCACCACAGTCGCGGTTCGGGATGTTGTAAGCGACCAATACCGGGATCGAGCTGCCGGCTTTGCCGGCGATCGACGAGACAGCGCCGCCCGCGTCGCCACCGTTGATCCAGCTTCCCTGCGGATTGCTGCAAATCTTATCGAGTAGCGGCTCGCTGCCCTTGCCGCCGCAAGCGGGCGAGCCGCCGTCGTTGAACAGGGTGGCGCCCGCGAAGGGATTCTTCGCGTCGGTGGTACCGCTACCGGCGCTGCCGTCAGAGCCGCCCGAGCCGTCACAGTTCTCGCTGACGGCGACGTTGTCGACGTACAGGTTGCGATCGGCGCCGCCTTCCATGCCATCGTTGGTGAATTCGACCTTGATGTCAGCCGCGCCCGCGCTGGGCGTCAACTTGAACGCGTAGGGCGCCCAGGCGTCGGTGTTGACGTCGACCTCGCCAACGACGTTGCCGCCAACCTGCACCTTCATGTGCGGCCATTCGCCGGCGGCGACGGAGCCCTTCGCCGTCACGGTCACGGTGGTCGGGCCGCCCTTGAAGGCGTGAGAGCCGGAAACATCGCCGTTGGCGTGGATGTTCCAGCCGCCTTCGGCTGGCTCGCCCGTCGAGTGCTTCATGTCTTCGGCCTCGAGCGTCGCTTTGCAGATCATGGGCGTGACGACGGGAGCGCCGCCGGTGCCGCCGCTCGCGCCGCCCGTCCCGCTCGACCCGCCAGAGCTGGCTTGGCCTCCGCTGCCGGCCGCGCTCGGCGCCATGCCGCTACCGCTCACGCCCGACGTCACGCCCGCGCCGCCACCCGCGGCCGCGCCACCAGCTGCTCCCGTCGTTCCGGCGTTGTCGCTGAGGCACGCCGTGACGTTGCCCAGCAACGTGACCAGCGCCACGGCGCGGATCGGGGCCAACGGAACGAGCGGTAACGGTGAGCGACGATGCATGAGGGGCGGTTCCTTCCTGAGTTGCGAGGCCTGGTTGGGTTAGCACGGCTGGAACCAGTTCCAGTTTGCAAGCCATCGAAACCAACCGACTTTTGACACTTATACGGGAACTGTCCGCGCTCACTGCGCGCCGGGACGGGTGCCCCGATGTAGAGTCGCGGCAAGCTCATGCCGCCCGCGCCCACCCACGAAGCACGAACGAGCGCCGCCGCTGTCGCGATGCTGATTGTCGGCTGCGCATCGGGTGCGTCACCGCCGCTAGCCAGCCCCCGTGGCGAGCCAGAGTGCGCCGTCAGGCTGCCGCCGCGACAGGGCACGACGCCGCCAGCTTCCGCGCTGCCGCGAGCCGCGCCCACCTCTCAGCTCGTCGTGCACGCTCAGATGCCGCTCGCGCCCCTGACGCGCACGCTCGAAGCCCGCATACCACAGCGGCTGAGCGAAGGCCGGTCTCGCATCGGCCCCGGCGGCACCGTGACCTACAGCGTGAACCGCGGCCCGCTTTCCGTGAGCGTGTCGCGCACCGCGTTGGTGATCGAAGCGCCGGTTCGCGCCCGCGCCGAAGCTTGTCGCGGCGACGCTTGTTATGCCTCGTGTGAGCCGGAAGCGGTGGTGGCGGCCGAGGTACCGTTGCTGCTCAGCCCCGACTATCGTTTTCGGGCGACCTCCGTGTCGCTGCGCTTCACCCGCCCCTGCAAGGTGCGCGCGCTCGGCGGGCTGCTGACGGTCGACATCACCCCCACGCTCGAAGCCCAGCTCCGCCCCGAGCTTCGGAGGATCGCCAGCGAGATCGACGGGCAGCTCCCGGAGCTCGCGACACGCATCGCGGAGGCGTGGAGCGAGCTTTCGGCGCCCCGAGAGCTGCCGCTGGGCGGCTGCTTCGTGCTCCAGCCCGTCGGCGTCGTTCAGGGCCCCTTCACGCCGTCCGCTGACACGCTCGGCGCGCGCTTTGCAGTCTTGGCCTATCCGGAGCTGCGCGCGAGCTGCGGAGCTCGGCCGCCCGTGGTGCCGCTCCCGCGACTGCAGACGGACGCGGCTTTGCCGGAAGAAGGCGCGGTGCGGTTGGGGATGGTCACGTCGCTCGCCAGCGTGGCGAGAGGCTTCGAGGCGGCGGGGGCGCTGCAAGCGTCCGGAAAACGCTTTCGCGTGGCGCGCGCCGAGGTCGAAGCCCGAGGCAGCGACGTCGAGGCGCAGCTGGCCTTGACGGGCGACGTCTGCGGCGAAGTCGCGATGGCGGCCGGCTTCGACTACAGCGGCGACGGACGGTTCGTTCGGCTCACCGGAGCTGAGCTGTGGCCGGGCGAACGCGAACGCATCACCTCCGCCACGCTCGAGCCGGCGGCGCTTGCGCAAGCCCTGGCTGCAGCGCCCCGCGTCTCTCCCCTGCTGTCGATGCAGGCATTGCGGGACGCGGCGCCGCCGCTAGCCGCAGGGCTGTCACGACCGACGCTGGAGGTGCGGGCCGTCGTGTCCTCGGCGCGCGCCGCCGGTGCCCGGGCGCGGGGCGAGGAGCTCGTTACCTTCGTGGAAGCCCGCGGCGCGCTTTGGCTAAAAGCCGCCGAAAATCCCTGGCCCGCGACGCTGTATTGAGCACGTAGCTACTCGTGAGCGACACGAGCCGAGCGCCGGCGCCGCACGGCGACGGAGGAAGCCAGCGCCAGTGCGGTGAGCCACGACGCCGTGCCGGCGCCGCCCGCGCTGCTTTGGCAGTCGCAGCTGGCAGACGAAGCCTCTGGCGCTGTCGCTCCCGCGACGTCGCCGCTGCCGCCGGACGTCGGCGCGGCGCTGCCACCGATCGTGCCGGCGCCAGAGCCCGACCCACTCGAGCCTGCCCGGTCCCCGCCGCTGCCAGCGTTGACCCCACCCGCTCCGCCCACTGCCGATTCGCCACCGTGCCCCGCCGCCGGCGCACCACCGTCGGGCATGCTGGCCTGCCCGCCCGCGCCGCTGCTCGGTTGGTCTACCGCACCGGGACCGCTGAGCTTCCACCAGTTGAAGTCGAACAGCTCGCCCCCACCGCCGGTGAACTTCAGAAACAGGTCGTGAACGCCGGTCGCGCCGCTGACGGCGCAGGTCGTCGTCATGAACGTCTGCGCGCCGCCGGTGGCAGGAACCGCGCACGTGCCGACCAGCGTGCCGGTCTGGCTGTCGAGGTGGAGCTCGATGCTGGCGCCGCTCGCCGCCGCCGCCACCCGCGCGTCGAACGACGTGGCGCCGCTGCCGAAATCGACGTTCTTGACCTTGATGTAGTCGCCATTCTCAATCGAGGTGACGCGCTGCCCTCCCTCGCTGCACACCGCCGTCTTGAGGCCGGATGAGAACGCGATCGTCTCGGCTTCGACCTGCTTGAACGGGTTGAGATTCTCGACTGCTTTCGGCCCCGTCGTGCTCATCTTGACGGCCGGAATCGTGCCGTCGGCACCGTAGGTAAACTCCTCGACGCAAACCGAGCGCTTGAATCCGCCGCCTCCTGGTAGCGCGCCGTTGTGATAGAACAAAAATGAGTGGCCCTTGTAGTCGACCACTCCCGGATGATTGGTGAAGCTCGCGCCGGCGCCGGTCTGTTTGTCCATGATGTCGCCGCGATACATCCACGGACCTAGCGGGCCGCTGCTCGTGGAGTAGCTGAGCTTCTCGGGCGTGCTGTCGGCGGGGTAGATCAGGTAGTAGAGCGCGTCGCGCTTGTAGAACCACGGCCCCTCTTCGTAGGCCGTCTCGCGATCGGTCTTCGTGCGCACGCCGAAGCCAGCCGTCGTCAGCGTCACCTTGGTCGGGCCCTCGGCGAAAGAAATCATGTCCGCGCTCAGCTTCACGTAGTAAAGGTCAGGGTTGCCCCAATACAGGTACGCTTGCTCGTCAGCGTCGATGAATACGGTCGGGTCGATGTTGCCGGAGCCGGTGGAGACGAGCGGTTTTCCGATCGCGTCGGTAAACGGCCCGGCTGGGCTGGAAGCGACAGCCACACCGATCTTCGAGCCCGTCGAATTATTGATGGGCACGTAGAGGTAGAACTTACCGTTCCTCGCGATGCCGTGAGGCGCCCAGGCGTCGCCCGTTCCCCAGCTGAAAGTCTTGTAACCGGCGGGCGATCCGAGATCGGTCCAGTTGACCATGTCGGTGGTGGAGTAGAGCCGCCAGTCGTTCATGGTGAAGAAATCCTTCACGGTCACTTCTTCGTCGTGCGACGTGTAGAGGTACAGCTTGCCGTCGTACAGCATGGGAGCGGGATCGGCGGTGTAGTTGGTCTGTACGATTGGATTGTCGGCCATCGCCAGCCCCGCATGGCTCATCGTGGCGGCGAATGCCGCCGCCGCCATGGCGCCGGCGGCAGACAGCCGATCACTTCTGTCGGTCACGTTCGCGATTTTTTTCATCGGAGTTGAATTCAGATCGCCGTCGCCGCGCGCCCGCGACAGGCGGACGAATCGAATCAGCGGTGCAGCAATGCAGTGGCACTGTTGCTAAGCTCCGCTTTCCGTCGGCCTGCTGAGACGAACGAATCGACGACGTTGCGGACGCGTGCCGACGGAATCGCGTCCGTGGAGACAGTGCCGCCCGGGGTGGCAGGTCATCCAGTGATGGTGGCGACGTTTTCTGGCTGAACACCGAACGAATGCAAACGAGGCCCGGCTTGAACCGAATATCGATGTGGATGACGAGCGCTACTTTCTCAGTGTGTGCGGCGGCTTGCAGCACCACACCGAACGACTCTCCCGTGAGCCCGACCGGTACGGCAGGAGTCCCGAGCAGCAGCGGTAGCGGTAGCACGGGCGGCGCCAGCGGCACGGCGGGCACGGCGGGCACGGCGGGCACGGCAGCCGGCGGCGCTCCCGGCGCGGGTGGCGGCGCAGGCGGTGCCGTCAGCGGCACCTCCGGAATGAGCTCGACGATGGGCGGAAGCGGAACGGCGGGAACCAACGCGTCAGGAGGCGCCGCAACGGCGGGCGCGGCCGGCACCGCGGGCGCGGCGGGCGCCGCCGGTGCCCCGGCTACGAGCACGCTCGTCACGTCAGCCTCCGGCGCCTATTGGAAAGTCGGCACGTGGAAGGAAGGCACTGGCTCCGCCACCGTCACCGTCGACGCGTCCAAGACGCACCAAACGTGGGACGGCTTCGGTGGCGCTTTCAATGAGATGGGCTGGAGCTACCTCACCACGAAGGAGCTCCAAGAGCAGGCTCTGCAGCTGCTCTTCGGCGACGACGGCTGTCGCTTCGCCTGGGGCCGCATCCCGATCGGCGCCAGCGACTACGCCATGGACCGCTACACGTTGAACGAGACCTCCGGCGACACGGCGATGGCGAATTTCTCCATCGAGCGCGACAAGCAGAAGCTCATTCCTTACGTGAAAGCGGCGCAAGCCATCCGGCCTGGGCTTCGGTTCTGGGCCAGCCCGTGGACACCGCCGACTTGGATGAAGTCGAGCCCGTACCAGAGCCCGGGCAACCCAGTGAACGCGTTCGACGGCGGCTCGATGAAGAGCGACGACTCGATCTTGAAGGCGCACGCCCTGTACTTCGTCAAGTTCATCCAGGCTTATGCCGAGCAGGGCATCACGATCGACTACGTGGCTCCCCAGAACGAGCCGAACTACTCACAAAACTATCCGTCAGCGATCTGGTCACCGAGCACGTTCACGACCTTCATCGGCAAATACCTGGGCCCGGCCCTGGCGACGGCGAACCTCCCCGTCAAAATCATGCTCGGGACGATGTCGAATCCCAACGGAGACGCCGCCGTCGCCAACGCCGTCTTGGCGGACTCGACCGCCCGCGGCTTCGCGAAAGTCATGGGCGTGCAATGGGGTATGTCGGACGCAAATCAGATCACCAACCTGCAGAGCAAGGGCCCCGATATCCCGATTTGGCTTTCGGAGCACAAGTGCGGCGGTAATCCGGGGCAGAACGTCGCCGCCGCGCCCAACGACCTGAGCTACGCCAAAGAGAGCTGGGGCTATATCCGCGACGCCATCAATCGTGGCCTCACCGGATACAACTCCTGGAACATGGTGCTCGACAAGGGCGGCAAGGGCATCGACAACACCCGCGTTTGGGCCCAAAACGCCCTGCTCGTCGTCGACGGCGGCAAAATCACGCAGACGCCCGCCTACTACGTCTTTCGGCACGTCTCGCAATACGTCGCTCCCGGCGCCAAGCGCGTCGAGACGTCCGGTGGAGACGCGGTGGCGTTCAAAAATCCGGACGGAAGCCTCGTCGCGATCGCGTACAACAGCGGCGGCGCGAACGACAATTACTCGGTGGCAATCGGCGGCAAGACGCTGCAATTTGCCATGCCGGCCAGCGGCTGGGCTACCATCTACTACGTGCCGTAAGCGGCGCGCCCTTGCGAGCGGGGCCAGCCTCCGTTCGGGAGCCACGTGCAGACCATGTACCATCGAGCGCGCATCGCTCATGCCCTATCGGGGCGTGACTCATCCATCGGGTGTCTCTTGGTCGCGCTCGCCGTCGCCGGCTGTGCATCGCCTCCACCGTCGGCAGCGGTAGACAACGCCGCCCCCGGCGGCGCGAGCGGCTCGGCGAGCGCGGCCGGCAACGCGTCGGGGGCAACCGCGGGCAGCGGCGGCCAGAGCGGCGCCGGTCAAGCCGCGGGGGGCGGCTCGAAGGTCGATGGCGGCGGCGGCGGCGGCGGCCAGAGCGGCCAGAGCGCGGCCGCCGGCGCGACGAGCGGTGAAGCAGGCACCGGCGGCGGCGGAACCGCAGGCAGCGCCGGCAGCGGCGGTGGCCCGGCGGCGCCCGAGCTCGTGACCTCGGCCGCGAATGCGTATTGGACCACGTCCGGCCAGGTAACGATGCTGACCGGTGGCGATCCCGATTTGAAGATCGACGAGACCACCAAGTACCAGCGCTGGGACGGTTTTGGCGGGTGCTTCAACGAAATGGGGTGGGACGCGCTGTCGGTGGTCAGCTCCGAGATACCACGCGCGATGAAGCTGCTGTTCGACGCGACGGAGGGGGCCAACTTCAACTATGGGCGGCTGCCGCTCGGCGCCAGCGACTACTCGACCAGCTGGTACACGCTCGACGACACCGCCGGCGACTACGCGATGGAGAAATTTACCATCGACCGCGACAAGCAAAAGCTCATCCCGTTCATCAAGGCGGCGCTCCAGGCCAAGCCCGATCTCCACCTCTGGGCGAGCCCCTGGGTGGTTCCGTCGTGGATGATGGACGGCAACCAGATGAAGAGCGATCCGCAGACGCTCGGAGCCCACGCCCTGTACATGGCCCGTTTCGTCGAAGAGTACGCGAAAGAGGGCCTCACGATCGAGGCAATCCAGCCGCAGAACGAGCCCGGCTACGCGCGCGTCCACTGGACCCAGGCCCTCTTGATCGATTTCATGAAGACCTACTTGGGACCTACCCTCGCCGAGCGAAAGCTCGCGACCGAGGTGTGGTGCGGCACGATGTCGAAGGACCCCGAGGACACCAACATCGCGAAGGCGACGGCGATGGACGCAGAGGCCATGAAATACGTCAAAGGCTTCGGCGTTCAGTGGAACCTGCAGAGCGTCGTCCCCACCTTGGCGCTGCTGGCTCCCGTCATGCAGACCGAGCATCGCTGCGGCAACTACAACTTCGAAAGCCCGTATTGGGACCAGAGCCGCTACGACAAGGCCAAGGCTCAAAACGATCATCTCTACGGAGAAGAGAGCTGGCAGCTCATCCGCGATTGGATCGTCTCCGGCGTCAACTCGTACAGCGCTTGGAACATGGTGCTCGACACCGTTGGTAAGAGCCTCGACGGTTGGCCCCAGAACGCGCTGCTGGTGGTAGATCGCAGCGCAAAGACGCTGACGGCGACCGCCGCCTACTACGCCTTCCGGCACTACTCGCGTTACATCGCGCCGGGAGCGACTCGCATCGGGCTGAGCGGCAGCAAGGACGCGCTGGCGTTCGAGAACCCCGACCACAGCATCGTCGCCGAGGTCTACAATAGCGGCGGCTCGCCCAAGCAGGCTCGCCTCGGGATCGGCGAAAACACGTACCAATTCGAGGTCCCGGCGCACGGCTGGGCCACGCTTCGCGTCAGCCGATGACGTTGGGCCGAGGCCCAAAGGGTGCCGGCGAGGCTGTGCTAGCCTCGAGGCCGTGGCGGTTGCTGAGAACCAGCTCATCTTGCCGACGTTTTCGTGTCGCCTGCTCGGTCGACTCGTCGTGTTCGTGTGCAAGCCAGGCTGTGACATCGCCGACGCCGATTGGGGCGTCTTCATAGCTTGGCTCAAGGAGCTGCAGCGTACCTCCCCCGATCTCTCGGTGCTGACGGCGGCGGGTGGCCGGGCTCCGTCGTCCGCGCAGCGAGCGCTGCTGAATCGCGAGCTGCAGGCCGATCGAATCCGTCTCGCCGTCTTGCTCTCCGACCCGAAGCTCGTCGCGATCGTGCGGGTCACATCGTGGTTCATGAAGGGCGCCGAGCCATTCCGTGCCCACGAGCTCGACAAGGCGCTGCTCTACCTCGGCGGTGGTGAAGACCCCGCTCGCGTGCGCACCGTCATCCGTGAGCTGGGCGGCGTGGTACACAAATCCGCGCTCAATCTCTGATCAGCGAGAAATCGTCGACGGACAGGCTGCCGCTGCTCGCAGAGACGCCGATCTCACACGAGCCGTCGGTGACCGAGACGTTGTCCAGGGTCACGGGGGCGAAGCCCGCCGCCTTCGCGATCGGCGTGCTCGCGTCGGCGGCGCCCTTCGCAAACAAAGTGGCGGCGTCGCCCCTGGCCCAAACCGCGAGCTTGTAGGTCCCGTTCGGGAGGCCCGTCAATTTCTGGGAGACGCTCGCGGCGCCGCTGAGCTGCCAGGACCAGCGACCGCTGTGGCCGCCCGCCGCGTTCGTGCCGTTGCTCGTCGTCCACCCGGCGGGGGTGGTGGTCGCCACCCGATCGGCCTCGAAGCTCGGGTTGAACACGTAGTTGTTGCCGGGCCCGACCTCGACCTTGCCCGTCGCCACGTCGAGCGCCCATTCGCTGTACGAGAGCAGGGAGGGAACGGCGCCCTTGAAAGTCACCGGCATCCACTGGTTGAAACCGACGCCGTTGCCGGCGAAGTCGCTCCAGCGGTCGCCGCCGAAGATGACGAGATCCTGAGCGCTGCCCTTGACGGTGATGAACAGTCCCGTCTGGGTAACGTGGCTGAAGTCGAGATCGGTTCCGCCGATCACCGCTTCGGCGCTGTAAGGGCCGGTGATGCTCGTCGCCGAAATGTAATACGAGTGCGAAGCGTTCCAGCCGTGAAGGTCCGACGAGCACACGTAGTAGCGGCCTTGGTACTTGAACATCGCGTTGCCCTCGCGGCCAGCGCCGCTGAAGATGCGGGTCGCCGGCTGGGCTTCGAGGAAGTCGCTCGGACGCAGCGGAACGATGTACGTGTTGCTACGGCCGCTCAGGCTCGAGCACAAGATGTAGGCCGAGCCGTCATCGTCGGTGAACACCGACTGGTCGCCGCAGTTGTCGTTCGCGACGTTGGCGATGACGGCCTGGGTGCCCTTCCACTCGAAGGGACCGACAGGCGTGTCGCTGGTCGCGAAGAACTGCGTCGTATCCGGCGTCCCCAGATACTGGCCGTTCAACACGTACTTTTTGGTGAGCGCGTTGTAGGTCGCCCCGAGGCGGCCGACCCAATTGCTCGAGCCGAGCGTCGAGCCGCCGGTAGAGCTCGACGGCGTGAGCGCATTGCCCTCGAATTTCCAGTTTGCGAGATCTTTCGACGAATAGACGGTGGCGGCGACGAAGCTCGTGTCGGAGTTGCTCTTGCTGGGATTGGCAGCGTACGTCTCGGCGCCACCATAACGCACGCCGTACCAATAGTAGGTGTCTCCGACCTGCAGCACGCCGCCGCCCTGCGAGTAGATCGGGTTGCCGGCTGTATCCTTCCAAAAGACGTCGTTACGGATCAGCGCCGTGGCGTGGGTCGAGGTCCCGCCGTTGCCGGCGATGGCCCCGCCTCCGATCGAATCCGCGCCTCCGTTCGGCCCCGCACCGCCGTTGCTCGGCGCTCCGCCCGCCGTGCTGCTGCCGGTACCACCGCCCCCGGTCGAGCCGCCGTTCGGACCGGAGCCGCCTCCGTCCGACGTGCCCGCGGAAACGCCGGCCGCGGAGCCTCCCGTCGCCGCGCCCGCGCTTGGGCGCCCGCCCCCGCCCGGCTGGCCTCCTGGCGGCATCGGTGCATCGGAGCTGTCCGGGCTGCTACAAGCCAGCATCGCCAGCAGCCCGAGGCCGAAAATTGTGCGACGGACGGTCATGGCAAGCACTCCTTAGCGTGAAGGGGCTCGCTCGCAATCAGTGCTCGAAAATACGCACAATCGCCGAAAAATTCCGGGCCGTGCTGCCGGCCGCCAGCTTCCGCCGGGGCGCCGGCCCGGCATGCGCGAAGCGACGGCTATCCAATCCGTGCCAACACCGCCTCGACGACCCGATCGCAGCGTAGCGCGTGGAATCCAAACGCGTCCGACAGCGCGCCGCCGAACATTTCTTCGACGTGGCTTCGCAGAAGGGCTCGCGCGCGCGACAAGCGCTTTTTGACGGCGTCCTCACTGACGCCCAGGACCTGTGCCGCCTGCGTCGTGTCCATTCCCTCGACCTCGCGCAGCATGAAGGTGACGCGGTAGAGATCGGGCAACGCGTCGACAGCAGTCTCCAAGATGGCGGCCAGCTCCTTACGATGGACCTGCGATTCTGGAGTCTGTTGCGAGGCAGCGCTGCTCGGCAGCTCGGGCTCCGGAACGGCGGCCAAGCTCAGCGCCGGGTGTCTGCGATCGCGACGCAGCCGGCCGAGCGCCTCGTTCAGCGCGATCTGCGTGAGCCAGGTGCTGAGCTGGGCGTCACCTCGAAAGGTGCCGAGCTTGGAGTACGCCAGCACGTACGCTGCCTGCATCGCGTCCTCGATCTCTGCCTCGTTGCGGAGCAGCGAGCGCAGCGTGCGGTACAGGCGCGTGTTGTTGCGGCGCATCAGCACCTCGAACAGGGCCACGTCCCCAGAGCGAACACGCTGCACGAGCTGCTCGTCCGTCAGCCGCTGGGCGTAGGCGAGCGGGAGCGGAGCCTGCGTTTTTGGCGGCATGACTGTCATTCCAGGGTTGGATGCCGGCGGCGAGAAAAGGTGACGGCGGAGACGCCCGCCGAAACCGCGACCAAACGAGCGTGTCACGCGCCCGCGGCGGCGGCATCCAATCTGCGTTCGAAAGGATTCGCTCATGAAAAACCATGCTCTCCGCCAACCCTACTGGGTGCTCAAGCTCGCGTTCGGTGCCGTGCCGATCGTGGCCGGATTCGACAAGTTCACGAATTTGCTCACGGATTGGACACAATACTTGAGCCCGCTCGTGGCGCGCGTCGTCCCCGCGTTCGCGTTCATGCGCGTCGTCGGCGTGATCGAAATCATTGCCGGCGCGCTCGTGCTGAGTAATCAAACGCGACTAGGAGCGTACGTGGTGGCGCTGTGGCTGGTCGGTATCGCGCTCAATCTGTTGAGCACCGGCCACTTCCTCGACGTGGCGGTGCGAGACTTGGTCATGGCCTGCGGCGCCTTCACGCTCGCCAAGCTAGAGGAAGCGGGGGTGGGCCGGCAGACCGGCGACGTGGCCGAGCCGGCGGCAGGCTGGCGCAACGAGCACGCCTGACCGAGCTCGCAAAAGCGCCGCGGGTGCGCAACCGCTGCGGCAGTTTGGCGCGACTGCCAACGACGTCAGACGACCAGCTCGACTCGCGGGGCCGCGCCACGTACGCGTAGCGTGGCCCCGCCTTCACGGCATGCATGTTGCTCGCGCGGCGGGGTGCGTTCTCTCCGGTTACGCGGCGCCGCGCGCGCGCTCGTCCTGCTCCTGCTCGGGGTCGGCTGCCAGAGCGCGCTGTCCGAGAGCCTCGACGGCTTCGAATGCGACGCGGCCGGGCAATGCCTGCCGGGCTGGCGCTGTGACCCGTCCCGAATTTGCGTTCGCGACGGCGAGCTAGCAGGCGCCCCAGACAGCCCGCAGTGCGAACGAGGAGAGACGGCTTGTGCGGGCGAATGCGTCTCGCTCGAGACGGACGCGGCAAACTGCGGGGCATGCGGCGCCACCTGTGTCTCCCCACCCGGGGCTGCCTCGACTTGCGTGAAGGGCAAGTGCACCTTCGCGTGCCGCGACGGGCGCCTGGCTTGCGGTACGGGCTGCGTCGACGCTCTGCGCGACGTCTCGAACTGTGGCGAGTGCGGCAAGGCGTGTCCGCGCCGAGCGGGCGCCACCGTGCAGTGCGACGCGGGCCACTGCCGGGCCACCTGTGACCCGCCGTTGATCGACTGCGATGGACGATGCGTCGACGCGTCGAGCGACCCTGGTCACTGTGGCGAGTGCGCGAACGCGTGCCTCACGGTCGAGGTCTGCTCTGCCGGGGAGTGCCGCGATTCGTGCGAGGCGGGCGAGACCGATTGTCGTGGGGCGTGCGTCGATATTGCGAGCGACGTGCAGCATTGCGGCAGCTGCGACGTGGCATGCCCGACGACGGCCCATGGCAGCGCCATCTGCGAGGAGGGGACGTGTCGGCTCAGCTGCGACGAGCCGCTCCAGCGGTGCGGAGTCGATTGCGTCGACCTCGCCATCGATCGACGAAACTGCGGGCAGTGCGGCCTCGTCTGCCCCACGAGTCAGGCGTGCTCGAACGGCCAATGCCAGCTCACGTGCCCGAGCGACCTGCTCGCGTGCGGGCAGACCTGTATCGATCCCAACCACGACGTCACTCACTGCGGCGGCTGCGGCCACGCGTGCGGCGCGGGAGAGGCCTGTGTCGACGGCAAATGCGTCCTCGATTGCCGTGAAGGCACGACCGCGTGCGGAACGGAGTGCGTCGATCTCGAAGCCAGCACCGCCCACTGCGGTGCATGTGACAACGCTTGTCCGTCGCCCAACCATGGCGTGCCGCTTTGCGAAGACGGCCGCTGTGAGGTCGGTTGCCGCGAAGGCCTCACGCGCTGCGATGGCGAGTGCGTCGACACATCGAAGGACAGGGATCACTGCGGTAGCTGCGAGCACCGCTGCAGCAAGGGCTCGTGTCGAAACGGCGTGTGCCGGCGGAAGGACTGGGACTAGCGACGTTGGCTCGCTCGCCCGACGGCAGCGTCAGCGCGGCACGTCTTTGCCTTCGCCACACTCGGGGACGCACGCATCTCGCTGCAGTCGCTGACCGACATACGGCGGGTACAGATCGGAGGCGTAGCGTTCGACGATTTCGCGGTATTCTTGGCGCGCTGTCTCGGCGTCACCGGTCTGCCAGTGCAAGTCGGCGAGCGCGACGAGCGCCGGCACGTAGTCGGCGTTGGCATCGAGGGCTTCTCGAAACCGCGCGCCGGCAGCGAGCGGCGCGCCACGCAACATCTCGAGCTCACCGACGCCGGCGAGGGCTTCGCTATCGCGCGGCGCCAGCGCGAGCACCCGTCGGTAAAAGCGCTCGGCGTCGGACAGTCGGTAGTCGCGCTGAGCGGAGCGGGCGCGCTCCAGCCAGAAGCGCCGTTCGAGGACCGGGGTCACCTGTGGCTTGCGAGAGATCGGCGGAGCGGCGCTGGCAATCGTCGCCGGCGCCTGGGCAAGCGGGCAACCCGAGACCACTGGCACGACGACCGCCGCAGGGGGCGGCGGCGATGCGACGACTGACGCCGGCGCCGGCGCCGGCGCCGCCTCCCGCCCCGCCACGACCGCCGCCACGACCGCCCCCACCCCAAACCCTACCGCCAGCGAGCTCCAAAACCGGCCGCGCCGCCACGGCGCGAGCTCCGGCTCCAGCTCCGCTCGTTCGGTGTCGGTCTGGATCGGCGCGAGTGAGTCCGCCTGCGTCTTCGCCCGCGCGCCGTGAGCGCGAAATTGCTTCAACGTATCGGGAAACTCCGAGCCGGGCGCGCCGATGACGCCGAGCGCGAACGCTTCCTCGCGCGCGAAGTCCGCGCTGAACGGGACCCCGCCCGCCTGCTGCTCGCTGGGCGGCGGCAGCGGCACGCCGCAAAAGACGCAGAAGACGCGGCCGGGCGAGCCCGAAGACGCGGCCTCGTCGAAGAACTCGCTCGAGCAGCTGCTGCAGTAGTGCCTCATGCGCCTCCCGTCCGAAACGCACGTGATAGCCCAGCTCCGCTCTCGGATAAAATCCGAATTGTGAGCAGCCTAGGGCGCAATTTCGGTGTCGACAGAAACCGACGGGCCGATTGACGACCCGCGCTCCGGCATCGAGCGCAGAACTAGGGCGCGTCTTTGCAGCAGCGGAACCCGAGGCTGGGCAGCACCGCGTTGGTGCTCATCACATCGAAGTCGAACTTGCAGGTGAGCCCGTTTTGAGGCGTCAGGTACGAGCCACCGTGCAGCGCCATGATGTCGTACTTGGGGGAGCCGGTTGTCTCGCCCTTCTTCGTCTGGCTCCACTCCGCGACGTTGCCGGAGAGGTCGAAGACGCCGTCGGTCGTGACGCAGCTAGAGAACGACCCGGTCGCCGCCGCCGCGCTACCCGACGCGTCGCTACCGTTGCACTTCGTCCCCGCGTAGATGGTGCCGTAAGGATAGGTCTTGGCGCTGGCGCCCTGACAGGCCTCTTCGAGCTCCGTGATGCGGCACAAGCGCTTGTTGCTCGCGGCGCAAGCTTCGTCCGCCTCGTCGAACGACGCACCCGTCCAAGGCAAACGATCGGGAATGCCGCAGACGTGCGTTTCGTCGGAACCGGCGGCGCTGGGGCTGGCGTCGGGTCGCGACGCTTCGTACTTGTCGATCCAAAAATCCAGCGAATTTCGCGTAATTCGCACCATCTGCTCGGTATCTTCGTCGATCTCGCCGTCGCAATCGTCGTCTTTGCCGTTGCACGTTTCGTTGGATGCATCCGGCGGATCGGGCGGTAGCGAGGTGTTGCAGTAAGTCTTGGTGCGGTCGGAAGGGTTGCACTGCGTCTTGCCGAAATCGCGGCACACGCCGAGGGCGCCGTCGTCACACGTCTTGCCCAGGTCGAGGAAAGCTTCGTCGACTTGGCCGTCACAATTACCGTCGATGCCGTCGCACCGGCTCTCCGTGATCACGACCTTGCCCGAGGCGACTTCGACGTTGGCCGGATAGTCGCAAACCCAACCGCCGGCGTTGCTGTCGCAATGCAGCGGCACGTCGTCGCACAGGGTCCCCGCCTTTTGCTTGCAGTAGCTGTTCGCCGCCATCGCGCCGCTGGCAGGCTTGGTCAGCGCGACCTCGGCCGGCTCGTCCACCTGACCGTCGCAGTCGTCGTCTTTGCCGTTGCACGACTCGGCCCGTACCGGCGTCACCGGACAGAGCTCACAGCCCGGTGAGCTTGGATTCAGGTCGCCGTAGTCGGTCTCGCAGACGTCGAGCTTGCACTGTTTGTCTTCGCACTTCGCGAAAGCGTGGGGCAAGGTGCCGACGCACGACGTGCCACAGTCGCCCCAGTGCTGGGGGTCGTTGTCGAAGTCGAAATCTTCGTCGGTTTGACCGTTACAATTGTTGTCGAGCCCGTCGCAAACATCGAGGGTCGGGGTCACGTCGGGCACGCAGATCAGCACGCTGCCGATGCACTGCGTCGTGCCGAACGTGCACGTACCGAGGCACTCGGCAGTGGGGCAGAAGTCGGCGCACGGCTTCTTGGCGTCGACGACCTTCGAGGTGTCGCCGTCGCAGTCTTGATCGATGTCGTCACAGATCTCGACGCCGCAGCCGTTCGGGTTGGGATCCCCCGGCGCCGGCGGCTCGCAGTCGTTTCCGTTGGCGTCTTTGATGTGACACGGATACTCACAGCCAGTCGAGTCGAGGCCGTCGACGCTGTGAAAGCCAGGCGCGCAAGCGTCGATCCGACAGGTGCCGGCTTCGCATTTCGAGCTCGCGTGCTGCAGATCACAGGCGATGCCGCAGGCGCCGCAGTTGTCGACATCGGTCGTGAGGTCGAAGCCCTCGTCCTTCCGGCCGTCGCAGTTGTCGTCCTCGCCGTTGCAGACCTCGTCGTCGGTCGGATCACCATCGCACGCGAGCTCGCAGCCATCTTCAGGCTTACCATCCACGTCGTAGCGGTGCTCGAGGCACTCCGCGATCTCGCATTTTCCCGCGACACATTCGGATTCGGCGCCGGTCAAGATGCAGTGGACGCCGCAGGCGCCGCAGTTGTTGACGTCGCTCGCGAGGTCCGCTGAGTCGCACTCGGTGCCCGCGTCTTCCAACGGCGCGCCCCCGACCCCCGGCTTGGCGCCGGTGCCGGGATCATCCTCACCCCCCACGCCGATCACGAAGCTACCGGAAACGCCGCTCGTGCCCGCCGTGCCGGCGGCGCCGCCGCTGACGATCGGCGAAGAGTCTCGACAATTGTCGAAGCACACCGCCTCTGTGGTGCAGCCGGCCATCGCCGCCGCGCTGCCCGCGAGCAACAGCCCCGAGCCGAGCAGGCCACGCAACCAGCGTCGGACGCGCATCACGCTGCCCTCCCTTCACGCGCGCGGCGTCTTCGGCTCACCAGCAAGCCGACCAGCAACAGCGAGCTCAACACCGCCACGCGGCCGCCGGGAGACGGCGTAGTCCGGCAGCCGCAGCCCCCACCGCCGGTCACGAGCCCGTACGTTCCACGATCTGCATCGGCGCCGTTGCCGGTCGTCCCGTTGCCGCTCTTACCGGCCGACGTGGAGGCGCCCATGCTGCTGCTGCCACCGGAGGTCTGGGTTCCGCCGCTGGCGTTGCTTTCGCCGCCATCCGTCGCGGGAGCGCCCGCTTCGCTGCTGGAGGCGCCGGCTTGGCCCGGATCCGGCACGTTGCCTTCGCCGCCATCACCCTGTTCGTCGGGGGTGCACTTGTTGTTGCGACAGTGAGCGCCCGCGGGGCAGTTCGCGTCGACGCAATCGGTCGGCACGCAATAGCGCTTCCCGTCGTAAGGCTGGCACTCGAACCCGCCCGGACACGGAAACTCGCCGCCGCGGCACGGCTCGTCGCATTGCCCGTCGATGCACGCGTTGGCGCCCGGGCATGCCGACGGCGTGTCGGTCACACCGTCGCAGTCGTTGTCTTTGAGATCGCAGACCTCTTTGAGCGGATGGACGGCGCCCTGACAATCGATGGTGCCTTGCGGGCTGCAAACTGTGTGACCATCCATGCACGGCGGCTGATCGTTGGGCGCTGTTCGCTCGTCGCAGACCTGTCCGACGCGGTCGTCGTTTTCGTCGACGTCGTCTTTCTCGTCGACGCTGCCGTCGCAGTCGTCGTCGAGGCCGTTACAAATCTCGAGCTGAGTGTCGCCGTCCGGGACGCAGACCGGCTTCTTTTCGTTCGCGTCGCAAACGAGCTTGCCAGGGCAGCCGCCGAGCGTCGTGCAGGCTTGGCCGAGGGTCTTGATGTCGTCGGTCAAGCCGTTGCAATCGTTGTCGATGCCGTCACACGCCTCCTCGCCAGGAGCTCCCGCGTCGATGCACGTGACGGTGCCGCCGGCGCAGGCATACCTACCCTTGACGCATTGGCCCTTGCCGCAGAGCGCGGGGCTGGCTTTCGGGTCGCAGCACTCGGCTCCTACCGTCTTGTCGCCTTCGGTCACGTCGTCGACGACGCTGTCGCAGTCGTTGTCGAGGCCGTCGCACACCTCCAGTGTCGGCACTTTCTGATCGATGCACGACGAGGCTTGCATGCCGTTGCCCCAGTCGGGCACGCCGCTGCCCATGACCGCGGTGCACGCCCACGAACCCTTGCGGCACGCTCCGTACTGAAAGCTGTTGGGGTCGTCGTTGTACGGGTTACCGGCCACGACGTAACAAGACTGGCTCATGCCGTCGGTCAGGCTGTCGCAGTCGTTGTCGTAGCCGTCGCACATCTCGACGAACGGGCCCGTTGCGTCCTGGCATTGCAGGTCGCCGTCCACGCACACGGTGTGACCGGGCTGGCACAGACCGACGTCCGAACCGCACGGCTGGTTATCGTCGACGAGATCCGCCACCTCGTCCACCTCGCCGTCGCAATCATTGTCGATTTTGTCGCAGATTTCTGGCTGCGCGACGCACGCGCCACAGTTGAGCGGGTTTTGCGCGGTGCTCTCGTCGATGTAACCATTGCAGTTGTCGTCCTTGCCGTTGCAAACCTCCTTGCCCTGGGCAGTGCCCGGCATGTCGATGTTGCAATAGCTGCCCGAGCCATCGGCCTTGCAAATGAAGTGACCGGTGCCTTTGCAGACGCCCTGCTGGCCGTCGTCGCAGCTCAAGCCCGGACCCGTCGGCGGCTGGGTCTCCGGAAAGTCTTCGTCGATCTGACCGTCGCAGTCGTCGTCCTTACCGTTACATTTCTCGAACACGAAGCTGTCCGAAATAATCGTCGCCAGCGCGTTGGCGAGCTGGGCGCGGCTGCTGACGAAATAGGCCGTGCTCGTCCCACCCGCGGCCGCGATGGCGTTGAGCTGAGCCTGCTCCGACACGAGCGTCGAGAAGCCGATGACGTACGTCTTTACCGACACCTGAGTCGGGGCGCCCATGATCGTCTTGGTGACGCCCGCGTTCAGGGCCGCCGCCGCCGCCACCGGGTCGCCCTGGCAGCTCTCGGCGCCGTCGGTCAGCAAGATCACGTTGTATTTGCGGCAGGGCACCGCGTTGTCGCAGGCGATGCGCGGAGCCAAGAAGTCCTTGGTGGCGGCCAGGGCGCTGGCGAGCGGAGTCGGTCCGGTCGCCCGGAGCTCGCAATCACCGCCGGCGCAGGCCACGCCCGTCTTGAAGCTGGTCTCCTTGTTGTCGAGCCAGCTCAAGTAGCTGCTGAGCGGCTGCGAGAAGTCGACCAGGTACTGCGCGCCCCGATTGGGCGGACCGCAGCTGCCGGAATAGTTGATGCAGTCGGCGCTCGGCGTCTGCCAGCCGATGTTGATGTTGCTGTTCAGCGCCTCGAGTGAGTCGTCGGCGCTGGCACCGCTGTCGTAGAGCTTGCTCGGAACGCACTGGCCGTCCGGATAGTAGTAGGGGTACGCCGGAGTGACGTTGGACGAGCGGGCGAGGGTCGCGTTGGTTCGGGGATCGTCGTAGCTACAGCAGCTCTGGGCGCACTCGAACCAGTTGGCGGTTTGGCAGCTGCGATTGAGCCCGGAGTCCTGATAGTAACGAGCGAGCGCGTAGTCGCTCTCCGGAAACGCGGCGAGCACGTCGGACAGGGCGCCCTTGGCGTTGTACAGGCGCGTCTCGGTGCCGCTCACGCCGGGAAAGTCCGCCGAGCCGTCGCCGAAGCGCGGCTCGCCGTCGTTGTCGAGCAACATCGAGCCCGAGGTATCGACGACGACCGCGAAGCGCGGGCGCGTGTCGGTGACGGGCGCGTTACAAGCCGCCACCGTCGCGCAGGTGTTGGGCTTGCCGGCGGTGCACGCGTCGATCATCGTGCCGTCGGGGCAAGTGATTTTACCGAGACCGTCGTCGGCGGCGCCGTTGAAATCGTTGTCTTTGCCGTCGCAAATCTCACCCACGAACGCGGCGTCGATCTGCAGCTCCCCCGCCCCCGCCCCCGCTTCGCCGGCGCAGATTGGACAGATGCCACCTTCGCCGCCGCGCACGTCGAAGATCGAGCGCGGGTCGATGTTGTTCACGCGCGATTGAACGTTGATGATACCGCCGCCGCCGCCACCGGCGCAGTCGTCGCAGGTGCCGTTATTCTGCGTGCCGCTGCACTCCGTCTCGGCCTCGCCGAAATCGAGGTAGTCGCAGACCGGTTGATTCTTCGGCACGCAGCGCTCGCCGACGGTCCCGCTGAACTTCATGCAGTCGCAGCCTTGCGCCGCCGCGCACTCGCCCGGGTCGTTGCAGTCGTTGTCGCCGTTGCAGCTCGAGTAGCCGAGGCCGACCGGATCGTAGGCGGTGGGCACGCAGACCTCGCCGAAATCCCCACCGAAGTCGCGCGCCGTGTAGCCGGCGTCGCACTTCGCGATCGTGCCATTGTTGTTCGGAGAGCGCCGCGCCGGCACGCAGCTGGCGGGATCGCAGCGCGCGTAAACGTTGCCCGAGGCCGGCTCCTTCAACTGTCGACAGAGCTGACCGGCGCCGCAGGTGCCTTGCTGCGGGTAGGTCCAGGCCGCGTCGTAGGTGCAGGCGAGCCCCTTCGGCTGTGAATCACCGCCCCGACCACCGCGCGCCGTGATGCGCGCCGTCTCCATGACGTTCACGGTGTCGCCGATCAGCAAGACGGTGCCGCCGGCGCCGCCGCCGGCGGAGTCGTTGCTGGACGCGCAGCCGCGGTTACCATCGGCGTTAATCCGACCGGCGATGGTAACGACGCTGTTCGCGCCGCCCGCAAACAGGACGATACGGCCGCCACCGTTTCCGCCGCGAGTGTTGTTTTCGTAGCCGTCGCGGCAGCCCTTGTCACCGCCCGCCGCGCCGAACTCGGGATCCAAGATGTGGTGCCAGTACGGCTGTCCGGCAACTGTCGGCAGCTCGTCGCCGAACACGTCGGTGTTGCTGGCGGTCGAGCCGTAGCACTGCAGGCCCGCCGTGCTCGGATCTTGGTCGACGTCGTCTCCGCACGTACTGGCGCTGGCGCGACCGCTGCAGTCTTCTTCCCACTCTTGAGGGAAAGAACAGGTGACGTCGACGTTCGCGCCGCCGCCCGGATAGATGAAGCAGTCTTTCGTTCCCTTACCGCCGCGGCCCAAATGGGCGCCGCCACCGCCCGAATCGTAGACCGAGCACCCGCCACGACCGCCGGCGGTCGCGTTCGGACCGGCGCCGTCGTTACACGCGGTGGCCACGTAGCCGCGGCCGCGCGCGGTGATGCGCGACGTGGCGTCGACGGTGATGTTGCCGGTCGCCTTCAATACCAGGTTGCCGAGCGTCGCCTTGTTGGCCGAGTTGTCGAACGGCGTGACCTCGATGACGGCGTTGTTTTTCAGGGTGATGTTGGTGAAGCTTTGCTCACCGCCATAACGACAAGCGCGGCCGCCGTTGATCGGCGTACCGCCGGGACACGCATTGGTCGTCAAGCTGCCGTCGACGATCAAGTCGGCCGCCTGCGCTTTGGCGGTACTGACCGCCATGCCCAGCCCCAAAAGGCACGACAGACCCAATCGAACCCATTTTGCGATCATGGCAACCTACAACAATAGAACCAACGGCCCGCGGCTGTCCACGCGCGCCCCGCGCGGCTTTCGTTTTCGTCCGCTTCGCGTTCGCGGCGCGGCGCGGCGCTCCGCTACGACGATCGGCCCCTGTTCTTAAGGGAGCGGGCCCGGGGCGAATTTGCCCTCGCGGCGGCTCCGGTGGGCGGCCGGGCCCCCGCCGGCCAGCGTCATCGACCGGCGAGGGCCGGGCGACAGGGGCTCAAGCCCAGTGCGCTTCCATCTCGCAGGCGTTGTCGCCGTTGCGGCCGCCGAGCACGGTGCGCAGGCGAACGTGTTTGGCGCCGGCCATCTCGAGCAGCACCTCGCACGAGCCGGCAAGCTCCGCCCAAAGGTTCTCGTCCCAGCCCTCGCAGCCGGTCCAGGTCGCCCGAACGTAGCCGTCTCGCGACTGCACGATCTGCATCTGTCCGGTGTCGAAGTAGCTCTTGAACAAGCGTTGCGACAAGCCCATGAGCGCCTGGGGTGAGACCATCTTCAACAAGATCTGCTTGTAAACCGAGCTCAGGTCGCGACGCGCGCCTCGCCGGCCAATCTCGCGCGGCAGCTCGATGCCCGCGTGCTGAGCCTGTCGATAGGCCGCGAACGTCTCGCGGTACCAGCTGATCGGATACCAGTTGGACGCGAGTAGCAGCTTCAGCTCGAAGCTTCGGCGCAGCGGCTCCGAGAGCCGCTCGAGCGCAGCAGCGCGCGCCTGGTCGCCGCAGAGCTCGACGAAGCACTGCTCGATGGTTCGGAACGCGTTGCCTTTGACACAGGGCTCCATGCGCTTTTCGACGGTAGCAACGGCCTGTTCGGCCGGCGCGGTAAGGGCGCCGGATAAGCGCAATCTTCGCGCCAGGTTACGCTGACGGACCCGGCGCCAGGCCTCCACGGAGCAAGGCGGTGGAGCACGCCTGTACGATTCGGGCTCCAACGCACGACAATGAGTCACCCTGACTCGACTCATCGCTCCCGCAGTAGCTCGCGCCGAAAACGCCATGATCGTCCGAGACGATCTGCGGAAAACCGGGCATGCTGCGACACATGCGGTGTGGCACGCGTCCGATCGTCCCTTCGATAGCTCTCGCCTCGGCTCTCTCGCTTCTCGGCTGCTCGGCTCCGACCGACGAGGCCGGCGGCACCGCCGGCGCGCCCAGCGCGAGCGGTCGCGGCGGCACCGTCAGCGCGACGGCGGGCGCCGGCAGCACGGCGGGCAGCGGCGCGAGCGCGACCGGCGGTACACCGGGAAGCGCTGGTACTCCCAGCGGCGGCGCGTCGGGTGCGAGCGGAGCCTCGGCCGGCGCGGGCGGCGCGACCGGAGGCGCTGCTGGTGCAGCGAGCGGTGGCAGCGCGGGCGCGGGCGGCACCGCGTCTGCCGGCGGCGTCAGCGGCACTGGCGGCAGCGGTGGCAGTGGCGGTGACGGTGGCGGTGGCGGTGGCGGCAGCGCCGGGACCGGCGGCGGGGCTACGACTTGCCCGCCCGCCACACCATTGACGGGCGGCAAGCAGTATTGCTCGAACAGCAAGGGCAGCGCCGGCGGCGGCTACGCCTACGAGCTGTGGGCGGAAGGTAGCGGCACCGGCTGCATGAACGTGCGCGGTAAAGACGCGACGTTCGGCGCCAACTGGAACAACGTCGAAGACTTCTTGGCCCGCATCGGGCTCGACTTCGACCAGACGAAGGGCGTCACCGAGATCGGTACGCTATCGGCCGATTTCGCCGAGACGAAGACAGGCGGAACCGACGGCCTCGTCTACGTCGGAATCTACGGGTGGACGCTCAACCCGCTACGCGAGTACTACATCCTCGAAGACTGGGGCACGACCAAGCCCGCCGGCACCGCGTCCGACGGCACGCCGCGCACGAGCGTCGGCACGATCGTCGTCGACGGCGAAACGTACGACGTGTGGAAGAAGACTCGCACCAACAAGCCGGCCATCACCGGCAAAAACGAGACCTTCGACCAGTACTTCAGCATCCGCCGCACCCCGCGTCAGTGCGGCCACATCTCGATCTCCGAGCACTTCACCAAGTGGATGGCCCTGGGCCTTGATCTGGGCAAGCTCTACGAGGCCAAGCTGCTGCTCGAAGCTCAAGATACCAGCGGCACCATCGAGTTTACGACTGCGACCGTCGTCGTGAAGAAGTAACCGCCCGCTTCGAGCGCCGACCGGCGTCGCGGTTCACGAGGTGCGAGGACGGCTCGCGTCCACGGCGCTTATCGTCTCGAGCATGAACCCCAGCCCACCGCTGCCGGCTCCGGGCACGGCTCTATTCGTGCGGCGCGCAAGCCGCGCGGCGTCGCCCTCGAGCGTCGCTGGTTACCCCGCCACCAGCGACGCTCGCGCGAGCCGCGCTACTTGATCTCGGTCGAGCGCTTCTGACCGTTCACTTCGAACGTGACCTTCTTCATCGTGAGCGTGCCAGCGCTGCCGTCATCGAGCTCGGTGCCGACCTCGAAGCGCGAGATCCACAGCGTGTTCGGCCAGTGCTCGGTGTTGACCATGTAGTCGAGGATCTTCTTGACGTCGACGGTGCCGCTGTATTGGCGGGTGCTGCTCTGCAGCCGATATTGCCGGTACTTCCACTGCGGGGACTGCCCGGGCGGCCAATTGTCGTCCGCGTGACCGAGCGTGTACGTTGCGCCCGCATTGAGGCTTTTCGTGCCGTAGTCTGGCCAACCGCTATATTGCTCAGCATCCCAGCCGAACCAATTCATGGTCTCGGCGTACGCCCCCATATGGTTGCCGGTCACCGGATGTTCCTCGGTGAACCACATCTCGAAGTTCATGTTCCAGTTCTTGTCCCCACTGACCTCGATCTTCATATCTTCGATCTGTACGCTGGCCGAGGTGACGTCCTTGACCTGGATCGGTAACACCGTAGTCGACGAGTAGTCGGGCGAGGTCACGAGAGACTTGTTCTTGCCGAACGGGTGGATGCCGAACTCGACCTCCGGGTAATCCGGCTTGGTCGCGTTGCCTCCGCAGGGCGTCGACTTCCGATCCCACCTCCAGCCGAACGTCTTGTCGGCGTTGACGAAGATTTCGTACGACGCCTTGCAATTGAGCTCGAGCGCACCCCAGTTGTTGTTGAGCAGCCGCGTCTCGCCCATCACGAAGTAATCTTTGCTCACCTTGCTGCTGGCGGGCGCGGTCACCGTCGGCTTGGTTTCACCGGGAACCATGCCGGTGCCGCCACCGCCGCCGGTGGCGCTGCCAGCGGTGCCGTTCCCACCCGTGCCACTGCCGGCGGTGCCGCTGCCGCCCGCGCCATTGCCGGCCATGCCGGAGCCCGTGCCGCCAGCTCCGTTACCGGCGGTTCCGGCGCCCGTCGCGCCGGCGGTGCCGGTCACGCCGCTGCCGCCGGTGGTGCTCGATGTACCGGCGACTCCGGTAGCGCCGCCAGTAGTGCCGGCCGATCCCGCTTTGGCGCCGGTGCCATTGCCGGCCGACGCTGCGTTGCCGCCACTCGGATTGCCGCTCACGCCGGTCGCCGTCGTACCGGCCGCGCCGCCTTGCCCGTCATCGGTGGAGCTGCACGCCATCGATAGACCGGCGACGATCACGAGCACAGGGTAGCTATTCTTCAATCGCAATTTCATCGCCCGGTTTGAGGCCCGCGTCGGGGCAACGTTGGTGGGTTTCACGTCGTGAAAAATACACGAATCTCCCACCTCGCACTCGGCTTTTGCCAAGCACCGGCGAGCACGCTCGTGACGAGTTGAAGCGCGCGAGGAATTGTCGAATGTCGGCACATTCGGAATCAACGCAGGATCGTCTCGAGTCGCGATCCACGGTGGCGTCGCACGACCGCCGCCAACCGCGTACCGACGCGCAATTCCACTGGTTCGTAGTGTTGCTTGCGAGTCGATTTGCCGCGTCGCCGGTTAGGCAAAGCACCTTTCCCCAGCCTCTGTCAGCAATAGGTCAGCATTGATCGCCCGGCGTTCGCCGCAGATCGTTCCAGCGCGCGGCGGCAGCCACCCCGCCGCTCTACGGAGACCGAGGAGCGCCTCGCGGCGTGGAAAAATCAGCTCACGCCTCAGGTGCGATAGCTCAGGAGCACTTTGCCAGCAGTGCCGATCTCGGCGTTGACCAGGCTCAGGGTGCGGCGCTGGTCGAGCTCTCCGAACAAAGCTTTGCCGCCGCCGAGCAAGATCGGGTGAACAATCAAGCGTAGCTCGTCGAGCAAGCCTTCGCTCAGCAGACTTCGGACCAAGGTCGCGCCGCCTACGACGTAGATGTTGCCACCCGGCTGAAGCTTCAAGGCGCGCAGCTCGGCGAAATCACGAACGATGCGCGCGCTCGGCGGCCAGGCGACGCGCTCCTGCGTCTTGGACACGACGTAGTGCGGCGTCTTCTCTGCGAAGCGCGCGTAGGCCACCTCACGCGCGGTGGGCGCGCGCGACTGGTACGGCGCAACGCTGGTGGGATGCTCGAGGATCGCGGACCAATAGTCGCCGTAGCCGGGATACATGCCTGCTCCCTGCACGAACGCATCGACCTCACCAATCAGCTCGAGCGATTCCGTCCACGACTCTACCCATGGCGGCTCGCCGCGGTCCGGCCCCTGCGTGAAGCCGTCGAGCGAAACTTGCAGTGCCGCGATCATCTTTCTCGTCATCGTAGTCGTCCCTGTTGAAGCCCTGAGCGACGGATGCCGCCGCGAGAACATCTACGTCCGGCCACCACCGCTCGCGGAGTAACATCGGCTGCGCGATCGTCAGTCCATGACTGCGACTGCGACTGCGACTGCGACTGCGACTGCGACTGCGAACCATAGAAAATAATGGCCCTACGCCAACCATGGTGTGCGGCTGAGTCTAGAAATGCACGAGCCGCCGCTTGCCGCTCCACTCGAGGCTGCGGCTTTGCTAAAGTTTCCAGCGATCCGAACGGACCTACCACTCCCGTTCAGCCTCGAGCGAGCCGCCGGAGATCGAGATGAGCTCAATACCGCCCCCGCGCACGCGTATTACGACCGACGCCAATGACCTGCGCCGATGCGGCGCCGTGCGCGTTCGCTGGTTACTCCTAGCGGCGTGCGTCGGCACGCTCGGTTGCTCGTCGTCGGGCCCGACGACGGACGCACCCGCCACCGGCGGCGATCCCCCCGCGGCGGCCGGCGCGACGATGACGGCGGGCACGACCTCGGGAGCCGGAGGCACGCTCGGGCCAGCTGCGGGTGCCTCGGGCTCCGGCGGTGCCGGAGCGCCGGCGGTGGGCGGTGCGGCGGTAGGCGGCTCTCCGACGGCGGTGGGAGGCATGGCGGGTGCTGGCGTCGCGGGCGCCGATGCCGTCGCGGGCGCGGGCACCGGAGGAGTCGCCGGCAGCGCGGCGACGCGCCCAGTCGAAAATCAAAGCGCCGACTGTCCGGTAGGAGCGCTGCCGGAGCCGAGCGCGTTGCCTCAGATCACCAAGCTGCCCGATCCGTTCAAGAAGCTCGATGGAACCCGCGTAGCCTCCAAGGCCGAGTGGCGTTGCCGCCGCCAAGAGATCCGCGCCGAAGCTGAAAAATACGTGTTTGGGGCCAAGCCGGCCTTCGACGTCGTGACCGGAACCGTCACCAACACCAGCATCTCGGTGCACGTGGAGGCCAAAGGCAAATCCATCGACTTCGAGGCCGCCATCAAGCTCCCGACCAAAGGGCAACCGCCGTACCCGGCGCTGATCAACGTGGGCAAGACCGGCCTCACGCTCGGCGAGAGCCGCATTCTCGACCAAGGCGTGGCCATCATCTACTACGACAACTACGCGCTCGGTAAGGAAGGCACGCCCGAGCAGTCGCGCGGCAAGCCCAACCCTGGAAAATATTACGATCTCTACGGCGGTAACGACCCGGCCGGACTGCTGATGGCTTGGGCTTGGGGCGCCAGCCGTATGCTCGATGTCCTGCAGACATCGGGGAGCAGCATCATCGATAGCACCGGCATCGGTGTGACCGGCTGCTCGCGACTCGGCAAAGGCGCATTCGCGATCGGCGTGTTCGACGACCGCATCGCGCTCACGATTCCACATGAGCCCAGCACCGGCGGCGATCCAGCTCTGCGCATCATGGACAAGCTGTCGGGCGCCGAGCGGACCGACCACAACTACAACGGCCTGAACTGGCTCAGTAACGACTTCGCGCCCTTCGTCTTTTCGAACAACGTGTCGAACGTGGTAAAGCTCCCGATCGACACCCACTCGCTGATCGCGATGATGGCGCCGCGGGGCGTGCTCATCCTCGAGAACCCGCACCAGACTCAGATGGGCGCGCCCGCCGGCCACATGGCGACGCTCGCCGGCCTCGAGGTCTACAAGGCGCTCGGGGTCGAGCAGAACGTCAGCTATCACTCGAGCGTCGCGGAGATGGCGCACTGCTCGTACAAGAACGAGTACACCGATCTGATCGCCAAGAGCATCGCCGCCTTCTTGAAGCACGAGGGCGAGCCACCCGGACAAATTCTCGTCGGCGCCAACGGCTCGGTCAACCGCGCCGATTGGATCGATTGGCAGGCGCCGACACTACCGTGAGCGCGCTCGCGACCGAGCCGGCGGCCCGCGCCTCGACGCGGGCGGCACACCGGAGCGGCTTCTTGCTCGCGGACAGCGCGCTTGGTGCTAACCTACCGGCCGAACTAGCATGATAAGCGGCAATTTTCAGGCCACCACGCTCGGGCATGTCTTCGCGCTGGCCCTCGCCGCAGCAGCGAGCGCAGCGTGCTCCGACGACGCGGCGCCTCCGATTTCGAGCATGTCCAGCGTTGGCACGAGCGGCGGCGGGCAGGCGAGCATGTCCGGCAGCTCCGCCGTTTCTGGCTCCGGCGGTTCTGTCTCCAGCGCGGGCACGGCGACGCAAGGCAGAGGCGGGTCGCAAGCCGCGGGCACCGGGGGTATCGGCAGCAGCGGCGGCGCTTCGTCACAAGCCGGCACAGGCACGAGCGGCACCGCCACCGACGGCGGCGCCGACCCAGGTCCTGGCGGCGGAGTGGCGCCGGTGATCGCCGCCGGCGTGCGCTGGGTGGGCCGCGCCGACGTGAGCGATCCGAGCGCGGTCCAGTTTGCCTGGTCGGGCAGCGGCTTCGTCGGCACCTTCACCGGCGCCAGCGTCTCCGTCAAGCTGCGCACCGAGGGCAGCGGCGACGTCTATTTCCAACCCGTGGTCGACGGCGCGCCCGGCGCGCGCTTCGCGGTGAGCGGAGCCGAGCAGACGTATGAGATTGCGAGCAATCTCAGCGCGGGCCCTCACGAGGTCGAGCTCTATCGCGAATCAGAGGGCAAAGGCCTGGGCTACAGCGTCTTCACCGGCTTCGCGGCAGGAGCGCCTGGCACCCCGCCGCCATTTTCCGGTCGCCTGATCGAGGTGATCGGCGACTCGATCAGCGCCGGCTACGGCAACCTCGGCATGGAGCAGCACCAGAACGGCGCTGCCGATCCGAATGGCGGCTGCCGGTTCGAGACCAAAACAGAGTCGGCCTATCAGGCGTACAGCCACGTGGCGGCGCGCGGTCTCGATGCGGACGCCAGCGTGCTCGCCGGCTCCGGCTGGGGCGTCTACAGCGACAACCAGGGCAACATCCAGAACGTCATGTCGGCGCTGTTTTCCAACGCGGTCGGCGAGAAGACGGCGCCGGCGTGGAGCTTTGCGGCCCAGCCGCAAGCCGTCGTGATCAACCTCGGCACCAACGACGCCAGCGCCAAGAATTTGACGGCCGAAAAGTTCAAGCCCGCTTACTCCGCGTTCCTGGCGACCGTGCGCGCCAAGTACCCCGGCGCGGTCATTCTGTGCGCCGTCGGCTCGATGATTTACGGCGCCGACCGCGACAACGCGCTTTTGTACCTCGGCCAGATCGTGGCGGATCGCGTGGCGCAGGGCGATAAAAAGGTCGAAGTTTTGGACCTCGGCTCTCAGGACGCAAACCAGGGGACCGGTTGCGATTGGCACCCCAACGTCGCCGAAGACGCGCGCATGGCGGCCATCCTTGCGGCCAAGCTCAAGACCAGCCTCGGCTGGTAGAGCACGAGGAAATCTTGCGGAAGCCGGCGGGGCGAGCTGTTTCAGCACCTGATTTCGAACCTGGAGGGCGGCGCCAACCACCGCGACGGCTATGCGCTGTACCTCTTGCCGGAGCCGGCCGAAAACGAGACCGCGCCCAGCGTGTTCGAGCGCGACGTGCCCGGCGCCGACCTCGGCCTTTTCGGGCCGATCGCCACCGCCTCGGCGTGGGCACACTACGTCGCCGTGTTCGACGGCGCGCAAGCGCGTCTCTACGTGAACGGGGAGCTTGCCTCGACCACGCCGGCCCAGAGCAGCCTCGCCCCGCGCACGTCGCCGTTTACGGTACCGCGCGGCTCGGGCGGCGCGGATTTCTTCAGCGGCGTGCTCGATGAAGTCGCGGTGTACGACAGAGCGCTCGAGGTAGGGCCGATCGCGGGTCATTTTGCCCTCGCCAAATGACGCCACTTTCCTGACGCCGCTTACCGACATTGGATAGGCTGACCGGCACCATGACCGCTCGCCTGAATGCGCTCTGTGTCTTCTGTGGGTCCAGCCTCGGCAGCTCGGACGTGTACCGCCAAGGCGCGCTTGCGTTCGGTGCGGAGCTGGCGCGGCGCGGCGTCGATCTGGTCTGGGGCGGCGGCCATGTCGGCTTGATGGGCGTGATCGCCGACGCGGTGCTCGACGGCGGACGCCGCGCGATCGGCGTGATTCCGCAGTTCATGGTCGGGCGGGAGCTGGCCCACCCGCGCGCCAGCGAGCTAGCGGTTGTCGACTCGATGCACTCCCGCAAAGCCACGATGGCCGCGCGCGCCGACGCTTTCGTGCTGTTGCCGGGCGGCCTCGGATCGTTCGAAGAGTTCTTCGAGGTGCTGACCTGGGCTCAGCTGGAGCTCCACGACAAGCCGATCGGCGTGCTCAACCTCGCGGGCTACTTCGATCCGTTGCTCGAGCTGCTCTCGCACGCGTCGCGCGAGGGCTTCGTCCATCATCGGAGCCTGGATCTGCTGGTAAGCGCGCAGCATCCGACCTCCCTGCTCGACCAGCTCGAGGCCCGCCGCGTGGCGACCCCGGCGAGCCGTGGCTTGCTCGACCGCACCTGAAGACCGCTGGCGGCGCACCCGTTTGGGTCGAGATCGCGCGCGATGGCCGGTCGCGCTCTAGCAAGCCGAGCCGAGCCGCGGCTAGATTGCCGCCATGACCGACCGACTCGTGCGCTTCGGCGTGGCCATGGAGAGCTCGCTGCTCGATCAGTTCGACCAGCTCGTCCAGGCGCGCGGCGGCACCCGCTCCGAAGCCTTCCGCGACCTGGCCCGCGCCGCGATCGCCAAGATGCAGGTCCGCCGCGGCGTCGAGGCGGTCGGAACGCTGACGTTGATCTACGATCACCACGTGCGAGACTTGACCGAGAAATTGACGGAGTTGCAGCACGATCTCGGCGACAAGATCCGGTCCACGCTGCACATTCATCTCGACCACGAGCGCTGCCTGGAGATCATCGTGATGCACGGCCGCTCCGACGAGCTGCAGGCCGTCGCCGATCGGATCCTGGCGCTGAAGGGCGTGCTCCACGGAGCGATCGAGGTCTACGCGCACCAGCAAGGGCACGGCCACGGTCACGCCCATCACGAGCACAAGAAGGTCTCCGCCCCCCCCAAGCCCAGAAAGCGCACGAAGCCAACGTGACGATTCGAGGCTGACGGGGCGAAAACCGCGGGTCGGCGAGAGCCGATTGCGTGCTACGTTCTTCTAGATTAGTAGCACCGGATTCATCCGCGTCGCTCCCTCGCTTCGCCTCGTGCGCTGCTCGGCCTGTGGCTGCTGGCCGGGCTCGGCCTGTCGCCGCGCGCCGCCGCCCAGGAGTCAGTCCCCGGCGTGCCGCCCGCGCCCGAGCCCGGCGCAACTGACCCGGTGCCGGCGGAGGCGCCTGCACCCACGACGATCACGGTCCGCGGGAACGCCCCCCCGCGCAGCGCCTCCGCGACGATCGTCGAAACGAAGGTCTTGCAGGCCGCTCCCCACCGCAACGCGAGCGAGCTGCTGCTGACGGTGCCCGGCGTGTTCGTGAGCCAGCACGGCGGGGAGGGCAAAGCGCATCAAATCTTCTTTCGCGGCTTCGACGCCGTGCACGGCCAAGACGTCGAGCTCTGGGCGGGCGGCGCGCCCGTCAACGACGTCTCGAACATCCATGGCCAGGGCTACGCCGATCTGCACTTTCTGATCCCAGAGGTCGTGCAGCAGATCCAATCGACGCCCGGCACCTACGACCCGCGCCAGGGCGATTTCGCGGTGGCGGGCAGCATGCGCTTCTCTCTCGGCTACGCCGAGCCGGGCGTGACGGCCAAGGCCAGCCTCGGCAGCTTCGGCACTCGCCGCTACTTCATGGGGTATCACCCGAAGAGCGCCTCCGCCGAGTCGTTCGGCGCGCTCGAGGTCGCGAGCACGGACGGCTTTGGCCCGTCACGCGCAGCCCGGCATGCCTCCGGCATCGGGCAGGCAACGTACGATTTCGGCAAGGGTATCTCGGGGCGAGTGATGGCCTCGGCGTATGCCGGCCGCTTCGACTCCGCCGGTGTGTTGCGGCTCGACGACATCGATAGCGGGCGCGTCGACAGGCTCGCCACCTACGATCCGAAGCAGGGCGGGTACTCATCGCGCGCGCAGCTTGTATTGGCGCTGAAGAGCCAGCAGCAAGATAGCGACGCCCCGGCTGCGACGACCTGGTCCGTCAGCCCCTACGTGGTGCTGCGCTCCCTGCAGCTACGCTCCAACTTCACCGGCTTCCTCTATGATCGAGAGGACGGCGACTCGGTCCAGCAACGCAACGACGCCACGACCTTCGGCGCAACCGCCTCGTTTCGGCGGCCCCTACGGCTGCTCTCCGTTCACGACGCGCTCGAGGCGGGCCTCTCGCTGCGCAGTGACTCGATCGAGCAGTCGCAGCACCGCCTTTCGCGCTACAACGACGCTGTCACCGACGACGAATCGACGAGCCCGGGCGTCGCCGCCAAGGTCCGCGCCAGCGACGTCGGCGGCTACCTCGACCTGAGCCTGCACCCGATCCGTCGCGTGACGCTGCGCGGCGGCCTGCGCCTCGACGGGCTGTCGTACATGACCGAAGATGACGGAGGGAAGAGCGCGGGTCAGACCCGTTCCGCGCTCGGGGCGCAGCTGTCGAAGCGCGGCACGCTCGACGTGGTGATCCTGCCAGGCTTGAACGCGCTGATCAGCTACGGCGAGGGCTTCCGCTCCCCGCAAGCGCGCAGCCTGAGCGACGGTGAGACAACGCCGTTCACACGCGTCACCTCCTACGAGGCGGGGCTACGTTTCCGCGACGGGCGACGCCTGCACTCATCGCTCGCCGTCTACCAGACTCGGCTCAGCGACGACCTCGTGTTCGACCAAGCGACGGCGCGTAACGAGCCGGTGCCGGGCACGATCCGCACCGGCGTCAGCGCCAACCTGCTAGCGACGCCGAACGATTGGTTCGTTTCGAGCACGAGCTTCACGTACACGCGCGCCGCGTTTTCGGAGACCGACGCGCGGCACGCCAAGGGCGACTTGCTACCGTACGTGCCACAGGTCGTGGTTCGCTCGGATCTGGCGGTGACACCGCGTCTCGGCCGGCTCTGGGCCCACGAGCTGCGCTCGCACTTCGGCGTGGCGTTCACCTACCTCGGTCGCCGCCCGTTGCCGTACGGCCAGCTGGGCCACGACGCATTTTTGACGGACGCGAGCGCGTCCATCCGACTGGGCCCCGTCGAAACCGGCCTCGAAGTCTTCAACTTGTTGAACCAAGACTGGTACGACGGCGAATTTTTTTACGCGTCCGCGTTCGCGGGTGCCTCGTCGCTCGTCCCTACGAGACACATCACGGTCGGGCCGCCACGAGGCTGGTTTTGGTCGCTCACGTTGCACGTTTAAGGGAGCTTTCATGCATCGATCACCGGCTCGTAACCTGCAAATCGCGTTCGCACGCGTCGCGCGCGCCGCGTCACTCGGCGCCGCCCTCAGCCTCTGCGGGATCTGTCTGGGAGCCGGCATCCAGGCCTGCAGCGCCGATTCCGATCGCAGCGGGGGCAAGCTGGTCGTGCTTCACACTCGCGTCCAGGTCGACGAGACCGCCACCGCCACGTTCACGAGCGCGTCGGGCTGGGACGTGACCTTGACCCTTGCCTGGGTCTCGACCGGCCCGCTCTATTACTTCGACGGCGCTCCCCCGCTCGTGCGACGCGAACGGCGCGAAGCCTGGCAGTACGCGGCTCGATTTTTGGGGCTGGGCGAGGCGCACGCCCACCCGGGTCACTACCAGGCGGGCAACGCGCTCGGGCAGATGCTGGGCGCACAGAGCGTCGACCTGCTCGACGGCCCCGCCGACTTGCCGGACGGAGACGGCATCAGCGGCGTCTACCGCTCCGCCCGCTTCAGCTTCGTGCCCCCGAGCGGCCGCGGCGCCGGCGCGCTCGACGGCCACGTGGCGCTGGCCGAAGGCAGGGCGGAAAAAGCCGGCGAATCGCCGCGGTTCTTCCGGGCGTTCGCCGACATGAAGAGCGTCGAAAAGAGCGCCACGGAAGGTCATATCGAGGGCTGCGAATTTCGCGAGCACGACGTCGAGAGCGATGGCACCGTCACCGTCACCGTCAATCCGAAGATCTGGTTCGAGCTCGTCGACTTCAGCGAGGCAGAAGCGGGCAGCGCCGGCGCGCCCGCCGAATTCCCCGAAGACTCACAGCCGCAGCTCGCGTTCGTGCTCGGCACCACCCAGCTCTCGGCTTACAAATTCAGCTTCGACGCCCGCTGACGGTAGGAAGCAACCCATGTCCCGCCCTCATTCCTTCTGCTCGCTGCTAGCCGCGGCTCTCTGTGCTGGCCTCGGCAACGTCGCTTGCAGCAGCTCCGATCCGACCGGATCGGGCGGCCACGGCACGCTCTCATTCACGACCTGGGGTGAAGACTACGTGGAGCTCCAGATTCCGCCCGCCTCCGGCGAACGGACAGGGTTCGTCGATGGCTGGACCGTCGAATACCGTAAGTTTTTGGTGAATTTTGGCAACGTCCGCGTCGCCGACGCCAAGGGCAACCAGGCCGCGTTCATGGACGGCTCGATGCTGTTCGACAACCACGTCAAGGGCGTCAAGAGCATCGTCGACTTCGAGGGTGTCGCGGCCAAAGCGTGGCCCGCCGTCAGCTACGAGATCGCACCCGTCACCCGTGACACGAAGCTGAGCGACAGCGCCACCGAAGACGACAAGCAGCTGATGCTCGACGGCGGCTACTCTTTCTACGTCGACGCCACCGCCACCAAGGGCGCCGTCAGCGAGCACTTCAGCTGGGGCTTCACCATCGGCACGCGCTATCGAGAGTGCCATTCGTTGCAAGACGGCAAGGACGAAGCGGGCGTGGTCGTGAGGAACAACAGCCGCGTGGACGTCGAGCTGACGACACACGGCGACCACCTGTATTACGACCGCCTGCAGGCGTCATCGGATCCGGCCATCCCCACCTCGCTTCGCTTCGATACCCTCGCCGAGGCCGACGAAGACAAAGACGGCGAGCTCACGCTGGAAGAGCTCGACGCGGCGCCGTTGAACGTGAAGCTCTATGACCCGTCCGGTCTCGGTGCCGTCACCCAGGGCGCTTTCGTCACCTCGCTGGCCCGGACCGTCGGTCACTTTCGGGGCGAGGGTGAGTGCACGATCAGCGCGCCCTGAGCAGGCTGCTGCGACCAGTAGCACGATCATTGTAGGTCGTGCCACGCAGCTCCTGCGACAACGTGTCGCACGCGACGCGCGGGGAAGGCCGGTATCGTCCGCTCCAGCTCATGCTCATCGACATTTTGAACAGGCCTTGGACGTTGGGTCTGGCAGCCGCCGTCACGTTGACGGGTTGCAGCGGCGACGACGACGACGGCAGCCCCCACCCGACAGCGTTCGCGCTCACCTTCGCGGCGGTGGCAGACGGCGCTCACGTCGGTTGTGAAGACCCCATCGAAGGTCTGGGGCCGGACGGAACGGTGCGGGTCGGGCTGTCGGACCTGCGCTTTTACGTGAGCAACCTCGCGTTGTGGGACGCGGAGCAGCGCGAGGTTCCGCTCATCCTCGACGAGAACGATTTCCAGTACGCGAGCTCCGCCGGTCAAGTGTCGCTGATTGACTTGACGAGCAACACGCGCGGCAGTTGCGCGGGCACCGCCATCGCGTCCGCGGAGGGTACGAAGCGAACGAACGAAGCCGTCGTGGGGTCGACGATCGTCGAGCGGGTGACCGGCGTCTCGTTCGACGTTGGGGTACCGCAGCCCTTGATGCGAGAGGTGATCGCCGCTCACACTCCGGAAGGCGCGCCCTCACCGTTGGCGGAGCTGCAGTGGACGTGGGCCTCCGGCTATCGGCATTTCGTCGCCAATTTCGCGGTCGTCACCGAAGACGGACAGACAGGCGACGGCTACGGACACATCGGCAGTCGCGACTGCGGCCCCGCCGACGGGCTCGCGCTCGAGGATCGAGAGCAGTGCGGTTTCGTCAACACCCCCGAGGTGGAGCTCGACCACTTCGATCTCCGACAAAACGTCGTCACGTTGGACATTCGAAAGTTGCTCGCGGGGCTCGAATTCGTAGCGCCCGTGTACGACCAGGCCACCTTCGAGGTGATCGGTGAGGGGCCGGGGGTG
>Ga0164241_10000724_pt1 | contig 51205 bp, 37 predicted proteins | sample OricomyardsoilBY_FD_108780 | JGI IMG/M metagenome (GOLD analysis project Ga0164241, IMG submission 108780) | Backyard soil microbial communities from Emeryville, California, USA - Original compost - Back yard soil (BY) | ecosystem: Environmental > Terrestrial > Soil > Unclassified | place: USA... | reverse complement strand
TCGGTACAAGAGTCTCTGCCTTAACTCCATGCTTGCGCAGGTAGTGAGCAAGCTGATTGGACCGCTCGTTCAACTCCCGATAGCTCATCTCATGCTCCTGGAAAACAAGAGCAACACTATCCCTACTCCGCTCTACCTGAGACTCAAACAAGGAAACAATACTCGCATTTTTTGAAAATGGCTCGTCAACTCTGTTAAAATGTTCTATCCTTTTACGTTCTTCATCAGGCAAGATCCTGACAGAAGACAACTTTGATGTCAGATTGTTAGAGAATTGAGTAATTATTTCAAGAATCCGCTTTGCAAATAATTCCGCATCAGTCTCAGAAAAATAAGCAAATTGGAAATCCAATCGGATCTGGAGACTTTCATAATTGGAAGTTTCTCGCCATCGAATATGCAGTGGATAAATCTCAAATTCTGACGACAATGTAACAGTTTGGCATCTTAAGGTGGGACCAAAATCAAAACCAAAATCGATTAGTTCATAATTAACTACTATATCAAAAATTCCATTACTTGAACTGTTACTGAAATATCTACTCAAATCACCAAGTAAATAATTTTTACTTCTATAGTCCTTTCGCTGAGACGAAATAACACCTTTAATAAAGTCAATGACAGACACGGACGGGTCGTACGATCCATGAAAAGGAAGGAGTCCCGCAAAAAGCCCCATAATATTATCCAGTCGTCTTCCTCGCCTATGAATAGAGATAGCAACCCCCGCTTCTGAAAGGTTATTGGTCCGCCCGAAATAGAGTACAATCGCGGCAATAGTTAACTGCTGAAGGTTTGCATTCGTCAATTCCTGCAACGCTGAAAACCGGGCATACATTTCTTTATCCAAATCAAAAACGTATCGTCCACTCTTTCCTTCTACCTCAGAAAACGAAAACCTGCTTAGTAATTTCCTGGGTTTATTTTTTATCTTATCCTTCCAATACTGTCCCTCCAGCTTATACTCCGATGAGTCATAATACTCATTTGCACGGATACATTCCCCCAAATAGCTGCCATATGAAAATGTTATATCCGTACCTGCTAACAATGAAAAATATTTTTTAACGATGTATTTATTCTCAATTGAGAATCCATAGCCATCGGTGATCAAATGGTGATACTTCCGGAAATACCAATGCTCATCATCGGCAATTACTATTAATGTGTGCTTAAAAAGTAAATACTCCGCCCCTATCGTGAATGGCCGATTAAACTCCTCTTGTGCCCATTTTTCAGCGCACGCTAGCGGATTTTCATGTGTTCTAAAATCAAGTTGAACAATATCAACCTTTTTAAAATCTTCATCTAGATATCCTTCACCTCCATCATCGGGAGAAAACCGTACCTTAAAAGTATCAAAGGCTTCCGGCAAGGATTGAACAGTCGAAATAAATGCCCCGACATCTAAAGGTCCCTTCAATACGATATAGCCACCAATATTATGATGAGGGCTCTCCTTGTTTATTATTTGATCAATATAAACATCTCGCTGAGCGGGATGCAGACGGAATTTTTTCATGACCCCATTTTGAAGAGACTGTGAATAAAAAAAAAGTGAACGGCTGTCACATGTACTTATTTAATTCTCTTAAACTGAAACTTATTGAATGCGTTAAGCCCAACGATAGAATCTGATTCTGACCGCAAAAATTTAACGGGAGCACCATCTCTTACAAAGAAATCGAATTGTGATTCCGGGTAAAGCAGAATTTCTTCCCCATTCCATTTTTGTTTAGCAAGGAGTCCTTTTTCAACGACTTCGATATCAACAATCATCTCCCGATCTCCCTCGTACATCCTATAAGATCCTTCCAGCGCTTGAAGTTGCTTAGCCGTGAGACGAATTGGTTTTTTTGTTTCCTGCAAAAAGTCCTTCCATTTATAGTTATTCGAAATGCTTCGTAATATCTCAGCAGACAGGTCAGATCCATTCTCGGAGTTCATCATAATAACGACACCCATATCGAGGTTAGCATAGGCAAATACCCCGCAGAAAAAACCCTCGTTCGAACCGCCAAATCTAAATGCCAACGTAGAGTCACTTCCAACAATGGGTACTCCAAGGCCCCAATCCTTGACATTCTGTCTGGACAACATCTCTCTAGTCAATGAATCAGACAAGAACGTGCTACCGCGGCCGGTAAATGACTGCTGGAGATGCACAATTAGTTGAGCGAGGTCAGACGGAGTAGTCCAAAGTCCCAAAGATCCAGTGCTCGGAAAATTCTTCCATCCCCCTTTAATTTTCTGTTCCCTTCCGCTGTAGCCCTGAGCAACGTTGTCGTTGAGAGCAGGGCGCATCGGAGATACAAACGTGCTATTTTTCATGTCGATTTTAGAAAACACCAATGTATTTACAGCATCGTTAAAAGACTGCCCGCTAGCGTCTTCTACTAATTTTTGAACCACCGAAAATCCCCCTGGGTTATACATCGTCAAGGATCCGGGCACAGTATCAAAATCAGCTGTGGCATCCCCCAAGCATTTCATAAAAGAGATTTCTTCTTCATCTGTTGAATATCCCTCGATGCGGACGGGCTTAAGGCCGGAAGTATGTGTCAAAAGTCTTCGAAGTGTAACAGGTATCTTTTCATTGAAGGAATTAGATCTTAATTTCCAATCAGTCAGGTGGTTGTTCACATTGTCATCCAAAGACAATTTTCCCTGATCAACTAGGGTCAGGGCAGCTGCCGCCGACACAAATTGGCTGACGGGGCCCGCTTGAAACCTAGTAGCAGTATCTGCATCCTGATAATCATCTTTACTTTTATATCCATAGGCCTTCGCCCATTCCACCTTACCATCCGCGATAATAGCAATACTTACCGCCGGAACTCTGTAAAATGCCATGCGTTCAATTATATCGTAGTAAATATTTTCTTCTCCAAGAACTTTTGCCGAAGGTGTCAGCTGAGTTTCAACATTGTGAATTTTGGTTTCTAGGCTATTTGGTTCTTTTTCACAGGATACAAACACAAAGAATAGAAATAGAAAATATTTACAGCTTTTCATGGTATTAGATATTAGGTGAGAGATTCAGTTCAGTGCTTTTTTTATAAAGCAATTCTTTTTCGCCGTATAAACGTTCAGCAATTATTCCTCTGGTCAGACATGTATCAACAAGTTTGTCGGATTGAACTATGGGATTCGATTCAGGTGTGTATTTAATACTGCTAATGAATTCAACCCAGGGCTCCTGACCCATAGCGTATACATATACTTCCTTAGGATCAAATATGTCAACAATGGTCATTCCTTCTTCACAGTTAGAGCCCGCGAGTCTTCGGCTTCCATCCTGATCGCGAGGCAATTTTTTCGTCATTAACGGTCCATATAGCCACGACAAAGGCGCCCCATCACACTCCATACCCAAAAATATGACATCCATTTTGCCTATCTCTTTAAAGATATGCTCATACAGGGTGGGTTCCACAATTCGTGAATCTGCGAAGAATAGTAATTTGAATCCACTTATCTCAACCATGTAACAAATTTTGGTAAGGATATCGAGATCACTATGCTCACCGGTAAAGGGTAAGCCTGTAATTTTCACGCCTCCAAATTCGAAGGTTTCCATTTCCTCAATCGAATGCACGTTTTTAAAACCGATATTCGAAAACATTAGCCTCAAATCGGGATCCTCAAGTTTTCCACCATATGTCCTTGGCACGATAATATTTTTTATTTTTTGCCGAAGGGGTAGCAGCGTTTCGAATAAAATATGATCCTGATGATTGTGTGTGATCAGAACGTAGTCGATGGTGTCGGGTAAGTCAACATCAGAAAAGTGTTCAATTTCTGAGTCGTATCCGTAATAGCTAACCACAGGATCTAACAATATGCTTACTTCCTTTGTCTCGATTAGAATGCAGGCATGACCAAAATAACGCATCCTGATTTTATCGCCTTCGTATTTTTTGTATGCAGGTGGAGGTGTCTCTGTGAAAAATGTCTTGAAAAGTGCTTCCTGAGAGGGTGATATTTGAAATATGTTTTTAATGTATTCAAAGGATTTCGGATATCGTTTCATTTTTGAAAGCTCATCGATTGCTTTACTTTCAAAGGGAATATTCAGATGCAAAACCCCTGGTTCATCCAGTCTGGGGGTGCTCAGGCAAAATGGGCGATGGTCGTTATTTGTTATCCATAGTGCTATACTCTGGGATTTCCTGTTGTAAAATTTACTCCTATATAACAGGGATTCAAAAAACCTGAAGCCTGGATTATTGTTGCGGTCATAAAACAATTCCACAAGGCCCTTTAGAAGGTCAGGTACTTTGGAATATAGTGTTTGCAGACCAAAGCCCTTGGCGTGAATTGCCAAAACATTGTCAAGTTCTTTTATTGCTTTTGAAAGCTCAATCAAATGCCCCTGTTCCTGAAGTGTTTCTCTTCTCAATTCCTTCACCTCACCAATGCGATTTTTATTAATATCCATAAAGGGGCCACCTCGCATCTTCGGGTTTCGAATAGCCTCTTCGTGAATTTCCGGAGCGGCAATGAATGATTCCATTATTGTCATATGTCGACCAACGATATTCATAGCACAGGTTGCAGGAGAAATTAAGTGGCTCCATGCATACCATCTATCAACAAGTGGCTCGATAACAACATTGGGTTTGAGGTAAACTTGAATGGAATTCATATGTATGTAGATTTAATAGCATGTTTGACCTTCGATGATATGACCTTCAATATATCCTTTGGGTGATCCAGAATAAAAAAATGTCCGCCGGAAAAGGCTTTGAAATCAACCGTTTCCGCAGTCTCATTTTGCCAAAGGCGAATATCTTCTTCTTCCATGTCTTCTTCGGTTCCTGTCATTACGGTGATCGGAATAGTTAACCGAGCACTTTCCTCGTATACGAAAGTTTCGCTTAATTCAAAGTCAGCCCTTAAGATGGGCTCAAAGTATTCCAACAATTCTTCATTGTTAAGAACCTCATCTGGGCTGCCTTTCAGCTTTCTAACCTCCTCCAAAAACTCAGATTTCTCCATCAAGTATTTCTTCTTTTCATCTCTTGAAGATGCGGAAGGGCCTGTTGTGCCGCTGACAAAAAGATGAAGCGGAGGAGTATGATTGTGGCTCTCTAACTTCCGGCATAGGAGCCAACCGAGTAAACCTCCCATGCTATGTCCATAAATCGCATATTTCCTTTTTGTTGAAATGTATATCAATATCTGGTCGTATAAATCATTCACTACTTTCTGGATGTCAACCGATAACGGTTCATTGGCACGTGTTCCCCGACCCGGATATTCAAGCGTTATGATATTTAACATGTCAGGCGCGTTGCGTTCATAAGTTCGATACGAATACTTGTTTCCGCCTGCATAAGGCAAACAAATAAGATTGATTTCTTCACTCATATTATGTCCATGTTTAGGCGTACTCTAAATTTTACAGTGATTTTAAAAAAGCTATTAGGGCTTCCCGATCATACTTCGAAAGGCGGCAGAATTGCTCTTTAGACGATAACGCTTCTCCCCCATGCCATAAAATTGCCTCCTCTAAGGAGCGTGCTCTTCCATCGTGTAAATAAAAGCTATGCTTGTTTACTGTTTCTACCATTCCAAGACCCCAAAGTGGAGGTGTCCGCCATTCGACGCCTTGGGCTTGAAAATCAGGACGATTGTCTGACAAGCCTGGCCCCATATCGTGTAATAAAAGATCTGAGTAGGGCCTTATGATCTGTCGGTTTAATGCATCAATTTTATTTTTATTTCCCGTTTGCATTATTGGTATGTGACACAATGAACAGTTTATCTGATCAAACAATAATGCTCCTCGCACGGAGGTTTTGCGATAACGGCTTGCAGGTACTGCCAGTAGTTTTACGTAGGTAACAACTTTCTGCAGATTTCTATCAGATATTTCCGGATCGCCGCCATTTGGAATCTGACCAATCGAAGTTTGCTGTGTTGGCGTTAATGATTCACGAGGATAAAGTGTTGAGGTAATGCCAATGTCGTTAACAAATGCGGCTGCAATTTGTTGATGTAAGGATGGTTGATTGGCCTTCCAGCCAAATCGACCTAGCCCGAGCACCTTCGCCGCTTCAATCCAAACATAATTTGGTCGTCCGCTGATTCCATCATTGTTTCTATCTTTTTCATCTGCAAATCCAAGAATTGTTTCTTCCGGCACATTCTCAAGCAGGCCAAGTCCCGGCAGTTGCTGAGCAATTCTTGGTGATATCTGAATATGGCTTTCGAGGGGGCCGTATCTTAAGTCAAGGAAATCGTATACTGGTTGTCGAAGGCGAACTTTACTTTTGTCTGGATAATCAAAGTTTATTTCCTTATATGTCGTTTGCACTCTACCCTCACTGAAAATATGCAGAATCGATTTGTCCTGAAATTGACCACCATAGTTCGGATCTTCCTCGGATCTGTTATATTGATCTTTATCAGGCAAACTAAATCTAAAAATTAGTCCTCGTAACGGCTCGTTAAATTCCTGAGGTCTACCTCTTCCATCTTTGAAATGACAGCTGCCGCACGAAATCGCATTCATGATTGGCCCGAGGCCATCAAAAACTTTGACGGACGCGGGCGCCACAACCCAATTGGTTCTGAAAAATGAATTTCCCGTCACAAAGTCACCTTCGACTGAATCTGACAAGTTCTGACCAGAATGACCAAAACAATTACCTGACAAATCAAAGGTGGTGAAATTTACTCCCCCTGAAAGTTCCAACCCTTCATCGTCGCGGGACACAAATCGCTCCACACTTATTGCAATGAGGGACAGAAAGATAAAAGTAATAACAACAATGATAGCCACACCAACCCATCGTTGCCTTCTGAAATAATTAAGATTTAACAACACGAATTATTTGGTTATGGCTCGATTACAAAAACTCTGCTTGTCTCCGCTAGTGCGTCTCCTAATTGCCTCATCGCTTTTGCGCCCTCCATAACCTTATCAGCATGATTGAGGATCGCTTGATCAAACGGATCGGGGATAGCTTCTAAACGGTCCTCTGCTTCGCGAAATGCTCGATTCATTTTTTCCGATTTACTTTTATCAACGATCTCAACAATTTCACTAAAACTCGTTCCTGTTAACGTTGTACTGTCTAAACGCTTATACTTGCAATAATAGACGTTCTTGATTCCTAACAGCGCCATTTTTATATCCACTAATGTTTGATCACTAAAACAGGATTGTTCGTTCTCCTGATCCTGGGTGTCGGCGGCAACATACATACGTTCCCCGGAAAATTCTCCCTTGCAAATCGAAGACAGTGCGGAGAATATCTTTTGAATAGCAATGTTAGAATTCAGATTATCACAAAATTTCGTACGAAAAGCGCCGTCGGATTTCCACTGAAGTTCCACCCGCGCCAAATGTTCAAGTAATAAATCGGCAACAACATCAAGATATTTCCTCCTTCTTTCCGTGTTAAAAGAGCCAGCTTGAGCGTCGATGACATAGTCAGTATAAGGTCGGTTGCCTGGACCATTTGGATCAGTATCTTGTCCCCACAATAAGAATTCAATTACATGGTAACCAGTGAAGACACTTGTTTCACTGATACTTTCATTGAGCGCTTCAAGACTCTGTTTCGATATTTCAGGATACTCCCGTGGATTGTCGATCAGATAATCAACAAAACGTTCATCTATCGGCCATGCATTCATAAACGCTTCTAACCCCTCTTCGTTATCGATAGGACCTCCATAAAAACGATACGCCTCGGTCTGACCATACGCGATTCTGGAACGCCGCCAAGCTGATCGACACGCTTGAAAGCCATGTTCACTTGGATTTAATAAAAATGCCTGAATATATTCATTCAACTTCGAGGTCGCATTATACGTATCTTCATATGACGCATATACAAGCGCAGCATAACTACGTATAGCCTCGCTTTTGCGTTTCGATAGCTGATCCATCCGCTTACAGCCAAAAAGTCCAAGAAAAATAAAACCCGTTATCGCTAAAGTCCAAATTAAAATCCTTTTCATGCTTGAACTGTTGATAGAATTTAACACGACTATTTTCAACCTGATGTTCATTCAAACCAACAATATGAACCACACCCAATATCAGGACATTACATTTCTTATACTTTTACTATTTATCACATTTCCTTTCTATTGGTATAAATCATAGGAAAGAAAGACGAGAATTCCATGCGACGTTGACCTCAGACACCATTGGAAATTGACGGTCTAATTTTAATTTTCCGCGTGTCAAATTTTTAACAAAGTAGTCCAAAGTCTTTTTATTTCAACAATTCAACACACTTCGTCGCTTACACCTTTCCGGGAATTGGCATAACTTCCATTTCCTCAGCTTTCTTCAACACGTTAATATTCTTCAACGCGAAGCCCTTATAGCCATTCACACGTTGCACAAGTTCATACAAAAAGAAAGGTCGGTCGCTGATCGGCTTAATGAATTTCTGCAGGAGGTAAGTATCATCTTCTTTGTCAATCAATATGCCATGACTCTGCAATGCATCTATATCAAAGCCTTTAAAATCCTGATTATTTCGAAGTAACGTGTAGTATGAGTCCGGAAAGCTAACGAATTCAACATCATTTGATTTCATTTTTTCAATGGCACTCATTATATCATCTGTAGAGAAAGCAAGATGGTGAATACCCGGTCCGAACGTTTGAACATTTTGTTGCACTTTAGACTCAGCCGTATAAGATTCTGGTTCCGCTATAACCAATGTCAGGTTACGGTCAGCAGATTGATTCACCTTCAGAATCATGCCGGTTCTATTTTCCGGGGATCGGGATATGCTCTGCACAAGTTTTGTTCCGATGGTATTAGTTAAATAATTTGTCCAAAAAGCTGTCTCGTTCAATCGGACTTCACTAGCGATGTGATCAATTGACTTAAGTAACGGAGTTTTGGTTGTACCTTTAACCGGATGATAATCTGGTTTAAAAATTCCAGTATATCGATCCCTATTAATAAAAACAATCTCATTGTTGTCATAGAGTTTGATTGCAGCCTCCTCTATCTCACCAAATTCATCCTTCGAAATTTTTGGGCTTTTGATAGGCACCGCACCATTGGCAACGCTTTTATCGAATTCGGTCTTAACATTGGGAACGTTCAATGCAATACGTTTTACGCCACAATAGTTCGTAGATACGAATGAATTAATTTCAGGGTCGCCATTGGATGCTGACGTGGGATAGGTTGAGGTAAGTACAAGACACACCTGATTATTGGTTAACACATATGAAACCTTACTTCTTTCATCATAGCGAGCAATCATCGTAAAACCTAATGCATTGGTATGCCAAAATGCGAGAGACTTGGCCATAGGAGAATATATCTCCACATATAAAATCTCATGACTGGTAATTGTGTTCATAATATCTGGTTTTTAAGAACTTCTTTCAGTTGGAATGGATTTCAGAACCTACAGCGGGTTTTTGAGTCGTAGCTTTCGACTCCAGATATCCAGCCAATCGCCGGATTCCCATTTCTATATGTTCGGGGGAAAGATTTGAAAATGTCAATCTTATTTCCCTTTCGCCACCGCCATTCAAATAGAAGAATCGCATTGGACAAAAGATCACATTAAAATTGGTAACGCTTTCGAGTACATCATTTTCATTTAGCGCAAAGGGTAACTCAACCTTAATGAAAAATCCGCCATCCGGTTCCTTCCATCGAATTCCCTTTGCCCATCCCTCTTCATTGGATTTGATATATTTGTTCATGGCTCTGACCATACAATCCCGCTTATGTCTATAACTATTATATTTCGGATTACTCCAATCGCTTAAGCTATAATTGAAGTCAAGAAGTATTCCACCAAGGATCGCCTGGCTTATGGTTGACGTGTTGTTGGTGAGTTGAGCCTTGACTTTGACCATTTCGTCGACCAGGGCGGAAATCCCGCCCCTATCGTCTTCGATAAGTTGGCTTGCAGCGATTAATCCAATTCTCAATCCGGGAAATACAGATTTTGAGAACGAACCTACGTAAATAACACGGTTATATCGATCCAGGGATTTTAATGTCGGACGCCTTTTCTGTTCATAAGTAAAGCTGTTGTAAACACTATCCTCTATAATTAAGAAATTATACTGATACGCCAATTCAAGAAGCTTTAAGCGATTCCCTATTGGCATTGACGAGCCCGTAGGATTTTGAAAATCTGGAATAACATATAAGAGTTTAATACGTTTACCCGTTCCGTTGACTTCAATTATCTTATTTTTCAATGCTTTTAAGTCAACTCCTTCATCATCTATTGCAACTCCGCAAAGCGAGTAATCGAAAACCTTCGCGAAGGAACTTAAGCCAATATAACTCGGGTCTTCAACAAGGATAACATCACCTTTATCTCGATTGCAGATCGTGGCCACAATAATCGCAAAGGCTTCCTGTGCCCCAACAGTCATTAATATATGGTCAGGAGATATACTGATGTTTTCATCTTTTAGCAAATATTCCGCAACGATCTCGTTGATGATACCTTTGGTTTTACTGTATTGTCCTACTTTTCCAATCACATACTCCTTCGACTGTTTTTGCATTTTGCAGGCGTAGTCAAAATAAACGTCGGCTTTCGCAATGCAATCACGAACGTTAAAGAACGATTCGTCTGGTTGACCAGCAACAAACGAAACTGCATTCGGAAACCTGTATTGGATATCGTTAAGAAATCCAATGACGTTATTAAACTGCTTCCCAATAAAGCTATTGAGATTATAGTTGCGAATGGTACTGTCTGACTGCGGCAACAAAAGTTGCTCAATGAGCTTTGATTCAAGCGTTTCCAAACTACTAAACAACTCATCGAAGGAATTTATTACAAAATATTCTTTCTGAAGCTTGAATGGATTATAGGGAGTGCGGAATACGTGGTCAATGTCAAACGAATGTTTAGGCACGCTATTATTGGCCATATTATTGATCTCTGTCAATGAAGTAATAATAGCACCGCCGTAAGGTTTATACTCACCCTGTTCGTAAATTATTCCCATCTCGTACGTAAACCAATACAACCTTCCAAGGAGTTCAATGGCTCTTTCATTGTTGATATACTTCAGAGCCAATACACTATAAGCAGTAAGAAACTTAACAAATTTTTCATTCGTAATAAGAGGAAGATGGCCACATACGTCGTGAAAAATATCTGGATTTTCACTAAAGTCGATTTCCCAAGGCCGCCGTATGGAAACGGTCACGGGGTAGCGCTTATTGATAAGCATGTAAAAAAACTCTTTTGTAGGAATTAGGCCAGTAACAGGAATAAGCGTCCAGCCTGAGATAAGCGCAAGTCTGTTGCTCAACTCTTCAATGTTGACGATCCGCTCCGCATCAAATTGGAGCCTCTCAACGCCAAGTAGATATTCACTAGAAATTTTCCCTACCGACAATGTCTCTTGCCGCTTACTAAGCGTAGCCCAAGTCTCATGGTCAGCATCTGTGTAAGTCGCATACTCTTGAACAACTGTGGATTCCATATCAAGTTATTTAACAATTGCATTTAAAATAATGATCATAATAGGCAAATTCAAGATTCTCAGCGATAAAGGTCAATGCTACGCTGTTCAGACTACAAAATGAACAAAATGTTTTCTCAATATATCTTACTTGGATTCATAATATTACTTGGGTCAAAAAATAATTTTAATGCCTTCATTAATGTAAGATGCGATTGTGAAAATTGCAACCTCATATACTCCTTTTGGAGTATCCCGATACCATGTTCTCCCGAGATTGCGCCGCCATTGGCCATTGCATACGAATATATATTCTTCACAGTTTTTTCAAAAGATTCACTTCTAAATTGCTCGTCGTCCTGAGGCACTATCATAACATGTGGGTTTCCATCCATTGCATGACCGAAACATGCAAAGGCTATATTATTAGTTCTGCATACTGCCTCTACGTAGGTAAGATATTCTAATAACCTAGCCGAAGGAAGGGAAATGTCAATGTCTCTGTAATATCGATTTAAATCAGTTAGTGCTAACCCGATAGCAAACCGCAATTCCCAAAGTCCTTTTATTTCTGCTGTACTCGTTCCAACCAAGATTTCTTCATGTGTAAGATCCTTGAGTGTTTCCACAACAGCTTCTAGTGCCTTTTCGATATTCTCCCTACTTGGTTCATGAAAAGAAATCAGTATGTGTGTCGTAACATTCTCTTTCACAAGAGGCAACGGCTTGGCAAGATAAGCCGAAGTCATTTTTATTGCGGACTGACAAATTATTTCAACGGCAGCAGGTTCATAGGATAACTGCCGTATTCGGTCAACAGCAATACATGCACTGCTTAGGTTTTCAAATCCAGCTAAAAGAGAGCATTCGAAGCGTGGTTTCCTAATCAGTCGAAATACAACCTTAGTAATGATTCCAAGCACACCTTCACTTCCGACAAATAACTGAGTGACATCTATTCCTGTTGAATTTTTTCGAACGTTAGTGTTTGTCCAGAAAACTTCTCCTGAGGGAAGTACAATCTCTAAGTTAAGTACGTAATCGGCGACTGACCCGTATTTATACGAATGAATACTTCCGGAATTTAAAGCTACGTTTCCCCCAATAAAAGAAACTGAACTACTTGAAGGTATTACTGGAAAGTACAATCCTTTACATTGCACTGCCTCACACAAATTTGCGGTCACAACTCCTGATTCTGCGATAACATATTTCTCATGCTCATTGACTTCTATAACGGCGTTCAGGCGTTCCAAAGATAATACCACTCCTCTATTGATCGGCAATGCGCCTCCGGTTACTCCGCTTCCACCGCCCCTTGGGGTCAACGAAATTTTATATTCATTGCACAATTTAACAATGGCTGAAATTTCCTCAACGGTTCCTGGTTTCACCAGCACATCAAAAGGATACTGCAGATTTAACGTGCAGTCCTTGCCGTAATTGATTATATCGTCAGTCTCTATACTGACGTTATCACGTCCGCAAATATCGATAAAGGCATTCGTCAGGTTATGTCGGGAATGCATTTTCCAACTCGTAAAGTATTCTTGCATTGCCTGGAATTAATTATGATCTCATTCAATTAACCTGCCTAGATCGTAGCTCAGAGTTGGTATATCAAAGGGTGAGAGCAACAAAATATATTTTCTGTGAATTAATAATTTTTTTAATCACTAGCAAGCATTTAAAGATTTTTCTCCGTTGAGTTACGTACATTGTTCGCAAGTTTTTTTTCAAGTCAGTTTCAATTCTTCTGCATCTTATCTCCGGAAAACGCTATCGGTCTTTTAAAACTTGAAAACAAGTTGATATTACATACTCACCCCTCCAAATTTCCGAAGAATCATACATGAATTCTTCACTATTGAACATTGAATAACTTTGCTCCGAATCTAAAGTTTTCACATCAACAAACAATCCGACACCGTATGCTTTAACAATCGACTCTTTTGCTGAAAAGACTTTAAAGAAATAATTTCTGCGCAATTGCAGGTCATAAGATTGAAATTTTAGAAGTTCATTCGTATTCATAATTTCCCTTGCAATTTCCTCAACGTCTAATTGGGTATTAACATATTCAATATCTAACCCAAGTTTTCTACCCTCAGAAATTCCGACTAGGACATACTCTTTTGCATATGAAAAACTGAATTTAATATTAGGAGCATACATCAAACTTGGTTTTTCAAATCTGTTGAGCTGCAAGTCAAACTTTGTAATTCCGTAATTGCTTTTTATAAACTCATATAAATAAGATCGCGCAAGCAGTCTTTTATCAATATCAAATTGATTCCGATATTTTGTCAATTCATCAATCTGCAATCTGGGCAACACAGATTTATTTATATTAGAAATGTTTTCTAAAACATTCAATATGGCTATTTGAATTCCTGTCCCAATCGACATCTGCTTCGCAATTCGATACTGATCCATAACTAATCCATTTCACATTCCATAAACTAATTCAGAATCCTCCAAAAAAAATGGTAAAACTCCGTTACAAACAATACTAGTCGAACTGTTAACGCCATGCAAGTCTCGGAAGTATATAGAGCAATAATTTCGCAGAATGAAGATCACACGGACTAGCTAGTGAGGTTACTGCAGGTAGCGAACATAAAATATGCATTATTCTTAAATAATATTACTCATGTAAGATTTTACTGCTTTAAGAAAAATCTACAAAAACCCGGATATTTTTAAGTTTTGTGGCAACAACTTTGAGAAATCCTTTAATTAAAAACTTACACGGTGGAGAAATTGGCATCCAAGCATAGCCTCATTGGGCCTTGGAAATTAACCGGCCATTACATAGTTTTAATAAACACAACAGGTTATACAGGAGGTAAACATATTCTGCCTCTACTCTGGCTCGGTAATTGGCCGGTTTGGTGAAGGTGGAAATACACTATTACGGACGCAATTAACCAAATATGATCAAGTTAAAATGTGGACAAATTGTTTCCATCGAGGAAATAATTGTAAGGCGAACGTATCGGGGAATTTGGCTTCTTGATCCAGAATATTATCCAAAAATAAACCTTGGTATTATCCAAAAACTAAAATGCCCCCGTTCTTGGGGCGAAAATCCAATCCACAGAATAGAACTAGACAAGCAAAGTTTAGAAACATTACTTCCTCCTCTTACCTATTTCGCTTGGGTTATAGGTGAGCCTAAAAATAAACATTTTTACGCCTCCCAATTATTTCTAACTTGGTTTGATAAGGATTTCTGTGATAACTCTGTGACTGACACCATCAAGAATCATATCGAAGGAATCGACTGGAATAAATATTCGACCGATTTCAATTTTTAACTATATTAACTTGACGTGTTGTTTCGAATGATTAGGCAAGCGAATATTTGCGATATTTCTCTCATTCAAGCGATAGCATACAGAACGTGGCCGATGACATTCCGGGAAATTTTATCCAAAGACCAGATCAGATATATGCTTGATCAGATGTATAAAACGGAAGTGATATCTGAACAAATGGCCAACGGAATAACATATATTGTATTTGAACATCTCGATGAATATTTGGGGTTTTCCGCTTTTGAGGTGAATCATTTAGGCAGACCCGAGACCAAAATTCACAAGCTGTATGTACTGCCTAGCCACCAAAAAAAAGGAATCGGAAAACAACTACTCGATCACATCAGCAAGAAGTCGGTAAAGCATGCCAACAAAGTATTAGTACTGAATGTAAATATACACAACTCTGCTTTTCATTTTTACGAGAAATATGGGTTCATCAAGCTGGGAGAAGAAGACATTCCTATTGGAGCAGGGTACTTTATGAATGACTACATACTTAAAAAATCAATAACTAATTGAGCCACCTTCCGCAGTAAAACTTAATTGGTCGACGTACTTTCGATTTTGCTTTGTCTGCGACAACCAGGCAGTGATAGTCAGGGTAATGCGAAATCATTCCCGGCCTTTTTTTACTGGTCTAATACCATGACGGCTGTTCTCAGCCTGATGGCCATTCTTACACTGTGTGCTCAAGGGAAGGTCTGAATGTTTTTCTTGAGAATCGTGAACCTGAACTTCGGTAAAGTCTCCTTTTCATAAGTGTAAATTATAAGTTAAAGGCCTTAGTCGAATCTTAAACCTCCTGTTTTTGGAAAGCTTAAAAATAGGAGATTATTTTTTCTGGTTGGTTTGTCAAGATATTTCTATTAGATTTATTCTGTTAAATATTTCGGTATGAATGTACCTGTTCCTATTGCGGCTTCTCATTTGACTTCAGTAACATCCTCGATTGTGAAAGGCCAAAGGTACGAGCTGCAGATTCAGTTTCCTGGTGGCTATGAGCAAAGTAATAAGAAATATCCGGTGGTTTATCTAATGGATTCACAATGGATTTTTCCATTGCTAACATCGTTATCTTTAGATCTGTACTATGATGGCTTCATCCCTGAATTGATCATTGTAGGTGTTTGCTGGGTTGAACCGAATCGTGAGTCATCTCGCTTGCGTGATTTTTCACCTACTCATGATGAACGGGTGCCACATAGTGGTGGGGCAGATAATTTTATTTCCTTCATGAAGAACGAATTATTTCCGTTTATTGAATCCAACTATCGTGGAGATGAAAGGAATCGTACCCTAGTAGGTAATTCGGGTAGCGGGTTGCTTACCCTTTACACATTGTTTTCCAAACCCGAATTATTCAGGAATTACATAGCAGCAAGTCCAATCATTGGCTGGGATAACGGAATTATTTATCAATACGAAAAAAAATACTTTGAACAACAACACCAGGAGGCTGCTCGGTTGTATATGACAATTGGCGGGGTCGAACGAGATGTTCCTGAGTTTGAAAAACTTATAAACCATTTAGACAATAGAGATTACAGATCTCTAAAAATTGAAACGAAAATCCTGAAAAATACCGGCCATGCTGGCTCAAAAGGTGAGGGCTTCTCCCGTGGATTGAAATTTGCGTTTCAACGGGGCAACGTCACCATCGAACACTCATTGTTGAGGCTATATGCAGGGGTCTATCAATTTTCAGATAAGACGTATGCTGAACTAAAGGTTGAAGGCAACAACCTTGTACTGTATTTTAACCGCCATGACAAGTTTGAACTTGTTGCTGAAAATAATACTGACTTTTATTCCAATGCTCAATTTCTAAAGCTTCACTTCATCATCTCAATGAATGCAGTGAGCGGGCTGCAACTGGATAAATTTCATATTAGTCAACAGGCTACCAAAATCAGGTAATTAAAAGCATAATTTATCAAATTGAACAATCGAAATTATTCATCTTGATATTATTAATAGCTGGGGGCAAATCATGTCATGGTGTGGCTTAGCACTTTAACCTGATTACACTTGACACATTGCAGACAGCTAAGTACGGACCAAATTTTAGAAAGCACTCTGAAGCGGTCAACAAAGAGAAAGTAATTTTTCCATGAACGGCTGTTACACGTTTGTAAGATATGAGAATGAAAATACTTGATAAGTTTTATAAAACATTGCACAATTATGCCATTTGAGATTTCTCATCGAGTTAAAATTATGACTGATTTTCCCGTTGGAAAAATCAGCATAAGACTCACCCTCGAGCTTGCTCCGTTTGGGAAATCGTACACTAAATTCGGATATATCATAAAACAAATAAATAGAACCCAACATCTAATCATGGAAGATAAAAGCAAAACACCAGACATTCATCCGGAAAAAAGCCACACCATATCCTTCACATCCTTACATGATTTCGAGATTCAATATCAGAATACCCCGCAATATCAAATGGAATTGTCCAATTATATGCTTCGCCAATTTCTAGCTGACAAGGAGCTGGTCCGGTACAGAAATTTTATAAAGGATAATCGTCTGGGCATGGGTGAGGATGAATTCATGATCTTATGGGACCTCATTGTCAAATCTATGCCTAGTAAATTCTCCTTTTGCGAAATTGGTGTGCATAAGGGGCAGATACTCGCATTGATAGAACTACTTTCCGGACGACATAAAAAAAAATCCACTATCCTCGGCATTAGCCCCATGAATGGCGCAAATACGATCTACACCGGTGACTTTAAAAAAGAAATGTCAGAATTGTATGCGCAGTTTAACCTGGAAAAAAAGTTCAAGATATTAGAAGGCTTCAGTCAAGATAAAGGTGTCATCTCTAAAGCTGCTGAACTTGCGCCCTTTCACATTCTCTATATCGACGGTTCTCATAAAACGGAAGATGTGCAAAGTGATTTTGATAACTATCTGGTCATGTTGCGAAAGGGTGGGGTATTGGTAGTTGACGACAGCAACAATAATTCACCATGCACGTATGGTCCTCCATTTAAAAGTGGTGGTAGGTTCTGGGGAATTCAGGAGGTAAGTGATGTCACTGATAAAGTCCTGAACAATAATTCTGATTTCGCTTATATCGGATCTATAATTCACAACAGAGTTTGGAAAAAACTTGTTTAAAACTTATAGAGTTATGAAAATAACGTGCTCAGCAATACTATATGATTTCCCGATTGGATAACAAAAATTCCACGAAAATTGATTCTAAAAATATGAAATCAATAAAAAAGAATTCCAAAAATAGTTTAAAAAAGTCTTCGGATGCAGATCCTTTGATCACCCTGAAGCTAGACGATATCTATGCACTTAGTTTATTGCAACCTCTGCTACAAGGTTACCCGGTTTTACCTATTACCGGTTCTTCTCTCAGACCATATTGTCTCATTCGCCTCGTGAATGATATCACAGTCAATCATAGAACAAATATCATTGAATTTGGTTGCGGTATGTCAACCATCATCTTTGGCAGATTACTGAAGAAAAACAAAATCAATGCCACCATAACATCTATCGAGCACGATGAATTATGGTTAGATTATATGAAGAAACTTTTGGACCGTGAGGGATTAATGGAGAACATTAAACTAGTATACGCTCCGCTGGAGAAGTGTGACTTGTCAATTAAGTCAATCGGTTGGTACAGTACTAATGTCCTTTGCAGAGAACTAAAGGACAAAGTATTTGATATGGTTATTGTTGACGGACCACCTGCATTTGAATTCCCCAAAGCAAAATCAAGATATCCGGCTCTTCCGTTTATTATCGAACGTGTATCCAAAAACTTCTCGATACATCTCGATGATGCTAACAGGCCCGGCGAACAATTTATCCTACAACGTTGGAGGAAACAGTTTCCTGCTATTGAATTTACGATCACTGGGAATACGTTGGCCTCTGCATACAGGGGCATTTCATTTTATACTGAACCGTTCGTATATCCCGATGTTTGACCATCATTAAATTAAAGGGGGTAGATCGCTACAGCTAGAAAAAACAGATTTCGTGAAAAAAATTGCTTCCCTTAAAAAAATAGTTTTGTAAATTTAAGCACAATCAGGCTGAAAGAATTTTTCCGATGACTTTCGAAATTCCTTACCAAGCAAACATGAGAGTTATTGTAGGCGATGATCAAGCTGTGATAAGATTGAATTTGGTGATGCTTGTTTCTGATTTTATAAGAGTGACCCAGGTTAGAACATTTCAAACTGAAAAGGACTTGCTCGCTCTTATCAACTCGGAAATTCCCAACATGGTAGTGGCCTTTGGTGATCCCGAAATCCCAAAAATGGTTTTTTTCAAGAAAAAAATAACCTCGGAGGTCCCAAGGCAATTACCTGTCAACACGAACGCAGCTAGAAATTATCGGGGTTCATATCGTGAAGAAGGTAAATGTAAACAATGTTGCGGGTCTTATGATTTTTGTTTGCAGTGTATCATGTCCATCAAATCGGATTGAACAATTAGGAAAAATGAATCCACTCGATCACGATTTTTCAAAATATCCGACTCAACATTTTTATCGCTACTGGATTACCTTTACCGAAAACAACGTGTGATACAATATCTTAATTTTTTGAAACAATGATTAACCGTCCACTTTGTTCAATAATAATACCGACTTACAATCGCTGTGATTTGATAAAATTCACACTAAATTCCTTATTATATCAATCTGTGCCTAATGAATGCATAGAAGTTATAGTTGTTGACGATGGCTCAATAGACAATACTCAACACGTTGTTAAGAGTTACCAGGATGTGCTAACTCTTAAGTACTTTTTTCAAGATGATCGCGGCAATCGGACGGCCGCCGCAAGGAATTTAGGTATCGAAAATGCGGAAGGCGATATAATCATTTTTATCGATAGCGGCGTACTGCTTGGACCGCGATGTGTTGAAAAGCATCTCAATGCACATCGACTCCAAAGGAATGCTTGTGCAGTCGTTGGATACGTGTATGGTTTCGATCAGAAAGAAGAAGATTTTGAAAAGCTAAAAGATATAATAAATACGGATAATCCAGACCAGACTATAAAATACCTCCGAACCACGGGGTTGTTTCCTGACATGCGTGAATCGTTCTATACTTCTCACGGTTATTCAATTAGCAACGTACCTGCTCCCTGGGCGTTTTTTATTACCTGCAATTGTTCGGTCCATAAATCAACACTTTGTCTAACGGGCTGTTTCGACGAAAATTTAGACTATCACTGGGGTGTCGAAGACTTAGAGCTTGGTTATCGACTAAATCAACAGGGCGTGAAATTCCTTGTTGAAAGAGATGCCGAAGCGATTCACTATCCACATCCTGCTAATATGAAAAGCAAATTTGAAGATGAACGGATTAATAAAGTTTATTTTCATCAGAAGCATAACGACAAAGCCACGGAGTTATTTCTTGAGTGTGGCTTTTTGGAAATAAATGAAGAGCTTATGAGCCGGAATCAAGATCCAATTAACAGGAACGTTGCTAAAAACACTGGAGAATCCATTTGAGATGAGTTTCTGGGTGCAAAGAACAGCAGAAGTCAAATAATAAGATTTACAAATGAAAGTCCTGACAGTAATTTCCGACCCAAATCATACAGGATTTAAAGACGCCTTAATGGTGTCTTGCAAGTTCAACAACTTGTCGCTCGTCGCTTTACAGTTTAAAAACGAAGAGTCCTTATGGAATAATAGAGTAAAAGACAGTGTTTTGAAAGACTATTTAATTAATCTCGATGAGAATGACATCATAATGTTTGTTGACGGCTATGATTCCATTTTGCTTGCACAACCGGAAGAAATTCTTCGCACCTACGATTTATTTAAGAGTGATTTGGTGTTTTCAACAGAAATAAACTGTTGGCCAGACAAACATCTGGCGGATGAGTATAAACACAATGCTGACAGCGGACCATTTAAATATTTGAACTCTGGGGGCTTTATCGGTCGTGTGGGCACAATCCTTAAATTCCTTGTAGAGGATCAATTCGGCGTCGATGTGAATTATCAAACAAGCAATCAATACGTTTGGACCAAGCGCTATTTAACGAACTCAGGGATTATCAGTTTAGACACCGACTGTTTAATTTTTTCTACTCTTTGTCCTCCTCTTATTAATCCAATGGCGGTAATGACGTCATCTGAACACAACGAAAATTGGTTTAACGAAAATTTTTCCATCAGCAAAAAAGACAAAAGAATTTACAACACAATTACAAAGTCATGGCCTTGCTGTGCGCATTTTAATGGTTGGGCGAAGACCATATTTACTTCAAAAGTGGATGAGATTTTTGAAAGCTGAAATTTCCTTGGCATTAAGAAATTAAATTCCCAATGGTAACGCATTCAATATATATCCCAATGCGGTTAACTATCTAATTACTTTATCTGAGATAATCTCAGAAAGCGTCTGGGCACCACTAAAGATTTAAAAAAATTATTTCTCGCGATATTTTACACGAATAAAGCGATGTGTTAGGGTGAAAGCAGACTATCGGGAGATTAATCTCCCAAGGAATTACGTATTGGTGTTTGGCTTTTTCCACAATCAATTTCACATAACTTTCAATATCCTCGCATTCTGATCGTGAATCCACCGAGTCTTACTCATTTTCCCGACAAATATGGACGGGCGAAGGGTTTAGAATCTATCGGACCTAAACACTTCGCAACCGGGCACTCATACAGGCTATGATAATCTTTTGGCGGCAAGTTTGCCATTCTTCGATCCAATAATTCAAAAGAGGCAAAAGTGGGTATAGATTTCCCGTAGTTTAACCTTAGGACTCTCGACGATGGTTTTTTGCCTTACCACAAAAACAATTCATAAATTTATTATCTTTATTAAAGTAGATTGTTGCAGCCGGCGACATTATCAGGTGGTAAGAAATTCGATGCCCAATTAAAAAAAGTCCTCTAATATTTTGACAAGCAAATGTTATTGGAGCAATTCGAATCCTTATCGATTGATTCAACAATCATAATATCCAATCTTATTTAGAGTTCTCTGTAAAAGTGATTTTCAATCACCAACCTGTTATCGAATCGCACCAAATAGGTGAACAATTCGAAAAAAACTGTCCACTCAATCTAGAATGAAATAATTTTAATATCCAATTAATGAATGCTCCATTTATACCTACCGGCACGTCAAAATCGTCAAAAATTGATAATTTTTTTTACGATTTATTTCTGATTTTTCAATCCACGTATTCTTTCAAGGATAAATGGGAAATGTTCAGAGTGGTTACTAAATTAACTTGGAAGTTCGTCCTCAATAGCGATAGCGATTTTGAGGTCACCCAAAGAATTTTCAATTTTAAAATTACTTCCTACGGTTTTGAGAACTTAATTTATCTTTTCAGGCACATATTTCTACAACGAGAATATTATTTCTATTCTACAAATAGTTGTCCTAGAATTATCGATTGTGGAGCAAATATTGGAATGTCTGTACTGTATTTTAAGTTTCTATATCCGGAATGCTCAATAACAGCGTTTGAACCTAATCCTCTGGTCTTTCTATTGTTGAAAAGGAATATTGAACAGAACTACCTGTCTAATGTTGAATTAAAAAATACCGCGTTGTTTAATGAAGAGAAACCGATCGATTTTTTTACTGATGGAAAACGTAAGTGCCTAATTGCATCGATTTTTAAAGAAAGAGGCAAGGGACCGAAGATTACCGTCCAAGCGACAAAACTATCTACGTTTATCAATACTGATATATTCGATTTGATAAAAATTGATATAGAAGGAGCCGAACCAGAGGTTCTGCTAGATTTAGTACTTGAAAATAAACTGCAAAATTCAAAAGCATATATTATCGAATATCATCACAGGATAAACACAAAATATAAGAATTCGCTATCTAGTTTTATAAGATCTTTCGAGGAGAATGGATTTGGTTATAATTTGAAATGCTCTTTTTCTAAACTAGGCGGTTTTCAAGACATATTACTTTGTTTTTATAAAGAGCCAGATGAATTGTTAGATACCAGATTATTACCCGGTGCGGAGGACAAAAACGTATGACGCGCATTACCAGAATTGGAAGTCATAAACTTAGTTAAGTCGGCCCTGCCGGTTGCAGCGGGCTTTTACTTTTGCATCATTTGTCAGCCAGTATCATGGCGACGCGTTAACGTTGGTAGGACTTGGGATAAAAGTAGCGTTGACTACCAAGCAACCCTAAAGGATTCTGCCCGTCATTTATACCGTCATATTTTTTTTAAAAATGAGCGCATGGTTACTGATCTGTCCTCTGCTATATCTGAGTAACTAATTACACGATCTTCTCAAATACCTGGACACGAAATGTTTAAATTATCTTCAATTGTTCGACTTATTCAACCATCTGAGAATAAGTTTACGTAAACACCTCGAGTTCAAACCATATATATCGATTCACCTGTTGTGAGTAAGATTGATTTCTTAAAACTGACAATTTTTGTTAACAATCCCTTTGTAAAATTTAATGGCTCTCAATATCTTCATGAAACATTGCAATGTGCAAAGGGAAGTAGTGAGTGATTCGGTGAGTTGGAGTTTAAGAGCTCTTGTAAGAGATTGAAATAGTGTTGTTTATAGAAGCTGTGACGATCCCTCCTTCTCCGCCAATTCTATCACAGTGTCGTCCAGTCGAAGACTGGACTTTTTTATTTTTCCGGAGCGTTGCCAGCCGACGAAGTAGGATTAGCAAAAGCGTAGGAAAAATAAAAAACAAGGAGCGCAGCGACGGACACAGATAGAATCGAAGCCCCCTCACCAAGGGATCACCGAAGGTAATCCCTCTCTCTGACTGAGCACGCGTTACAAACGCGCACTAACTTGGCTTTCACTTCTTATAGACCATTTTGAGTCGTGTGATTCTGTCCTTGAAATAATCTTTGTAATCTTTTTTTGTTGCATCGGATAAAAACGATTTATCAACAAGAGCATCAATGCCTTGCTCATTGATTTTAAATTCATCCGTGATTTTAGTCACCCTGCTTTCCTTGATTTCCAGTACTCTTCCGAATTCCAGAAAATCAAAGGAGGTATAAAACCCGTGCGTGTTAAATGCTTCTGTGAAACGATCTTTTAAAAGAGTAAGTGCCATGTCTATTTCTCCGGGAGAATGTATCCTGGTGCACAGTAAATCATAAGCGGGTGTCAAGATATAATCGCCGTCGTCTGTCTGCAGGGCGGAGAAATTTTTTACGTGAGCATCTCCGTTTGAAAATATATAATTGAATAGTACGAGTCGGAAAAATTTTTCTATTTCCACCGGGTACATGGAAATATGACGTTTGATGAGTGTGCCTATTTCTTCGTAGGACAGATCATACTTATAGTTCTTCCCATGGGTTTCTTCTGTCACCTGTGCGATCTGAGCAAAATCTTCCTGCTGAATTTTTGAACCGTCCGGCTTTACATCAAATCGTTTTACCAGGTATGCAGGGCTTCCGTCGCTGAAATAAATCAAAGCATTAGGTGGTACTGTTATTTTAAAAAACTGTCGAGCGAGTTGCATGGTCAGGTGTTCGTTAGCCGGAGCCTGGTCCAAGTTTCTGAGTTGTCCTACGGGGACAGGCTTGAGGATGTATTGTCCGCCTGTGTCTGTGAGAAACAATTTATTATTCTCTAACCGCAGGGAGTATTTCACCTGAACTCCAGAGATTGACATTTTTTTTGTTAAGTCCCTGTAAAGGTCCGAGTCTTCTTTATAGGGGGACTTAAATGGTAAAATGTAGTCTACCTTTTTTCCATCAAATAGTTCTTTGAGGCACATTTTACAAAATCCTGCTGCATCTCCTTCTTTAAAACATCCCGGGCAAATCATGATGGTATCTCTTTAACTGTTATAGATCCTATTGTGTCCGACTTTGCAGTTGCAAGCAAAAGGCTGAAGTGATCATCTTCGTCTATGCGTAATAGTCTGCATTGTGTTTGTTTATTGATGCCTTCTGAAAGCAGTCCATAGAAAAAAGGGAATAGTGTTTTTGAAGAATATTCCTGTTTGGTCTTTGGTAATGAAAGGCTGATTGCAGAAAGATTTGAGTCGTTGAAATAAGGGTCTTCATAGCGAAACAGGTACTGCTGGTCGCTGGTTTTCTCGAGCGTTCCCGCCAGTGCTTTATTGTTATATATATAAGCCTTTCTCCCCATCTGATGCTATTTGATCACTTCCAGTTTTATTTCCAGTCCCAGCACTTTGCAAATTCGCACGAGGGTTTCGAGTTCGGGGTTGGCAACTCCTTGTTCTATGGCCCTGAGGGTACGTGGGGAAATGCCTGCTATATCTGCCAGGTCCGCCTGAAGGATTTTCCTGGATTTCCGCCTGTTTTGGATGATCTTCCCTAACTCAGCTTTTTCAATTACGCCTGTATTCATAAAAAATAGGCATTATATTGCCCTTTATTATAAAAATAGAACTCAATAATTACATAAAAAAATAAATAAGTAATATAATTCCTATTTAGTGTTTAGAAACACAAAATAAGTTTAATAATATATTAAATGGGAATTATATTACCTATTTTGTATCTAGATATAATGTGCCCTGTCCGCGAGTTGCGAAATTCGCAATACAGATAAGCATCAAGATAAGTCCCACGATAAAAATCAGGAACCCAAGAAAATGGTAAAACACAAAGGGTTGTCTGACAGTGCGCTCGTACTTCCTTTTATGAGAGAAAAGGGAATTAGTCCGCCGACGATGCCTGGTTGCAAGATTGTAAAAAATAGATTTCGAAAAAATAAAGACATACCGCAGATTGCTGATTCAATTGTTTCGAACCGCCGCGACGAAAGAGCTACTTAATCCACTTGTTCTTTTTCATCCAAAGAAATAACGGATCCATCCAACCCTTCTCGCGAAAGACAAATCCATGTCCGCCCTGTGAATAAATATGCATCTCGGCTTCCACCTTGGCATGTCTAAGTTTTTCAAAATAAAAAATAGTGTTGTCTACATCAACCAATTTGTCATCCGTAGCATGAGTAAGATATGTGGGCGGCGTGGTTGCATCCACCTGCATTTCGTTTGAAAAATTCAGAATACTCTCCTTCGATGGATTTTTGCCCAGCAATTTGTTTCTCGAATCCATATGCGTGAGACTATCCTTCATGGAAATGACAGGGTAAACTAAAATCTGAAAATCAGGTCGCAGGCTCGTGTTGTTCTTGTTTTCAATCAACGCATTCTTGAAGTGTGTGGCTTCCGTTGATGCCAGGTGCCCTCCGGCAGAAAAACCCATGATCCCGATTTTGTTGGGATCCAATGACCACTTTGCTGCGTTTTCGCGAACGATCTTGATGGCCTGCTGCGCATCTTGCAGCGGACCGATTTTTTTATCCACCATGGTGGAATCATCCGGCAGTCTGTATTTCAAAACAAAAGCAGCAATACCGTTCTTTGCCAACTCCTTTGCTGTTGAAACTCCTTCCCCATCATACACAATCACACTGTAACCTCCGCCCGGACAAATTACAACAGCTACACCTGTGGCTTTGTCTTTTTCTGGCAGAAAGGCCTGAAGCGTAGGAATTACTGATTTACGAATCATGGCTTGAGGGGTTGCACCGGCTGGTTCAACGATACCATGTTTCCTTTCATTGGGAATAGACTGCGAATAGAGATTGATCACTTCCTGCGCTTTTGCAGACACAAGCAACATGCATATCAACCCAATACCAATCGTAATTTTCTTCATTCGTTTCGTTTTTAATTACATAATTCAATAAAAGGCGTCAGACGGGTGGTTGTCAAGGAGAACAAACCGTCGGACGCCTTACTCTTTCTATTTGAAAATTTCCTGCAGCGTTGTCGCTAAATATTTTTTACAATTCATCCAGGTGTGTCCGCCTGAAACAATGTAGGGTTTAATCTTGATTTTCTTTTCCTCAAACATGGCGATATTGCCCTTCACGCTTTCGTACAAGAAATCTTCCGTGCCTACACTGATCGTAAATAACTTTAACTGACTATTGATTTTAGCAGCGTCTGGTTTCCAGTCAGTGAAGTTTTTCTGAAATTCCGGTGTGGCTGTAAATGGCGCATACGAGCAGATATATGCGAACTTGTCTGTGTTCGTAAATCCAATATTCAACGTCTGACCTCCACCTACCGAGAAACCTGCCACAGCACGGTTCTTACTGTCTGTCAATACCGGGTAGTTTGCTTCTATAAATGGAATCACGTCATTCATCACATCTTTCGTAAAAGCATCTATCCCGGGTGCCGGTCTTACATTCCCGTACGGCATCACAATAATCATGGGCGTAGCCTTTTTCTGCGCGATCAGATTGTCAGCAATCAGGTTGGCACGTCCCACTTTAGTCCATGTTTCTTCTGTGTCAGATCCTCCGTGGATCAGGTACAACACTGGATACTTCGTAGTACCATTGGCATTGAACCCAGGAGGTGTATATACCAATGCCTGACGCGTGGTATTCAGTGTCTTTGATTTATATAACACGTAACTTACTTTTCCGTGTGGCACATTTTGAAGTGAATGGATGAGCGGTGTGCTGCCGGGAATATCCACGATGCTGCGTTTGAATCGTTCATTGGCAAAAATGTAGGTATTGTTAGGGTCGGCCACCTGCACACTATCCACCATAAAGCTGTAAGGATAAATATCAGGAGTAACAGGTCCAACCGTAACACTCCAGACGCCCGATGTATCTTTTTTAAGAGGAATGTACCCATTCTGAAATTCTCCATTCACCGTCACTTTTTTTGCTGTGCGTGAAAAATATCGGAAGGTGATTGTATTATCAGGACCCACCTGCGGCGAACTAATAGCCGGTGCTCGTTGTGCCAGCACCGTGATGCTGATGAACAGCAGGGCTGGTAAAATGTATAAGGATGATTTCATGTTCGTCAAAATTTATTTAAAGAGTAGCTGTGCTGTTTCGGCTAAAAAAACTTTGGTATTCATCCAGGTGTGCCCGCCACCGGTGATGAGGCTTTTATAGTTGACGTTTTTGGATTTAAGATAATTCAAAAACTCAGCGGTCTGGCCGTATAGGAAATCCTCATTACCAACACTCACCCACAACATTTTCAGTTGCTTATTGGTATTGGCCGGATCACTTACAATAGCAGGAAAACTCTTTTCTATTTCCTGGCTTGTGAGGTAGGCACTATAGCATAATATCCATGAAAACTTATCCATGTTGCCAAAGGCTGCGCGCAAGGTCTGTCCACCACCGCGTGAAAATCCACCAATGGCCCGATTGTCTTTATTCGCAACCGTACGATAACTTTTGTCTACGTAAGGAATTACATTTTGTATCAGGTCCTCCTCAAATGTTTTTGCACGGGTTACGGCATCATTACTTTCTCTGCCTGCAGGATCCGCTGGTTTAGCACCTCCTTTTTGTTCTGCAATTCTGGCTTCCATATTTCCATACGGCATCACAATGATCATCGGTGTGGCTTTGCCTTCTGCAATCAGGTTATCCAAAATCAGATTGGTACGTCCTACCTTGAACCAATCCTCCTCCGTATCCGTGGTCCCGCTGATTAAATAAAATACAGGATATTTTTTCGTTGGGTTTTTGTCATATCCCGGAGGTGTATAAACCACCAATGATCCGATAGTACCTTGCACCGATGGATAATACTCATAATTCACAGCACCATGAGGAACATCACGCACGGAATGTATCAGGGGTGTAAACCCCGGAACGTCCAGCAAGCTTCCTTTAAATCGCTCATTAGGGAAAAAATATTCATTGCCCGGATCCATCACCGTTACTCCGTCAACATTAAAACTGTACGGATAAATATCAGGACGCACGGGTCCTACCGTAACACTCCACATGCCATTGGCATCTTTTACCATGGGCACCTGACCGGTAAGGAATTGTCCGCTCAGTTTTACTTCTTTGGCGAGCGGCGCTATATAACGGAAAGTAACTTTTTTATCGGGGAGCACCTGCGGGGAATTTGCCAAAGGTCCGCGCGGCGGTTGGCCCATCGCTATACTGACCACCGCAAGCATGATCCCTGTTACCAGGGATCTTATCGTAATTTTTTGTTTCATAGGTCTGAGGTTTATTTAAAAAGCTTTTGTGATATCGTGGTCAGGTAGAGTTTGCAGTTCATCCATGTATGACCGCCGTCTGAGATCAGCTCTTCATACTTAATTTTCTTTTCATTCAACACCGTCTTGTATTCTCCGATTACGGCATACAGGGGGTCTTCTTTTCCAACACCGATCCAGAATAACTTTAAACGTTGATTGGCAGCTGCCGGATCTTTAAAAAACACTTCATTATTCCGTTCAAATTCATTCTTCAACATACCCGGTGCAAACCCGCATACCCATGCAAACAAATCTGGATTGTTCAAGCCGAGGTATAATGTCTCTCCGCCTCCACCTGAAAAACCAGCGATGGCCCTGCTGTCTTTGTCCGTCTTCACACGATAATTTTTTTCAACATAGGGAAGAAGATTGTTTAAAAAATCTTTTTTGAACTCCTGTAAATTATCCCAGTTTCTAAGACTGCCTGAAGATTTACTGATCACCGGATAAGCACGGCCATACGGCATGACGATGATCATCGGTTTTGCTTTGCCCTGTGCAATGAGATTATCCAAAATAACATTTGCCCGACCTACTTTTGTCCAGGTCTCCTCCGTATCGGTAGAGCCATGGAGCAGGTAAAGCACCGGGTATTTTGTTTTGGCATTTGCGTCATAGCCAGGTGGTGTATAAATCACCACCGGACGAATACCCAACTCGGATGAATTATAATATTGATACGACAGCGTGCCATGAGGCACATTCTGAAGGGTGTGGATCAAGGGTGTAGAACCTGTGATCTCAACAACACTGTTTTGAAATCCTTCATTTGGGAAAATGGATGTGTTCTTGGGATCGGCAACCTGTATTCCATCCACAACAAAACTGTAGGGATACATATCCGGTTTAACCGGGCCAACGGTTGCACTCCAAACACCTTTGTCATTTTTCGTCATGGCCACAGGTGCTTTTTCAAACTGCGCACTCACCTTCACTTCTTTCGCTTGCGGAGCAGCGAAGCGAAATGTAACAGTGTTGTCTGCATTCACTTGCGGTGAAATCACTGGGTCTGTCGCCGGTGGCTGACCGAGGGCATTACCAGCAACAATAAACGACAAGCTTAAAAAGAAAAATAAAACATGGTTCATTTTACTTCTGCTCATAATTGATTCGAATTTAAATTGTATTCAAGAGACTATTTTAGAAGGAACAGCCCAACTGTTTGAATAGTCGGGCTGTATTAATTTCATTGTTCGTTACCTTATTTGAAAAGCAACGGAGTAAATTCATATAAACTTTTTCTCCACGTCTGAAACTCATGAGCAGTTCCTGGTGCTTCGTAATACACATTTTTCACTCCTGCTTTATCCAGTGATTCATGAATGCCGCGACCAGAGTTTGCGCCTTCTTTCGAGCCCATACTCACGAAGAATACCTTCACCTGTTTTGCAAACTCATCTGGTTTTTTGAGCAACCCGCTATAGCCTGTATCAACGCCAGGAAATCCGAACGGTGCACTGAAAATACCGATGTTTGCAAACTTATCGAGATTAGCCTGAGATATCTCATAGGTTTGTGTTCCACCAAGTGAAAGCCCTGCAATAGCACGTTGCTCACGACTTGTTTGCGTACGGTAATTTGCATCGACCGCCGGAATAAGGTCTTTGATCATTACGCTTCCAAAACCACCCCAGAAAGAAGGCATTCCACCCGGAGCACCACCACGACCCTGAGCCGGTGGAGGTCCTTGCGGAGCCGCTGCTGGAGTAGGTGGTGTTGCTGCGCCTGGACCCGCTGCCGGAGCTTGTCCGCCCCGCTGACCTGGAGCACCTCCGCGACCACCACGTGCACCACCGGGCATACCGGCAGCAATACCTCCATCTTCCATCACAATGATCATCGGTTTAGCTTTGCCTTCGGCAATCAGATTATCCATAATAAAATTTGTGCGTCCCTGGTTAGGCCACGCTCTGCGATCTTCACCCATACCATGTTGCAGGTAAAGTACCGGGTATTTCTTTTTTGTATCCTTGTCGTATCCTGGAGGTGTATAAACAAAAGCCTGTCTGTGTTCACCTGTAGATGCTGCGAAATACCAGAAAGACCTAACTTCTCCATGAGGTACATTTTTGATTGTATAGAAATCAACTCCTTCTTCAGGAATTTCAATTCCGCTGACAACCTTGTTCGTACCAAAGAAAGTTTCGCTTGCCGGATCAGCTACATCCACACCATTTATCTTTAATGTGTAATAGTGAAATCCAGGATCCAAAGGAGGTGTTGTCCCCGTCCAAAATCCATCTTCACCTTTAGTAAGTGCGGTTCTGCCAAGACTTACTACAATGCTTTGTGCTTCCGGTGCGTTGATTTTGAAAATCGCCCTACGTTGTGCGTCAACACGCGGATACTGTGCATTCACAATGTTTGTAGAAGCTGGTTTTGAATCGGGCGGAAAGTCTGTGTTTTGAGCAATGCAACACACCGTACTGATCAACAAGAGGACTGACGATGTTACTAATCTTATTTTCATCTTTTAGTTTTAAATTATTTAGTCAACTAAAAATGGCTATTACCCAGATTACAAAAAGTAAATCCTGATAATAGCCATTTCCTGACGACGTTAAATTTCCGAATTAAAATCTCTACTTCTTATCTGTAAAAAGCAAGGGTCCCATTTCGCGCAAGCTTCTTCTCCATGTCTGAAATTCATGAGCTGTTCCTGGAGAAATATAGGTAGTTACGCCATAACCAGCTTTCTTCAAGTCTTCTTCTACTTTTGGAAGACCGTTAGCACCGCCAGCTTCTTTGCTGCCATAGCTGATAAAAATATGTTTTGGCTTCATCTTGTCTTTCAAGTCGTCAGGGCTATAGTTGCCACCACTTAGAAGACCCCAATAACCAAATACTTCCGATTTTGCTAACGTAATGAATTTTGTTTCCATTCCTCCCATGGAAAGACCTGCCATGGCGCGGCTCTCTCTTTTTGCAACAGTGCGGAAATTAGCATCTACATAAGGGATTAACTCATCAAGCAAAACAGTCTGAAAAGCTGCAGGGCCTGTAGGTTCACCTTTCGTGATACCAGAAGCTACAACGCCTGGAGCACTCATACCACCACCGGCACGAGCACCAGCAGCAGGAGGAGCACCTGCAGGAGGCGCAGCAGGACCAGCAGGACGTGCGCCTGGCGCACCAGCAGCAGCACCTGCAGGAGGAGCACCTCTACGGCCGCCACCTATTGCAGCACCTGTATTCGTCATACCGTAAGTCATGACAACAATAAATGGTTTTATTTTGCCTTCTGCGATCATGTTATCCATGATCAGGTTGGTCTTACCTTGAATAGCCCATGAAGTTTCATTCTCACCCCAGCCATGTTGGAGGTATAATACCGGATATTTGGCTGAACCTTTTTCGTAACCCGGAGGCGTATATACTACAGCAGGGCGTCCTGGTACATTTGTACTTTTTGAAGGAAACAAAATGTACTGCATGTTACCGTGCGGAACGTCCTTTAAAGCATAAAAATCCTGATCCTTCGCTGGAATCTCAATACCGCTTTCCCAACGCTGTGAGCCGTAGAAGTTTCCGGTTCCAGGATCGTTTACAAACTGACTACCATCAATTCTTAAGTGATAATAATGGAACCCTTCATCCATTGGACCCGCAGTAGTGCCGGTAAAATAACCATCAGCACCTTTGGTTAATCTTGTTCCACCTTGTCCGCCTAAACCAAGGCTCACGACTACGGTATCTGCTTTAGGAGCTAATACACGAAACCGAGCATACCCTTGCGAGTTTACCATCGGATAGTCTTGATGAGGTTGGTTAAAGCTGGACGGTTTAAAGTCCTCAATAACAGGTGGCGCTGCAACAGGTGCGGCAGCCGGTGTGGCTTGTGAAAAGCACATCGTACTGCTTAACGTCAGCAGTACGACGGATGCAATTAAATTGTGTTTCATAATTGTTTTTGTTTAGTTGTTGAGTTGATAAAGTATGATTGTATATATTCAATGGTTAACTGAATTCTATTTAAAAAGTAACTGGGCGAACTGATGGAGTGACCTTCTCCAGGTTTGCCATTCGTGAGCCGTTCCGGGAGACTCGTAATACACATGCTTAATATTAGCTTTATCCAATGCATCATGAAATGTTTTTACGGTATTGTACATTCGCTCCGGTTCGGCCGTTCCTGTGCTTACGTAAACTAACTTCATCTGATTGTTAAAAGCAACAGGATCAGCCCATACTCCATTGTACAATTTATTGAACTCCGTTGCCGCTTGCATAAGCCCTGCGCCGCTAAAACCACCGGCATACGCAAATTTGTCGAGGTTGGTCATTGTCGTCTGAAATGTAATAAATCCTCCCAATGAAAGTCCTGCCATCGCACGGTTGTTACGATCGGCAATCGTTCTAAAATTCTTATCGATCATAGGAATAATTTCCTTTACCATCACATCGGGAAATGCATTTGTTGCAAGAATTGAACCACTTGGTCCACCGCCTCGCGCAGCCGGAGCGGCACCTGCAGGAGCAGCAGGACCTGCACCCCTTGGGCCTTGCTGATTAGGATTTGTAGCATATCCCCTGTCCATCACAATCAGCATTGGCTTTGCTTTTCCTTCGGCTATGAGATTATCCAAAATAAAATCGGCTTTACCCTGATTTGGCCATCCGGTTTCATCTTCACCACCGCCATGCTGCAGATAAAGTACAGGATATTTTTTTGATTGATCTTCATCATAACCGGGCGGAGTATAGACAAATGCGCGTCGCCATGCCCTTGTAATCTGTGAGTAATAGTTGACTGACCGAACCTGCCCGTGAGGAACGTTCTTAACAGCGTAGTAGTCTGCACCAGCCTCGGGTATATCAATACCACTGGCCATACGACTCATACCATAAAATGTCTGACTCACCGGGTCAACCACAGAAACACCATCAATGACCAATGAATAATAATGAAAACCAATAACGATCGGATCAGTGGTTACTGTCCAAAGCCCGGTGGTATCTTTCACCATATCATATTTTTTACCGAGGTCAATCTGTACTTTTTTTGCATCCGGTGCCTTCACACGAAACATGACGCGATTGTCTGGCAATATTTGTGGGTACTGGCCATTCATAACATTGGTAGACGCTGGTTCGCCAATGCCAGTATGATAGCTCGTTAACATTGATACATCTACAGGTTTGAATATCAATTGCGAAAACATGTATAATCCATTCTTCCACACCTTGAAATTATGGTCACCCGGTTCGATGTAATACACATGAGGAATGGCATTTTTGAAAGCATAATCATGCGTGCGCTTGCTATACGTGATCAGTCTGTCTATGTCGCCACAAGAAATCCAAAGAAGCTTCAGTTTCTTTTTTGTCTCTTCAGGATTGGGAAACAATTCCTCAGGTGTTTTGGTATTGGGTGCCGATGAAAATCCGCCAACCCATGCAAACGTATCAAGGTTTCCTAGTCCAAAATTTAACGATTGGCCTCCTCCCATAGACAACCCTGCTACTGCACGATGTTCGCGATCTGCGAGTACAGAATAATTCTTCTGTATATAAGGAATCAAATCAGTTAACAAATCTTTTTCGAAAGTGGCAAAGCCTGCTACTTTATCGGCAGCCATCATGTTCCCGCCTGCACGATCGTCTTTTATAGCTCTGCCGTTTGGCATCACGATAATCATGGGTTCTGCTTTACCCTGGGCATACAGGTTATCAAGAATTATTTGGGGACTTCCGCCGTTGAGCCATTCTTTTTCATCGCCACCGATACCATGAAGCAAATACAATACCGGATACTTTTTCTTCTTCGAATATCCGGGTGGTGTATAGATCAGAGCCTTTCGGTTGGTGCCTACCGTCTTGGATGCATATTTGATCGTATCGATTTTTCCATGAGGAATAGTTGCCTGCACGACATCGAAACCCTTGGGTGCTTGCATAGGGTTAAGCTGAGCCATGGTTGCCACGGCGAATGTCAATGCGATGATGGTAAGAAGATTTTGTTTTTTCATTGTCATTCTATTTTGTTCTTATCATTGATATGTTGTTGATGAACATAAAGTACTTGAGGTTAAGGACGAATCGGTGTTAACGAAGCAGCAAAACCACCCCTGCGAAGCAGTCTTACATCAACCTTACTGTTTTTATCGACAACTTTGTATTGTGTTTCAAAAATTCTATCATGCTGACCATCGGCAATGAGTGTAAGTCTGTAAGAAGCACCCTCGGGTAAAAAATTAAACTTAAGTGTTTTTCTTTTCTCCCGGTTTGAAGAGCTGATTCCGCCCAGATACCAGGTGTCCGCTTTACGTCTCGCGAGTGTTACATCGTTTCCCGGATAACCGTCCACGAATCTTGTTTCATCCCAGGCATTAGGCACCAGCTTTAGAAATGTCTTGGCCGCATCAGGTAATTCGTAATATCCGTCAGGGCGATCTGCGAAATGCTGTAGTGCAGATTCAAATAAAACACTTAATGCCAACTCATGTCCATAGGAAGTGATGTGGGGATATTGCGAGTTTGTAAATGTAACCGGAGTATAATCCATCGATCCCACTACGTTTCTTGTAAACGGAAGAATGGTATTGTGCTGCGGTGCTACGGAAGTGAAGTCGGGAACGTTGTTGTACCATTCCGCACCGCGTACACCTTCATACGTCATCAGGTTCGGATAGGTTCTTGCCCATCCGCGAGGCACGATACACCCATGAAAATAAACCAGCATGTTAAACTTTGCAGCGTCATCAAGAATGTCCAGGTAATATTTGATCATATCCTGTTTTTCACTCTCAAAAAAATCAATCTTCACGCCGGCTACTCCGAGCTTCTGAAGTTTCGTAAATTCCTCTACGCGGTTTTCGTGGGTAAGCATCCGATCCTTCGGTGTTGATGTTACTCCTGTGTGCGTGCCCCCTGAGTTGTACCACATCAACGGTTTTACACCTTTTGATTGAATGTATTTAAGTGCATCTTCCAGCTTCCCACCATTGCTCATTCCATCCCACTCCCAGTCCAGCAATGTATAAGGCCATCCCATGCTTGCTGCGAGATCGGCAAAAGCACAAACGATCTGGTAGTCTTTTGTGCCATGATTACTGGACCAATAATTCCATGAAACAAGACCTGGTTTTATCCATTCCGTATTTTTGATGACCGAAGGCGCTGATACATCATCCACTAAAGTTGACTCCACAACATCGGCTACTTTTCCTACGATCGCTACACGCCATGGTGATTTCCACGGAAGCGTAATGGAAGGAATTGACTCTCCCTGTCCTCTGCCATCGCGCGGATTGGGAAACGTGAGTTTATACTTCATCGCGTCTGTAGCATTACTAAGTTTGGTGCCACAATAACTCCGGTTCAGGTCTGCTTCATGAAGAAGATACCACGTGCTGTCTTTGGTATGAAAGAGCGCGGGATAGCTCCATTCTCCTTGTAATACTTTGTCATTATTCATTGCCGTGTACGTACCTTCATTGGCGGTGTTCCACTTTTCCATCCACCGCATCGTTTCCGGTGTGATGGAATAGGAAGTCAACTCATCCTTGACGGTGAACGAACCTTTCGCTTCCGGAAATTCATATTGAAATGCAACGCCATCATTATACGCACGAAGGATCACATTCATTTTTGCTTTCGCGGAAGTTTCAAAAGAGGCGATCACTTCATTCGCAGAATTCTGATGACGTGAACGTTTTCCATGTACCGTGGTGTAATCCTCTTTTATCAAAAGCACTTTACCTGCTTTTAAAAATTTAAGATCCTTTGTAAAATCCTGATCACTACGCGACAGACCTAGATCGATCCGTTGAATCACATCAGAAAAATTTCCTTCTTTTGAATAGCTCACCTTCAGGTACCAATCACCTACCTCACCGTTTTGCTGGGAAAATAAATCAATTTTTATTTTTTGATTCGGTGATAGCACGGTTACCTTCTGTGCGTACGTGGAAACGCAACAGAGAATAATAAGCAGAAAAGTATTACTTGATGACCTCATGAATAATTCTACAGTTTAACTGAAATTTTCTTCCCATTATATTTTATTATCTGATCGGGTGAAGAGGCACCGCGGCCCTGTCCTCCTTTGGCATCGTTTACAACAGTCACATTAAACGTTCTGCTTTCCAACATTCCCGGGAATGAACCTGCCCGGTCGTTGATCGTTAACGTTTTCCTTGCGTCATCCCAATTGAATGTAATGGTTGAATAAACCCCTTTCTCATAATTGTAATTATCATGCTCATCTTCATACAATACAAACTTTCCATTGGCTCCGGGGTAAACACGGATATCAAGATTATCCCATTTCTTTTCCTCGGCATACTGAACTTTGGGGCCAAAAGGAATAATCGCGCCTGCCTTAACAAACAATGGAATTATATCCAGGGGCACTTCGCGGGTTACTTTTTTTCCGCCCGCTAATTTCTCGCCCGTCCAGAAGTCGTACCACGCTGTGCCAGAAGGAAAATAAATGTCCTTTGTTTTAACTACACTGAAATCTTCCACATACGTTGTATCCCTTCCATTCACATTGGGTTTGATATACATCGGCTTGATCACAGGACTTACCAGGATGGACTTACCAAACATGTATTCATCATTCAGATTAAGCGCATTTTTATCCGTTGGGAAATCCATCACCAACGCACGCATCATGCTGGATTGATTGGCCGTAACATCCCAGGATGCCGAATAGATGTAAGGCAAAAGCTGATAGCGCAGATTGATGAATTTTTCGATAATGTCGTACACCTTATCTCCCTTTTTACCGAACTGATAAATTTCACGCGGAGCATCAGCACCATGTGAGCGCATCATCGGAGTGAATGTTCCAAACTCCAACCAGCGTGTATACAACTCGCGGTATTCGGGGTCTTCCAATTTTCGGCGGTATCTTGTCAGAAAAAATCCACCAATATCACTGTTCCAGTAAGGAATGCCGGTGAGTGAAAAATTCAATCCTGCAGAAATCTGGTTACGTAAGGCAGTCCATGACGATGTTACATCTCCTGACCAGGTGTTGGCCCCATAACGCTGTTGTCCTGCAAAAGCAGACCGGGTAAGAATAAATACTCTCTTACTGGAGTCAATAGCACGTTGATGATCATAAACGCCTCCTACCGTTACAAGAGGAAAAGCATTTCTTACTTTCCGGAATGAACCCAGGTAAGTTTTTTCATCCAAATCGGAAGGCTTAAAATCAAGATGATCCGGCTCTGATGAATCCATCCACCAGCCATCGATTTTCAATGACCAGAGATACTTTAAATACTTCCAATAAATCTCGCGGGCAGCAGGATTATAGGGATCGTATACTCTCACACCGGAAGGATAATCGCGAATGGGCGGCCATTTTTCCGAACCTGATTGTGGCCAGGTACCAAAACTCATAAGCGCATTTATCTTTTCTAATTCCTTGTACTGCTTGGTTTGAGGGCCAAAGGAATTCCAAATGGATATCGTTAAATGGGCATTCAGATTGTGCACATCATTTACAAATTTTTGGGGATTAGGAAATTCAACGTTCAAGAACTCCATCGCGTTCCACAGATAGTTATTACCCCAATATTGCCAGTCCTGTATAATGCCATCCAATGGAACACCCAGGTCACGGTATTTTTTTATAATCCCAACGGTTTCATCCTGACTTTTGTAGCGCTCCTTACTTTGAAAAAAACCAAAGGTCCACAACGGCAGCATTGGGGCTTGTCCGGTCAGGGTGCGCATTTTGGCAACCACTCCATCGGCATTGCCGCCGTACATAAAGTAATAATCAATACAATCTCCTACGTCTGATTTAAACGATGTGCTTTCCTGATTGTCCGTAAAAACAGTTGGCGAATAATTATCCCAGAAAAGCCCATATCCTTTTACGGAAATAAAAAAGGGAACATAATCATTGGTGTTTCCCTGGATCATATTCAACGTGAGGTTACGTTGTACCATTCTGCCTGCCTGCTGTTGGCCCAGACCGTAAATGGCCTCGTCCGGATCTAAAGCATATGCCTGAACCACGCTGAACGTATTGTTACCTGCATCATTAAAGGGTGTGAATGTTGCGCTATTTGGTTTCTCATTCAAAAGCACGTTGCCTTTGACGTCGGTGAAAGCGATTGCGCCAGTTATAACATCCAGCCTGACACGAAGTTCCTTATTTTGAACCTGAAGAATATTTCCATCCTGTTTTGACGTAAGTATTATTTTTTCAGGAGCCTTAATGACAGAAAGACTTTCCTTTTTGAATGCCCTGTTGTGAGGAGATTTAATTACGCGTACGATCGATGGCGAGTAAAACTGGATTTCAATGTCAGTAACATCAACCGTTACCTTTACACCTGCATCTGTTTTCTGAAAGGTTTGTGCGGATCCATGGATCACAAAAACAGCCGACAACACGATGACGAGAATGACTCGATTGCACTTGTAAAATAATCTTTGAGATGTCATCTTTTTGTTTACTGATTCATCCATTGACATTGTTGTTCCCTATTCATTATCTATTGCTGAAATCCTATTTAAAAAGCAACGGAGCAAATTGATACAATGATCTTCTCCAGGTCAGCCACTCGTGTGCCGTTCCGGGAGATTGATAAACAACAACATTGTTAATACCCGCCTTTTTAAGAACATCACTTGCCTCCACGGGCGTATTGCCTTCCACGGTTCCATTACTGATAAAGAATAGTTTTACTTTTTTATTGAATGTTGCCGCGTCAGCAAATGCCCCATTGTATACTTTGCTCAGTGTATCCGTTGCTGTAATTCTCGGTCCGCCGCTGAAGCAACCGATGTATGCGAATTTGTCAAGATTGGTTAAGGTTACGGAAGTTGTTACCATGCCACCCATAGAAAGTCCGGACATAGCACGATTCTTTGAATCGGTGAGTGTCCTGAAATTTGTATCGATAAAAGGAATCAGATCCGTAGTCATGACTTCCTTAAACGTATCAAATGAAAGGTTCATTCTTGGACGTTGACCTCCGGCGGGAGCTGGTGGACGTGGAGCTGGCGCGGGTTCTCCGGGCTTGCGTGCAGCGCTGGTTTCCATCACAACGATCATCGGTTTGGCCTTCCCTTCTGCAATCAGGTTGTCCATGATGATATCTGTCTTTCCCTGAACAGCCCAACCACGCTGGTCTTCTCCTCCACCATGCTGAATGTAAAGTACCGGATATTTTTTCTTCATATCCGTGTCATACCCTGGAGGGCAATACACATAGATCGTTCTCCATTCGTTCGTTGTTTTGGAGAAATACCTTTTCGTTCTGATGTCTCCATGAGGAACATTCTTCATGGTATAAAAATCTTCACCTGCACTTGGCACCTCAATGGCGCTGTACATCCGGCCCACACCGTAAAACGTTTCACTCGCAGGGTCGCTCACAGATACATCATCAATCAATAAATCATAATAATGAAAACCAGGAACCTGCGGATCGGAAGTAGCCATCCAATATCCTTCGCGATCCTTTTTCATGTTATATTTTTTACCGCCAATATTGACCACTACTTTTTGTGCATTGGGGGCGAGTGTTCTGAAAATCACTTTCAGGTCAGGGGTAATTCTGGGGAACTGTGCGTTGGGTACATTGGTGGTTGCCGGTTTTGAGTTACTGAGATAATCGGGTTTGACAATCTTAATGCCCTGTAGCGAAAGCATTTTCTCTGCATAGCGTATTCCGAGTTCCTGGTAACCCTCTGAGTTGAAATGCAGATTATCCGGTCCGTCAGTGCAGCCTGCGGAAGAGATCACGTACGAATTAGGAAGGGTCTGTGGAAGGGTAGCAATAATTTTGTTCATGCTGGCGCTGCGTCCTCCCTGATCTTCGTTCACTACTTCGCCTGCTAACAGGGGAACCTCACTGGCTTTGAGATTCAAATCTTTGATCAGGTTATCATATACTGCTTTTACTTTGCGCGGCCACTCTGCATCGCCAGTGTTTGATTCTCCCTGGTGCAACAATATTCCTTTGATCACACCATCCTTCTGGGCAAGCTTACCAAGCTCTACAAGACGCGCATAAGGATTTCCATCATATTCTTTCACGATGTTTTTCAGCCAGTCCGCAGACGTATCTACATAAGCCTGAAAATTATCTTTATCAAAAGCTTCAATCTTGCAACCCGCTACCGATACGTTCACAACACCCACACGTATATTTTTAGGAAGATTCTCTACCATCGTTCTGCCGAAATAGTCGGTAGGTGTCAATCCAGTGCGGCATCGGCTTAATGGAGGTACTGCAGTATACCATTTATTTCTTGACCGTTTAAGATTTTCACAGTCCACAGCTTCCAACACCTGGAAACGTTTATCAACGGCTACAGTATCCTGCGGCTGAATGCGTGCGTTACCTTCCATGTTTGATTGCCCAAAGGCTAAGTAAATATGAAAGTTGGGATCCTGTGCAGCGACATGGGTAGTGTAAACAGACATTCCAAAAAACAGGAAGAGTATTAATTTTAAGTTTTTGTTAGTTTTCATGTTTACTGTTTTTAATCCGTTAAATATTTTTACTAGAGTAAATTTTTCATTGTATCCGTATTGCGTCAATTAAGCTTTCAGAGAACGTGCTTATGTAGAAACCAATTCCATAAAACTACTTAGCCTGTAATTGAATACTCTTTCTTGTGTTCATTATTTCGCCCATGCGTCACCTTCCGGCGTTCTTCTCCATTTAAAATAATTATCCAGTACCTGAAGTGATTCAGCACTCGGCACCGGGCCGACATACGGCTTCTGATTAAAATACATGACTTCGGGTTTGGCATCGCTAAATGCAGGCCACTCGGGAACTCCATTGCCATTGGGGTGACCATACTTGGCAAAGTTTGTCCAGTACGTTCCCATGGCATCTGAAATCGCGAGATCAGTTTTTGTTACGTTTGGATTGGAGGCATCAAGACGTTCAAACACATACGCTACTTCTTGTCCGTGCGGTGAGCCAGATCCGAAACGAGGCGAATCTTTCGGGTAGTCGGGGTGTTGATCGAAGTAATAATAGTAGACTTTCGATTTTCCTTTCTTTGCCTGAAGTTTTGCCCATGCCCATGTTTGCCACCCGAAGGCCGCATCGCGCGAAAGATCACGTGCCGTTTTTGGTACCGTGGTTTCTCCCGCAGGATAGGCTTTAATCAAGTCATCAGAAAACTTTCCATAACGTTGTCTGACACCGGTAAAATATTCTTCAGGAGTTTTCTCGCGCGAGAAGCTTGCGCCTTCATCGGAATTATATCCTACAAGAATGGGTGTGTCATTAAATTTTCCGGCTTCATACAATTTATACTGATCATCCGGGATTACCCATCCGTCAATGATCGGCCATCCACGTCCTGCCGGAAGTTTATCCGCTGGAATCTTTCGAAGATCAGCGATGGAAGCGACTCCTGCTGATTTTGCAAAAGCTTCACCATCGCGTTCAGCATCTTTAAGGCGTTTCATATTTTCGCCCGGGAATGTTGTGGGACGCGGAGGACCAAATGATCCGCCGCTCTCTGAAATTGCTCCATGAAAAAGTCCTTTTGCAAGTGGTGATGCACACAACATGCTTACTGCGATGCCTCCCGCTGACTCTCCGAAAATGGTGACCTTGCTCGGATCGCCACCAAACTTTGCAATATTTTTTTGTACCCATTCCAATCCCGAAATCATATCCAGCATACCATAATTGCCGGAAGCGTGTTTCGGATTTTCAGTACTTAATTCCGGATGTGCCATGAAACCAAGTGCACCAACGCGATAGGCAATACTTACTAATACAACACCTTTGCTCGCCAGCTTTTCACCATTGTAATTTGTTTCTGAAGTAGCTCCTGCGGCAAAACCTCCGCCGTAGATCCACACCAGCACCGGAATTTTTTCGTTTGCGGATTTGGCAGGTGTCCAGATATTCAGGTAAAGACAATCTTCACTTTTTCCTGATGGAGGATTACCTCCCTGTATCGGCCCCGGTGCAAATTTATCTGCAACCTTCACACCCTCCCATTTTGCTGCTGGTTGAGGTGCTTTCCACCGGAGGTCTCCCACGGGAGGCGTAGCAAAGGGCACACCCTTGTATACCGTTAATCCGTTCTCCGTTGTTCCCTGCAATAACCCTTCCTGAACTTTTACTGCAGTTGGTTGCTGAGCTCTCGATACTCCCGCAAATGCTACCAGACAGACGACAAGAGAAAATATTCTTTCCATAAAGTTTACTTTAGTAAATAATTTATTCAAATACGGCAATGAAGCCATCGTTTGCTTTTAACGTAATTTCTGTTTTTCCTGAAGCCGGAACTGCAACCGGGGCTACTTTGAATGATGGTTCATCGGATGGTACAGATCCAGACGCGTACAATTGTCCCTTCATACCTTTGATGAAAGACAGATCAAGTGTAAGCGGTTTTTCAGTTCCCTCTCCGTTGATGCCCGCTACATACCATTTGTTACCCGACTTCCTGGCAACAACATAAAGTTTACCCGGGTAACCATCGATGAATTTGGTATCGTCCCAGCTGTTAGGCAGTGTGCGTAAAAGGTTTTTCACATTTTCGGGCACATGCTTCATACCCTCTGGGGTTTCAGCATAGTGTTGTATGCCTGACAGAAAAACAACCGATGTTGCCAATTCAAATGCTGACGTGGTGACACGATTAATGCGTGGTATTTTATACAGGTTCATCGGTGTGAAGTCCATCGGGTCAAATGCATTGCGCACCATCGCAGCCATGACCGAATGGGCAGGTGCACGGTTGGCTGCCTGCTGACCAAATGTGATCATTTCATAACCATGGATTGCCTCTGCGGTCATGAAGTTTGGATACGTGCGTTGCAATCCGCGCGGCAACGTAGCTCCGTGAAAATTGAGCAGTAAACCATACTGAGCAGCATCCTCCAATAAGTCCTGATAATAATTGATCATCGATTGGCCATCACCTGCAAAGAAATCGATCTTAAGACCTTTAATCCCCATAGCTTTCAATCTTGAAAACTCTTTTACACGGCTTTCGTGTGTAAGCAGTTTATCCTTGGGCGTAAACGTTACTGTGTTCCAGCTTCCTGCTGAATTGTACCACAATATCAGTCCAACATTTTTTGTCTTGGCATAGTCGGCTAATAGTTTCACTGAATCATACCCAATGAGTCTATCCCACCCAGCATCCAATAAGCAATACTGCCATTTCAAATCAGCCGCGAAATCAATATACTTTTTAGTAACCTTATACGTGGTGGAATCATCCTTCTTAATGATCCAGCTCCATGATGATTTTCCTGGTTTAATAAATGAAGCATCCATTTTTATTGCCGGCAAGGCAAGATCTGTTCCTAACGTTGATTCTGTTACTGTTTTCAAATCGCCAACAACAATAATTCTCCACGGAGATTTCCATGGAAGAACAGATTCAGGATTCAGGGTTGGCTTGCCGTCTTTAAACACTTCCGGGTCCTGAGGAAAATTGAGTTTGTATTCATTGTTTGGTGAATTCTGCTGCAATGCGGTGCCGCAATACGTCCTTCCAAGATCCGCTTCTGTGATCATCATCCATGTGTCATTGAACTTAAACAATGCCGGGTAGATCCATCCATTTTTCCCGGGTGAAGGTTTCCCTGTGGGAATGTCCATTTCATAGTATGCTTCGTACGATGGATTGCTATGCTCAAAGCCGCTTTGTGCTTCTGTCTTGGGTTGCAACCAGGCTCTTGTTCCATCATTAAAATGAAAACTTGTTTCTTCGCGGGTAATCTTTTTTATGTCAGTTGATTTTTCAGGAAATTCATATCGGAAAGCAACGCCATCATTGGAAACACGAAAAATGATATTCATTTTTTTTCCCGATGCCGTCTGGGTCTGCATCACTCGCTCGTTGGCCGTGTAAGAAATGTCTTTTTTCTTAGCATTGACCATCGTGTAACTATCCTTTACCACAGCGGGTGAAGAAACTTTTACAACCTTCAGGTTCTTCGAAAAATCTTCATCCTCACGCACAACACCAAGCTTTGATTCTGCCAATACCGTAGTTCCCTTATATAAAATACTGTACACCGCCTTTTCGGGTTGAGCGATTACTTTGATGTTTTTATCCGGACTTACGATCTCATAAGCACCCTGCTGGGTTTGGGCAACTGAATACGTGGAAACAAAAAACAGAATAACGAACGCTCCTGTTGTAATGAATGAATTGGGTAAAGAAATTTTCATGTGTTGCCAGTTTTTAATTCTTTTGAGTGATGTGATTGTCTATGTGGAAATAATCGAAGTCAACAAATCCGCCAGCCTGCTTCGTAGCATAATTGAACAAGCCAAAACGGTAGCCCATAAAATGCGGTAATGTATACGACATGTGAAGAGTTGACCCAATAGGGCTCCATGTTTTCCCATCAAGGCTGTAAAAGAATGATGCTGTGTCGGTAAGGTCTTTGAAGTCGCATTCTGCCTTAAAAAAGATTCTATTTTGAGATAACGGTATGCGTTGTGCCTCCACAGGTTTTCCCGAGTCAGCATTAACCATCACGATAGACTTCGTTCCTTTTTCGTATTTAACACCAACCAAACCAAACTTTCTCTGAAGCAACGCGAGGCCTGCGAAGTCTCCTTCTTTCATGTTGGAAACGTCAACAGAAGTTGAGCCAGCTGATTCAGGGCCGATGGTACGCTGGGTCAATGTATTTCTTGCATCATAGATTATTGTATCAATACGACTTGTTGTGATACGCAGATTTCCTTTCTTCGCCGTAAGAGACCAATGACTGTTATCGGGATTGTGATTCCATTGCCATACTAATGGCAACGGCCGCTCTCCTTTCTTACGTGTGAATTCATCGGAAGCAACAAGATTTGGAATTGGTCCTTTGTTTTCCGCCAGGTTCCGGGTTTCTGGTAGCTTTCCATTATCTCCGATCACGGGCCAGCCGTCAACCCATTTTACGGGTACGACATAAGGGATACGTCCTACTGATCCATAGTCGCGAAATAAATAAGCAAACCATTCGCCTTTCGGTGTATCAATGAGTCCGCCTTGTGCGATGCCAAAATCCTGAAATGCAACACGGCCTTCATAGGGTCCTGTGATTTTATCAGCGCGATGGATCAGCACGGTACGCATTCCACCACGCGGCCACACGATGTTGAACAGGTAGTATTTACCATTGACTTTAAATAGTTGAGAACCTTCTGCATTGAGTTGGATACTTGTTCCGGCAGGTGCGCTTGCATTTTCTATGACAGTCTGTTCTGCTGTTCCCGGTTTCGGCCCGGAAAGGTCTACATTGAGTTCAACCAGCTTAAGCTTACCAGCACCATAGATCAGATAAACACGTCCGTCATCGTCAAAGAATAAAGTGTGATCATGGAAGGACGGTTTGAACGTTGACACTTTCCAATTCCCTTTTTCAAGATCTTTCGTAGTCCAGATGTAGGTCTTGCCGGTTGTCTGGGCAAAGGTGGTAACATAAAACAACCCATTGTGATAGCGGATGCAACTCGCCCATGAACCTCTTCCATAACTGTTCTTTCCCTTGTTCAGGTTTAAGGCATCAATGTCAGCAAGCGTATCATAAGCATAATTGATAAGTTGCCAGTTGACCAGGTCTTTCGATTTCATGATCGGTAAACCCGGGCTCATGTGCATGGTCGTGCTGCTCATGTAATACGTATCGCCAACGCGTACCATCGACGCATCGGGAACGTCAGCAAAAATGGCAGGATCATGTGCTCGTTTATCCTGGGCCGAAAGCTGACTAACAAGACACGAAATCGCCAATACCATTAAAACCAGTTTATTCATTTTAAATGTTTGAGGCGTTTTATGAAGGGTCATATAATTACGTTGGTCTTAATCTTTTTATTCAGGCCTTACCAGCCTGATGTAGTACACGGCTCCTGCCGTATTCTGTGGCTGCGCCTGAAATTTCACGCTGATTTTTTCCTTTCCGGCAAGCATGTTTTTAGGAATAACATACTCGACATCGACAAACTTTGGCTGATTCCATTTTGCCGTGTTGTTTTCTGAAACAAGTTTTTCGTCATCGATATAAATATCAAATGAGCGATTACCCCGTTCAGCTCCCCAATAGCGCACCATCAAACGCAAGTCAGTCTCTTTCTGTGTAGAAAGTTTGTAACTGAAGTATCCGTTGCCGGAAGCCTCACGCCAAAATTCATCGTTACGGTTTCCCGTGCGTGAATCCGCCTGCTGCATAGCATGATCGGCTTCGGGTTGTTGTTCGCCGGGCGCTACAAAATCTACTGTACGTTTCTGTAATGCCAGTTTTTGTTTTTCAATGACTGCTATAGAATCTGTAAAGGATTGGTACTGTTTTGTGTTCAGTGCCATCCAATATACCATGTATCTGGAGTCATGAATATTGGCAAAAGGTTCCAAGACCAGATTGCTTGCATTGGCCATTTTAATTTGAGGAAGCGTAAAGCTTAATGGCTTTCCTTTTACAGGAACAAGGCCTTTGGTGATATTGGAAAAATCATTTTCAATCAGGATCGGAGCTTTATCAATCGGCAGTTTTTCTCCGCTTGCAATGTGACCCCAGCGGCTGTCACCCGCTACTAATCCTTTGATATTTTCAGTGCCTGTTTTTGCGCCCAATAAAATCGGACCATGCAGCATGGCAATGTAGCTGGACACATTGGGTAAGTGCTCAATTTTATCCTGCATCGGAAGCATCACCTGTACAACATCGCCCTTCTTCCATTTGCGTTTGATGGCCACGTAGGATGATGGATGCATGGTGTATGCAATACTTTTACCATTCACACTTACTTTTAATGCACCGTCCTTCACCCATTCCGGATACCGGATCATCATGGTAAAATCGGAAGAACCGCTTGTTATTTTTAAGCTGGTTTGTTCTTCATAGGGAAATGTAGTTTCCTGTTTTATTTTGATGCCCTTCTCCTTCCAGTTCAATTCGGAAGCAATGAAGAGGTTTAAGTACAGTGAATCGCTCTTATGCCAGTAGATCAACTGGTTGTACTTTCCATGGTTTTCCATGCCACTGCCCACACAACACCACATGGCTTCATTGGGTGCTGAATAAACCCTGTAATGACGAGGACGAACCGGTGTAAAGTAAACATATCCGCCATGTACGGGATGCTGTGTAGAGAGGATGTGATTGAACAAAGTACGTTCGTAGTAGTCGATATATTTTGCCGATGGATTGGTAATGAACAAATCTTCCGACAAACGCAGCATGTTATATGAATTGCATGATTCAGGACCTTCTACATCCTGAATGAAATCACCACTGGCTGATACACTGGGGAAAAATTCACGTCTGCTGTTTCCACCAAAAGCAAGTGTGCGGTTTGTGGTTACTGTCTCCCAGAAAAAACTACCGGCTTTGCCATACTCCTTGTCCTTCGTAAGCGCCGCGATGCGTTGAAACCCGATAGCTTTAGGCACTTGTGTGTTGGCATGTTTGTTATCCAGGTTATCGCGGCCTTCTGCCATGGGCAACAGCAACTGTTTGTGCGAAAATCGTTTGGCTGCGGCCAGGTATTTTTCATCGCCAGTCATCTGATAGGCGTCAGCAAATATTTCGTTCATACCACCATGCTCAATATCGAGCATCGACTGCATTTGTGTCTCATTAAGAGCCGAAGTAACGTTGATTCCCCAATCGCAGAATTTTAGAAATATATCTTTTGCGTCTTCATTCCCTGTATATCCCCATGCATCTCTTAGTCCTGCATACATTTTATGCACATTGTACCAAGGCACCCATGCCGAACGAAAAGGTCCCATCTCGCCTTTCATAACACCCGACCATATAACCTCACTTTTCGGAACGCCACCGACATATCCCTTTCCCCAAGCCTCATTCTTTGTGTTAGCTTCCTGACACGCTTTGAGTTCCGCGATCATGTATAGCATCCGTTCCCGACATGCGGTATTGCCTGTTCCCGCAAAATTCATGGCCAACGCGGACAAATAATGCCCACCTACGTGCCCGTCTAAGCCTTCCCAGTTTGGAAAGTCTTTTCCTTTGGGTGCCAGTCCTGCCTCCTTGCGGTAAGGAGCCAACAACCGATCGACATCGTATTCCAATAAAACCTTGATATTCAGGTCGCGAGCATGCTGCAAGGGCCCATCCAGTAATTGAACATCTCCCAATGGAAAAATGCCCGGATATAATTTGTCCTGAGCCTTGATTTGGCTGCAGAATAGAAGGCCACACATACTCAGAATTAGTACTCTCATTTTTCGATTATTTCATCATTGAATCATTGCCCTCAGCCTCAGACAGATAAGGACCATGGCACGATGGAATGTATTAAGTGTTGATTTTACAATTATAATTCAGAAACTTCGATAATCAAAGCAACGTTTGCGGGAACGGTTGAAATGATTTTGAGGATAATTTGGGATGGAAACATGCTAACCAATAAGGCGAAGATTTCTTTGCGAATCTTGGAGTGATTTCTTCAAGTAGGTTGTAGAATAACCGCAGAGTTCGCGGAGGCACGCAAAGCTTAAAGTCAGTCAATCCAGTCTTGCTTGAGCTCACGTCATAGCAGGGTCTCCGCCTCGGGACCCTGCGTCCACGATACACTTTGTATTAATCCGATCTTTTAATTATCGCTAAGTATACGATAGGACCAAACTTCAGTAGTGCCTCGTTTTATGAATTGGGAGTTTCATTTCGAACCAGTGCATTGCAAAGACGCGAATGGGAGCACAAGGAAAGCAGCGTCAGGGCACGCAGGGTCCCGAGACGGAGACCCTGCTTAGACCTAAAAAAACATTAATATGCAGGATGTTTATTTCCCTTTCAACAAAAAAGGATAGGAAATTCTGCACAGCATTGCGCCTCCAATGACGCATAAATGAGCGATTTCAGAAATTATATTTTCACTTAGGTTAATGTGAATTGTTTCAAATGAAAAACATAATAAACAATCATTATTCCTATAAGAACATTCATGAAGACTAGATACTTTTCTTTCATCGTCAAAAAATGTAGGTCAAAATACAAAAGGCAATACACTGATCAGTTAATCAGCGTTGGCATGCCTAATCACAGTCGTTCGTGAGGCCTTTCCTATAAAGCATATAGATATTAAAATGTAAATTAACATTTATTTTCATAGGCCGTACAACAAACTAACATTCTATAAATCATGACAAGAATACTAACACCCCTGCTTCCGCTGCTTTTAGCAGGATTCATTTTCACAGGTTGCGGAATCAAACCCAATCAGAAAACAGGCACCTCAGCCTCGATCAGTAAAATCCCATTTGGTGTCACGAAAGATGGAATTGCCATTGATAAGTATACCGTAAGCAACAAAAACGGAATGAAAATGTCAGTGATTAACTACGGAGGAATCATTACTTCTCTCCTGGCGCCGGATAAAAATGGTGTGTTTGAAGACATGGTACTCGGATTTGATTCACTCTCCCAATATGAAAAAGGCAGCCCTTTTTTCGGAGCCCTGGTTGGACGTTTCGGTAACCGTATTGCAAACGGTCAGTTTACCCTTGACGGAAAAACCTATACACTGGCAAAAAACAATGGTCAGAATCACCTTCACGGGGGTGTGAAAGGATTTGATAAAGTAGTCTGGACCATCAGCGAATTCCCATCAAAAGAAGGAAAGGCTTTAAAACTTACTTACCTGAGTAAAGATATGGAGGAAGGCTACCCGGGGAATCTGAATGTCGAAGTCATGTACACATTGACGGATGCGAATGAACTCAAAATTTCGTACAGGGCCACGACCGATAAAAAAACCGTTCTTAACCTTTCACAGCACAGCTACTTTAATCTTTCGGGTAACGTCAAGCAAAACGTACTTGATCATCTGCTCACCCTCAATGCTGATCAATTTTTACCTGTTGAAAGATCAATCCCCACGGGAGAACTGCGAAAGGTTGAGGGCACTCCTTTTGATTTCAGAAATCCAACACCCATAGGAAGCCGCATCGGTGACACGGATGAACAGTTGAAAGCCGGATCGGGCTACGATCATTGTTGGGTGCTCAATCGTACCGGTCAATCTGGTTTGCAAAAAGCCGCTACTGTGTATGAGCCTGTGAGCGGTCGTCTACTGGAGGTAACAACCACGGAACCCGCTATTCAGTTTTATTCCGCAAATTTTTTGAATGCTACCGGCAAGGGGGGCATAAAATATGGACGCCGCTCTGGCCTTTGCTTAGAAACCCAACACTACCCCGATTCACCAAATCAGAAATCTTTTCCTTCGGTTGAATTGAGTCCGGGAGAAATATTTCAATCACAAACGGTATTTAAATTTTCGGTGCGATAGGCACGGAAATAAATTCAGTAAAAATCCCCGCGGCAAGCCGCGGGGCATTTGTTGCCTGCTTCTAAAATAGTCCTATTTGATTGTTCTCGTAGAGTTTTTCATAGGCGTCCTTCCCCTGATTTTTTACATACTTACTTAT